>Ga0105240_10003251_pt1 | contig 25433 bp, 22 predicted proteins | sample KBSC54metaG_FD_80426 | JGI IMG/M metagenome (GOLD analysis project Ga0105240, IMG submission 80426) | Corn rhizosphere microbial communities from Kellogg Biological Station, Michigan, USA - KBS C5-4 metaG | ecosystem: Host-associated > Plants > Roots > Rhizosphere > Soil | place: Michigan, USA...
GGAGACGGCGCCGGAGAGCGTGACGGTTCCGCTCGAGTTTGCAGCCAGCGTGCCGCTGTCGACGACAGCGCCGCCGAGCGTTCCGCCCGTGCCGCCAAGCGACAGCGTTCCCGCATTGATCGTGGTCGTTCCCGCGTAGGTGTAGTTGCCGGTGAGCGCAAGCGTTCCGGAGTCGACCGCGACGCCGCCAGTACCAGAGACAGAACCGGAGAGCGTGACGGTGCCGCTCGCGTTCGCGGCCAGCGCTCCATTATCGACCACAGCGCCGGAGAGCGTGCCGCCAGCGCCGCCGAGCGAGAGAGTCCCTGCGTTGATCGTCGAGGTTCCCGCATAGGAGTAGGTGCCGGTGAGTGCGAGTGTTCCGGAGTTGACCGTGACCCCCCCAGTGCCGGAGAGGTTGCCGGACACCGTGGCGGTTCCGCTCGACTGCGCAATGAGCGAGCCATTATCGATGACAGCGCCGCTGAGTGTTCCGCCGGTGCCGCCCAGGATCAGCTGCGTCCCATTGTTGACGGTCGTCGTACCAGCGTAGGTGTAGGAGCCAGTGAGTGCGAGCGTTCCGGCGTTGACGGCGACGGCTCCCGCTCCCGAGAGATTGCCGGAGAGCGTCACGGTTCCACTCGAGTTTGCGGTCAACGTGCCGTTATCGACGATGGCACCGGACAGTGTTCCGCCCGTGCCGCCGAGCGAGAGCTGCGTCGCACCGTTGATGGTCGTCGTGCCGGCGTAGGTGTACGTGCCCGTGAGCGCCAGCGTTCCGGAGTTGACCGTGACACCACCGGAGCCGGAGAGATTGCCGGCGAGTGTGACCGTACCGCTCGACCCGGCGGCCAGCGTGCCGTTGTCGACGACGGCACCTGACAGCGTGCCGCCAGTGCCGCCGAGCGAGAGCGTTCCCGCATTGATCGTCGAGGTCCCCGCATAGGTGTAGGAGCCGGCCAGTGCCAGCGTTCCGGAGTTGACCGCGACGCCGCCAGTACCAGAGACAGGACCGGAGAGCGTGACGGTGCCGCTCGCGTTCGCGGCCAGCGCTCCATTATCGACCACAGCACCGGAGAGCGTGCCGCCGGTGCCACCGAGCACCAGCTGCGTCCCGTTGTTGACGGTCGTCGTACCGGCGTAGGTGTAGTTGCCGGTGAGCGCGAGAGTGCCGGAGTTGACGGTGACGCCGCCGGTACCGGAGAGAGCGCCGGACACCGTGGCGGTTCCGCTCGAGTTCGCAATGAGCGCGCCATTATCGAAGACGTTGCCTGAGAGCGTGCCGCCCGTGCCGCCGAGCGTAAGCTGCGTTCCGCTGCTGACGGTGGTCGTGCCGGCGTAGGTGTAGCTGCCCGTAAGTGCCAACGTTCCGGTGTTGACCGCGACGGTTCCCGATCCCGAGAGATTGCCGGAAAGCGACACGGTTCCACTCGACTGCGCAACGAGTGAGCCGTTGTCGACGACGGCGCCTGAAAGCGTGCCGCCAGTGCCGCCCAGCCTCAATTGCGCACTGCTGTTGACGTTCGTCGTGCCTGCAAAATTGTAGCTGCCGGTCAGCGCCAACGTGCCCGTGCCCACCGTGACGTTGCCGCTCCCCGAGACCGCACCTGCCAGCGTCACCGTTCCGGTCGATTGCGCAATCAATGAACCGTTGTCGACGACAGCGCCCCCGAGCGTTCCGCCAGCGCCGCCGAGGGATAGCGCACCGGCGCTGATCGTGGTGGCGCCGGAGTAACCGTACGTCCCGGCAAGGGCGAGGGTGCCTGCATTGACAGTCACTGCCCCGGATCCGGAGACGGCGCCGGACAGCGTGACGGTTCCGCTCGAATTTTCGACGAGCGTGCCGTTGTCGGTGACGGCACCTGAGAGCGTGCCGCCGCTGCCGCCCAGGATCAGTTGCGATGTGTTGTTGACCGATGTTGCGCCCGTATAGGCATAGCTCCCCGTGAGCGCCATTGTTCCGGCATTGACGGTCGCCCCGCCCGTTCCGGTTATGGTTCCGGAGAGCGTGACCGTTGCGTTCGAAAGCGCGACGAGCGAACCGTTGTCCAGCACGGCGCCCGAAAACGTGCCGCCGCTGCCGGCCAGTGTGAGAGCGCCGCCGCTATGGATGGTGGTCGTGGCCGCAGTCGAATAGCTGCCAATGAGGGTGACGCCCGCACCGGAGTTGATATCGAGGCTACCGCTGCCGGACACAGCCCCGGAAAGGACAAGCGTGGGCGCCGCGACAATCAGCGCCGCATTGTCGACGACGTTGCCGGTCAAGTTGTTGACGGTTCCGCCCAAAAGCAGCGTGCCGGCGCTGACCGTCGTCTGTCCGACATAATTATATGTCCCGGTCAGATCGACTTCGCCGGTTCCGACCTTTGTGATTCCGCCGGTGCTGCTGGCGGCGGAAATCGAACCCGAGAAGCTGCTGCTGGCATTGTCGCCGCCGATGACGAGATTTTGCCCGCTCATAGTGATGGTACCGGCGCCGTTGATCGCGCCGACATTCGCAGCGCCGGTCGTCCCGTAGATAAAATTGGCGCCGCTATCGAGATTCAGCGTCGCATTCACGGCTGTGGCCGTTCCGCTGAGATTCGCCGTTCCGTGGCTTTCGACATGAATCGTTGCGGTGCCGGCGTTGGAGTTGCCCCCAAAGAGAAGACTGCCGTTGTTGCGGACGTCGAAGGTCGCGTTTCCGCCGCTGGCGGTCCCGAGGAAATTGAGCGATGCACCGGTGATCGTGATGTTCGACGAGGCCGCCGTTGAGGAGTTGAGGAACTGGCCCCCGGTCCCGCCGTTGAGGGAAATCGCGCTCGTTGCCGCAGAGGTGCTGTTCGCGAAGGACAAGAAGCCCGAACTGGTGATCGTCGTGACGGCGGAAAGGTCCGAACTCACGAAATTCAGATTGCCCGAAGACCCAACCGTGATGGCGCCGGTGAGGCTCGCCGTGCTCACTCCATTTCCGACATTCAGGTTGCCGCCGGTTACCGACGTTCCGCCGCTGTAGGTATCGTGACCGAGCAACGTCGTAACACCGCCAGTGACATTCACTGCGCCGCTGCCGGAAATCACGCCGCTGAACGTCGCATTGGTGCTGACCAGCAAGCCGTTATCGAGGACATCGCCGGCAAGCGTGCCGCCCATTCCGATGAATGAGGCCTGTGTACCGCTGTTGATGGTTGTCGTGCCCGTGTAGCTGTAGGCGCGGGTGAAGGCGAGCGTCCCCGAGCTCACGGTGACACTTCCGGTTCCGGTTACGCCGCCGGACAACGTGACGGTGCCGCTCGAGTTTGCGATGAGCGAGGCATTGTCGGTGAGGTTGCCCGAGAGCGTGCTACCCGCTGCGCCAAGCGCGAGCGCGCCGGCGTTGATCGTCGTGGTGCCCGTGTAGGTGTTGGCGCCGCTGAACGTGACGGTGCCCGTGCCGTCCTTGACCACATTGCCCGTACTCGAAATCACGCCGGCATAGGTGCCGTCGAACGACTGGCTGAAGTCGACCGTGCCATTGTCGATAATCGACGGATCGGTGATCGTCGTCGTGTCGCCGGTCAACGTCATGCCGCCGTTGACAGTCGTCACGGCGAGAGCCGGCGTCGCAAGACCAGCCGCACCCATCGCAGCTGCCAGGAGAATGTGCGAGATCGGACCTGCAAGCGACAAAGGCGTCGCAACGTCGCGCACGAATGCTTTGCTCACCCGAGTCGCCCCACCCCTGATGCGGTTGCTCGTCCCGAGTGAAGACGCTCCACCTTTCAAATAGTGGAATCAACGCGATTTACTCCGTGTACGTTGTATCTGGTTAAATTGCACTTGTTTACATTGACCGTGTCTCAAATGCATGTGCTGTTGCGCTCGTGCGACGTGAGCGACGTCTCGCGCTAGCGCTCGCCACTCCGGCGCAACGCCTCTGCGCGTTCCAGAACCTGGCGCGCCTGTTTCAGATGCGGCTGATCGAGCATCTTGCCGTCGAGCGACGCGACGCCGGCGCCCGCTGCGAAGGCCGCGACGACTTTGCCGGCATGCGCGACGTCGGCGGCCGACGGCGTGAAGGCGGCATTGATCGGCTCGACCTGGTCGGGATGGATCGCCAGCATCCCGCAAAAGCCCTCGCGCTGTGCCGATCTCGCGGCGCGTTCAAGGCCCTTCACATCGCGAAAATCCGCATGCAGCGTCTCGATGGCATCGACCCCGGCCGCCTTGGCCGCGATCAGGACGAGCGCCCGCACCATCTGATGAATGAAAAGAAACTCGCCCTTCTCGTCGCGATTGGTGACGGCGCCGATGGCGGCCGAAAGATCCTCAGCCCCCCAGCTCAGCGCGGCCAGACGCGGCGGCGGATTGCGATAATCCTGCAGCGAGAGGACAGCCGTCGGCGTTTCCGTCGCAACCGGCAGGAGCTTGATCGAACGCGTTGCCAACCCGGCTTGCGTTTCCAGGGTGATGAGATGGGCGTCAAGTATGAGCAGAGCCTGCGGCCCGTCGGGTTTCGGCACAATCAGACCCGCCGGCGCGCATTCCACCACCGCCTTGAGATCCGCAAAGCAGTCGTCGCTGCCGACCGGATTGATGCGCACCCAGATTTCCTGCCGGTGCCTGTCTTTCAGAAATTCGCGCGTCAGGCTTCGGGCCTTCACGCGGTTTTCAGGCGCGACCGAGTCTTCGAGATCCAGGATCAAGCCATCCGCCGTAGAAGACTTCGACTTCGCGAGCTTTCTCTCGCTGTCGGCGGGGACGAAAAGGAGCGAGCGGAGGATCATGATGGCGAGCCCGCGGGGCGGCGATGCATCAGCGCGCTGCGCTTGCATTGCGCGACGACTTCGCCACGCTGGTTGATGGCACTGTGCAGAAAGAGAACGATTCCTTGCGTCGGACGCGACTTGCTTTCCCGCACTTCCAGCACTTCGCTCGTCACGTGCAGCGTGTCGCCGTGAAACACCGGCTTGGGGAAGACGACATCGGTCATGCCGAGATTGGCGACGGTGGTGCCTAGCGTGGTTTCATGGACGGAAATTCCGATCATCAATCCCAGCGTGAACAGCGAATTGACGATACGCTGGCCGAATTCCGTGCCCTTGCCGTATTCCTCATCGAGGTGCAGCGCCGCGGGATTGTGCGTCATCGCGGTGAAGAAAACATTGTCCGCTTCGGTCACGGTGCGGCGGATCGCATGGTCGAACGTTTGTCCGACATGGAATTGTTCGAAATAAAGTCCGGCCATTGAGATCTCGTACGTGTCGTCGTGAGTTTAGTGGGGGCTTGCGCCGACTTCTAGGGATCGCGGTAGAGCATAAGGGTCGGTTCGCCCTTGTATGTCGTGTGTTGGGCAAAGCGGAATCCGGTTTTCTCGGCGACGCGCAGCGAAGCTGCGTTATCCGGAGCGATAATGCAGGCCATGCGCACTTTTCCGAAGTGCGCATCGCCCCAGGCGAGTGCGGCACGCACCGCCTCCGTGGCATAGCCCTTGCCATGCGCAAGCGTTGCAAGCGACCAGCCACATTCGGGCACGCCGATGAGAGAGGGAACGATGTCGCGCCGTCCTTCGACAAAGCCGACTTCACCGATCCGCTTGCCGCTCGCGAGCTCTACGACCGACCAGAAACCGAAGCCCATCACCATCCATTGGCCAAAGGTTCGCAGGAATTTTCCCCATACCTCTTCCTCCGAGAGTGGCTTTCCACCAATGAATTTTGTGACGCGCGGATCCGCCCACATGGCGGCGTAAGCGGGAAAATCTTCCAGTACATGTCCGCGTAGAACAAGACGTTCCGTTTCGAGCACGGGGACACTCGTTCCCGTCATTCGACAAGCCGGAAGACATCGGACTTTTCGTCCAGAAGTTCGAGTTTTCCGTCCGCGATGCCGAAGCGCGCGCCATTCAGCCTGAGCAGGCCGCTCTTCACGCGTTCGCTCACGAAGGGAAACGTCATCAGGTTCGCGAGGCTGAGCCGGATGCAATCGCGTTCCATCGCGACATGCCGCGCCGCCTGATCCTGAACGTGCGCCGAATGCTCCAGGGCCGGCGTCAGCAACTCGATCCAGTTGCCGATGAACGGGACACCCGCAACGAGACTGCCGTCGATCGCCGCCGCGATGCCGCCACACTGCGCATGACCCAGAACCAAAATCTCGCGCACCTTCAACTGCACCACTGCGAAGGCAAGCGCCGCGCTCGTGCCGCGATGACCGCTGTCGCTTTCGAAGGGCGGCACGATGCCGGCCACGTTGCGGACGACGAAGAGTTCGCCCGGCGCGGCGCTGAAGATCGTCGCGGGATCGGCCCTGCTGTCTGAACAGGCGATGACGAGATACTCCGGGTGCTGGCCGAGATGTGCCAGCTCTTCGTAGTGCGCGCGCTCTTCGGGCCAGCGGCCCGCCTTGAAAGCACGATATCCTTCGAGGAGGCGTTTCATGAGGACATCATGGACTAATACGACTTGGGCAGATCAAGCACATTCTCCGCAATGAAAGACAAGATGAGCTGCTCGCTGACGGGCGCAATGCGCGGAATCATGGATTCCCGCAATAGCCGTTCGATCTGATATTCCTTCGCATAACCCATGCCGCCATGCGTCATCATGCTGGTCGTGCAGGCATTGAAGGCGGCGCGCGCGCCGAGCAGCTTGGCGGCGTTGGCTTCGGCGCCGCAAGGCTGTTTTGAATCGTAGAGCGCTGCCGCCCGCAGGCAGAGCCACCAAGCACTTTCGAGCGCCATCCAGCTTTCGGCCAAGGGATGCTGCACGCCCTGGTTCTGTCCGATCGGACGTCCGAACACGATGCGTTCCCGCGCGTATTTCGCGCCGCGGGCCAACGCATCGCGCCCAAGTCCCACCGCTTCGGCCGCGATCAGAATGCGCTCGGGATTGAGACTGTCGAGGAGGATGCGAAAACCCTTGCCCTCTTCGCCGATGCGGTCTTCGTCCGGAACGAACAGATCGTCGATGAAGACCGTGTTCGAATCCACCGCAGCGCGACCCATCTTCGGAATGCGCCGCACCTCGACCTTCGAGCGGTCCAGGTCGGTATAGAACAGCGTCATGCCGTCGGTCGGTTTCTTGCCGTCTTCTTTTTTCGCGGTGCGCGCCAGGATCAGGATCTTGTCCGCTTCCTGCGCCGTGGTCGTCCAGATCTTGCGGCCACGCATGACGTAGCCGTCATTGGTGCGGCGCGCGAAGGTTTCGATGCTCGTTGTGTCGAGCCCGGCATTGGGTTCGGTCACGCCGAAGCAGGCTTTCTGCTCACCCTTGATCAAGGGCGGCAGCAGGCGCCGCTTCTGCTCCTCGCTGCCATGCACGACGATGGCGTGCGGTCCGAAAATGTTGAGATGGATCGAGGACGCCGCGGCATAACCGCCGCCGCCGCGCGCCACAGCCTGCATCATGATGGCGGCTTCGGTGACCCCAAGCCCTGCGCCGCCGAGTTCGACCGGCATGGTGATGCCGAGCCAGCCTGCGTCGGCCATTGCCTTGTGGAATTCGTGCGGGAACCGAGGGGTCTGGTCGCACTCGGTCCAATAGTCGTCGCCGAAGCGGGCCACGATGCGCCCGACATTCTCCTCGATAGCGCGGTGGTCAGGGGAAAGCGTGATGTCCATAGGTTATTCTGTCAGTGGAACCGGGTCCTGGGAACTAGGAGATTACTTAATCTAATCAAAGACTTGAGGTGGCATATTCCGTCAACCACCAGATGCGCCTGTATGTTGCGCCCGCTATCTCCCTGACTAAACTGAAAAAGTGAGGGAAATGCCGGGCCGACGCGCGTATAAGTGCGCCGCTCTTTAACCAAAGACACCTCATTATCGTTGGGCGGGCACCGCGTTGTTTTGGAGATCAATAGCATCACATGAGTGTCACGGCTGAAGGGCGACCGACGCCCGCGCCTGCGCGCCGACCTGGTATGGCGCCGACCGACGTAACCGATCCGAACTACTTCCACAAAGTGGTGGATTGCCAATGGGCCTGCCCGGCGCACACGCCGGTGCCGGAATATATCCGCCTGATCGCGGCGGGGCGCTACTCCGACGCCTACATGATCAACTGGCAGTCCAACGTCTTCCCCGGCGTGCTGGGCAGGACCTGCGACCGGCCGTGCGAGCCGGCGTGCCGGCGCGGCCGCGTCGAAGAAGAGCCCGTCGCGATCTGCCGCCTGAAGCGCGTCTGCGCCGACTCGAAAGACGATGTCACGAGCCGCATGCCGAAGCCGGCGGCGAGCAAGAACGGAAAGCGCATCGCGCTGATCGGCGCGGGACCGGCGTCGCTGACGGTGGCGCGCGATCTCCTGCCCCTCGGCTATCACGTCACGATCTACGACACCGATCCTTTCGCCGGCGGGATGATGCGTACGCAGATCCCGAAATTCCGCCTGCCGGAGAGCGTGCTGGATGAAGAGTGCAACTACATCCTGGCGCTCCAGCCAGAGACGAAATTCGGCCAGCGCATCGACAGTCTGAAGGCGCTGCTCAACGAGAATTACGACGCGATCTTCGTCGGCTGCGGGGCGCCGCGCGGCCGCGATCTGGACATTCCCGGCCGCAAGGAAGCGGCCGAACATATCCATATCGGCATCGACTGGCTGTCGTCCGTTTCGTTCGGCCACACCACCAAGATCGGCAAGCGCGTCATCGTCCTCGGCGGCGGCAACACCGCGATGGACTGCTGCCGCACCTCGCGCCGTCTCGGCGGCGAGCATGTGCAGGTCGTCGTGCGGTCCGGCTTCGAGGAGATGAAGGCATCGCCGTGGGAAAAAGAAGACGCGATGCATGAAGACATCCCCATTCACAATTACATGGTGCCCAAGGCGTTCCAGCACGACAACGGCAAGCTCATCGGCGTCGTCTTCGAGAAGGTGAAGGCGGAGAAAGACGCCAAGGGCCGGCGCAAACTCGTGCCGACCGGCGAGGCGGACGTCTTGATGGAATGCGACGACGTGCTCGTCGCCGTCGGCCAGGAGAACGCCTTTCCCTGGATCGAGCGCGACATCGGCCTGCAATTCGACGAGTGGGACATGCCGGTCGTCGATCCCGTGACCTATCAATCGACCAATCCGAAAGTGTTCTTCGGCGGCGACTCGGCGTTCGGTCCGAAGAACATCATCTGGGCCGTGGCGCACGGCCACGAAGCCGCGGTCTCGATCGATCTTCTCTGCCATGGCGAGGACATCAAGGTTCGCCCCTCTCCGCTCGTCAATCTGTCGAGCCAGAAGATGGGCATTCACGAATGGTCGTACGACAACGACGTGTCGCTCGACCTGCGCTTCAAGGTACCGCACGCGCCCAAGGAGATGACGCTCAAGGACGTCAACATGGAAGTCGAGCTCGGCTACAACAAGGAGCTCGGCTTCAAGGAAGCGCAACGCTGCCTCAATTGCGACGTCGAGACCGTGTTCTCCGAGCCGCTCTGCATCGAGTGCGACGCCTGCGTCGACATCTGCCCGGTGGACTGCATCACCTTCACGCTCAACGATCCGGAGCCGAAGCTGCGCCAAGAACTGACCGCGCCGGCGATGAACCTGACACAGGACCTCTATGTTTCCCAAGAGCTCAAGACCAGCCGCGTCATGGTCAAGGACGAGGACGTCTGCCTGCATTGCGGCCTCTGCGCCGAGCGCTGCCCGACGGGCGCCTGGGACATGAAGAAATTCTATCTCGAAACTGCGGTGGCGGGTTCATGCAGCCGATAAGTGCCCCGCGCGCGTACGCGCGCAATTGTTCAATGGGTGGCCGTGTCATTTTCGGCCGCTGCGGCAAGGTATGACGATGCAGCCAATCACGGCCACCAACGACTTCGTCGTCAAATTCGCCAACGTCAACGGTTCGGGTTCGGCGAGTGCCAACGAATTGTTTGCGCGCACCATCCTGCGCATGGGCGTGCCGCTCTGCTCGCGCAACATCTTCCCTTCGAACATTCAGGGATTGCCGACCTGGTACGAAGTGCGCGTTTCCGGCCATGGCTGGCTCGGCCGGCGCGGTGGCGTCGATCTGATGGTCGCGATGAATCCGCAAACCTGGAACAAGGATGTCGAATCCATCGAGCCCGGCGGCTATCTCTTCTATGACTCGACCAAGCCCCTGACGACGCAGAAGCTGCGGCCGGACATCCATCTTCTCGGCGTGCCGCTGACCGAGCTTTCCAACACGCTGGAAGGCACGATCCCGCGCGAGCGCCAGCTTCTGAAGAACATCATCTATCTCGGCGCCGTGGTGCAGCTTCTCTCGATGGAACTCGAAACCGTCGAAGGCCTGATCAGCGAACAGTTCAAGGGCAAGGAAAAGCTCATCCGCCTGAACTATGCCGCCATGAAGCTCGGCTACGACTACGCCGCCAAGAACCTCAAGGGTAAGTGCAAGCTCTCGGTCGAGCGCTCGAACCTGGTCGGCGACCGCATTTTCATCCAGGGCAACGATGCGGCAGGCCTCGGCGCCGTCTATGGCGGAGCGACGGTGTGCGCCTGGTATCCGATCACGCCGTCGACCTCGCTGGCCGAGGCCTTCACCGCCCATTGCCGCCGCTTCCGCGTCGATCCCAAGACCAAGAAGAACAACTTCGCCATCGTGCAGGCGGAAGACGAGATCGCCGCCATCGGCATGGTGATCGGCGCCGGCTGGATGGGGGCGCGCGCCTTCACCGCGACGTCGGGTCCTGGCATCTCGCTGATGCAGGAATTCTTCGGCCTCGCCTATTTCGCGGAAGTGCCTGCGGTCGTCTTCGACATCCAGCGCGGCGGTCCCTCCACCGGCATGCCGACGCGCACCCAGCAGTCCGACGTCCTGCTCGCCGCCTATGCCAGCCACGGCGACACCAAACATGTGCTTCTCTTCCCGGAAGACCCGCACGAATGCTTCACCTTTGCGGCGGAAGCCTTCGACCTTGCCGAGCGCCTGCAGACGCCGGTCTTCGTCATGCTCGATCTCGACATCGGGATGAACGACTGGCTCTGCCAGCCGCTCACCTGGGACGACACGCGCAAATATGACCGCGGCAAGATCATCACCGCGCAGGAGCTTGAGGACGGCAAGCTGTTCGGGCGCTATCTCGATGTCGATGGCGACGCCATCCCCTATCGCACGCTGCCCGCGACCCATCCGACCAAGGGCTCCTACTTCACGCGCGGTTCGAGCCGCGACCGCATGGCCAAGTACAGCGAGGAAGGCATCGTCTATGTCGACAACATGCAGCGCCTCCTGCGCAAATTCGATACCGCCAAGGCACTGGTACCGAAGCCCATCCGGCGCAACGCGGTCGAGAAGACTAGATACGGCGCGATCTACTATGGCTCGACCACGCCGGCGCTCGACGAAGCGCTGGCCAGCCTTGAGAAGCAGGGCGTGCATCTGAACACACTGCGCATCCGCGCCTTTCCCTTCAGCGAAGACGTGCTCGAATTCGTCAACGCGCACGACCAGGTCTTTGTCATCGAGCAGAACCGCGATGCACAGCTTCAGAAGCTGATGGTCAACGAATGCGGCATCGATCCGGCGCGCTTCATCTCCATCCTGCACTATGACGGCACGCCGATCACGGCGCGCTTCATCACCCAGGCCATCGCCGAACGGATGAATGCGAGCAAGCCCAAAGCCAAGGAAGCGGCAGAATGACCTACATCGCCAAACCGAAGCTGCATCATCCCGGGCTTGTGCCGAACAAGCTCGGCTTCACGCACCGCGACTATGAAGGCTCGATCTCGACTCTTTGCGCCGGCTGCGGCCACGATTCGATCAGCGCGGCGTTGATCCAGGCCTGCTACGAACTCGCCATCGAGCCCTATCGCGTCGCCAAGCTTTCCGGCATCGGCTGCTCTTCGAAGACGCCGGACTATTTCCTCGGCAATGCGCACGGCTTCAACGCCGTGCATGGCCGTATGCCGAGCGTCTTGACCGGCGCCAATCTTGCCAACAAGGAGCTCATCTATCTGGGCGTCTCCGGTGACGGCGACAGCGCCTCCATCGGGCTCGGCCAATTCGCGCATTGCGTGCGCCGCGCCGTGAACATGGTCTATATCTGCGAGAACAACGGCGTCTATGGCCTGACCAAGGGCCAGTTCTCCGCTACCGCCGACAAGGGCTCGACCTCGAAGGCGGGCGGCACCAACAAGGACAGCCCCATGGATCTCGTCAGCCTGGCGCTGGTGCTCGGCGCGACCTTCGTGGCGAGGAGCTTCTCCGGCGACAAGAAGCAGCTCGTGCCGATCCTGAAGGCCGCGATCGCGCATCGCGGCTCGGCGATTATCGACGTGATCAGTCCCTGCGTTCAGTTCAACAACCATTCCGGTTCGACCAAGAGCTTCGATTTCGTGCGCGAGCACAACGAGGCGGTGAACCGGCTCGACTTCATCGTCGACCGCAAGGAGATCACCGCCGACTACGAGCCGGGCAGCGTCAAGCTGGTCGAGCAACATGACGGCACCTTTCTGAAGCTCTCCAAACTGCACGAGAATTACGATCCGACAGACCGCGCGGCGGCGATGGCGTATGTCCAGCATCACCACAACAAGGGCGAAGTGCTCACCGGGGTCCTCTATATCGAGGAGAACACCGACGACATGCACGCCAACCTCAACACGGTGCCCGAGCCGCTGAACCGCCTTGGCGAAAAGGAGCTCTGCCCCGGCGCGGACAAGCTTTCCGAGCTCAACGCCGAATATCGCTGAGGCCATGGCGGGCGCGTTGCCGATCGATGTCGAGGCGGTCAGCCGGGCGGAACTCGTGCGCGAGCCCTTCCCCTATCTGATGGTGCCGCATTTCGTGCGCGCGGCCGATATCGAGTCGATCAACGCCGACTTTCCGCCCGTGACGCATCCGGGAAGCTTCCCGCTGCCGACGCTGAACTATGGGCCGGCCTTTCGCACCTTCATGGCTGCGATCCAGGGACCCGAGTTCACGCGGGCCGTGTCCGAGAAGCTCGGCATGGATCTCTCCGAGCGGCCGACCATGGTGACGGTGCGCGGCCAGTCGGCGGCGCGCGACGGCCAGATCCACACCGACAGCCGAAGCAAGCTCGTCACCGTTCTCATCTACATGAACGGCACGTGGGAGAGCCCCACGGGCCGGCTTCGCTTATTGCGTTCGCCGGACAATCTCAACGACGTCATCGCCGAAGTGCCACCCGACGAGGGCACGCTCCTCGTCTTCAAGAACGCGCCCAATGCCTGGCACGGCTTCGAGGCATTCGACGGTCCGCGCCGCGTGATCCAGCTTAACTGGGTGACGAACAGCCGCGTGGTGTGGTGGGAACAGACGCGCCACAAGGTGAGTGCCTTCTTCAAGAAGTTGCGCGGACGGTAGAGCTGACATCGGAATGCCAGTCATAACCTGACTTGTCATGGCCGCCGGAGTGCGGGCCATGACATTTAAAGTTCACGGCGCCGGCGTCCACACCACTTCGTCGATGCGCGGCGCCCCCGTCGCCAGCATGACGAGGCGGTCGAAGCCGAGCGCCACGCCGCTCGCCTGCGGCATCTCTGCCAGCGCCGCGAGGAAATCCTCGTCGAACGGATAGCGCTCGCCATAGAGGCGCGCCTTCTCCGCCATCTCGGCTTCGAAACGGGCGCGCTGCTCGACCGCGTCGGTCAGTTCGCCGAAACCGTTGGCCAGTTCGACGCCGCAGGCATAGAGCTCGAAGCGTTCGGCGAGGCGCGGGTCGTGCGGTGTGGCGCGCGCCAGTGCCGCTTCGCAGCGCGGATATTCGGTCAGGAGCGTCGGCTTTCCCTTGCCCAATTTGGGTTCGATCGCCGCGGCCAGCACCTTGCTGAAGATGTCGGACCAGCCGTCGTTCGCACTGATCGAGAACCCGGCGCGGCGTGCCTTGGCGGCAAACAGGTTGGTGTCGCCCTGACCATCGGCCGAGAGCGTCGAGGGCAGCTCGATTCCCGCGTGATAGGCGAAGGCTTCGGCGACCGTGAGCCGTTCGACCTCCGCATGCGGATCGCAGACGCGGTCGCGAAAGCTGAGCTCTTTCCGGCCGGCGATGTCGGCGGCAAGGCGCAGCACGGCGAGGCAATCTTCCTGCACGCGTTCGTAAGGTTCGCCCGTGCGATACCATTCCAACATGGTGAATTCCGGCGCGTGCAGATCGGTGCGCTCGCGATTTCTGAAGACGCGGGCGAAATCGAAGATCCGCGTTTCGCCGGCGGCGAGCAGCTTCTTCGCCGCGAACTCCGGCGAGGTGTGAAGATAGAGCGTGCGGCTGTCGCCGGCCGGCGTGCGCAACTCCGTCACGAAGGCATGCAGATGCGCCTCGTTGCCGGGCGAAACCGCGAGCGCGCCGCATTCGACCTCGCAAAACCCCTCGACCTCGAAGTATTGGCGAAAGGCGTGCTTGATGCGATTGCGCTGCAAGAGCAACGGCCGGCGGTCGTCGTGGATGTGCCTCGACCACCAGGGGGACGGCGTCATTTCCTGAAACCTTGGCGTGGCAATTTCGGGCTTCTTCTATTGCGCCGAAGTGGGATGCGCAAATGCGCCACGATTGCGCTTGGCCGATTGGGCGGGCCCTGCTATGAGCCGCCGTCCATTTCCGGAAGGATCAACGTGGTTTCCGTCATCGCCAGCAGCGTGCGCAAGGGCAACGTCATCGAGAAGGACGGCAAGCTCTATGTCGTCCTGACGGCCGAGAACATCCATCCCGGCAAGGGTACGCCGGTGACGCATCTCGAGATGCGCCGCATCAGCGACGGCGTGAAGGTCGTCGAGCGGCTTCGCACCACCGACAGCATCGAGAAAGCCTTCATCGATCAGGCCAGGTACAACTATCTCTATCATGACGGCGACCACTGGGTGTTCATGCAGCCCGAGACGTTCGAACAGGTTTCGGTCGGCGCCGATGTGGTCGGCGACATGGCGCCGTACCTGACCGAGAACATGGACGTCACGCTGCAGAGCTTCAACGGCCTGCCGATCAGTCTGGAGATTCCGCAGCGTGCCACCTTCGAGATCGTCGACACCGAACCGGTGGTGAAGGGCCAGACCGCGTCGGGCTCGTTCAAGCCGGCGCTGCTCTCCAACGGCGTCAAGACGATGGTGCCGACGCACATCACGACGGGCACGCGCGTGGTGGTGATGACCGCCGACGGCTCGTACGTCGAGCGGGCGAAGGACTGACTGATGGGGCAACAGGCAAGCCAGGCACCGTCGCACTCGCCAAACTCCTGAAGCGAAAACCTCCTCCGTGTATATCTTCGGCCGCAGGCTGCAAATTCAACTGGGTGGCCCGCACTCCGGCGGGCCATGACATCTGAGAAGATGGTCAAAAAAAGAGGCCGCTGCTTGCGCAACGGCCTCTTCGCATTTTGCTTGAACCGCTAAGCCGCCTTGACCTCGAAGCCGAGCACGGCCTTGGTCTCGAGGAATTCCTCGAAGCCATGCTCGCCCCATTCGCGGCCATTGCCCGACTGCTTGTAGCCGCCGAACGGGGCGGTGAAATCGGCGCCGGCGCCGTTCAGATGCACGTTGCCGCTGCGCAGTTGCGAAGCGACCTTGCGCGCATGCGCGAGATCGCCCGACTGCACATAGCCCGAGAGGCCATAGACGGTGTCGTTCGCCATGCGAATGGCGTCCGCCTCGGTGTCGTACGGCAGCATGGCGAGGACCGGCCCGAAGATTTCCTCGCGCGCGATCGTCATGTCGTTGGTGACGTTGGCAAAGACCGTCGGGCGCACATAATAGCCGCGGTTCAAGCCTTCCGGACGGCCAAGGCCACCCGCGACGAGCGTGGCGCCTTCGTCGATGCCCTTCTTGATCAGGCCCTGGATCTTGTTGAACTGGACCTCGCTGACCACCGGACCGATCGTGCCGGGAGTGGATTCCGGCGAGTCGGGCGGCGCCACCTTGACCTTCTCCGCCGTCGCCTTGGCGATGGCGATGGCCTGATCGTTCTTGGCGCGCGGCACGAACATGCGCGACGGCGCGTTACAGGACTGTCCCGAGTTGGTCATCATCTGCATGACGCCGCCGGAGACCGCCTTGGTCAGATCGGCATCGTCGAGCACGATGTTGGCCGACTTGCCGCCCAACTCCTGCGCCACGCGCTTGACCGTATCGGCGGCAGCCTTGGCGACCGCGATGCCGGCGCGCGTCGAACCCGTGAACGACATCATGTCGATGCCGGGATGCGCCGAGAGCGCCTCGCCGACCGTCGGCCCGTCGCCGTTGACGAGGTTGAAGACGCCCGGCGGAACGCCCGCTTCATGCAGTACGTCGGCGAACAGCATGGCGTTCATCGGCGCCACTTCCGACGGTTTCAGCACGATGGTGCAGCCGGCGGCGAGCGCAGGCGCCACCTTGCAGACGATCTGGTTGATCGGCCAGTTCCACGGCGTGATGAAGCCGCACACCCCGACCGGTTCCTTGACGATCGCCGTGGTTCCGCGCGTCTCCTCGAACTTGTAGTCCTTGAGGATCTTGGCGGCCTCGGCGAGATGGCCCATGCCGGTCGCGGCCTGTGCGGCCTTCGACAGCCACATCGGCGCGCCCATCTCCTTGGAGATGGTTTCGGCGATCTCATTATATTTGGTCTGGTAGACCTGCATGATCTTGCCGAGAAGAGCCAGGCGCTCTTCGCGCGTCGTCTTCGAGAAGGTCTCGAACGCCTTGCGGGCGGCGGCGACCGCCTTGTCGACATCGGCTTTGGAGCCGAGCGAGATGCGCGCGAAGGGCTCCTCGGTGGCGGGGTTGATGACATCGATGGTCTTGGGCGTCGTGGGGTTCACCCACTTGCCGTCGATATAGAATTGAAGACGTTCCTGCATTCCCTTGACTCCCTTTTGTTGTGAGGCGCTTAGGGGTTCGATCCCCTGAATTCTGCGGGCCATAAAATCACATCGGACGCCCAGCAGCAAAGGCGCTTAAACCGCTGTCATTTGTGTGGAATTGCGACGCCCGCTGTGTCACGGCCCACCTGGTGTGGGCCGCCCAGGTGACGCTGGGAGCGGTATCGCGAAACAAAGGCGCAGTTTAAGTCTTCGATGTGGCGCTCTGCCCCAACTGGGTGGCCCGCACTCCGGCGGGCCATGACAACAGCGGCTAACTGCGGAAATTGAGCTCGATCAGGATGCCGTCCGGGTCGGGCACGAAAATCTGATGGATCCGCCCGCCCGGGACCTCGTTCTCGCGGAATTTCAGGCCGTGACTCTTGAGCGTGGCGCGGGTCGCCTCCAGGTCCTTGCCGCGGAAGGCGATGTGATCCAAGGCCGCGGTGTCCCCCTTGCCATGCGGCCCATCGCGCGTTTCCGACTCCACCGCATCGACCAGATGCACGATCGGTACGCCGCCGAGATAGAGCCAATAGCCCTTGAAGGGAAATCGCGGCCGTTCGCCCACGGAAAGTCCAAGCACGTCGCGATAGAAATCGCGCGTGCGTTCCAGGCTGGCGCAGCGGATCGTGTAGTGCTCGAGCATTTCGACGGGCATGGCTTGACCACTCCTGAGGCACTCCACCACAGATTACGCACTTCACCTGAGAAGCGCCAACCGCGTGAAATGCATATGATCCTTGACATCGACACTGATTCGCGGGGGATCACGACGATGGACTATATCTGCGATGCGCCCGGCCGGCGGACCTGGTTCCGCATCGAAACGGAAGCCGAAGCCGCCGTCGAATCCGAAGCGATGCACCATGCCGTCGAAAAATATTTTCGCCGCGAGCGCGATGCCGCGGTCGGCAGCTATCGTCCCACCGCGACCTCTTACATCGAGCGCGACATCGGGCTCGGCGCGCATATCCTTCGCACCATGCCGGTCTTCCTCACCTTGCGCGAGCATGACGGCACGCCGATCGCCACCGCCATGCTGCCGCCGAACGGCAAGGAGTTCGACGATTTCCGCATGATCATCGTGGGGCCTTCGAACAGCGATCCGTTCGCGACGCATGACGAGGCGATCCAGGCGCTGGCCAAGCATTACGGGCTGACGCTCAACCGCGAGCGCTGCTTTCCGTACGTGCATTACGGCGTCTAGAGCCAAATCGCCATTCTTCGAAACGCGATTTGGCTCTAGGTCTTTTGATTGTCGCGCAATTTGCGGGTGAACTGCTACACGCTTCACCCGATTGCGCTCCAAGCGCCGCCGCTGCAGCGCAAGCTTTGCCGAGGTGATCAGACGGTGCGCGAGTTTGCGCAAGGCGCGCATCTCGGCGCTGTAGGCGCCGTGCTTCAACGCGCGCCGATTGCCCAAGGGAGCGCCCCAACCACTCAATCTTGTGTTCCTCGCACGCGCTTTCCACCACGTACTGTTTTCGACTTTGACGCTTTCAATTCCTTTGCCAGCGCGATGTTGGCGCGGATCATGCGCGTCGCCGTGTTGGCGGCGGAGAGGCGTTCCCCAAGCCCGTAATCACCGTCGAACGCGCAAGACAACGCGTAGCGCACGGTATTGCGAAGCTGCGCCAGATGCTCGGCGAGAAGCTCGTCCGAAACCACACTCTCCCTCGGCGCGACCCACGACGCCAAATCCGGCCCGCTCATGATGGTGGCCAGCAGCGCTTCGCGCGCCGCCGCCCGTTCGGCCCTCTCGTGGATCTCGCGCGTGATCGGATCGTCGACGAGGGGCGACGGCTCGCGATCGTCAGTCGACGCCTCGGCGGCCGCACGCGCGGCTTCTTCCTCTGTGCCGTGCTCTCGCCGATAGGAAAGAGCTTTATCCCATCCCTTGCGGAACGCCTCTCGCAGGGCTTCAGTCTCCTCCGTCACGGCTTCAGCGTCGACGTCTGCATCGTTCTCTGCCGCGCCGCCTGCCACTTCAATCTTTTCCATAGTCCTGTTCTCCATTTGAGCGCGGATTATGCGGCCGCCCCGAAGGGTGTTGGATAAACTGCTGTGTAAATAAAAGAATATGCCGAGGTGTGAAGGACTTGGCCGTGACAGAGGGCCTCCAAAGGCGCAAATTATCCAACAGTTCGATCGGAGAACCGCCCCATGAAACGACTTCTCGCCGCCGTCTTCGCCACCGCCTTTTCGCTCGCACCGGCTTCTGCCGCGCTCAAGATCGGCGCCGCAGCGCCCGACTTCACCGCGCCTGCGACGCTCGGCGGCAAGGAGTTCACCTTTGCGCTCTCCGATGCGCTGAAGAAGGGACCGGTCGTGCTCTATTTCTATCCGGCAGCGTTCACCAAAGGCTGCACGATCGAGGCGCACGAATTTGCCGACGCGATGCCGCGCTTCCAGGAACTCGGCGTCACCGTGATCGGCGTCAGCCACGACAACATCGCAACGCTCGACAAATTCTCCACCACCGAATGCAAGAGCAAGTTTCCCGTCGCGGCGGACGCGGATCAGCGCATCATGACGTCCTATGACGCGGTTTTGTCGGCGCATCCCGAATACGCCAACCGCACGTCTTATGTGATCGCGCCGGACGGGCACATCCTCGCCGAGTACACCGACTTGGATCCGACGCGCCATGTCGACAACATGATGGCGGCGATCACGGCGTGGAAGGCGGGACAGAAGTAGGTCTTCACGACCGCTCCCGCGAGCGGGGGAGGTCGTGAGCGCAGCGAGCGGGTGAGGGGAGCCGGCCCCGTCCCCTCACCTAGCGGATCCCCGCGCTTTCGCACTGCCGCTATCGCGGATGAGGCGCGCACCGTGGCGCAGCGTGATGTGCTTGTCGGGATAGGCCGCGACCGAGGCCTCGAAGGCCGCCAGCCCGACGTCGGCGCGGTCGCAGATCGCGAACACGCGCTCGATCACGTCGCGCTCGCTCCATTGCTCTACCTTGAAATCGAGTTCGATCTTGCCGCCCATGGCACGCTCCGGAAAAAAACACCGTGCAGCGTCGCCATCCGCCTACCCAGATTGGGGCGTGAGTCGGGGTCCAAGGTCCAGCCACGAGATGTTGTGGGTGCGCCGCTACCTACCCGACGCAGCTTGCGCCGCGTCGACCTCTTCCGCAGGCGGGAGAGGTTCAAAAAAACGCGAAGGCGCGGATTTCGATACTTTCGCGCGGGCCCGCGTTCGGCGGCGTCGTCGGATCGTCGAACGAAGTGTGCGCGCCCCAGCGCGCGCGGCCATCCTTGGCCGAGTCATAGACCTTGAAGACCAGCGCCTCGTCACGGCGCATGCGCGGGAAATAAACCCAGCGGTGCGCCGGATTGTAGGCGAACTGGTAGATCTCGCCGACGCGATCGGGAAAGCGGCGTTCGGCGGCGATGAAGTCGCGCTGCGCCAGGGATCCGGCTTCGGCAATGGCGAGCGGATCCTTCGCGATCGGCGCGTTGATGGCGCGCCAGACCTGGATGATGGCGAAGCGGCGGCTGAGAAGATCGGGCGCTTCGTCGGGCAGAAGATCCTTCACGCGCTGCGGGCCCGACCATTCGGTGTAGTCGTTGTGCACGACCCTGACCGGCTCGCGGATCTTGAGCGCGTCGCGCGTCTCCTTGTCGCCCGAGCGGAGTGTGTGATCGAAGACATGCACGCGACAAGCCCCGCTGTGCAGCGCGATCAGTTTTTCCATCTCGGCGTAGTACACCGATTTGAGTTCGTCCGCGTCGAGGAAGTTCTTCACCTTGGTCGGATGATCGGCGAGCACGAAGCCGGATGTGTCGAGGCTGAAGCTGTCGCGCAGGGGCCGGCCGTTCGTGATCGGCACGACATGGCGCACGAAGCTCGCCGACTGGACCCGCATCAAGCCGTTCGGACCGTAGGTCTCGTTCACCGGCTTCACGCCGGTATCGACGATGTAGTTCAGGCTGGCGCGGATGGCGGCGTCGGCGGCTAAGGCGGATTGGCTCATGGGCGTTTGTCCGGTCTGCCCGCAAACCTAAGCACGATCATGGCGTGCGCAAGGGTCTGAGCCCCATGCACGAACGGCATGACTTCGGCTAGGTTGTCGCGATGGAGCACAAGTCGACATTCGATCGGGTTGCGACCCTTTATGGCTCGGCGCGGCCTGGGTACAGCCGGGACTTGATCGACGACATCGGCAGCTTCGCCGCGCTGAAAGCGGGCGATCCGGTTCTCGAAGTGGGTTGCGGCGCGGGTCAGGCGACGGCGGGTTTTGCCGCTCTGGGCATTCGCTTGACCGCCCTTGATCCCGGCGCAGCGCTCATCGCGGTGGCAAAGCAAAGACTTTCCGACGTGCCCAACGTGTCGTTCGTGGTCGCGCCCTTCGAAGCCTTCGACGCAGCCGGCGCGACGTTCAAATTGATCTTTGCCGCCCAATCCTGGCACTGGATTGCGCGCGAGATTTCCTTCGCCAAGGCTGCGGACCTGCTGGTTCCGTCCGGCACATTGGCCGTGTTCGGTCACGTTCCAGGCGCGCTGACCGAGCCGCACGCGTCGGCGTTCCAACGCGTCTACCTCGAACATATGGGCGCTTGGGGGCCGCCGCCGGAGTCGGGGTATCTGCCGAGTGGGCCGTTCGCCTCTTGGTTCGAAGCATCGGGACGTTTCGAGCCCGTCGTCCATCGCATGTATCGCTGGACCTGGAGGCACACCGCGCAAAGCTATGTCGCGTTCGCGCGCACGCGCTCCGACCATCAGATGATGCCTAAGGCGAAGCTGGAGGCGTTGCTCTCTGCGCTCGAAATCGCGATTGCTGCCGAGGGCGACGTGTTCGATTGGCCGTACGAAACGCACTTGTACATGGCGCGACGCAAATGAAGAACGCCGACCGAAGCGTGTCGGCCGGCGTCTGTCGCTATACCCAATCCTTGCCCTTGTGGGGTTTGCGGATCAGTTGCGGTTCGACATAGGCGGGGGGTTTCACTGCCGGAATGGGCGCGGCCTTCTTGTCGGACTTGGGCTTCTTCTTCTCCCGGTTCGAGCGCTGTTCTCGATTGGCCATGACGGCTCTCCTTGAAACGTGCGAGCGACTCCGAATAGCGCATTTTTTCCCGCGCTGCCAAGCGGGGGCTCTTCATCCGCAAAACCCGTCATCGCCCGCTCTATGCGGGCGACCCATCTTGCCTACCTACTTCTGCGTCCTCGCACTGGCCCTGGGCAACCAGCCCGCTTCGCCCGAACGCCACTTGACGAAGGCGATGCCGTCGGCGGTCAAGGCGTCGGTCTGGGTGCGGGTCGAGCCGATGCCATGTCCGGCCTGCGCATCGATGCGCAAGAGCACCGGATTGGGCGAACCCGTCGCGAGCAACGCCGCCTCGAACTTGGCCGGCTCCCACGGCGAGACGCGCGGATCGTTCAGCCCGGTCGAGATCATGATCGCGGGATACGTCACGCCTTTCTGGAGGTGCTGCAGCGAGTCCATCTCATAGAGATTCTTGAAGCCCTCCTCCTTGGTGACGGTGCCGAACTCGGGAATGTTGTTGGGACCGTTGGGCGAGAACTCGGACCTGAGCGTGTTTGCGGCCGGCACCTGATCGAGCACGCCGGCAAAGAGGTCGGGCCGCTCCTCCATCGCGCGACCCATGGTGATGCCGCCGGCCGAACCGCCGATGATGAAGAGCTTGCTCTTGGTCGTGATGCCGCGCGCCACGAGGTCTTCACCGCAGGCGATGACGTCCTGCCAGGTGTTGTGCTTGTTGGCGTCCTTGCCGCCAAGCCGCCAGGCCTCGCCGAGCTCGCCGCCGCCGCGCACATGGCAGATGCCGTAGGCGATGCCTTCCTTCATGAATGCCGCGCGCCTGGTGCTGAAGTCGGCGAGGTTGGAGATGCCGTAGGAGCCATAGGCCTCGATGACGACCGCTTGCGGAGTCGCAACACCCTTCGGCTGCACCAGCGAGAGCGGCACCATCACGCCGTCATGCGCCTTGGCCTCGAGATCGCTGACCGTGAACTTCGCGGGATCGATGTCGCCTTTGGCGCCGATGTTGAGATCGCTGAACTTGCCGCTCTTGGGATTGTAGGAATAGACCGCAGGCGCCACGACCCAACTCGAATAGTCGACGACGACGCCCGGCTTGCGCGGATCGCTGAAGACTTCGCCGACATGACCGCGCGTCGGAAGCGCGATCTCGTCACTCTTGCCGGTCGCGTAGTTGACGCGCAGCAGTTGCGAATAGACGCCTTTCGTCGTGAGTACATATAGCCCGTCGGCTGCGGCGTGCAGGCCCTCGATCACGCGGTCGGGCTCGCTCTTCACCAGCACCTTGGCGGCGCTGACGGGTTGACCCGCTTTCAGCGCCAGAACCTGGAAGGTCGGCGCATTCTTGTGCGAAAGCAGGAAGAGCTCGTTGCCATGCGCATCGAGCGAGGTGATGCCGTCGTCGCGGTCGGCGACGAGCGTCCACTTCGCGTTCGGATTTTCCGCACTGGCAGCAGGCGCCGTCCAGAATTTGAGCTCGTTCTGCACGCCGTTGACCGACAACAGGACGCCGACCGGCGACGTCGGCGTGAAGGCAAGGGCGGGCGTCTCGTCAGGCGTGAACTTCGGCCCGCTGGACGCGAGCGGCCCATAGAGCGCGACCGGCTCGGACTTGAGTTTCCAGCCGACCAGCATGGCATCGCGATATTTCTCCGTGCCCGGATCCGTCGGCTTCAAAAGCTTCAGGCGGATGAAGTAGAGCGTCTTGGAATCGGTGCTCCACGAGGTGGCGCCGAACTGGGCGCGATCGATCGGACCGGCGATGCGCTGGCCGGTGCCGGCGTCATAGACGCTGATGCTGGCTTCTTCCGAGCCGCCTTCGCTCAAGCCCGCGGCAACCTTGGAACCGTCGGGCGCGGCCAGGATGTAGTTGATGGCATAGGGTTTGCCGCCGTTCGACGCCATCACCTTGGCGATGTCGATGATGGTGCGCGTGCCCTTGGCGTCGCGCACCATGAGATTGTAGTTGTCGGCGCCTGGCGGACGCTCTTGATAGAATGTGCGGCCGCCGAACTCGGCGTAGTTCTTGGTGAAGCCGAAGCTGCCGGTGAACGCGTTGACGCGCTTGCCGAGATCGGCGCGCGGCGCGATCGCATCGAGCACGTTGCGCGTATAGGCGCCTTGGGCGCGCATCCAGTCGAGCGTGGCCGTGTCGAGCTTTTCGAAGTAGCGGTAGTTGTCCGTGACCTCTTTGCCGAACATCGTCTCCTTGACGGGCCGTTCCGGCAGCGGCGCAGGCTGCGGCGCAATCCCGACGGGCGCGAGCGGATCGCTGGCCGGTGCGGTTGTGGGAGCGCTTGCAGGAGTTGTTGCCGCAAGAGCGGCTGTGGCGAGTGCGGCGGCGCAGGCAGCGCCCGCGAGGAAGGTGGCAAGTTTCATGGAAGTGTCCCCAGTTTTCCCGAAGAGTTTAGGCCGGGGCCGGGTTTGTCGCGATCAACATTTTCGTCAACACACGAAAAAACCCGCGAACCGTCCTTCGGCGGGCTCAGGATGATGCGGTTCGCGGGGTCTTTGGAGGGTCGGGAGCAGGGATCACGGATCAAGGAGCCTCATCCAGAGCTTGTCGAACGTCGACAGGTTCAGCGTAAAGAGCTTGACCGGCTTGGGTTTCTCATGTCGACGCTTTCGGGCCATAGGCCAGACTTCGGAAGGGCGCGCGCTCTTTGTCGTGTTCACCTTGCGCCGGCACGGAACGGACACGCTGATCCGGGCAATCAGCGCGCGCTACATGCACAGAAAGGAGGCTGACCATTATGCCAAGACCTACAAAACTTAAGAAGCTTCCGACGTTCAAAAGCGATCGTGACGCGGAACGGTTTGTCGATGGAGCCGATTTATCCCAATTCGATCTTTCGGGCGGGAAATTCGTGCGCTTTGAATTGAAGCCGAAGGACAGGTCGGTCAATCTCAGGCTTCCAGGCGAATTGCTCGAAGCGGTGCGCAAACGCGCCAAACGCGCGGGCTTGCCTTATCAACGTTTCATTCGCATGGCACTCGAGGAAGCTCTGAGGAAGTGACGAACTTCTGCAGCAAACAAAAAATCCCGCGAACATTTCTGTTCGCGGGATTTTTCAATGCGAGGCGGGGTTTCTGACGTCTGTCCTTGGCAGGACTGGCAGCGACCTACTCTCCCGCGGCTTAGGCCGCAGTACCATGGGCGCTGGAGGCTTTAACGGCCGAGTTCGGAATGGGATCGGGTGGAATTCCTCCGCTAGGACCACCAGTCCGGCGAAAGACAGACGTCAGAAAACAGGGATCAGATCTGATCCCTGCAATACGACACTTGTAGCTGAAGGTTTTTAGTTACGTGATGCCTGGCTTTGTTTCCAGACATGGAACGGTGCTGCTTGCGATCAAGCCAATCGAGCGATTAGGACCAGTAAGCTCAATACATCGCTGTACTTACACACCTGGCCTATCGACGAGGTAGTCTTCCTCGGCTCTCAAGCGAAACCTAGTTTTGAAGTGAGTTTCACGCTTAGATGCTTTCAGCGTTTATCTCGTCCGTACATAGCTACCCGGCAATGCGGCTGGCGCCACAACCGGTCCACCAGAGGTACGTTCCTTCCGGTCCTCTCGTACTAGGAAGAAGTCTTCTCAAGTTTCGAACACCCACGGCAGATAGGGACCGAACTGTCTCACGACGTTCTAAACCCAGCTCACGTACCACTTTAAATGGCGAACAGCCATACCCTTGGGACCGGCTACAGCCCCAGGA
>Ga0105240_10003252_pt1 | contig 25431 bp, 24 predicted proteins | sample KBSC54metaG_FD_80426 | JGI IMG/M metagenome (GOLD analysis project Ga0105240, IMG submission 80426) | Corn rhizosphere microbial communities from Kellogg Biological Station, Michigan, USA - KBS C5-4 metaG | ecosystem: Host-associated > Plants > Roots > Rhizosphere > Soil | place: Michigan, USA...
GCACCCTTCTCCACAGCCTGCGCGGCGAACTCACGACCGTTCGCGCGGGCTCCGGCGAACGCAAAGAAGACCTGCCCCGGCTGCACCTTTCGCGAATCGTACTCGAGGCCTTTCACTTGCAGGCGGGCAGCATCCGGCGGTAACTCCGACAGCATCGGTGTTCCCGCCAGCACCTCGACAAGTGTCATATTCAACGCGCGAAAACGATCCTGATTCTTTCTCCGGGGCGCATGGGCTGACCCGGCAACGGCAGCTGCGCGCGCGCTACTCCGCTGCCTTCAATGGTTAATTCGATCCCGTCGGCGGAGGCTTCTTCCACCACTGAACTCATCGATTTGCCGCGGAAATCGGGAACAGTCGGACTCTTGGGAACGGCCGCGGCTGGAACGGCTGCGGCTGGAAGGGGCGCGGCAGCAACTGTTTGAACAGCGGGCGCGGCGGGAATTTCATTCGATTTCTCGGCGGCTGCAATCTGATTCAGCCTGGTCTCTTCCGCGAGCAGTTCCTTAACGGTATGATCCTCCGCCATGATGCTGTCGGCGCCAAGATCGGCGATGGAAACATCATCTTCAACTGGCTTTTCGGCCTTTTTCTTCGGCTTACCGGCATCGGCGATCTCTTCCGGAATATCTTTCGGGATGTCGAGCATACGCAGGGCTTCTGTCGCAATCGCCTTGAATATCGGCGCCGCCGCCGCTCCGCCCATCCCGCTGTCGCCCGTGGTGCCGTTCAAAGTCACCACGATCACCAACTGCGGATTCGTAACCGGAGTAAAGCCCATGAAAGAAGCATTATAGAGGTGCGTATAGTGGCCGTTTTCGAAGATCTGGGCGGTGCCGGTCTTGCCCGCCGCGGTGTATCCGTCCAGGCGCGCCGTGCGATACGCGGTGCCCCAGGGATGCAGCACAACGCCTTCCATCATCATCCGCATGGTCATGACGGTTTCGGGTTTCAGAATGCGAACACCCGGGTCGCGGGGCTCCGGCTTTTCACCACGTTTGAGAATTACGGTCGGTTTCACCAGCATGCCGCCGTTGGCGATCACGGCGCACGCCCGTGCCAGCTGAACCGAGGTTGTGCTGACTTCCTGGCCCATTGAAACGGAAGCGAGAGAGGTTGTCCCCCATTTATTGAGAGGGCGGAACAGGCCCCTCGATTCCGCGGGCAGCGCCACTCCGGTCTTATCGCCGAACCCGAAGCGCTTGACGTATTCGTACATTTTTTCGCGTCCTACGCGCGCGCCGATCATGATCGCGCCGATGTTCGAGCTTTTCTCCAGCACCTGCTGCATGGTGATGGTGCCGTAGCCGTGGTGCGCTTCGTGAATCACGCGGCCGGGCAGTTTCAGCACGCCGCCGCCGGTTGCAATGGGCGACTCGGGCCTAAGGTCGGTGGTCTCCAGGGCGGCGGCAAGCGTAACCACTTTGAAGATGGACCCGGGCTCGAACGGGACGGATACGCCAAGGTTAAACCGCGCCCTTGGATCGTCTTTCGGCTGCACACGCTTGTTTGGATCGTAAGTGGGGTAATTCGCCAGGGCCAGAATCTCGCCGTTATAGGGGTTCATCACGATGGCCGTGCCATAGCGCGCGTGCTTTAATTCAACCCCGGCCTTCAACTCGCGCTCCGCGACGTATTGCAGCCGTTCGTCTATGGTGAGCGTGACAGGCACGCCGTTTTGCGGCGCCGCGTCCACGTGCGAGTCGATGCCGCGATGACGCACATCCATCACCATCAATTCTGAGCCGGCTTTGCCGTGCAGCGACGTATCCAGCGACTTTTCCACGCCGGCCGCGCCTTTTTCTTCCATGTACACCGTGCCGATTACGTGCGCGCCGGTTTCGCCTTTCGGATAATGGCGGGTGCTCTCCATTTTGAGATCGGCATACTCAAGGTTCAGCGCTTTGACGGAGGCGGTTTCGAAGGGATCCAGCTTTCGCTTGACCCACATGAATCCGCGGTGTTCTTCACGCGCGGACATCAGCCGCTGGCGGAGCACTTCGCTGTCGAGGTGCAACAGGCGACCTAACAGATGACTGGCGCCCTTCGGGTCTGCAATCCGCCTTGGGTCCACCGAAAGCGAAGCGGCGGGAACGCTGATTGCCATCGCCTGACCGTTGCGGTCGAAGATGGTTCCGCGTGGAGCGGGGATATCGATTTCGCGCTCCTGTTGCTTTCTGGCGCTTTCCTGATATTGGGCGTGATGAGTGACTTGAATGGAGAAAAGGGCCCAGAATATTCGCAGGCCCCAAAGCAGTAAGACCGCGGCCACCACCGTGAGGCGGTTGGCCGCGGCCAGCAGATTCGGGCGGCGCGGCAATTCCACGGCTGGTGCTCCTTAGCTCTTACCGTGCCGCGGCGGTTGCCGCGTGACCGGGGGCGGCCGGAACGTGCACGCTGGCATAATCGCCTTCGCGCGCCTGGTTTTCCAGATGGATAATCTGGTCAGCCGCGGGGTTCGTCAGATTGCGGACCTTCGCCAGTTCATTCAGGCGGCCGGGGCTAAGCAGGGAAGCTTCCTTCACGTCAAGCTCACGCCTCTGATCGATGAGAGTCTGTTGTTCCTGCTTCAGCGCTTCGAGTTTATAGCCCGCGAGAATCGAACCCACATGCGGAGCGACGATGCTTCCGCCCAGCATCAGCAGCACGGCGGCGGCGCCCACTGCCGACCAGCACTCGCCGCGCGCGGCAGGGTCCGGCTGCCGAACGACTCGCGAGTTGTCGATCGACTTTGAAAAGAAATAGATGTCGTCGTTCGGCATTGCCCGCAGCCGATACGGATCTGACTCTGCGCGAACCGCCTCGCGGCGCCCTGCGCTCAGAACAGCGTCGCTTTTCTTAAAAAATGTCGCCAGCGTTGCCATGGCTATTCTCTTCCTTTTTGCTTTCCGTTAAACTTGCTTGTCAGCCATTTCCACCGCCCTGAGCTTTGCGCTCCGGCTCGGCGGATTTTCCCGCATTTCCCGCTCGCCCGGTACCACAGGCTTTTTGGTGAGGATCATCGCCTCGCCAAGACGTGCCATTTCTTTAAACTTGTCCTTCACTTTTCTGTCTTCGAGAGAGTGAAACGAGATGATCACGATGCGCCCGCCCGGCTTGACCATGCGCGGGGCGATCTTCAACAACGCGTCCAGCTCTTCCTGTTCCCGGTTCACCACCATCCGCAACGCCTGAAATGTTCGGGTCGCCGGATGCATGGGTCCTGTGCGAGGCACGACCCTTTCCACTACACCCGCCAGGTGTAATGTGCTCCGAATGGGCCGTGCCTTCACAAGTGCTCTGGCTATCTTCCGCGCCCTCCTTTCTTCGCCTAATTGGTAGATCCAATCGGCTATTAAATTTTCCGGGTTGTTGTTGACCAGATCGGCCGCCGTCACGCCACGGGTTTGATCCATGCGCATGTCGAGCGGCCCATCCGATTGAAACGAAAATCCGCGTTCCGGGTCCGTCAGCTGAAATCTGCTCACGCCCAGGTCCGCCACAAGGCCGTCCAGGCCCTTGAGGCTCAATTCCGAAAACTCGGCATGCTGAAACTCGATCCGCTCCGAAAATTCCGCGGTATTTCGCATTGCCATCTCGAGCGACTGCGGATCCCTGTCGTTGGCGATCAGCCGTCCGCCCTCCGTTAACAGTTCGGCGATCGCCCTCGAATGGCCTCCAAGGCCCGTCGTGCAGTCCAGGTACGTTCCGTCCGGACGTATCGCCAGATACTCTAAGGTCTCTTCCAGAAGGACCGGATGATGAGGTGTTGGGTAATTGATGGCCATATGTCATCGCAACCTAGATCCCCTTTCCCAATCCCGCATCTTCGAGCGCCCTGTAATCTCCCACCGGATCGCCTTCGCCTTCTTCGCGAAGCGTCTCGTAAACCGCCTGCGTCATGATCTGAACCACACCGCGATCCACGCTCATTCGCAGTTCCTGCTGTCCGTTGATCCCGACCGCTTCGCGGAGTTGCTGCGGAACCGTAATGCGGCCCGCCGAATCGAAATCCATCTCCTGACCGAGTTCCTGCGCCCGAAACATTACCCGGCGCGCGACAGCCCGGTTTTCGGCCTGGTCCAGAAAGGTTTGGTACTTGTCCCAAACCGGAATCGGATATATTTGAGCGATGCGTCCATCGAGACTGGTGCAGAAGATGGTCTTCTCGGGAAACTTATCCAGCCAATCCTTCACCTTCGCGGGCAGTTTGAAGCGCCCGTTCTGGTCGATGGTCACGGTAAATCGGCCAAGCGGCTGCCTTGCGGGCAATACCGTCGTCGCTGTGCCGATCTGATCCAATTTAGCCCTATTCGGTCCGATTCGAACCTACAACAGATTGTGGCACGACAAGAGTCGGCTTGCAAGCGATTATTTTTGCCAAGTTATGGGAAATGTGCGGCTTAGGTCTGCACTACGGATGTGCCCGGAAAGGCGCAGCACCACTATATGTGGTGAAACGTGGCGAACGAATGGCGAATGAGGGGCGGAGCTGGACCAAATAGGACTAAAAGTGAATGCCCAGGAGGAGTTCGGCTTGGTTCAGGTTTGAGATGCTGGCGAAGTTTGAGACGGTCTGGCGGGTGTAACGAAGCTCGCCACTGACGCGGAAGAACGGAATTTTGACATCTACGCCGCCGCCGAGGACGATTCCGGCGTCTGTGGGATGTAATAAATAGCCCGGTCCGGAGGTGATGCTCTTCGCAGCGGCGCTGATGCCGGAGAGGTGATCGAAGGAGAGACCCGATTCGAGGAACGGTTTCACAACGGGCGTTCCGAACCGATACTGAAGCAGTACCGGAAAGCGCCACTGGTTGGCCGAGATATTGGTGGATGAGCCCGGGAGGGCGAGGCTGAAGCTGTAAGGACGATACAAAGCATCCACTTCGATTCGTAAGCTTGCGGGAAGACCGACCCGGAAGGACGGTCCGATAGTAAAGTTGGTACTTTTCGGAATCGATTGGAGTCCGCTGACTACATCCTTCTTCACTACGTCGGTGAAAGGCGCTCCGCCGATAATTCCCACGGAGAATGCCTGAGCGTGGGCGCCGATAACAGTGGCGAGTGAGAGCAGGATCAGTTTATTCATCTACACCCCATGGTAAACCGAGCATGACGCCGTTCTCACGCGTCGCGAAAGCCCGTCAGCGCTCCGGACATCGATGGCCCGTGCTCGCGGAGTTCGATCATGAGATGCATAGCTTCGACTTTGGGATGCGCTTCGGGCGCCTTCCTCACGGCGGGCGCCGGTAGAGAGTTCAACCTGCGAAATGTTCACCGGCGGCGGGGCCGCGGCATATAACCAAATTCCGCAAGAGCATCGTCGAGGGATTCCCGGTTCGTTTTTCTTCGATGCGGCGCATGGCAACGATAATGTCGGCTTCGTCTTCAGTGATGAAGTTGGGGTCGAGCGAACTGGCCCGTTCCTTCGGCGTCGGGTCGGAGAGCATGGCCTGCATGGCCTTAAACTCTTCGGCGCTCGGATTCTCTCTGGTTTGCATGGCTGACCTCCCAGCCACAAATTGACACCTTCACAGCATCCAGCTCACGAGATGCGCGGTGAACTCCCTGCTTCCATTCGGGTTGCTCATTCTCCTATCAGGTGCAGAAGCACACTGCGGCGGTGCGGCGCGTTCCGGTGCTCAAACACGTAAATTCCCTGCCACGTTCCCAGCGCTGGTTCGCGACCTCGGACCGGAATCGAAAGCGAGGGCGAGGTGAGGGCGGAGCGAATATGCGAAGTCATGTCGTCAGGACCCTCAAGCGTATGCCGGAACCACGGGGTATTATCGGGCACAAGCCGCCCGATGAAATCGGTGAGGTCCGCGCGAACGTCCGGGTCGGCGTTCTCCTGAATGGTGAGGGAGGCGGTGGTGTGTTGCAGGAAGACGGTCAGCAGACCGCTTGCGATTCCCTGCTTTGAAACCCACTGACGCACTTCCTTTGTAATCTCGTAGAGGCCCTTGCCGCGTGTGGCGACTGTGAGTTCCCCTTGAGATTGTGTCATTCGACGGTCACGCTCTTGGCGAGATTGCGGGGCTGATCGACATCGCAGCCGCGCCGGACGGCGATGTGATACGCGAGCAACTGCAGCGGCACGATTTCGAGGATGGGCGCGAGAAGATCGGGCGCGCAGGGGATCTCAATCACTTCATCGGCGACCTTGCGAACTTCCTTATCGCCTTCAGTGACGATAGCGATGACCTTGCCTTCGCGGGCTTTTACTTCCTGAATGTTGGAGAGAGTCTTCTCATAGAGAATGGTGCTCTCGCGGCTGGAAGGATCGTGAGTCGCGAGGACGACGACCGGCAGGCTTTCGTCGATGAGGGCGTTCGGACCGTGCTTCATCTCGCCGGCGGGATAGCCTTCCGCGTGGATATAGGAGATTTCCTTGAGTTTCAGGGCGCCTTCGAGCGCGATCGGGAAATGGACGCCGCGGCCGAGATAAAGGAAATCGGTGGCGCGGAACAGCTTGCGCGCGAGATCTTCATACACGTTGTCGTGCGTGAGAATGGTTTCGATTTTACCGGGAACGAGAACGAGTTCCTGCACGAAGGAGCGGGAGGTGGCCTCATCCATCACACCGCGAATCTGGCCGAGATAGCTGGCGAGGATGGCGAGTGCGGTCAACTGGCAACTGAACGCTTTGGTAGAGGCAACTCCGATTTCAGGGCCGGCATGGGTGTAGATTGCGCCCGATGCTTCGCGCGTGATCATGGAACCGACGACGTTGCAGATGGCGAGGGTCTTCGAGCCCTTTTGCCTGGCTTCTCTTTGCGCGGCGAGGGTATCGGCGGTTTCGCCGGACTGCGAAATCACCACTGTCAATACTTCGGGTGACACGATGGGATCGCGATAGCGAAATTCGCTGCCGTAATCCACTTCCACGGGGATACGGGCGAGTTTCTCGATCATGAACTTGCCTGCAAGCGCCGCGTGCCAACTGGTGCCACAGGCAATGATTTTCACCTGACGGAACGCGCGGAACTCGTCCGGCGTGATATCCATTTCGTCGAGAAAAATGCGGCCGGATTCCTGACCCACGCGACCGAGGGTGGTGTCGCGAACGGCGCGGGGCTGCTCAAAGATTTCCTTGAGCATGAAGTGTTTGTAGCCACCCTTTTCGGCCATGATCGGGTCCCAGAGAACGTGCTGGACCTGGCGATTCACGTGGGCGCCGTTGAAATCCATCATCTTGACGCCATCGGGCGTGAGGACGGCCATGTCGCCATCGGCGAGAAAGAACATGTCGCGGGTGTGGTTCAGGATTGCGGGCACGTCGGACGCGACGAAATATTCGTTGTTGCCGAGCCCGATCACTACGGGCGGACCTTCGCGCGCGGCTACGATCTTATTGGCATCCCCGCGGCTCAGTACGACAAGCGCGAAAACGCCGCGGATTTGTTTGACGGCCGCCTGAACGGCCTGTTCCAGGTTTCCCGTGAAGTACTTCTCGACCAAATGGGCGATAACTTCCGTGTCGGTCTCGGTTTTAAAGACGTGACCTTCGTGCTGCAGCTGCTCTTTGAGGGGCAGATAATTTTCGACAATGCCGTTATGTACCACGACAATGTCGCCGGTGCAGTCGCGATGAGGATGCGCGTTCTCTTCGGTGGGGCGGCCGTGGGTGGCCCAACGTGTGTGGCCGATGCCGTAGCAGCCATCGACGGGGTCTAACTGCAGAACGTCTTCCAGGTTGCGGAGTTTGCCGGAAGCGCGACGGATTCCGAGCGTGTCATCGTCCTGATAAACGGCGACTCCCGCGGAATCGTAGCCGCGGTATTCAAGCTTTTTCAGCCCGTCAATAATAATAGGGACCGCTCGCCGCGCACCCACGTAGCCGACAATTCCACACATAGCTTATATTTTTCCGGACTCTTATTCGGACAGCATTTCGATGCGGTAATTCTCTATTACGGGGTTACTCAGGACTTCACGCGCGATGGAATCGAGGTCTTCGCCGGCCTGCATGGTGATCTCGAAAAACTTCCCCTGACGAACTTCTTCGACGCCTTTATGGCCGAGGCCATTCAAAGCGGCGCGAATGGTCTGGCCCTGGGGATCGAGGACAGACGGCTTGAAGGTAACGTAGACCCTTGCTTTCACCATTTCAGTTTAGTCGAACAAGCTTTCCTGTCGTTCGTCGAAGCCCTCCGCGGGTTTTTTCGGGGTTGGTGGCGGCGGGGCGAAAGTGCGCATCAGGCGCAGCATTTTCTCGTGAATTTCGTATATATCGGCAAGGGTCTCGCAGCGGGTACAGCCTGCTTTGACGGCGCCGCGACCGTCCATATACGGGTCATACATGGGATGGCGGGAGCACTTGCCGCGCCAGCGGACACTGCCGATCTTGAGCATTGGTCTATTTTATTTGGGGCGCCGAAGTTCTGGCGACCTGGCCCTTCAAGGCTTCATCGATGGACACATTGTTGTTCGGGAGCGTGACGCCGAGGGCTCGTTCCAGCTGCGTGCGGGCTTTGGCATAGGCGCCCCTCGCGACCACCTCGGTGGAGCGAGCCTGGGCGGCATAGGTCTCATATTGAATCACCAGAAAGTTAGTGGAAAGGCCTTCCTTAAAACGCTCCTGCTCGATATCGAGAGATTGTTCCTGAAGCTTGCGGGATTCTTCCGCGGCATCGTAGGCGGCGCGGGTTCGCTGTAAGGCGATGAGCGCGTCTTCCACTTCGAGGCGGATCTGATTCTCGAGTTGCTTCGTGCGGATCTCCGACTGGCGGAGCTGGATTTCATCGCGGGCGAGGTCGGCCTGAGCAATGCGGTTGCGGACAGGCAGAGTGAGGTTGACGCCGACGCTGTAGGTGGGGTAATCGCGACGCAAAACCTGTTCGAGCGCGGAACCGATGCCTTCGCCATATCCGAGCAGACCGCCCGGCGGAAGCGCACCGGTGAACAGCGGGTTGGCCCCGCCGGCGAGGCCGCTGTTTGCGGCGTTCGCGACCAGGTCGAGTTGCGGCTTCAGACCGTTGCGGGAGCCTTTGATGCTGATCTCGGAGTTCTCGATCTGCAGTTTGGCGGCCTGCATTTCCGGTCGGTTTTCAAGGGCGGTTTTGACGAGGTCTTCCACTGACTGGTCGGGCAGGGGCTCAATGGTAAGCGCGTCAGTGGGGACGATGCGGGCGGAGTGGACGAGCACGTCGGCACTGACGTTGCGGGTGAGCACATTCTTCAGGATGAGTTCCTGCTGACGGACGAAGCCCTCGGAGTTGATGTAGTCCTGACGGGCAGCGGCGACTTGCGCCTGAGCGCGCGTCAGTTCGATGGGGGCGAGAGTGCCCTGCTCTACTTTGTTGGCGTTATCTTCCGCGAGCCGCTGGGCAGTGGCGAGATTTTGCTGCTTTACGCGGAGGTCTTCGTTGAGGCTGACAAGATCCGTGTAGAGCCGGATAACGCCGGAGACGGTGCTGATGACCTGCTGGCGGAAGATGAAATCCGATATCCTCTCGCTGTTCTTCGCGATGCGGATGAAGCGGCGATTGACAGCTGAGCCGAAGCCTCTCAGAAGCGGCTGGGTAAGAGTAATGCCGAGGCTGGAATTGTAGTACGGGTTGATTAGATTTCGCGAGGAATTGCTGTCTGTGCGGAGATTCTGAAAGCCGCCATTCACCTGCGCGCCGCTGCTGAAGCCCTGCACGTAGGCAAGATTCCCGGTGACGTTGTTGTTGATGAGCGACGGGGTGCCGGTGACCACCAGGTTGGTTTGGGGGGTGGTGAGGTGCTGGGCAAGAAACTGACCGGTAATCGCAGGATCGTACAGCGGAATCAGGGGGCCGGTGGAGAAGGGAAAAGTGCCGGTGACGGCGAGGTTGTTCTGCTGCTCCTGAATCAACTGTGTGTCGGTAACGTTGGTGGGGACCGAGGTGGAAGGAGTGACGCCGGTGGCGGCCGAGTTATTGAGAGGGCTGCCCGGGCCACCAACGCCCGCCGGCGTTTCATTCACGGTGAGGCCGACGCCGCGCGGGATGCCGCCGCCCGAAGCGCGCAGCGTATCGGTTTCGGCAATGCGAAGACCGTAGCGCTGAAGTTCCAGGTCAAGGTTGTTTTCAAGCGCCAGAGCAATGGCGTCCTGAAGTGAGAGGTACATTTGGCCGCCGCGGATGAGGTCGCGGATGCGGGCGGTGTCATTCATACCGGGCACGGAAACGGTGCTGGGTTTGTAAGCGCCGCGGAAGCCAGGCTGGTAAGAAACAGACGGAGTGCGGGTTTGAGTTTGGGCTCCGATTGAAAAGGCGAGGAATATTGACAGCAGGGCGGAGGCGCTCGCGCGATGCTTCATTTACTTTGCGTTCCCCCTGCCGGCGGCGGGTGCTGGTGCTTCTTTTGCCAAAGTGGATTTTACTATTGCACCCTCATGAACATCATCGCCGGGATTCATGACGATTAATTCAGAGCCATCGAGACCGGATGTAATTTCGGTCTGAGTACCGAAATCGCGGCCCATGGTGACGGGGACGAGGTGAATCTTCTTCGAATCGGCGCCTTCATCGAGGGCAAGCGCAACGCGCGGCCCGGCGGCGCCGGCGACAATGGCATCGCCCGGAATCAGGTAAGGCGGGGTGTCGCGATGGTTGTGGAAGCGAACGTCGGAGTACATGCCGGGCAGGAGTTTGCCGTCTTTGTTGAGGACCTGGACTTCGACGAGCATGGTGCGGGAGTTCGGGTCGAGCGAGTTCGAGGTGCGGGCCACCTTCCCCATGAATTTTCGCCCCGGATATTCGATGACGGTTACTTCGGCGGGCATACCGGTGAAAATGCCTGGCGCGATGGCCTGGGGCACGTTCTCGACGATGCGCACCGTATCGATTTGCGCGATCCGGTACATCTCGCTGCCGGCTGAGTTGGCTCCCTGACCGCCGCCGTTGGCTGCGATCAGGGAGCCCGCCTCGACATTGCGGGCGGTGACGATTCCGGCGAAGGGAGCGCGCACGCTCTTGTACTCCTGAAGAGTGAGCACGCGGTCGAGATTGGCCTGGGCCTGGCGAACGTTCTCTTCGGAGGCGCGGACGTTCGATTCCTGCGCAGAGACGAGGGCGTCGGCGGTTTTGTAGTTGGCGAGCTGGGTATCGGCATCCTGCTGGGCTACGGCGCCGCGGGCGATGAGTTTGCCGTAGCGGTCGGAAGTGAGTTTCGCGAGATCGCGCTGCGATTGAGATTGGAGCAGTGATGCTTTCGCCTGACCAAGTTGCTGCTGAGCCTGGGAGACGGCGGCGTGGGACATGGCGACCTGCTGATCGATTTCGGGAGCTTCGATTTCGGCTAACAATTGCCCTTCTTTGACGCGGTCGCCGATGTCCACATAGCGTTTCCTGACGTAGCCGGAAGCGCGCGCGTAGATGGAGGCTTCGACGAGAGGCGAAATGGAGCCGGGCAGAACAGTTTCGGAATCGGCGGAGGCGCGTTTTACTCTGGTGACGGTTACGACGGGGATGTCGGACTTTTCGGAGGCGGCAAGGGCATTCGCGGCTTCCTCGCGCTGCTTGCGGGGCAGATAACCCGCGAGACCCACAGCGGCAATTACGATTGCAAGAAGGATTAGGGCGATGACGACTTTGACGGGCGAAATGTGGTGCGATTGCTGACTCATTTAGTTAGATTCCGCCTGGAGCGGCTGAAAGCCACTCCGCGGGCAGGATTGCCCGCCCCACACGTGGAAATGTGGTGTTGTCTTGCTCACTATTTGGTGTTGTCCTGGTCGCTGGATGCGCATTGCAAGCTGGAAAAAGGTCATCGGGTTAGGGCCGGCTCCGGGAAGCGGAGTTCTTCATGGGCTTCGAGTTCGATTTGCTCGTCCTGATTGACGGGTGATTTGCGGCGCAGGAAGCTGTAGACGATGGGCACGAAGAATAGTGTGCTGAAGGTGGCGAAGATCAAGCCTCCAATGACGGCGCGACCGAGCGGGGCATTCTGTTCGCCGCCTTCTCCGAGGCCGAGGGACATGGGCAACATGCCGATGACCATCGCGATTGCCGTCATAAGGACGGGACGCAGACGAGTGTAGCCCGCGGAGATGGCGGCGGCGATTTCGTCTTTACCTTCCATGCGCTCATCGTTCGCGAATGTGACCAGCAGAATGCTGTTTGCGGTAGCCACGCCGATGGCCATGATGGTGCCCATCAGCGATGGCACGGAGATGGTGGTTTGGGTGGCGAAGAGCATCCAGAGAATGCCCGCAAAAGCTCCCGGCAAGGCGGTCAGAATGATGAACGGATCGAGCCACGACTGGAAGTTCACCACCATAAGGAGATAGACGAGCAGGATGGCGAATATGACGCCAAGACTAAGGCGCTGGAAGGAGTTCTTCATGGTGAGCGCCTGACCCCGCGTGACGATGGTGACGTTCTTCGGCAGCCTGGTTTGATCGATGATCTTTTGAACGTCACCGGCCACGCCGCCGAGATCGCGCTGATCTACATTCGTGTAGACATCGAAGACGGGCTGCACGTTGTAATGACTGACAACGGAGCTGGTGACGCTGCGTTTTACTCCGTTGAGCAGGTTCTCAAGAAGCTGTGTATTGCCGCCGCCGGGCGATGTAATTGGCGTACGCTTGAGCGCGTCCAGGGTGTCGATGCGGAACTGAGGGGTTTGCACGGCAACGTTGTAATTGACGCCGTTTGCCGGGTTGAGCCATTGGTTCGGGGCCGTCTGACCGCTGGAACTGAGCGAGATGAGCAGACTGTTTGCGACATCACGCTGGGTGAGGCCGGACTGGGTGGCTTTCGTCCGATCGACGTTGAGTTCGAGTTGAGGGGTATCCACCTGCTGGCCAAGGCGGACATCAACGGCGCCCGGAACGAGCGAGATCTCTTGCTCGAGTTCGCGGGCGATTTTGTAACTGGCGGCGGTGTCGCGTGAAACAATCTGCACGTCGATAGGGGCAGGCAGACCGAAATTCAAAATTTGGTTGGTAATGTTGGCGGCCTGGAAGAAGAAGGTCTCTTCGGGAAACTGTTTTTTTAGAGCCGCGCGGAGTTCCCGCTGGACGACCGGGGTGGACCGGTGTTGATCTTCGTTCAGAGAAATCAGGATCTCGCCATCGGCTGAAGAGATAACGGCGTTGTCGCCCCAGGCGAGAGCGAATGAGGCGTTCGGGAGACCGATATTATCGGTGAGCGCAGCCACCTGGCCAGGCCCGGCGGTGCGCCTGATGGTGTCCTCTACGGCGGCGAAGATCTTCTCGGTTTCTTCAATGCGCGTGCCCTGGGGAGCGCGGACGTGGAGGCGCATCTGGCCGGAATCGCTGTTGGGAAAGAAATCGGTCCCGACAACTTTTACGAGGCCGAGGGAGGCGATGACGAACACACCATAGCAGATGGCAACGACGGCGCGATGGTGAAGGCACCATGCGAGGACGCGACGATACTTTTCGCGCATGATTTCAAAGAACGTATTGAACCGATGGTGCGTTTGCCAGATGATACCTTCGGCGTGTTCGAGGCCCTCTTCGCCCTGCGCGTAGATCTCGACTTCGGAACGAAGCATGAAATGCACCATGGTTGGCACCAGGGTTCGGGTGAGGAAGTAAGACATCATCATCGCGAAGGCGACGGCGAGAGCGAGAGGCGTGAAGAGGAACTTCGCGGGGCCGGTGAGCAGAAGAACCGGAATAAACACGATGCAAATGGCGAGAGTGGAGACGAAGGATGGCAGAGCGATTTGCTGGGCACCATCGAGAATGGCGCGGGTGAGGGGCTTGGCCATCCCCATATTGCGGTGAACGTTCTCGATTTCCACAGTCGCGTCGTCGACCAGGATGCCTACGGCGAGGGCCATGCCTCCGAGGGTCATGATGTTGATGGTGTAGCCCATCGCCCACAGAAAGATGCACGCCGTCAGAATAGAGAGCGGGATGGAGGTGCAGACGATGACCGTGCTGCGCCAGCTGCCGAGGAACAGAAGGATCATGATTGCCGTGAGGGCGGCAGCGATGAGAGCTTCTTTAGCGACGCCCGAGATGGCGGACTGCACGAAGAGACTTTGATCGAAGAGCGGTTTAACCATGAGGCCCGGAGGCGAATCTCTGTTAATACCAGGCAGCGCGGCTTTGATGTTGTTCACGATGTCCAGGGTGGAGGCCTGACCGTTTTTCATGACAGTCATGAGTGCGGACCGGCGACCGTTTTCACGGACGATATTTCCCTGGACGGAGAAGCCATCCCGCACCTGAGCGACGTCGCGCATATAGACGACATTTCCGCCGGGAGTGACCTTTACGGGGAGGTCATTCACGCCCTGAATGCTGGTGGGACTGGAGTTCAGGCGGACGAAGAATTCGCGGTCGCCGAGTTTGGCGGTACCGGCGGGGAGGATCAGATTTTGCGCGTTCAGGGCGTTAGAGATATCGGTGGCGGAAAGACCGCGGGCGTAGAGCGCGTTCGGGTCGAGGTCCACCATGATCTGGCGCTGCTTGCCTCCAAAGGGAGGCGGAATTGTAGAGCCCTGAATGGTCGCTAACTGGGTCCGGATGAAGTTCTGTCCGTAATCGTACAGTTGCTGCTCGCTCAGAGTCTTGCTGATGAGGCTCAGTTGGAGGATGGGAACGCTGGATGCGTCATAGCGGATTACGCCTGGCGGCTGGATTCCGGGGGGGAGAACACGCAGGATCGGCGAAGCGAGCGCGAGGATTTGGGTCTGTGCGAGGTCGATCTTGACGTTTGGCTGGAAGAAGACCTTGATTACGCAGACGCCGTTGTAGGTATTCGATTCGGTGTGCTCAATATCGTTGACCGCGCTGGAAAGGGAGCGCTCAAAAACCGTTGTGACGCGGCTGGCCATCTCTTCGGGCGCGATTCCGTTGTAGCTCCAGATGACGCTGACGACGGGGATATCGATGTATGGAAAGATATCCTTCTGCATGGAAAGGATGGAGATGCCACCCATAATCGCGATGAGGAGGGCCATGACCACAAAAGTGTATGGCCGGCGGAGGGCGAGTTTAACTATCCACATGTTGAAACCAGAATTGAGAATCCAAACACCATTACGTCTGGCGTGCCGTTCTATGACTTATTCGCCGAGGGCGCAAGTGCGCACTTGCATTTCTACAGTTTATAAGACGGCTGAATGCAGTGAGCGACATGTAAACAAGGCGTTGGGAAACGGTTCGTGGTTATGCGGAAAAGCATGGCAGGGATGAATCGGATGAACACGGATGAGTACGCACGGGTGGTTTCAGTTTTGCCCCGGGTTGCGAAGTGGATTGCGAAGTGGACCGTGAATTTGGGTTACTCGGCTAGGCCGGGGACCGGCGGGGCGTCCTTTCCGCGGCGTTGGTATTTGTCGCCCGATCCGCAAGGTCATGCCGGCGTTGGTCAGAGTGGGATTTTACAAAACGAACTGTTGAAGGGGTTTCGTGCCTAAGGCTTCGTCGGCCTTGGCCATGCGTTCGATGAAACTGCTGCCATTGGCGGCGAGCAGTTACGTCCTGACAATAAACGAGATTTGCCGAATGCATAAGGATGCCGGGTTGAAGCCCGTCGACTTGCTCGGTTCGATTGCCGGGGAAGCCTGCCAAATGGGCTCGCCGAGGCTGATTCTGGTGTCTGAATCAGGCGGGCTCTGATACCTTTGAAAGCGTGACTGCTCAGCAAATCCTTTCTTTCATAACGGACATTGGACTTGTCCCTGTTGTGCGTACTTCCACGGCTGAGGCCGCGCTCAAATCGGTGGAAGCGATCTATAAGGGCGGCGTGCGCGCAGCCGAGGTCACCATGACGGTGCCAGGCGCGCTGAAGGCTCTTGAGAAGCTGGCGGATCAGTTTGGAGACAAGCTGGTGCTGGGGGCAGGGACGGTGCTTGACCCCGAAACCGCGCGTTCGTGCATGCTGGCCGGCGCTCAGTTCTTTGTCACTCCCACGCTGAAGCACGCGACCATTGAAATGGTGAAGCGTTACTCGAAAGTGATTTGCGCCGGAGCACTGACGCCGACCGAGGTTCTCACCGCCTGGGAGGCGGGGGCTGACGTTGTCAAGGTCTTCCCGGCGAACGCGGTGGGCGGCCCGAAATACATCAAAGCTCTCAAAGGACCTTTACCGCATATCGAAATGATTCCCACGGGCGGAGTGAATCTGGAAACAGCGGGAGAATTTCTTAAGGCGGGTGCGTGCGCGGTCGCGGTGGGCGGGGAGTTGGTGGATGCGCGCCTCATTCGGGACAACCGGTTCGATGAGATGGAAGAGCGGGCGCGGCAGTATCTGCGGGCTATTGAAAAGGCCCGCGCCGAAATGAAGGCGGCGTAAGGGTGGACATTCGGTACAACCAGGCGAAACACCGTTTTGAGGCGGGCGAGGAAGGGCATCCGGCGCACCTCGATTACCGTTTGCGGGAAGGCGTGGCAGATATTGTGCATACCGAAGTTCCGGCGGAGTATCAGGGGCGGGGTTTGGCGGGGAAACTCGCGGTGACGGCGCTTGAATGGGCTCGGGCAGAGGGGCGGAAGGTTGTGCCGAGTTGCGCTTATATGAAGACGTTCCTCGCGAAGCATCCGGAATTTTCGGATCTGGTTTGAAAGCTTAGGGGCTGAGGCGACTCTGTCGCCACGACCGACCTCCGGTCGGCTGGAGCCGTGTACCTTCAGGGGGCGATGTAGACGGTTTGGTGTCTGGCATCCAGCGTGGCGCCTACGGCCAACCCGATGAGCGCTCCCGCGGCGGCTACGACCGCGGTGCTCAGGGCTTTGAGGTTGATATCGCCCGCGCTTTCGTTGGCGAGTCGCGTTCCGATGGCGGCTCCCGTGCCGGCTCCGGCGCCGGCACCGATCGCAAGGCCTATCCATTTGCCGCGCCCTTTCGATTTCACGACTATGCGGGAGACCTCTGTCCGCGGAATGGAGAGGTCCTGTTGCTTGCCGGTGAGCACGATGGAATCGGGTGTGGCGCTCCGCAGAGAGCCCGAGACCTTTTCACCGGATTTGCGCGAGAGTTCAATGCGCGCACCTGGGGTTAGTGCCTGGACGTTCTGCCAGGAAGGGTTGTCACGCGACGCCGACCACGACTGAGTTGTCAGCAGCGCCGCGGCGACCAGAACGGCTGCGATTCGGGGCATTTGGATTCAGAGCGAGGAGAGGACTTCCTCGGCATGGCCTTCCGGCTTGACGTTGGTGAAGACCTTTGCAATCTTTCCGTGATCGATCACAAAGGTTGTGCGCGCCACGCCCATTACTTTCTTGCCGTACATATTCTTCTCTTTCATAACGCCGTAGAGGTTGGCGATTTCTTTGGAATCGTCGGCGAGAAGGGTGAAATTCAGGTCGAATTTCGACTTGAATTTGGCCTGATCTTTCGTGGTGTCGGGCGAAACACCGATCACCGTGACGCCCTTCTTCGTGAACTTCGTGATGGAGTCGCGGAACTCGCAGGATTCGATGGTGCAGCCCGGCGTGTCGGCACGGGGGTAGAAGTAGAGCACGATTTTTTCGTTCTGGTGCTGTGCGAGATCGAACTCCTCGCCGGAATCGGTGAGGACTTTGAACAGGGGAGCGGGATCGCCTTCTTTTACCATGTAAATCTCCTTAGGAATCGAGTTTTGCTTTGAGCAGTTCATTGACAGACGCGGGGTTCGCCTGGCCGCGCGAGAGTTTCATGACCTGCCCGACGAGGAAGCCAATCACAGTGGTTTTGCCGCCCTTATACTGCTCCACCTGTTTGGGATTGGCAGCAATGACTTCGTCGATAATCTTTTCAATCGCGCCGGTGTCGCTGATGGTTTTCAAACCTTCGCGTTCGACGATCACCGAAGGCGCTTCGCCATTTTCGAACATCTTCGGAAGCACGTCTTTCGCGAGTTTGCCGGTAAGTTCGCCTTTCACTATCAGGGCGACCAGTTCGCCCAGGTGACGGGCCGCAACCGGAGCCTCATGGATCTCTTTGCCGGCGGCTTTCAAAAGGCCCATCAGGTCTCCCATCACCCAGTTGGCGGCCGTCCTGGGGTCCTTCGAAACTTCCGCGACTTCTTCGTAATAATCGGCGATGGCGCGGGTGGAGGTGAGCACTCCGGCGTCGTATTCACGAAGGCCAAACTCCCCGGTAAAACGCGCGCGTTTGACTGACGGCAGATCGGGCATTTCAGCGCGGACTTGCGCTTGCCATTCGGGGCTGATACGCAGGGGAACGAGATCGGGCTCGGGGAAGTAGCGATAATCGTGAGCCTGTTCTTTGCTGCGCATGCCAACCGTAACGCCCGTATCGGGATTGAAGAGGCGTGTTTCCTGAGGGATTGCGCCGCCCGATTCGATAACACCGACCTGACGGGCAACTTCGTAATCGATGGCGAGCTTCATGAACCGGAATGAGTTCAGGTTCTTGATCTCAACCTTAGTGCCGAATTCCGGCGCGCCCCACAAGCGGACAGAAACGTTCGCGTCGCAGCGCAGATGGCCCTTCTCCATGTCGCAGGTGGAGACGTTCATGAACTGGATATTCTGCTTGAGTTCGGTGGCGTACGCAAGCGCTTCGTCAGAAGAGCGCATGTCAGGCTCGCTGACGATTTCGATGAGTGGGGTGCCGCTGCGGTTGAGGTCCACGTAAGTGAACATGGCGGAATCGCGAAAGCCTTCATGCTGGCTCTTACCGGCGTCGTCTTCCATGTGGACGCGGGTAACGCCGACGCGCTTCGGCGTATTGTCGACCACGATATCGACCCAGCCGTTTTCGGCGAGCGGCTCATCGTATTGAGAAATCTGGTAGCCCTTGGGCAGGTCGGGATAAAAGTAGTTCTTGCGGGCGAACCGGGAGACGGGGCGGATGGCGCAGTTCAGGGCCATCGCGCCTTTCATTCCAAGCTCCACGGCCTCGCGGCTCAACACAGGGAGAGCGCCCGGCAAGCCAAGGCAGGTGGGGCACACGTTCGTGTTCGGTTCGGCTCCGAAACTGGTTGGGCAACCGCAGAAGATTTTGGTCCTGGTAGCCAGCTGGACGTGGACTTCCAGCCCGATGACAACCTCGTACCGGGAAATCTGCTCAGGAGAAGCAATCGACATTGATCCTTTTCAGGATACAGTTTGGGGTTGGGCGGGCTCCGGGCGAGCGGGCTTCGGGTACAGAAATTTGACAATTCCGAAACAACTGCGGAAGGCTTGTTTGTTGAGATGAGAAAGGTGGAATGCGGAATGGGTCTTTCATGAGAAAGCTGCGGCTGGCAGTCTTGATGGCTTTGCCGGTTTGCGGGCTTGCGCAAACAGATGCCGCGCAGACTGCGCCCAAAGCGGAAAACAAGTTTGTCGGCAGCACGGTTTGCAAGACCTGCCATCCGGATGTTTGGCTGAATTTCAATAAGAATCCGCATTTCAAATCCATCGCATTGGCGCGTGAAGCTCCGGATAAGACGGGTTGTGAGGGGTGCCACGGGGCGGGCGGCAACCATGTGGCTGCGAGCGGGGGGAAGGCGACGATTCGGGCATTTTCGCAAATGGGCCCCGAGCAGGTGCTGAACGCTTGCCTGGAGTGCCATGCGAAGGACGTTTCAAGGGCGAATGTCCGGCGGTCGGCGCATACGGAGGCGGATGTGGTGTGTTCCAGCTGCCACTCCATCCACAAGTCACAGACACCGAAGTTTCTGCTTGCGAAGCGGCAAACGCAACTCTGTTACACGTGCCATGCGCCGGTGCGGGCGGAGTTTGAGATGCCGGTTAAACACCGCGTGAATGAAGGCGCGGTGCAGTGTACTGACTGCCATAATCCGCACGGCTCGGTGGCGCCTTCCTGGCGAACCGGCACCAGTTCAGCCATGCTCGCGCCGGCACACGACAACGAGATGCCCTGCCTGAAGTGCCATGTGGACAAGCGCGGGCCGTTTGTGTTCGAGCACGCGAGCGTTCGGGTGGAAGGCTGCGGCGGCTGCCATGTGCCGCACGGATCGACGAATGCGAAGCTGTTACGAAGGCCGGTGGTGTTCACGCTGTGCCTCGAATGCCATAACGGCGCGGGCACGTTCGGACGGGAAAATACCGGCGTGTTTGTGCAGTCGAGTTCGCATAACATGCTGGACCCGAAGTATCAGAGATGTACGTTGTGCCATGTGCGGATCCACGGATCGAACAGCGATCCGACGTTCCTGAGATAAGCCACTATGAGAAGAATCTATTTCGCAGTCTTGCTCATGCCGGCTCTGCTGAGGGCTCAGGATACGGTTGCGCCCACGGCGGACGAAAGGGTGGGACCTGTCCGGGGGGAGAACAAGGGTGACTACAACATTGTGCAGTCGTGGGAGTTCGGGTATCGGTTCGCGGCGGTGGGCGGGAATCAGGATAAGTACCGAAGCGATGTGAATTATCGTGACGGCATTCGGCTGCTGAACAGCAATTTTACGGTGAATTCGAAGGATGGCAAGGGGCGCTGGTTCGATGAGATTGTGCTCTCAACGCAGGGGCTGGGGAACGATCCGTATGAATCGGCGACGCTTCGTGTTCAGAAGAACGGGCTCTATCGGTATGACCTGCTTTGGAGGCAGAACGATTACTTCAATCCCGGTTTGACGGTAGCGGCGGGGCAGCATCTGGAGACGACCACGCATCGGTGGCAGGATCACGATCTGACCCTCTTTCCGCAGTCGCATTTTCGATTGCGTGCCGGCTACAGCCGTGTGGCGCTGGACGGACCGGCGCTCACCACGGAGCAGGAGTTCGATTCGCGCAGCGATGTATTCACGTTGTTTCGTAATACGAGGCAGCAGTTCAATGAGTATCGCGTGGGCGGGGATGGGGACTGGAAAGGGTTCCGGTTTACCATCCTGCGGCGATGGGAATATTTCAGGGAAGATGCGACGGACACCCTTTCTGGCGGTACGAGTCTGACATCGTTTCAGCGTACCCAGCCCTATCGCGGTAATACTCCGGGGTGGATGGGAAATTTATTTGGCGAGCGGAAGTGGATCGCAGTGAATGCGCGGTTTACCTATGCGGGCGGGCGCGGCGATTTCGTGCAAAATGAATCGGCAATCGGGACCGATCGTTTTGGGGCGGCGGCGAACCGGCAGATTATTGTGACAGGCAATGGCGACAGGCCTGTGACAACGGGCGACTTCAACCTGACCGTGTTTCCGGCGGGGCGGCTGAGCATCATCAATCAAACATCGGCGTCGAACACGCGCATGGTGGGGAATAACTTTTTCCAGCAGTTCGATAACAAGACGTTCTCATTTTCATCGCTGAACTTTCAGTTTTTAGGAGTTCGGCTGGTGACGAATGCGACGGATGTGCGGTATCGGTTCTCGAAGAAGTTCGATTTGTTCGGAGGGTTCCGATATTCGGACCGTGAGATTCGCTCGACGGAAGATCAGGCTGCGCCCGGGTTCGCTTTGGATGGAGTCTCGGCAACACAGTCGAATCATACAAAGGCTGGTGTGGCGGGCGTGAATCTGATTCCGATGAAGAATGTGCGTGCGCATCTGGAAGGTGAGATCGGCCGGAACGATAATCCGTTCACGCCCATTAGTTTGCGAAATTATCACGCGATTCGGGGCAAGGTTCAGTATCGGACCAAGACCGGGAGCGCGGGCGTGGGGTATCAGGAAAACTACAACAACAACTCGATCCGGATCACGGCCTATAGTTCCCGGTCGCGCAGTTACTCGGCGGAGGCTTCGTGGAATGCGAAGAGCTGGGTTTCACTGGATACGTCTTATTCGAAGCTGCATCTGGATACGATCGGAGGGATTGATTTCTTTGCGGGTTCGCCGCGATCTCTGGAGATCGAGGGTGAGCAATCGGTTTACATCAGTAACATTCATGCGGTGAACATCGGGCTGCGGTTTGCGCTGAAGAAGTACGCGGATTTGTATGTTGGGTACAACCTGACCAGGGACACCGGAGACGGGCGCGGGAATGCGTTTGTTTCGGCAACATCGTTCTCGGGTCCGGCGGCGGCTGTGGCAGGGGTGTTTTCGAGCGTGCAGACTTTTCCGCTAACGTTTCAGACGCCGCTGCTGCGGTTGTCTGTGAGGATTCACGAAAAGTTGCGATGGAATTTCGGCTATCAGTATTACGGGTATAAGGAAGATTTTGGGTTATTTACGCAGAATCAGAATTATCGGGCTAATACAGGGTATACGAGTCTGTTGTGGGCCTTTTGATCGGCTCACGTGGCGGAACTACCAGAGATGCATAGCTACCACGCGGGGTTCGCCCCACTCGTCGTCAACGACTTTTGATTTGATTACCAATTCGATATTCTTCCGCTCCCAACCAGCCGGCGCGGTCGAAGCGAATCGGTCGAGATACCTGGGATTGGTCACGAACTCCAGTGCTGCCGCCGAACCTTTCTCGCTCAGGCCCGCGATCACCAGCATCATCTGTCCGGTCTCGGGTTCGACGGCCCTCGCGATCAAAGCGTAATCTTCGGCGAGCCCGGAAACCATCGGCGCGGCCCACTCGCGGCGCTGCGGATTCCGCCGGTCCACAATTCGCCGAACGATCGGATCGCGATCGAGTTGGAAATAGAAGCGGAATGGGGCGACGGCTCGTTGAGTCCACTGGTTATTGAAGGCTCCCCTCAGGATGAAGGGCCGGGTTCGCAGTGTGGCGAGGCTGACGTTTCGCGCCAGTTCGTAATCGAGGGTTTTCCCGTTCGCAAGCAGAAATGAGGCGAGTTTCGCGGATTCCTGGTTCACGCTGAGATAGGCCTTGGGGTCGATGACGTCCCTGACGGGCGAAGTATCGGCGGACTCCGGCTGCGTGTTGTTCCGAAGAGCGACCAGGGTATCGGTGACCACAAGAACGGGCTCCGCACTTCGCAGCAACGGCGCCCAAAACAGTTTGATGGCCGGTTTCCGCGGAGTAAGCTCGATCGCGCCCAGAATTCCGAGCCCCGCGAGCAGGCATGCGCCGATGGCCAAGGTACGCCGCCGGTGCGCGCCCGCGGGGGCGCCGATGACCGGTACGGCCGCCATTTCCGGCACAACCTCTTCGATGGGGAGCCGGAACTCAGGCACGTAGGCGCCGGCCGGAAGACGAATCCGAAGCTCGCGCTGGTGGCCAGCTCCGGAATAGTATTCGTCCAGGCGCTTCCGAACCTCCGACGCGGTGTTTCGGACGACGGGATCGGCGCTGGTGTCGTAATCGGGCGAACGCCCGAACACGTTAATCCCCAGGGTTCGCTCCTTGAGATCATCACCGGAACCGCGCAGGGTTTGTTCGACCACGTAGCGCAGGAACGCGGGGTAACGTTTACTGTGCTGGAAGAGCGATGTGGACAGAATCCGATCCAGCTGTTCTAAAGCGCTGGAGGCGTCCGGGATCTCTGTGTTTCTTGCTTTCTCCCGAGTCACTGCCGGTCCCCGACAGAATTATATCTCCTTTGCCTGGTGCGCTTGTTACGGTAGCAATCGTTTGCGGAGCGCGGCACGTACGGCAACAAATGCCGCAATACGGCGCCACAGGGGCTGCGTCCGTTGTAATCTTGCGGCAAGGCCTTCGGGGTTGGCAACCACTTTCCGGGGCGCGCAAGAGGAGTCTTCCGAAATGTCTTTCCAACCGATCTCTTTCCAACAAACGTTCCAACAAACGTTCCAACAAACGCGGCGCGACTGGCTGGCCCAGAGCTCGATGGCCGCGGTATTCGCCGCAAGCGCCTATGGCCAATCCGACGAAACGCAGTTCGTCGAGGCAGAAACATCCTACGGTCGCCTCCGGGGCGAGAAGAAGGCCGGATTGACTACGTACAGAGGCGTCCCTTACGCCGGGTCTGTGTCGGGAGCAAATCGCTTCAAGGCCGCGCCCGCGCTTCCACGCTGGGCGGGAGTGCGCGATGCGCTGAAATTCGGGCCGCCCTCGCCACAGCCGGGCCGAACCGCCCGAGGCGCCGAACCCGCGCCCGAAGAAGACTGCCTCGTTCTGAACGTCTGGACGCCCGCGACCGACGACCGAAAACGGCCCGTCATGTTTTACAGCCATGGTGGCGGTTTTACCACCGGGTCGGGCGGAGCGGCCTATCAGGATGGCGGCAACCTGGCCCGCACGTTCGACGTGGTGGTTGTGGCGACCAACCACCGGCTCGGGCTGATGGGTTACCTCTATCTGGGCGACCTTGGCGGCGAGGAATACGCCACCTCAGGCAACCAGGGCCTGCTGGATATTCGCGATGGACTCAAGTGGGTGCGCGAGAACATCTCGGCTTTCGGCGGAGATCCCGAGAACGTCATGATTTTCGGTGAAAGCGGCGGCGGCGCCAAAACCTCATGCCTCTACGCCATGCCGATGGCTGCGGCGTATTTCAACAAGGCGTCAATCGAAAGCGGTCCTGGGATTCGTATGCTGCCACGCGATGTGGCGGCCGAAACCGCGGTCATGACCCTCAAGCATCTCGGGCTTGAGAAGGGCGAATGGCGCAAGCTCCTGGAGATCCCCCTGGACAAGCTCGTGGCCGCGCAGGCGGAACTGGGCCAGAGGCAGCCGGGCGGTGGTCCTTTGACGATGACGGGCGGGCGCCGCGGCATGGGGGGCGGATCGCGTCCGGGCGGATTCGGCCCCGTGGTGGACGGCGTCATCCTGCCGCATCATCCGTTCGATCCGGAGGCGCCCGCCGTTTCGAAGAACAAGCCCCTGATGGTGGGATATAACCGCGACGAGACCATATTCTTCTTCCAGCAACAACGGAATACGGAAGTTTTCAATCTTACAGACACCACTTTAAAAGAACGCGCCGACAAGGAATTCGGCGCGAACGCCGATGCGATGCTGGCCGCCTATCGCAAGAGCCGCCCGGACGCTTCGCCCAGTGATCTGTATATCGCGATGACTACCGCGCGCATGATCGGCATCGGCGCGGTCACGATCGCCGAGCGCAAATATGCTGAACATGGCGCCCCGGTTTTCATGTATATCTTCACTCACGAATCCAACAATCTGGTACCGGGAACTCAGCACAGGGTGGGCGCGGCTCATGCGGCGGAGATTGTGTACAAGTTTTATAACGTGCAGCCGGGCGGGCAGGCGGGCGCGAATCCGGGCAGGGGTTTGTCAATGGTGTCCGGCCCTGAAAACGAGAAGGCCGCCCACAACATGGCTGAGATGTGGAGCACATTCGCAAGAACCGGTCATCCCGCGGCTAAAGGGCAACCGGAATGGCCTGCGTACACCACCGACAGGCGCTCGACCATGGAGATCGACACGCAATGCAAAGTAGTCAGCGACCCGTACAGGCTTGAACGCGAAGTCTGGGAGCGGCTGGATCCGTAGGATCCCGGCAGAAATTGGTTCCGCGGGAGTCGGGAGAAATCAGATGCACAAGAACACACTCATTGGTTTGCTTGCGGCGGTGCTGACCAGCGCGTTACCGGGCCAACCCCCCACCACCGCGGGGCACCTGCGCGCCGGCGCCGCAAAGGTGGATATCACCCCGAAAGAGAGCGACTTACCCATTTCCACCGATTCGATTCGCGACCATCTTTTCGCTCGCGCGATCGTGGTGGATGACGGCGGCAGTTGCGCAGTACTCGTCGGTCTCGACC
>Ga0105240_10003253_pt1 | contig 25423 bp, 25 predicted proteins | sample KBSC54metaG_FD_80426 | JGI IMG/M metagenome (GOLD analysis project Ga0105240, IMG submission 80426) | Corn rhizosphere microbial communities from Kellogg Biological Station, Michigan, USA - KBS C5-4 metaG | ecosystem: Host-associated > Plants > Roots > Rhizosphere > Soil | place: Michigan, USA...
ATGTCCTGAATGTCGGTGCCGCGCACGAACCGGTCGCGATTGAGCACGGTGATCGTGTCGCGATCGGTGAAGATGCGATAGTTGGGATCGGTGATGCGCCGCTGCAGGTCGCGAAGTTCCTCTTCACTGTACTGCAGGATCTTCTCATCGCGCAGTGTGACCAGCCGATCGTCAATGCGCTTGGGCACGACCTTGTTCGTGACCGCGAAGTGCATGAGGCGGCGCGCGATGTCCACCTCGCGCACGACCCCGTGCGCCCAGCCCACCACCTGCGTGGTGAGCACCGTACGCACGCCCAGCTCCTGGCAGATGCCGACGAGCAGGGCGTTCACGCCCGTGGTGTCCGCGGCGGTGAGCTCGGTGATGTTGCCGATCCCCATGAGCATCTCGGCATCGGGAAAGCGGCGGCGCACTTCCGCATACCGTTCGAGCGAGGCCGTGAAGCCGAAGCCGAGCGGCTCGATGATGGGGTCAATGAGGAAGGGGACGTTCCAGTCGCGCAGCGACCTGATACTGGGCTCCAGCGAATCGAGCGACGCGCCAAAGTCGGGGATGACCACCACGCGGAGGCCGGGCCGGGCCAGCTCCCGGGCCACGGCGAGATTCGTGGAGTTGACGCTGAGCACAAGCGACGCCCCGGCGTCGACCGCGGTGAGAATCTCATCGCGGTCGAAGGTATCGATGCTCACGCGAAAACCGGCATCCACCAACTCACGCACCACCGTGGCGAGCCCGGGGAAGGGCGTACCTGGCGTGCAGCCGATGTCGATGTAGTCCGCGCCGGCATCGCGAAAGCTTTCCGCCATGCCGCGGATCACGTCACGCGAGAGCGCTGGCGCCCCGTTGATCTCGGCCAGGATCTCGATGTCGTGCGCGCCATACTCCGCCCTGAGCGTCGCGCGCCCGAAGTACTCCGGGATCTCGCGCAGATCCTTCGGTCCCTTCTCCACCCGCACACCAGTCTTGTCGCCAATGGCGCTGGTGTCGCCCTGACAGAGTCCGGGCAGGAGAATGAGATCGGTGCCCTCCGGCACCTCGAGTGACCGCGCGATCCACTCCGTGGTCATGAGCGCGGCAACGGTGATGTGCATGACGGCGACGTCACACGCAAAGCCGGCGTCCATACCGGAGAGGGTCTGGCGCAGCGCGGGCTCCGCGAGTCGCCCGGTAACGAACAGCACTCGCGAGGGCGCGGCGGAATTGTCCACGGCGATGCCCCGAACGCTCGGCTTACTTCGCGTCGCCGGCGCGCACGAACTTGTTTGGTGTACCCTCCAGGGCGCCTCCCGTGGGACGCCAGAGCACCGACTCCTCGATCTTGCGCGCCAGCTCGAAGTCCTTGTCCGTGATGCCGCCGGCGGCGTGGTTCTGGAGCTTGACCCACACCTTGGCCCACGTGACGGTGAGATCCGGGTGGTGATACGCAGCCTCGGCGAAGAAGCCAATGCAGTTCACGAGCATGAGCGTGGTGGGCCACCCGTCGGTCTTGTACTGGCGCCGGATCCAGCCGTCTTCAAAGTACCAGCCGGGCAGGCTCTTCAGATGCTCGGCGATCTCGCTCTCACTGTACGTGCGTTCCGTGGATGCCATGGTGAATCTCCTCGTTCGAGACCAATGGTGTCTACATCACAGTCCCGCCGCCCACGAGCAGCATCTGTCCCGTGAGAAACCCTGACGCGGGCGACGCGAGAAACACGGCGGCGCTGGCGACATCGTCCGGCGTTCCCCAGCGGCGCATGGGTGTCTGCTCGGCTACATCGCGGTGGCGCTCGGGCGTGAGTCCAGCGCCGAACTCGGTTTCAATCCACCCCGGTGCGAGAATGTTGACGCGCACCGCCGGCGCCAGCGAGCGCGCCAGCGACTTGCTGAAGCTCAAAATCCCACCTTTGGCGGCCGAGAACATCTCGGGATTGCGACCGCGCATGCCGGTGATCGCATGGTCCCAACTCATGTTGATGATGACGCCGCCGTGCAGTTGCTGCCGCATGAGCCGCGCCGCTTCCCACGAAGCGAGTACAGTGCCGCGCAGATCAACGGTGAGCAGCAGATCGAGTTTCGCGAGATCGGGGAGATCCGCCGCACCCCCGGTGAGAATGTCCGCACCGGCGTTGTTCACCCAGACGTCCACGTGGCCGAAGTCGCGTTGCACGCCGACTGCCAGCGCCGCGATGGATGCAGGTTCGGCGAGGTCCAGCTGATAGATTTCCGCGCGGCGGCCAGCAGAGCCGACTTCCCGCGCCAGGGCGCGGGCGTCCGACTCGCCTGTGCGATAGGTGATGGCTACGTCTGCGCCCGCCCGGGCGAGGGCGAGCGCGATGGCACGACCGATCCCGGTGGAGGAACCCGTCACCACCGCTACCGCGCCGCCCAGCGGAAGGGCAGCGGAGGATCCAGCCACGGCGCCTGAGGTCGGCTCGTGCGACACGTTGCCCCTGGAAGTGATATGGAATATGGTAGCCGCTCAGGCTAAGCTATTCGGACGACAGGGTCTTACAAGGGGCGTGACGTATGCAGCTGCTGGTGAGCGTACGGAATGCGGATGAAGCACGGGACGCGCTGGATGGCGGCGCGGATGTGATTGACGCGAAAGATCCCTCGCTCGGAGCGCTCGGCGCGGTCGATGGCGTGACGCTCGCTCGCGTGGTGTCCGTGACAGGGCGCGAGCGCCCGGTGAGCGCGGCGCTGGGTGACGTGTGCAGCGAGTGTGAGGCCGAGCGGTTGGCGCATCAGGCGGCGGCGCACGGGGTGTCGTTCATCAAGATGGGGTTTGCCGGCGTGAGCGACCGGGATCGTGCGGGAGCGTTGCTGGCGGCCGCGGTACGGGGGGCGGGCGGCGTACAGGGGGCGTGCGGGGTGGTGGCAGTGGCGTATGCGGATGCGGACCGCGCGATGGCGGTGTCGCCTGCCGATGTGATCGGGATTGCGCACGAGTCGGGCGCGCGGGGCGTGCTCCTGGATACCGCGCACAAGGAAGGGCGCACAGTGTTCGCCATCATGGGCGACCTGCGCCTCGGGCTGTGGGTGGCTGAGGCGCATCGGTGGCACCTCACGGTCGCGCTGGCCGGCCAATTGAGCGCGTGCGACTTCTCCCGCGCGCGGAGCCTCACGGCCAACATGGTGGGAGTCCGGGGTGCAGCCTGTGTCGGCAGCCGGACTGGCGCAGTGAGCCGGAGGCGTGTGGCAGAACTTGCGGCGGCGGCGAGAGACCGTCAGGTGTTCGCGAGCGCGGTTGACAGCGTCCCGGGATCGATGATCGAGACTTGCAACTGACCGTCCACGAGGCGATGGAAGCAGGAGTCCACCACGGCTGGCGATGCGATCGCGCCGGGCGGTTTGATCAGTATCAACCGGGCGGCGCCGACATGGCGCGCGAGCCACGCCGCGATGGTGTCGCTGGTGACGTCCCAGACATGCGGTAGCGGATCGACGTCCCTGAGCAGACGATACGGAGCGAACACGGGGAGAGCGCCGGCTTCATGGATGGATGGCAGCTCGTCCAGACGCTCGGTGAGCCGCGCGTCCGGCAGGCGCGACGCGAGCAGCTGCGCATACTGATCCATGCCCAGTATCGCCATCCAGTGGGCGGCGCTGGCGTCCAGAGAAATCATGGTGTCAACCGCGCGGACCGCGTCGGCAAAGGGGCCGCCTCCAGGGAGAACGAGCAGTCGCCGGTCCGTAAGGCATGCGCGGCCAAGCGTCTGGACGACCCGATCGAGTGCCGTAGGGGCGGCAAGCAGGCCGCCGCCGATCTTGATGACCGTGTCGACATGACTCGTCATGAAGCAAGCGCGAGCTCGAGCAGGAGCGCGACCGCGGCCGCTGGGGCCGCCTGATGCGCGGCCTCGCCGTACATGGCCGAGAAAGGCGTCACATCGAGACCACACCGAAGCGCCGCACGTTCGGCGATGAACGATCCCACGCCGGCTGTCACAGCGCTGGTAATCGAAGGATTCCGCTCGAGCACCTGGGTGAGCGCTTGTGCGGTGCGATCGAGCTGCGCGGCGGCCACGTTGCTGGCAATGGCGGAGATGGCGTTGTCGCTGAGCATCTCGCGATCGGCACAGACGGCGCGCGCCAGACGTTCGCGAACGAATTCGCGTGTGGCGGGGCGGCCATCGGGCGTGGGCGCGCAATAGCTCGCGGGGCGGAGGTCACCGAGCCAGACGTACACATCGCCGGTGAGGGCAAATGCTTCAGCGGCGATGCCAACCGAACCAGCCTCGAGCGCTACATTGTGCACAATGGCTTCGAGCGGCGTGCGGACGGCACCAACATAGAGCAGCTCAGCGGAGCTCAGGCGGCCAAGGTCTGTCCGGCCCTGGGCGGCGACAATACCTCGGCAAACAGGAATGATATCAGTTGTCGTTGATCCAATGTCTATGAGGACTGTATCGCTACAGCGACGAGCCAGTAAGGTGGCAGTAGCGGCCCAATTGGCAGCCGCTATACTAAGTGGGATCTCGCGGCCCGCTTCTGGAGATACGAAGTTGCCCGATACGGTGAAGGTGTGAACCGCCGCTTCCGGGAAGGCCGATGCCACGGCATCCAGTACGAAGCGCACGCCTTCACGCTTGGTGCGGAAGTACTGGGAGAGTTCGGCGGTCATGGTCACGCCATGGGCTTCGGAGGGGAGCGTTCCGAGTTCCCGGGCCAGGCGCTGCAGCGTTGGCGCGAGCGCCTGCGGCGTATGCTGAATGGAGAACGGCACGGAGCGCACCTCTCCCAGTTGCGTTGCGTGCGCACGAGCAACCTTGATGTTGGCGCCCCCGATGTCCCACCCCGTTACCATGGGAGCCGGTTCGGGTGCGTGTGATTCCGGTGCTCGACTTGCGAGGCGGCCTGGCCGTGCACGCGCGCGGCGGGGTACGGCACGGCTATACCGCGGTGCGGTCGCACCTGCTCGAGGGCGGGAAGCATGTGGATGGTGACGCCACAGCGCTGGCCCATGCGTGCCGTATCGTCACGGGAGACGATGTGCTCTACGTGGCGGACCTGGATGCGATCACCGGCGGACCGGTGCAGTGGGCGTGTCTCGGCGCGCTCGCCGCGGCAGGTGCCGACCTGTGGGTGGATGCCGGGGTCACGACTGTCGAACGGGGGCGCGGCATTGCGGCTCTGCCATCGGCGCGGGTCATCGTAGGGCTCGAAACGCTGTACGCGCCCGAGATGCTGGCCGACATTGCGTCTGAAATCGGCGGCGATCGTGTCGCGTTCAGTCTGGATCTGCGCTCGGGTGTACCGGTGAGCGCGGTGCCGGCACTCGCCTCCATGGCTCCCCCGGCGCTTGCGGAGATGGCGGGGGCGGCAGGGGTGTCCACGATCATCGCGCTGGACCTGGCGCGTGTGGGCACCGGGGCGGGGCTCGATCTCGTGACGATCCGGTCGCTGAGGGAAGCGGTGCCCGTCGTAGAGCTGGTCGTTGGAGGTGGTGTGGGAAGCAGCGCTGATCTGGCGGTCCTGGCCGCCGAGGGCGTGCAGGGAGTACTGGTGGCCAGCGCGCTGCACGACGGCCGCCTGACGGCGCGCGACGTCCAACGCGTTGCGCGCCTGGGCTGAGTGGCAGCTAGTGATCCTGATGGCGGTCCTGGCTGGAATCCGCGGGTGACTGCGGCATGGTGCTATCCGGCTTCATCGGATGCCCGTGGTTCATCATGGGCATGTCCGGCATGTCCTTCATCCCCGTCGCCGCTCTGCCATGCGACTGGGTTGCCATGCCCTGCATGAGTGGCAGCGCCGCAACGTCTTTCTGAATCATGGGGTCGTTCCGATCGAGCTTGGGCCACTGGCTCATTTCGTCCGGTACAAACGCGCCATTCATGTGACCCATTCCCCCATCCTTGATCGTATCGGCGGTGGGGTTGTCGTACTCCGCCGTGACCACATAGGGATGATGCGCTTCGAGCGGCAGTGCGTCGCTGTTGAAGCCGAAGATGAAGCGTCCCACGCCCTCCACGTCGCCATTGTCGTCGCGCTTGGCCTTGAGACGGCCGAGGACCTTGCCCGAGACGCCGTCCTTGAGCGTCACCGATGAGCCGTAATTGTGGAGATGGCCACCGATGCCGACGAGTCGGCCGCTGATCGGGAGCTCGAACGTGTAGCTGTGCGCCGAGTGGCCGGGCGGCACATCGAACGTAGTGACGCCGCCCACGTGATTGTTGACGTCCACATAGAACGGCATGATGGGCAGCACATGATGTCCCTGGCGCGGCGTGTAGAGGAGCGAGACGTGCAGATACGCCGCCGGAATGTCCTTCCCCGTTTCGTTGTGGAACATGGCGTACATGCCGAGCTTCGTCCCGAGCGCGAGCGGCACGCCCATGTAGTCGGGAAGGTTCACGGGCGCAGTTTCGGAGCCCCAGCCAAAGAGTCGCTCCACGGAACGGTAGACGAGCTGGCGGCGGTCGAAATTGACGCCAATGAGATGATGCAGAATGGAGTTCGGAAGCGGCTTGCCGGCCGCGTCCTGCATGGTGACGTTGAAGCCGTGCAGGTAGCCATCGACGGGCCATGCAAAGGGCATGACCTTGGAGACGTCGTGCTCCATCTCGTCCATGTCCATGTTCGCCGGCATGGCTGGGAGATCGAACGGCCCCACAGTGATTTCGATCCGGTCGTGTATCGAGTCGACGGTCACGGCGAGACTTGGGCCGTCGGTGGGCACAGTGGTATCGGGGCGCGCCGGCATGGCGGCCTGCAGGGATGCCGCAATAAGCAATGGGAATAGCATGGGTCGACCTCGGTTCGCTTGCAGTTAGGCCCGGACCTCAGCCGAGCAATTCACGATAGAAGGCGGACTGACCAAAGTTCTCCTCCACTTCCATCTCGATGGCCGTGAGATGGGAGATCTGGATTTCGCTGAGCGATGCGAGCAGCCGCCGTGTGAGATGCTGCGCGAGCATCTCGACCGTAGTGTTGGGAATGGGCAGCAGGGCGCAGTCCCCGGCCGGAAAGAGGTAGCGGGGTTTGCCTTCGTAGTCAACGTGTATCACGCCGTCGCGCGGGGTGACGCCGATCTTTGGATTCTCGAGGGGAAGCAGCACCTTGTGGTCGATCTCATCACACAGATGCTTCATCATCTGCTTCACGGCGGAGAAGTCGAGCACGTACCAGCTCTGCTCGTCGAGCGCCCCTTCCAGGGTGACACCCACACGATAGTTATGTCCGTGGAGCGCCTCGCAGCGATGGCCGGCGAACGTGATGAAGTGCGCCGACGAGAAGACGAGATAGTCCTTGGAAACCGACACCCTGAATTCACCATGCGTTCGCATGTCGTTCACTCCGGTCGTGTCACCAGGCACCGCCGAGCAGCGCCACGAAGATCGCCGCGGCGCACAGGTCGGCCGTAGTGCCGGGGTTGCGTGCGTTGCGACTGTCGCGCAGGTAGCCATCGAGCTGCACGATAGCCGCGCGCCCCGCGCCCGTCCGCACGCCGCCCGCGGCCAGCACCCGCGCGGCGCGATGTGAGACCTCCTGCGCCTCGTTGAGGCCGAGCTTGCGCGCGATGTGCGTGTCAGGTGCGGCGGCCAACAGTGTAAGGAACGTTTCGACGACGGAATCGTTCCAGGACAGGCCATCGGCGCGCGCACGGGCAACGGCGGGAGCGCCGTGCTCGAACGTTGTCCGGAATTCCGTGGCGTATTCGCGCGCGATGCCGTCGCGCTCGGCGGCCAGCGACATGGCATCGCGGAGCGTGAGCGTTGGCGCGGTGGCGACGTCCTGCTCCGCGGCGTGGCCCAGCCCGGCTGGTTGAGCGAGCCGGATGGCTTCATAGGTGCGCTCGGCATCGGCGATGGTGGTGGCGCCGAGGACGCGAGCCGCGCGGTCGCGGAGCGGGGCGTGGCGTGGCGGCTCGAGCGCGGCGCGGGCGAGCGGCGCGAGCAGGAGCACGATGCCGAGGTTCACGTTGGCGGGGGTCCAGGCGCGTGTGGCGGCGATGGCGGCGAGAATGGTCTCGCCGAGCGATTGGTCCGGAGCGAGCGCGAGTGCGGGGCCAATGGCGGCGGCGGCGGCGAGGAAATCCGCGTAGGTGGTATCGTGAAAGTCGCGACCCGGGGACACGTTCCCTGGCTTGGGCGCGCTGGCCTCGAGGAGACAGGCCAGTTGCGCGGCCGACACGATCTGGTCGCGGGTCACGAGGGACGGGGAGAGAGTGCGCGCGGGACGTAAGGGCGACCCCTGCTACTGACTCTCACATGCCTATGCCGCCGCTTCCGCTCCTGCCACCGCCCCTTCTCTTGCCCACAGCCTCGGCGACAGCCGGATGAGCCACACCGCCGATACCACGAAGACAACGCCATACACGACACCCTGTGTGACGTGTCCGTACACAAACGCGCCCGTACCGAACAGCGCGCCGTAGATGGCGCACAGTCCCAGCACCCATCCCAGAAGTGCGTTGGGCAGACTGTCGGGCGATGCAGGCAGGCCAGTGCGATCGCGCACCACCTTCCACCCCGGGCCTGCGGGACGGACCAGCGAATAGAACTTCGTGAGTTCGGCTTCGTTGGTGGGCTTGGTGAGATATGTCGTGAGTACCCACACCGCGGTAGTGAACGCCACGGTCCAGATGAGCTGCGTGTACGAGGCGATCTCGTGGCCGGACACCTTGCCGTACACGAAGAATCCGAGGGAAATGAGGAACGAGCTGATCATCGCCGACACTTCACTCCAGGCGTTGATGCGCCACCAGAACCAGCGCAGCAGGTAGATCAGCCCCGTGCCGGCACCAATGGAGAGAATGAGCTGGAAGGTCTGCGCCGCCGTGTCGAGGGCGAAGGTGAAGGCAATGGCGCAGATCATGATGAGCGCGGTCACGATGCGACCCATGAGCACGTAATGTTTTTCCGTGGCGGTGCCATTGATGAAACGGCGATAGAAGTCGTGCACCAGATACGACGTGCCCCAGTTGAGGTGCGACTCGAGCGTGGACCGGTACGCGGCGAAGAGGCCGGCCACCATGAATCCTGCCCAGCCGGCGGGGAGGAACACGAGCATGGCGGGATAGGCGATGTCGTCGCCCACGAGATGCTGCTGCACCTGCGGGAAGGCGCGGTGCACCGCGGCCAGATCGGGATACACCACCATGGACGCGAGCGCCACGATGATCCACGGCCAGGGGCGGAGCGCGTAGTGCGCGGCCTGGAAGAGCATGGTGCCCCAGAGCGAGTCGCTTTCGTTGCGCGCCGAGAGCATGCGCTGGGCCACGTAGCTGCCGCCACCGGGCTCCGCGCCGGGATACCATACCGACCACCACTGAACGGTGATGGGAATGAGAAAGATGCCCAGCGCCAGCGGCCAGTTGGAGAAGTCGGGCAGAATGGAGAGCGGGTGCGACACGCACTTGCCGGCTGAGGCGCAGAACGGGGTGCTGCTGAAGTGCGAAATGAGGCCGCTGAGCCCCCCCAGCCTGGCCACCGCGGGCGCCTTGAGGGCGTAGTACGCAGCGGCGAACGCGCTCGACATGGTGATGCAGAACTGGATCATGTCGGTGACCATCACGCCCCACAGGCCGGCGGTGGCCGCGAAGATGATCACCACGCCGCCCGCCACGGGGAGCGTGATGTACTCGGGGAGACCGAACAGCGCGCTGGCGATCTTCGCGGCCGCGAGATTCACGGACGCGATGATCATGATGTTGAAGAAAAATCCGAGATAGATGGAGCGAAAGCCGCGCACGAACGACGCGGCCTTGCCGGAGTAGCGCAGTTCGTAGAACTCGAGATCGGTGAGTACACCACTGCGCCGCCAGAGGCGCGCGTAGAAGAACACCGTCGCCATGCCGGTGAGCAGGAACGCCCACCACTGCCAGTTGGACGCCACGCCGCCGGTGCGCACGAAGTTGGTGACCAGATTGGGCGTGTCGGTGCTGAACGTGGTAGCCACGAGCGAGATGCCAATGAGCCACCACGGCGCCTGGCGACCGGCCGCGAAGAATTCGGTGGTATTTCGTCCAGCTCTCCGCGCCAGCAGGATGGCCGGCACGAAGGTGATGCCGAGCGAGATGACGACGATGAACCAGTCGAGCGTGGTGAGATGCATGGGCTGGGTGGGTGATCCGGAGGAGGACGACGGTGCCCGGGCGCGCGGCACCGAATGCTATGTCGCCGTGGCACCACGGGAAAGCCCGCCGCCGCTGGCGCAGCGGCGCAGCAGATGCTCGACGATGGCGCCGGCGGCGTCCACACCCGTGGCGTCGTGCAGTCCACGCCATCCCGGGATGCCGTTCACCTCGAGGACATACGTGATGCCGTCGGCAGCGGGGAGCAGATCCACGCCGGCGTAGTCTGCACCCACGGCGCGCGCGGCGCGGAGCGCGAGATCGCGCCACGCATCGGGCAGCGCCAATGCGCGCGCGGCGCCGCCCCGGGATACGTTGGTGCGCCAGCCGTGGGCGCTCCGCTCGATGGCGCCGATCACGCGTTCACCCACCACGAACGCGCGTACATCGCGACCGTCATGCGCGAGAGCGCGCTGCACGTAGTACACGCCGCGAATGGCCTCCACGGCGCGGAACACGCGCCAGGCGGTGTCCTCATCGCTCACGCGCACCATGCCGAGTCCCATGGAGCCGAAGAGCGGCTTGACGATCACATCGCCGAACGCCTGGAACGCAGCCATGGCGTCCCCGGCCTGCTCGCAGACCACCGTGTCGGGCGTGGGCAGGCCGGCACGCTGCAGCAGTGCCGAGGTGTAGAACTTGTCCACGGTACGCTCGATACAGCGGGCGGAGTTCACCACCGTGACGCCCGCCTCCTCCAGCGTGTGCAGGGCGTCCACCCGATAGATGATCTGTTCGAGCGAGCCGTTGGGAATGATGCGCGCGAGCACGGCGTGTGCGGCGTGCAGATCGATCGGCCCGGAATGGATTCGCGGCGCGGCGGGAGGATCACCGCCACATGCACCAGGCGCGCCGTGCGCGCCGAGCGAGGCGACGAGCGCGTCCCAGCCCAGGACCACGGCCTCGTGGCCTCGCTGGGCGCACGCCGTGCCGAGTTGCTGCGTGTGCCAGCCGGTGCGAGCGGCGAGAATGATGATCTGCATGGCGCGGGTGCTGATCGCGTCACGCCGCCGTCGCAGGCGGCGTTCAGCCCCCGCGCGCGATGAGCGCCACGAAGCCGCCCGTGGCAAAGTTGGCCAGGTCGGCGCCAATGGCGGCAAAGCCGGGCGTGGCAATGCCGGTCTGCAGCGCCTGCTCGGAGTCGAACCAGAGGTGCGCCTGGCGATAGAACGCGGGCGCGGAGTCGTCGAGGGCGCGCGGGAAGACGGCGAGATCGGCTCGCACGAAGCCAACCTCCTTCTGCCGCGCCTGCACCAGCGGAATGTGCACGGCGGCGTAGTACTTCTCGAATGCGGCGGCATCCTTGGGGATGTTATAGATCACGGTGACGGCCCACATGGGAAGCTCCAGGAAAGGGGGTGGCCGGCCGACCGCGCCGGGTCAATCGAACAGCGACGTGGCGAGGACTTCGGGATTGAGTTTTCCGCCGTGAAAGGTCCGGCCCGACGTGGTGCTGGTGAGCCAGACTTCGGCGGGGCTGAAGAGCATCTTGTCGATTTTGTAGAAGTCGCGGTTGTAGCGCTGGAAGATCTCGTAGAACGGCGTGCCGTAGTCGCTGGACGATGAGGCGGGGAGCCGTGCGGCGAGCTGCTCCAGCTCGGCGTCGTCGGCCTGGATGGTGAAGCGGGCGACGCTTCCATACAGCACGCAGTCGTTGGTGCGGCCAATGGCGTGGAGGTCGTCGCGGGCCACGGGTGGGAGCGGCGCGGTGCCGATCCCGCTGGTCACGCGACGGACGTCGAAGCCAATGGTCTCCATCTTGTGCAGTCCGGTCTCGAGCATGCGGGCCACGACCTGCACACCGCCGGCGAGCGAGGCGGTGGGCGCGATGGCGAAGGTGAGGCGCGATGGATCCAGCCCCGCCCTGTCGCCGACCCAGCGCGCCACGGCGTCGGTGGGGAGCGTGCGACCCTCGAGCACCAGCACGCCGCGCTCGGCGCGCTCGGCGTAACCCAGCCGGTCGAACAGCTCCTTCTCGACGCGGGCATGGGCGCGCAGGGGTCCGGAGGCCATGGCGAAGTACTTCTCCATCTGCACGGCCCACCCCGCGTACTGGGACGCCATGCAGGCCTGCCACGGGAAGTCCGTCCAGACCTGCACGCCGGCATACGTGAGGTCGTCAATTAGTAGCTGATTGAAACTAATATGACCGAGTCCACCCATGCAGAGCACCGCGAGACCGAGGCCGGCGCCGAGTCCGCCGGCTGCCTGCACCCCGGCGTCGAGGACGCGCGCGCCGCAGGGAAGCGTGGTCACGGTGATGTTGAGCTCCGTGCTGTGCGCCACCAGGTCATCGGCAATGGTCTGCGCGCGGGCGTTCAGTCCCAGGTCGGTCATGCGTCGGTCATCCATGCCAGAATTTCCCCCTTCCCCAACTCGGCCAGATCGCCGCTGTAGCGGCGGTAGCGTCCCGTAATCTGGGCGTCGGTGACGGGCAGCGCATACCGCCTGCGAAGCAACGCCAGGGTGAGCGCGACGTGCGGCGGGCGGTACGTGCAGGCGTAGCGATAGCCGTGGGGCACGCGCGCGCCGCCGAGCGCCACGATGGAACCGCGCTTGTTGTCCGGGCCGGGGTCGTCGCCGAGCGCGCCGAGTATGATGACGTTGCCCGCGATCATGGCCTGCGCCGCGCGCGCGCCGGCCTGGCCGCAGACGATGGTGCCCCGTCGCATGCGGGCGCCCACTTCGTTGCCTGCCGCGCCCCGCACGATGATCTCGCCGCCGGTCATGCCCCTGGACGCACCCAGGCGCGCGGCGCCGAGGCGGTCGCCGGCGTTCCCGTGGATGTCGAGCACGCCGCCGCTCATTTCAAGCCCCGCGCCGTAGCCCGCATCGCCACGGATGCGCACCACGCCACCGCTCATCCGCGTGGCGACGTACCGCCCGACGGTACCGTCCACCGTGAGCTCGCCGCCGGTCATGCCCGCGCCCACGGCATCCACGAGGGACAGATCGCCGGCGATGCGCAGGACTGCCGAGCGCTCGCCGCGGACGTCGAAGAGATCACCAACGCGCATCTGGTTGGGCCCTTCCCAGAGCGGGAGATGCGCGATGTCGCGTTCGCCGAGTGACGCGAGGGCGCTGGGCACGAGACACTCGGCCTCGACGATGCGCTCGACGGGCGAGCGGAGTGTGAGCGTGATGGTATCGCTCACGCCGGGGCCGGTGTGCCTGGGGCAGACGGCGCCGGCTGCGGCGCGGGGGGCAGAGGTGTGAGATCGCCGTTCAGGATGCGATGCAGATGAAAATGGTGCGGACCGAGCTTGCCACCGTAGTTGCCGGCGGTGATGCCGCGGACGCCGGGGCGGCAGGCGGCGGTGATGCCGGCGCGCATGGCGGCCGCGATGGCGGTGAAGTCCACGCCGTCGAGCACGATCTCGAGCACCGCGTTCACGCCGTCGGGGAGGGCGGTATCCGTGATGGCGCGGAGTGTGGGCGCAAAGGCATCGTTGGTGGTCGCGATCATGTTCCGGTAGCGCTTCGATCCCACCTTGCTGCCGCTGCGCACGATGCCGCCGGGGAATGGAAGAATGACGCCCGGCATGCCGCGCATGGCCCGTACCGCCGCCTCGGCGGCGTCGAGCGCGGCCTCGTCATGCTCGGCCAGGATGAGAAAGTTGCCGCCGCCCACACCTTTCACCTTGCCGAAGCTCTCCTCGATGAGGAATTCCCCTTCCATGACGGGAATGCGCCAGTAGCGCCGGCCCGCGATGATCTTGCTCGACTGGAATCCATCGCCGAACACGCGGAGGGGCTTGCCGACGAGGATGCGATCCGGCGCGTCGGGCAGGCCATCGAAGGCGGTGGTGGTGGGGCAGGTGAGCACGGTCTGGCCAATGCGCTCGACCAGGCGCCTGGGCAGACTGTCGGAATCCATGGTGAAGAGCAGGACGCTCACACCTGGGCGGCTGTCCGGGGTGTCCGATGGCGCGAGTTCACGCTCGACGGCCGCCTCGCACTTGCAGGCGATGACGGACGTCGCGAAGCCGGTCATCTCGAGCGCGGCCGTGCGCGCCCAGTCGAGCGTGCGCGCGGTGATGATGACGCGTGCACCGCGCATGCCGAAGGCTTCGGCAAAGGTGTCGTCGATGGAGACGTCGTTGATGCGCACGAACGGATAATACGATGAGGCAGAGACAGGAGCGAGCGGGCAGTTTCCGTGCCCATCACCTGGTGGCACGTCTCCATGGGCGCTCATGCCGCCATGACGAGAAAGCGCCTCAGCGTACGATGAACTGCGCAACCATGCCATGCCCGTCGTGCGGCCGGTGGTCACCGGGATCGATCGCGCGGCAGACCATGCTGCAGGTGCCGGGAACGAGCGTCACGTCGATCACCATGGATCCACCGGGCGGCAGATCGGTCGTGCCGCCGGATGGGATGACCGGCGAGGGCCCTTGCCGGGTGTTGACCCAGGTGATGAAGTCACGCGTTGTCCTGCCGGGCAGGAGCCGAGAGAGGATGACTTCGTGCGTGCGAGTTCCGGCACGAACGGGCGTTGCGCGGCGGCCGTTGATCCCGGCGCAGCGATGGCAGGCGCGAACAGCGCGCTGCAGCACCACAGGTGGACTCGCCTTCTCACACGCCCCCGCCGCTACGCTGCGTCGTGCACCGCGTCGTCGCGCAGGTTGGCCACCGGAAAGTTGGCGAACGACACCGTGCCGTACCGCTCGAACCAGCGCTCGAGATCGCGCATGACCGCGGTATCGTAGCCCGGGCGCACGTGCAGCCGCCGCCCCTGGGGCGCGCGGCGCAGCTGCCCCTCCTCCACCACGAGCACCCCGCCCTTGAGCACGTAGCGCGGCGTGGCGAACATCTCCGCAATATTCGCATTCCGCGAATAAATCGTGACATCCGCATCGGCGCCCACGCCCAGATGCCCCTTGTGCGCGAGGCCGAGCTGTCGCGCCGGCCCCGCGCGCGTGATGATGGCGATCTCGCCCAGCGTGTACTCGCGCGCGAGACCGTCCGCCAGCGCGGTGCCGGCCAGCAGCTTCTGATTCACGCCCTTGAGCCGCTCGTCGCGCCAGGCGCGGTCCATGAGCAGGCGAATCAGCTCGGGATAGCTCATGAACGTGCCGCCGTTCGGATGATCCGTGGACAGCACCATGCGCCACGGATCGGCTGAGAGCAAAAAGAGCTCGAGCCCCACCACCCATTGCAGCGAGGCCACGGCGGCCCGATCCCGGTACTCGTAGGGCACGATGCCGCAGCCGGTCTCCAGCTCGACGTCCACGTTCACCCACTTCCGGCCGGAGCTGGCGTGCAGCAGGTACTCCACCGCGCCATCGGCGGTGACCGTCGTGGCGTTGCCGAACATCACCTGTCCCACGTCGCCGGTCACCTCGGGGTGCGCGTTCACATACTCCGCGATCTGTGTGGCGCCCGATGCCCAGGCCTTTCCCTTCTCGCCGGCGTAGGCGTGGAACTGGAGATGCGTGAAGTGCGCGGGGCGTCCGGTCAGGGCGCGCATGCTCTCGAGCGTGGTCGCGACGTTCCCCGGAAGCCCAAGGTTGTTGCAGTGGATGTGCACGGGGTGTGGGAGGCCGAGCACGCGTGCGGCGTCGGCGAGCGTTTCGAGGATGGCGCGCGGGGTGACGCCGTTCGCCGGCGCCGGATCGTCGAGCGACTGCACCGTGCGCACGTTGCGCTTCCACCCCTCCACGCCTCCCGGATTCACGACCTTGATGGCGTATGCGCCGGTGGCGCCGAGCAGCCAGGCGGCGTAGTCGCGTGCGCGATCGCGTTCGCCGGCCGCGATCTGCGCGAGGAGATACACGTCATTCCCCATGAGCACGAAGAAGCCTGCGTCGATCACCGGCGTATCGTCGAGCTGTGCATGCGTGTCGCGCGCACTCGCGGCGGCCACCGCTGCATCGAATACGGTCGTGTAGCCGAGTCCTGCGTAGCGGTAGCCGGTGGTAAAGGTGCTGGGAATGGTGCCGCCCGTGCCGGAGCGCGCCTCACCTTCCACCAGCGCGGGCGCGGGCGCCGGATCCAGTGTGTGCTCCTCCGGAAGCAGCCGGCGTCCCTGGTTCACGCTCGACGAGGCAATGTGTGCATGCATGTCGATGCCGCCGGGCATCACGACCATGCCGCGCGCATCGAGCCGCGGCGCGCTGTCCGGCAGCGATGCCACGATGCGGCCATCCGCGATGCACACATCGCGCACGTCGCCGTCGACCCCGTTTGCGGGATCGTACACCGCGCCGCCCGTGATGCGGAGCTGGCTCATGCGCGGACCCGCGCGGCGAGCGATGCCAGCACGGCGGCCGGGTCCAACGGTCCGGTGAGCGGCGGGCGAAGCGGGAGCGGCACGTCGTCCATGCGAAACGCCAGGCCTCCGGTGTGAATGCCCGCGACACCGGTGTCCACCGCGACATCAGCGGCCGGCGCCGCGGTACTCGCGCGCGGGCCGATGACAATGCGGCGCACACCGCCGGCCTCGAAGCCGCGCATGACGGCGACGTCGCCAACGCAGAGCAGCACGTCCACGTCGCCGCGCCGGAGCAGCGTGGCGGCCGTGTCGTCAGGCCGATACCGCGGCACGCCGCGCGAAAAGTCCACGGTCATGGGATATCCGGTCTGCCAGGTGAGCACTGCCTCGGCGCCGCCGCGATTGCCGCCGGCGCGCAACGCGCAGAGCGAACAGCGGCCGCGTGCGTTGAGCGACTGCGCGAACGCGGTGAGCGATTCGGCACGATCGGCCAACGGCTCGTCGCCGGCCGGCTCGGCGTCGTAGATGATCACGGCATAGCGCGCGGCCGCGATCCGGTTGGCGAGTTGCGCGGCCCGCGCGGCCACGTCACCGGCGGCGTCCCCGTCTGTGTGGCCCGCCGCAATCGAGCGAAGCGCGCCAATGGCACGAGTTTCATCAGCGCCCGCGAACGCGATCCGCTCATCCGCGCTCGCCGGCCCGTGGCGGTTCCCGACATCCACAGCGATGACGGTGCGGCCTGCTGAGAGAAGCGGCATCGCCGCGCGCTCACCGCAGCGTTCCGCAAAGCGTGGATAGCGCTGGGCCGGGTCCACGGCCCAGTACACGAGCAGATCCGCCCGATTGCGGATTTCCGCGAAGGTCGCGGCGACCCGTCCACGCCGCTGCGCCGCGAGAATGCCGCTGGCCACGGTGGTGGAGCTCACGCCGTCCACCACCGCATGCAGCTTGTCCGCGACCGCCGTGGCCGCGCGTTGCGCGTCGCAGGAGATATCGGGCGCAAGATAGACGAGCACGCGGCGCGCGCCCGTGAGCATGGCCGCAGCATCGGCGAGTGCACGGTCCAGCGGCACGGACTCGCCACCGGAACGGATCTCCGCGGGGACCACGCCGTCGCCAAACCAGGCCACGCCCAGCGCGCACGCACGCCGTGCTTCGGCAATGCGCCCGTCGCGCACGACGATGTCAATGTCGTCGCATGTGCAGCCGCAGCCCAGGCAGGTTGCCTGCTGAGTGGTGATGGCCCCGTTGCTCATGCCGTCCCTCCCCGCCACGCGTCGATCTCGTGATACAGCTTTTGCGCGCGCCGCACAAGCGCGGCGTAGCACGACGCACTCGACCGACCCTCCGCAAAGATGGTGCAGATGGGGCGGCCGCGCGGGATGGGCTCGGCAGGATGCGGCACATCGCGCACCGAGGGATCATCAAGCCAGCGGTGGGTGTCCGTCATGATCGTGTCGTGCCGCGCATACACGATGGCCTTGCCGGCAGCGGGCGCACCTTGCAGCGCGGCGTGCAGTTCGAACGGAACGAGCTTGCCCGCGCAGCTTCGCGCATGCGCGTGAAATACCGAAAAGCCGAACGCACGCTCGGCGAGCTCCATGGAGGCGGTGAAGCGCGGGTTCAACTCGATGACGAATGGAGTGTCGCCGGACACGATGCAGTCGAGGCCGTTCACGCCGCGCAACCCGAATGTCGCCGTGAGTACCTGGGCCGCCTGTGTGGCGCCGGCGAGCACGGCCCGCCATACGGCAGTCGTGACGTGCGGCAGGCGTCCCAGGATGTTGCCGCAGTACTTGAAGCCGCTGGCTCCGAAGGCCGGGTCGCCAGCGAGCAGCGTCGAGAATCCGAAGGGCACGGCCTCGACGCCGCTGGCGCAAAAGACGAGCGACGCGGCGACGCCGCTGATTCGCCTCTGGACGATCTGATGTCGAGAAAGCGGATCTCCCGGGTGCCAGGACGCGATGCCATGCCCGCCCCCCGACGCGCGCGGCTTGACGAGCCAGCGGCCGTGGTTCGCTGCCGGCGCGCGTGGTGGCGATGCCCGCACCTCCGGGGCGGGCAGCCCGTGCCGGCGCAGCGCGCGCGCGAGCTCGATCGGATTGCGGGCCTGCATGAGCACGGCGGGCGAATTCCCCCAGAGTGCGCGGCCCCGCGCGAGCAGCGCGACGGCGCGCGGATGGTTCTCGAAGTTCGACGCGTACGCCACGGCGTCACCCGGGATGGCGCGGCTGGCGCGCGCAGCGGCCAGCGCGCTGTAGCTCGTGCCCAGGTCGTGCGCGAAGGACACGAGCGTCCGAGCCTGGTGGTCCAGATCGCCGAACGCGTCGACAGCCGCCACCTGATAGCCCGCCCGCACCGCGGACTCCGCCAGGGCGCGCGTGGAGACACCGGCGATGAGAATGCGCGTGCGCGCCACGCTAGGAAATGCCGAGTCGCCGCCGTGCGGCAGCGGGAGAAATCAGACGCAGATGGTCGAGCACGGTACCAGTCGCCTCGCGCAATCCCAGGCCGTTCACGAGCGCTTCGTGGCGTCCGCCCGCGAGCCCGTCAGCAATGAGGGCGGCGCCCTGTGCCGCCTCCTTGCCTATGCGGGCGAAACCCTCAAGCCGTCGCACGGCGCCATACGGGCTGAGGCGCAGGCGCAGCGCGCGTTCGACTCCAGCCAGGTGCGCCGTGCGTCCGGAGAGCAGAATCTCATGGGGGTGCGATACCGACACGCTGAGTGACGCGACCGCCTTGACCGCGCTTTCCAGGAAGGCGTCGCGAGCCAGTCGGTCGCGATCGGTGCGCGGAGTGTCGAGCGACTCGAGTGCTCGGGCGTCGTCGTCGAGGATGCTCGCGACGCCTCCGGTGAAGAGCAGCGCCTTGCTCACTGTGCCGGCCAGAAAGGCGACCTCGCCGTCGAGTGCCCCCGCTGCGCGAAGCCCGAGCGGTCCCGCGCTACCGCCGAGTCCGTCGACGATGCAGCCTTCACGCACCGCGATCACCGCGCTGAACGCGCCGCCCAGCTCGAGCAGGATGAACGAGACATCGGCATACCCAGAGCCGCGGCGTGCCGCCTGTTCGTGAATGGCGAGCGCAGCGGCGCACACCTTGTCCGCCGTGCCCATGTCCACGCGATTGATCTTGCGGTACGCGGGCACCGAGGGGAGGTGCACCACGCCGGGAGTGAAGACAACCGGCAACCGTGCGTCGGCGAGCGCGCGCGCCAGGGCGCGGAGCCCGCCTATGCCGCCTTCCTCACCCTCCGGAGCCAGGTATGCCAGGCGGAGCAGTTCGCTGGTGGCGTCCTCCACGCGCGTGAGCGGCAGGCCGTACCCGGATGGACCGGCAATGAGCACGGCGTTCAGCTCCCGCAGCGACTCCGCGAAGGCAACGGGCTCCGCGAGCGCATCTGCCGTGGGGATGGAGCGATCGAGAAACAGCTCGCCGTCATCGAGCCCGACGAGATCAATGGAGACGGTGCCGGGATCGATGCCGATGCATCTCATAGGGCACGGAAGGGCAATGCAGGAGACCGGGAGTTCTGCGTCCCCATTCTACTGGCGATTTCCTATTCCTCCGGCGAGCTCCAGAATCGTCTCGGCATCGAGCACCTGATCGTTGCTCTCGAAGAGACGCGCGATGCAGGCCTTGTGGATCTTCATCTTGAACCCGCCGACGCCGATGGCGCCGAAGGTCGTGATGCCATCCTGCTGCTTGCCGTCATCGGTGACGTCGATGCCTCCGATGCCCAACGGGGGGACGGCGTTGAGATCGCACGCCACGAGCAGGCCGGGGCGATTGGCCCACGCAGCGCGCGGCACGAGCATGACGCCGGCGGGGCCGGTGTTGAGCAGGATCTGGGCGCCGTCGAGAACCTTGGCGGCCTCGTCGCTCCCGCGCATGCAGGCAGCGGTGACCTTGCCGCCGAAACGCTGGCTGATGGCGGCACGCACGCGCTCCCCTTCTTCGGGCTTGCGCGACGTGATCGTCACATTGGCTCCCGCGCGGGCGAGGAGACCGGCGGCGCGCGTTCCGACGGGTCCCGTGCCGGCCGTGACCACCGCGCGCTTGCCCTTCACGTCGCCCACGGCGCGCATGATTTTCACTACAGCCGCTACGGCGGTCGTGTTCGAGCCGTTGGAGTCGAGCATGAGCGACACCTTGAACGGGCCGAACAGGGTCTTCTTCGCGGCCTCGAGCAGCTTCTCTCCCGCAGCCATGTCACTCCCGCCAATGAAGACGGCGGTGTTCTTCAGATCCCTGGGACCGCGAGTGAAGAGGCAGCCATGAATGAGATCGCGAACATCACTCTCGGCAACGCCACCGCGACTCATGACTGCGTCCGCACCGCTGTCGTGCGCGACGACCTCGTCGAACACGCTGGGGAGACGCGAGGAGTCGAGTTGCAACAGCAGCTTCAGCATGACCGGATGGAGTTGAGGTCAGACGGTGCGCTGATGAAACACAGGTACGCGGCGACGGGGTGCGGCATCCCGCCACGGCGTACCTGTGCAAGCATCGAGCGCGGGCTGCGCTCCGGGAGCTGCCCAAGCGCGGCAGCCACTGGAGCGCTGATCAGGCTCAGCCTTCCGCGCCGCTCGCGAAGGGGTGACGCGCGCTCTTCGCGCTCGTGATCACGTCGTCCATCTTGGGCAGACCCTTCATGGCCCGCTCGATGGACTGTTTGGTGGCTTCGTAGTTGTACTTGAAGATCTTCTTGTCGTCGGCGGCATCCCAGTGAATGAACACGCCCACGAGAATGCACAGGTCGTCGGCCTTGTCCCTGGGGATGACACCCGCGGACACAGAGTCCACTACAGCGCGTGCGACCGCAGCCTGCGCCGGTCCGAACATTTGCACGGCCTGCTTCGCGCCCTTGATGGTGACCTTGTTGTACATCACCGTGTCGGGCTTGGCCGGCAGATTGGGGGCGACGATGGCAAGGAGGCTGGTAAATCCGTCCTTGTTGTTCGAAATGGCATTCGTGAAAGCCTGTCCGGCGTGCCCCGACTTCGAGCCAATGATGAGATCGATGTGCGCCACCTCGTTCCCATCACCGACCAGGGATTCGCCGACGTAGAATTCGGCTGCCATGGTATTCTCCTCCTTACCCTTGTGGTTTACCAACGCACACGCCTTCGCTGTGGACCGGCCGCTGCATCATGATGCCGCTCACCGCGGCGGCAATCCGCCGCGGCGAGCGGCCAACATTGCCTCGCGATCTGCCCATCCCAGTGGGGGAACGTCAGTATGAAGTTGTCCCCACGATGTGTCAAGCACGCCGCCGCGCCGCGGTCGGTGTCATACGCGCGGGGTTCCTCTGGCCCTGCCCATGCATGACATTTCCGCCATGCGCATTCCCGTAGAAACATTCCGCCTCGGCAACGGCCTGCTGGTCACGATCTCCGAAGACCATACCGCGCCCATTGTCGCGGTGAATCTCTGGTATCACGTTGGATCGGCCAACGAACGGGCTGGCCGCACCGGTTTTGCCCACCTCTTCGAGCACATGCTCTTTCAGGGGTCGGCACACGTGGCGGCGAACGAACATTTCGAGCTCATCCAGCGCGCGGGCGGCACGCTCAACGGATCGACCTGGCTGGAACGTACGAACTACTTCGAAACGGTACCGTCCAACCAGCTCGCACTGGCACTCTGGCTGGAGGCGGACCGCATGGGTGCGCTCGTTCCCGCAATGACCCAACAGAAGCTGGATACCCAGCGCGACGTGGTGAAGAACGAACGCCGCTGGAGCGTGGACAATCAGCCCTATGGGACCTGGTGGGAGAAGCTGCCTGCGCTCGCCTTTCCGCCGGAGCATCCGTTTCACCATTCGCTCATTGGCTCCATGGAGGACCTCTCGGCGGCCAGCCTGGAGGATGTCGCGACCTTCTTTGCGACGTATTACACGCCTGACAACGCGGTCCTCTCCATTGCCGGCGATTTCGAGCCGGAAGAGGTGCGTACGCTGGTAGAGCAGTACTTCGGGCCCATCCCGCGGGGCACGGGAAAGCCGCCACTCGCCGACATGCACCTGCCAGCAACGCTGGGCGGGGCACGACGTGAGCTGGTTCCGGACGAGGTCGCGGTGCCGCGCCTCTTCCTGGCCTTCCGCTCTCCCGTCTTCGGGTCGGACGACTACTACGCCGGGAGCGTGCTTGGCGCGATTCTCGGCATGGGCAAGGGGAGCCGCCTGCAGCGCTCGCTCGTGCGCGAGCGCCAGGTCGTGTCGGACGCCACCGCCTTCACGTTCGATTTGGCCAAGGGCGCGGATCTGCTCGTGGTGGATGCCACCGCGCACCCCGGCGTGTCTGCCGACGTGCTCGAGCGGGAGGTGGCGCGCGAAATCGACGACCTGGAGGCGAACGGCGTGAGCGATGCCGAGGTGGAGCGCGCCGTGGCGCTCATCGAGACCGGTTTCATCTCATCCATGCAGTCGGCTGGCGAGCGAGCCGACAAGCTGTCCATGTTCGCCACGCTGCTGGGCGATCCCGCGCTGGTGAACGAGCAGAGTGAGCGGTACCAGCGGGTGACGACGGAGCGCGTGAACGCGTTCGCGCGCTCGCATCTGGGCGAGGACAACAGGGCGACGCTCATGTACGACAGGGAATCCCGGGCGGGTACCGAGGAATCGGGATCCGACGTCGCCGTGGCGGCTCAGGCGGAGGTGGGGCAGTGAGTGCCGGTGGTGAAGGAGGAGCGGCGGCGGCACCTGCGGCAGGCAGCACGACGTTCCCCACCCGGCCCGTTCCCGGACCGCCCCGTCCCTATCGGTTCCCCGTCTTCGAGCGGCTGACACTCGACAACGGTCTGGGCGTCATCGTCGCGCCGGTGCGCAAGCTGCCGCTCGTGACGGTGTCGCTGGTCATGGCCGGCGGCGCCGGTGTGGAGCGGGCCGGGCGCGAGGGCGCGGCGAATCTCACGGCGCTCGGGCTGCTGGAGGGAACCACACGCCGTGACGGCAACGAGATGGCGGAGCGGCTGGAAGGCATGGGCGCCGCGCTGGGCGCGGCGGCGGACTGGGACAGCACGGTGGTGACGCTCACCGTACTCTCGGCGCGGCTGCGCGATGCGATGGCGCTCTATGGCGAAGTGCTCATGGAGCCGGCGTTCCCGGAGCGCGAGATCGAGCGGCTCAAGGCCGAACGCCTCGCGGAGATCCTGCAGGTGCGCACCGAGCCGCGAGGGCTCGCGGATGAGATGTTCGCGCGGTTCGTATATGACGCATCGGTACGCTACGCGCACCCGGAGGATGGCAGCGCGCAGTCCGTGCAGGCGCTGACCCGCGCCGATCTCGTGGAGCAGTATCGGGAGCGATTCCGGCCCGCGGGCTCCACGCTCGTGATGGTGGGTGATCTCACCGTGGATGACGGCGTTACGCTCGCCCGCGAGCTGACGCGCAACTGGACAGGCACCGCCGCCGCGTCGCCCGTGCCCGCCAGCGTCGCCGCACGCGCCGAGCGGACCGTTCACGTGGTGCAGAAGGCGGGCGCGCCGCAGTCGGAGCTGCGCATCGGGCACGTGGGACTGCCGCGCTCGCACCCCGATTATTTCCCCGTCTACGTCATGAACGCGGTGCTCGGCGGCCTCTTCTCGTCGCGCATCAATCTGAATCTGCGGGAGGCACACGCGTATACGTACGGTGCATTCAGCGGCTTCGGCTGGCGCACTGGCGCCGGGCCGTTCGTGGCATCAACTGCTGTGCGGAGCGATGTCACGGCGGCGGCCGCGCGCGAGGTGCTGCACGAGATCGACCGCATGCGCACCGAGGGGATCACCGAGGACGAGCGCTCGCTTGCCGTGAGCTATCTGGACGGGGTCTTCCCCATCAAGTACGAAACGACCGACGCGATCGCGCGCGCACTGGCGGCACTGGTCGTGTACGAGCTGCCGGAGGACTACTTCGACCGGTATCGCGGCTGGATGCGCTCGGTGACGCGGGATGACGTGCTGCGCGTCGCGCGCCAGCACCTGCACCCCGAGGCGCTGCAGCTCGTGGCGGTGGGCGACCCGGCTGTCATCACGGCGCCGCTGCGTGACCTGAACGTGGGGCCGGTGCTCGAGTACGATGCGGAGGGGCAGCGTGTCGGAGCGTGAGCCGGCGGCAGCCGCGGACGTCACGGGGCAAATCAGCAGCTCGCGCCAGTATACCGGCCGCATCATCAATCTGGACGTGGACACGGTGCGCTTTCCGGACGGCACCACCGGCACGCTGGAGATGATCCGCCATCCGGGAGCGAGCGCGGTGCTGCCATTCCTGAGCGATCCATCGGGCGACGACCCGGAACTGCTGCTTATCCGGCAGTATCGCTATGCGGCCGATGGCTTCGTGTACGAGATCCCGGCCGGCCGGCTGGATGCGGGCGAAGCACCGGAAGCGTGCGCGCATCGCGAGCTGCTGGAGGAGACCGGGTGCCGCGCGATGCGCATGGAGCATCTCTGCACGTTCTACACGACCCCGGGGTTCACGGACGAGAAGATCCACGCGTTCATGGCGTCTGAGCTGACGCGCGGCGAGGCGCAGCTCGAGGCCGATGAGTTCGTGGAGCTCAAGCCGGTGACGCTCTCACGGGCACTGGAGATGGTGCGCGACGGGGAGATCGTGGATGCGAAAACCGCGCTCACGCTGCTGTACGCCGCGGGGTTCCGGTTGGGGGAGTGAGTGCGGTTTCTATTTCCCGGGATGCTTCTTCAGCTGGGGCTTGCTCCAGATAAGAATCGCGCCGCAGTGAGCCCGTGGGTCACGGTATCGCACGGGTACATCACTCGCCCGGGGATACACCTCGATGCCGAAGACTTCGTCAGGCATGGATGCGAAGTTGGGGCCGAGCGGACCTCCATCGCTGAGCTGGAACGCCTCTGATCCGCTCGACCATTCAACGCCGTCGAGATAGACCACGGGCCGGCATCGCATGCCGAGTTCGGGATCAAAACCGACAGTTCTGCTCATGGTGACAAGAGTACCTGGTCCCCTGCTCAGCCCCACGTGCACACTGGGGATGCCGTGCAGCACGTCGCTGATCCAGTAGGGATGGCGCTTCGCAATGTCAGCCATGGTAATGAAGGTTCCCACGCCGCTGTGTGAGCGCTGCAGAAATCCCAGGAGCTGCGACGGCAGGTCGTTTTTGCGACCGTAGATCGTCACTGCCCCCAGCACGGGC
>Ga0105240_10003254_pt1 | contig 25411 bp, 19 predicted proteins | sample KBSC54metaG_FD_80426 | JGI IMG/M metagenome (GOLD analysis project Ga0105240, IMG submission 80426) | Corn rhizosphere microbial communities from Kellogg Biological Station, Michigan, USA - KBS C5-4 metaG | ecosystem: Host-associated > Plants > Roots > Rhizosphere > Soil | place: Michigan, USA...
ATCGCCCAAATGTCATGTAATCCCGCCATCGGCGGCATTGCCAAGGGCCACTTGGTGCGCGAGATCGACGCACTGGGCGGAGTGATGGGCGAAGTGACAGACGCCGTCGGCATTCAGTTCCGGCTGCTCAACACCAGCCGCGGTCCGGCGGTGTGGTCGCCGCGCGCGCAGTGCGACAAAAAACAGTACCGCCTCAAAATGCGCGAAATCATAGAACAAGAGCCTAATCTCCGAATATTGCAGGCCGAAGTCGCTCAACTCCTGATCTCAAATGGCCGTGTGCACGGAGTTTTGTTGCGGGACGGCCGGCAGATCGGTAGCGACGCGGTAGTGGTGACCACCGGAACCTTCCTCAACGGCCTGGCTCACGTGGGCGAACAAACATATAGTTGCGGACGCAGCGGTGAGGCGTCTTCGAATCTATTGGGCGACCAGCTCCGGAATCTGGGCCTGGAGTGGAGACGGTTAAAGACTGGCACTCCCCCACGGTTGGACCGCCGGACTATCGAATGGTCGCAATTCGAACCGCAGTACGGAGACGCGAATCCGACTCCTTTCTCCTTTTTAACCAATAAGATAGAAAGAGAACAGGTGCCGTGTTATATAACCTACACGACGCCCGAGTCGCACCAAGTGATCCGCGATAATATTGCACGTTCGCCTCTTTACAGCGGTCAGATCGAGGGGATTGGGCCTCGCTATTGCCCGTCGATTGAAGATAAAATTGTCAAGTTTCCAGATAAGGCCCGGCATCAGATTTTTCTGGAACCAGAAGGATTGGACACCAACGAAATTTACCTTAATGGAATGTCGACGAGCATGCCCATCGACGTCCAGTCCGGCGTGCTTGCTACCATTCCGGGATTAGAAAATGCCGAGATGGTGCGGCCCGGATATGCTATCGAATATGATGCGATTGACCCACGGGAGCTTACACATTCTTTGCAGGTTAAATCGTTTGCAGGACTTTTTCTAGCAGGTCAGATTAATGGAACTTCGGGCTACGAAGAGGCCGCTTGTCAGGGTCTGATTGCTGGTATCAACGCCGCCTGTTATGTAGGTAGCCGCGAACCGCTAGTAGTAGGCCGCACCGAAGGGTACACCGGGATTTTGATCAGTGATCTGGTGTTGCAAGGCGCGGACGAGCCTTATCGCATGTTTACGTCGCGCGCGGAGTTCCGGCTTCACCTGCGAATCGATAACGCAGACGAGCGTCTCACGCCAGTCGGGCGAAAATTTGGTTTGGTTTCTGACGAGCGGTGGCGCATTTACCAGCAAAAAGAGGCTCAAAAGCAATCGCTCCGCGCCTTTTTCGACTCAAAGCCGCAGAAGGCAGCTTGGTTGCGCCGACCGGAATGTAAGATACAGGAAATGGATTTTGGAAACGAAATCGGCCAGGCAGCATTGACAACGATTGAGACGGAAATTAAGTACGCAGGTTACATTGCTCAGCAGGATCGTCAAGTCCGACAACTGAAGGAAGCGGAGCGTCGCAGCATACCCGAAGCTTTCAGCTATTCTGAAATACCTGGATTGTCGAGCGAAGTCCGTGAAAAGTTGCAGCGTGTTCGCCCGCAAACCCTGGGCCAGGCCGGCAAGATACCCGGTGTGACTCCCGCCGCCGTAGCGGTTCTAGATGTTTATTTGAGCGTTGACCGGCAAAATGGAAGACTTTAAGTCACTGTTAATAAAGGAGTTTTCTCCATACGGAGCGCTCAACGCCGATCAATTGAACTGCTTAGAAGATCACTATGAACTTTTGTTGAGATGGAATCAGAAAGTCAATTTGACTCGAATTACGAGCTTGACGGATGCTGTTCGCTACCACTATTGTGAATCGCTTTATCTGGCCCAGAGCCTTCCAAAGCGTGCCTTGCGGATAATCGATATCGGTTCGGGTGGCGGGTTCCCAGGGATTCCTCTGGCTATTTATCGACCGGATTGCGAAGTTACTTTGGTCGAATCGCACCAACGGAAGGCGGTGTTCTTGTGCGAAGCTGTTCGTAACCTGGTGAATGCGCGAGTTTTGCCTCAAAGGGCCGAAAATGTTGGTGGCGAGTATGACTGGATGGTATCCCGAGCCGTACGAGCAAAAGACATTCTTAAGTTGAGGCTGGCTGCGAATATATCGATCCTGGGCGCTGATGGCAATAAGCTTCCTTGGGGGGAAGCTCGGGGATTGTTCCACGTGAAACATAATCTTAACCTCAGTGAGCGTGCAATTGTCTCGGATAATGCACGATAAAAAGTACTGGCCGAGTGATGATCGGGTTGGCCGGTCGAATCACCCTGCCGACATTTTCTCCACTCAGCAGCGATGTGAAGCCTTGACGCCGGCGGGATCTGCAGAGTCAGGTCTACGCATCTTTCGCTGATCTCACAAATATGCCCGGGCTCATTAAGCGCTAGAGGCATAAGCAATGTCGTCCGAGATCGGCAAAAGGTGGTTCTACGTTCCAAAACGCATCCACCTTCCTCCGGTGGGATTGTTCCAAAAAGAGATCAATGACGGTAAGGTCCTTCTCTTACGGTTGGGGCCATCCGGCCACTATTATCGGTATGAAAGAGATCCCTTGAAGCGCTCGAACTACAAACCTCTAAATAATGGGGCGATGCCCCATCTTTTAATCCTTGTGAGTGAGTTGGTTCTACACGTGTTTCACGTGGAACATTCGACACTCGTTTGTCCGATAGAACCGACGCTATGCTATGATCTGAACCGTGGGAAAGATCATTGCGATCAGTAACCAAAAAGGTGGGGTCGGCAAGACTACGACTGCGATAAATCTAGCTGCTTCTTTAGCCGCCAACGAGTTGCAAGTTTTGCTTGTCGATTGCGACCCTCAAGGTAACGCCACCACCGGGTTAGGGATTGAAAAACAAACAGAGACACTTACTCTCAACAACGCACTTCTCCAAGGAGCTTCCTTGAACAATGTGATCGTAAAGACGCAATGTGAAGGACTCGAGTTAGTGCCGGCCGATAAGAACCTGGTCGCCGCCAACTTAGACTTAGTGGATGATCCGCTTCGCGAATATAGGTTGATGAAACTTTTGGAGCCGGTTCGGGACCGCTATCAATATATCCTGATCGACTGTCCACCGGCCCTGGACCTGTTAACCTTAAATGCATTGGTTGCAGCAGATACAGTCTTAGTTCCGATTCAGTGCGAATTCTTTGCGCTTGAAGGGATCTCGCAATTGATCGACACTGTCGAGAGAATTCGCGAAACCTTCTCCCGCCCGCTAAAACTCGAGGGAATTCTGCTGACTATGTACGATGACCGGACTAACTTGGCACGCCAAGTTGCGGATGATCTCAAGGATTTCTTTGGTAATGAAGTACTTACAACGGTTATTCCGAGGAGTATTCGCCTTGCAGAAGCCCCGAGCTATGGAAAACCAATCTTAATGTATGACCCGCGGTCTAAGGGAGCGGAAAGCTACATTAGACTCGCGAAGGAGATCCTTGAAAATGAGCGAAGTAGTCGAGAAACAGCGCAAAGCGCTGGGTAAGGGGCTTTCCGCCCTACTCCCGGGACGGGCTCTCGGGAACACGGCTGGAACGGCGACTGCGCCAATCTTGGCGTCTTCGCCTTACACGCTGCCTATCGATGCAATCCACCCGAACCCGATGCAGCCTCGTGTAGTGTTTCAGCCCGAACGCCTAGAAGAGCTCGCGGCGTCCATTCGCGCTAATGGAATCATTCAACCACTCATCGTACGACACCACGATGGGCAATATCAGTTGATCGCGGGTGAGCGGCGTTGGCGAGCGGCGAAACTCGCGGGATTAAAAAACGTCCCGGTAGTGATCCAGGAGGTTGCCGATCCTCTCCTTCTGGAACTAGCTTTAATCGAAAACATTCAGCGCGAGGACCTCAACGCTATTGAGACGGCTCATGCATATGAAAGGTTGGGGCGAGAGCTAGGACTATCGCAGGAGGAAATCGGCCGGCGAACCGGTAAGGACCGAGCTTCGATCGCGAATGCGCTGCGCCTTCTCAAGTTACCCACCGAAGTTCAGTTGCTGCTAGCAGAGCACCGGATTTCGATGGGACACGCTCGCGCCGTTCTGGGTCTGCCAACCGCGGAACAACAAATCGAAGTCGCCGAAAAAACCGCTGCACAGGGACTCTCCGTGAGGCAAGTCGAGGCGTTAGTTCAGCAACTGACCCTTGACCGGCCCCGAACGAGTCAGAAGAAGGAGACGGTGTCAGACCCGAATGTCCGGGCGGCTGTTGCAGACCTGGAGCGGGTGTTAGGGACCAGGGTTAGGATTGTCGAACTGAGTGAGGAGCGGGGAAGGATTGAAATCGAATACTACTCGCAGAGCGAACTCGACCGGCTATTCCAGCATATAGTCGGGTCCGGACAGTAAAAATGTGGTGCCGGTGGTAGGACTCGAACCTACGACCTACGGATTATGAGACCGTCGCTCTAGCCACCTGAGCTACACCGGCGCACTCACCAGCGTAGGCAGCAGGCTTCCCTGGTGTCAAGTATAAATATAACAGGACCTTAATATCTTTTGTAGGCTACGCCGCATAAGCTGGTCTACAATCTGAAGTAGTGTCCGCCCTGGCTGTCGAATTTACGCGCGTTTCCAAGAGCTATTCCATCTACAACGCACCTGGGGATCGTCTGAAGGAACTTGCCACCTTTCAGCGCCGCCAGTTTCATCAGGACTACTGGGCACTGCGTGATGTCACTTTCGACGTCGGCCGTGGCGAGACCTTTTGCATTGTCGGCGAAAATGGCTGCGGCAAGAGCACGCTCTTACAGATCTGCGCGGGCATTTTGCAGCCCAGTTCTGGCACGGTAACGGTAAACGGCCGGATCGCGGCGCTGCTGGAACTCGGTGCCGGTTTTAATCCGGAGTTTTCGGGTCGGGACAATGTGTATCTGAACGCGGCGATTCTTGGATTCTCCGCCAAACAGATGGACCGCAAGTTTGCGGACATCGCCGAATTCGCCGAGATTGGCGATTTTATGCACCAGCCGGTCAAAACTTATTCGAGCGGTATGGTAGTTCGCCTGGCCTTCGCAGTGGCGATTAACGTCGATCCTGAAGTTCTGCTGGTGGATGAAGCTCTGGCCGTTGGCGACGTTTACTTTCGTCAACGTTGCCTCCGCAAGGTCCACGAACTCCGGTCGCGAGGAGTCACCATCCTGTTTGTTTCGCATGCGACACCGGAAGTGAAAGCTCTGGGCGACCGCGCGCTATGGCTCGAGCGGGGCCAGGTCATGGCGCAGGGCAACACGGAGCGCGTCGTTTCCCAATATCTGGCCGCCATGGCCGAAAAAGACGCGAAGTATCAAGCCCTGGACATCGTGCACCACCCGCACGAGGCCAATGCGGGGCCGGCTGAAATCATCGATGAAATTCCAAATATCGATTATCGTTACGGCGATGGACACGCTGAGATTCTGGGCATCGCCGTGTGCGACGATTCCGGCCGGCGCCTGGGCGTGCTCGCGCCGGATTCGGCGATTGTGGTCCGCATCAGCGTGCGCGCGAAAAGCAATCTGGACCGACCCATCGTGGGCATTACCTTTCGCGATCAACGCGGAGTGGATTTAGCCGGCTCGAATACGGAGAGTGAAGGCTATCCGCTGCCGCCGCTCATGGCAGGTGAGATTTGCACCGTAGACTTCCACCTGAACATTCCCACGCTTTACTCCACTTCGATCTCGTTTTCACCAGCGGTAGCCAACGGAACCCTGGAGCGCTTCAACGTGTGCGACTGGATCGACAATGCGGTGGTATTACAGATGACGCCGCCCGATGGCCCCATGTACGGGCACTTCCGATTTCGCTGCCGCGTGGAAGTCAACTCACGAATCGGCGCGGGAGCCGCCGCCCTGTGATTGAATTCACCGGAGAGCGCGTCATCCCCGGCCACGTCGATGCCGACCTGTGGGCAGAACATATTTCCCGTTATGCCTTTGCGAAACGTTGGGCTTCCGGCGTTAGCGTTTTGGATCTGGGATGCGGCGCGGGATACGGCACGGCGGAGCTTGCCGGCGAGGCGCGCTTTGCGATTGGCATTGACGTGGCGCCGGAGGCGATCGCACACGCCCAATCCGCATACTCCCAACCGAACATTTCTTTCGTTCCGGCTTCCGCCACCGGCTTGCCGTTTCGCGACGGATGCTTCGAACTGATAGTTGCGTTCGAGGTCATCGAACATCTCGCCGATTGGCGAACGCTCCTTTCGGAAGCGCGCCGTCTGCTTCACGCCGATGGCGTTTTTTTGGTTTCAACGCCGAATAAGGAATACTACACGGCTTCGCGAGGATCGGCGGGGCCCAATCCGTTTCACACGCACGAATTCGAGTTCGACGAATTTCGCAATGTGCTCGCGGAGTTCTTCCCGCACTGCACCATCCTGCTCCAAAATCATGTGGAGGCATTCGCGTTCTACCAGCACGGCGCCGGTTCTGACCTAGAAGGCCGTATGGAGGGCGTGCGTGGGACTCCACAGGAAGCGCACTTTTTTTTAGCAGTCTGCGCGCTTTGCGATCCACCGCAATCACCGGGCTTCCTGTTCGTCCATCAGGGTTCCAACGTTTTACGCGAGCGCGAGAAGTACATAGAGAGTCTCCAAAACGAGTTGCAGGAAGCGCGCGAACAATTCGCCGCGCTACATCGTGATCATGACGAATTAACCGTCCACTTAGAAGAACAAAACCGCTGGGCCCTGCGCACGGTGGAGGAGCTCGCCGCCGCCCGCCGCGATTTGACCGCTGTGCTCCAGAATTACGCCGCTTCGGAAGCTACAGTGATCGAGCGAACCCAGTGGGCGCAGAGGCTAGCGGCCGAAGTGCAGGAACTAGGGGCGCAGGTGGAGGATCACAAGGCGCGACTCGACTACTGGAGGTCTTCGCGCTGGACCAAGCTAGGCCGTAAGCTGAACCTAGGCCCGGATCTCGACCAACCGCCAAATAAGGATGACGCAAGCGGTGGCGGCGGCTAGCCCCGGCGCCCTGCGGCGCGTTCTCGCGGGACTTCCCCTAGCTATCCTCTCACCGCTGCTGCTGGTTATCGCCGCGACAGGTCTGGCCATAAGCGATCTGCTCACCCATTTGCGCCCGCGCCCGCGTCGGGACCCGGACACGCGGCCGGACACGGCCTCAGCCGCGATTGTTATCCCCAACTGGAATGGGCGCGATCTTCTGGAAAAGTATCTGCCGTCGGTGGTCGCCGCCGCAGAGAGGATAGCCGGAAGCGAAGTGATCGTGGTCGACAACGGTTCGACCGATGGCAGCGCCGGGTTCTTAGCGGAACAATTCCCGCAGGTCCGCTTGGTGGCACTCGAAAAGAATCTGGGCTTCGGCGGCGGCTCGAATGCCGGGTTTCGCGCGGCCCGGCACGACGTGGTGGTCCTTCTCAATAGCGACATGCGCGTCGAGCCCGATTTTCTCCAACCCTTGCTGGAGGGCTTCACCGATGCCCAAGTGTTCTCGGTCTCCTGCCAGATCTTCTTTTCCGATCCAAATAAAGTTCGCGAAGAAACCGGCCTTACCGAATTCTGGTGGGAGCGCGGGAGCGTGCGCGTCCGCCATCGAACTGAGCCGACTATCCGCGAAGTGTATCCGTGTGCTTACGGCGGGGGCGGCTCCTGCGCATTTGACCGGCGGAAATTCTGGGAACTCGGTGGCTTCGACGAGTTGCTCGCTCCGTTTTATCTCGAAGACACAGACCTGGGGTATCAGGCATGGAAGCGCGGATGGAAGAACCTGTATCAGCCTGCGAGCGTGGTGTATCACGAACATCGCGGAACCATCGGACGCCGTTTCAGCGAAGCCTATATCCAGGGCGTCCTCAAAAAGAACTTCCTATTGTTCACCTGGAAGAATATTCACGAGTGGCGCCGCCTGCTGGCGAATTTCCTTTCGTCGTGGGCCAGCGCGCTGCTGAGCTGGCTGGGTGGCGACTCACCGGAACGATCCAGCTTGAGTGGGATTGCACGCGCGACGCTGCAGCTCCCGGGCGCCATGGCTTCGCGATCACGCGCGCTCCGGCTCGCCGCCGTCTCAGACACGGAGGCTTTGCGCCGGCCGCTGGGGGGTTATTTTCGCGACACTTTCGAAACTCTTGTCGCTGGCGAGGCGCCGCTGCGGGTGTTGTTCGTTTCGCCGTATCCCATTTGCCCTCCCATCCACGGGGGCGGCGTATTCATGTATCAGACGGTCCATGAATTGGCGCGCTTATGCGAGCTTCACCTGATTGTGCTGCTGGACTTCGCGCACGAGCGTCCGGCCCATGAAGAACTGGACCGCATTTGCGCATCCACGGAATACCTGGTGCGGCCGGTGGGACGCCCGAAGTTATTAGGTTCGATTGAGCCCCACGCGGTGCGCGAATTTCGCCTCCCGGACCTGGCGTGGTTGATTCACCGCCAGATCTACACCAAGAAAATCGACGTGGTACAGCTTGAATACACCGTTCTGGGACAGTACGCGGGCCAGTTCCGCCGCATACCGAGCATCTTGTTCGAGCACGATGTCTACTTCCAATCGATCGCGCGCCGCCTGCCTTTCATGATGGACTTGACGGAGAAGATCGCAGCCCGCTGGGAATATCTGCGGTCGCTGCGCTGGGAGCTGCGCATGCTGCCGGCGCTCGATCGCATCCAGGTGTGCAGCCGTGACAACGCGGAATATTTACTATCGTTTTTGCCGCGGCTGAAAGGGCGGATCGACGACGGATATCGCGCTGGGGTCGACACTTCCCGTTATCCCTACCGGCCGGCGGGACGCGAGCCATTCACTATTTTATTTCTAGGCAGCTTCCGCCACACTCCGAATCAAGAAGCACTGACCTGGTTCGTCGAGCAGGTACTTCCGCTCATATTGGCCGAGGAGCCGCGCGCGCGGGTGTTGGTGGCGGGCTCCGAGCCACCGAAGCGCAGTTCTTTCCAGCACGTCGAGGCGGTGGAGTTAGTCGGATTTGTGGAAGACGTGCGCGACCCACTGGCGCGCTACTCGCTGTTCGTGTGCCCGATTCTGAGCGGCTCGGGTGTACGTGTAAAGTTGCTGGAAGCGTTCGCGGCGGGGATCCCGGTGGTGTCGACGCGCCTTGGCGCCGAGGGCCTAGCCGATCGCGATGGCGAAATTTGCGCGTTGGCGGACCAGCCCGCCGAATTCGCGCGGCGCGTAGTCGAGCTGTTGCGCGATCCTCAAAAAGCTCAGGCGATGGCGGCGCGGGCGCGGGAACAAGTAGTAGCGAAACGCGACATCCGCGGGATGACGGAACGTCTGGTCGAAGGCTATCGCGCCGAGATTGCGCGGAAGCGCGCTACTTCGCCTTGATGGAATGCGCCAATTTGGCGCTGATTCTACCGGCCGTGTGTTTCAAACCGTTGGGCGATCTGTCTTTCGGAAACTCGTAGAAGCTCCACAACACGTTGTGAGTTTTACGGTTCACCAGGAAGACATTCCCGCGGCCTCTCTGGCCCTGCATTCCCGACCGCGCGAAAGGCGCACCGGTATCCTCGGTGCTCTCGGCGGTTTTGTCGGTCGCTTGCGGCTTCGTGGTGTACAGGTCCGCAAGAGTTTGCTCGAAGGCTTCCCCGACATGATCTGTGAGGACTGCATCGGCCTTCTGGGGGTCAGTAACCACTTGCAACACCGACCCGGCGGTAAGCTGGGCCGCGAGATATTGGTCCAAGCCGTTGGACATCGGCAGCAAATACACTGTCTTGATGTCATCCAAGCCCGCAGCGGAGACGCCTAGAGACATCGCCAACGCGGCCACTGTCAACATGAAGTGCTTCATGAGTCCATGATAACGAGGTTGGGCGTGCCACGCCTGATGCTGGGTGCCGCGTCGTCTTAACGGTTATTCTGGTGGAGCATGCCGACCGCAGCCGCGGCAAGAGTGTCCGCTGTGATTCCGACCTGGAACCGGCGCGATTTGTTGCTTACTCTCTTTGAAAGCCTGGGCGCGCAGACTCGCCGGTTCGAGGAGATTATTGTGGTGGACAACGCCTCTACAGATGACTCAGCGGATCTGGCGGAGCGCGCAGGCGCGAAGGTTTTACGGCTAGAACGAAATCTCGGTTTCGCGCCCGCTGTCAATCGCGGGATTGAAGCTGCCGGTTCGAGTTGGGTTGCTATTCTCAATAACGACGTCACTCTGCATCCGGGCTGGCTTGAGAACTTGTTGGGGCCGGCGGCGTCGGAAGAAACGTGGTTCGCGACCGGGAAAATTCTCCAGGCCGCCAATCCAAACATGGTGGATGGCACCTTCGACGAAGTCTCGCGTGGAGGCTGCGCTAGCCGGTGCGGGTCCGGGAAACCGGACGGCCCGGCATGGAATCAGCCGCGGCGTATCCGGTTTGCGCCCATGACCGCTGCCATTTTCAGGCGGCAGCTCTTTGGCGATTTGGGTGGTCTGGACGAAACCTTTGGGTCGTATATGGAGGATGTCGACTTCGGGCTTCGCTGCGCCATGGCGGGCAGAGAGGGGCTATACGTACCGTCCGCCGTAGCCTATCACCGTGGCAGTGCCACCTTGGGAGGGTGGAGTAAAGACACAGTCTGGCGCATCGCACGGAACCAAGTGTTATTGGCGGCAAAGTACTATTACGGTCAACCCCGCTGGCCTATTGTGGCCGGACAAGTGCTATGGGGATTGCTGGCCCTGCGACATGGATGTGGGTCCGCCTACATCCGCGGAAAGCTAGCAGGGATCCGGGAAAGCCGCCGGTTGGGGCGGTTAAGTACAAGTGAATACACCAGCAAGGACGTGTCGCGTGTACTGGAGGCTAGCGAGGCGAACATCCTTGCTCTGGCTCGGGAAACTGGCTTCGACAGCTACTGGAGGGCTTACTTCTGGCTGTCAGGGCGGTAATTGTTACCCACAATTCGGCCGATGTAATCGATTCCTGCATCGAGGCGTTGTCTAAGATGGCACCTCAAGTGAGTCCGATGGTTGTGGACAATGCCTCGTCAGACGGCACTTTGAAGCGAGCGCAGACTCACGGGGGGGCGCGCGTGATTGCCAACGACCAAAATCTTGGCTTCGCGGCGGCGGTGAATCAGGGCGTTCGCGAGGCGGGTGAAAACGATTTAATTCTGCTGCTGAATCCGGACGCTCAGTTGCTGACGGGGATTGAGGCGCTGGTGGAATCGACCGAGCGCCACGGTTTGGCGGCCGGGCGGTTGGTGAACGATATCGGGGATACCCAAGCGGGTTTTACGATACGGCGTTTTCCGACCCCCGTAACGCTCGCCTTCGAACTGTTTGGGCTGAACCGTCTGTGGCCTTCAAATCCGGTTAACCGAAAATATCGCTACCTGGACCGCAACCTAGACCAAGCGGGTCCGGTGGAGCAGCCGGCAGGGGCTTTCCTCATGTTTCGCCAGGATGTTTGGCAGAAGTTGGGCGGATTTGACGAACAGTTTTATCCAGTCTGGTTTGAAGACGTGGATTTCTGCCGGCGAGCAGTCGCCGCCGGTTATCGGATTGAATATATTCCCGCGGTCGCGGCGAGGCATTTAGGCGGCCATTCGGTGAGCCAAATTCCCGCTGGACCGCGCGCAAGCTATTGGTGTGTTAGCCTTTTAAGATATGCTGCCAAGCACTTCCGCCCCTGGCAATTTCGGGGGATTTGCGCCGCGGTTGTGCTCAGTTCGGTACCGCGGATGGTCGCGAGGATGATTGCAGAACGCACCCTTTCTTCGGTTGTAACCTATTGCAATATCATGGGATTTGCTGGACTAGGCTTGCTTTCACCCGGGCGTGTAAGACGAGCCGCGGTCACGTGTCTATAACTCTATAAGCATGATGAACAAAGGCTTAGTCTCTGTCACTTTGGTGACTTACAACAGCGGGAGTTTCATACGGCGTTGCCTCGAATCGGTTCTCGAGCAGAATTATCCGCATCTGGAAGTCGTGGTGATCGACAATGCTTCGACCGATGGGACTGCGGATATATTGGGACAGTTCGAGGATAAATGCAGCATCCACTACAATGAGGAAAACATTGGCTTCGCGGCGGCCCAAAATCAGGCCATTGGCATTTCCAGGGGCGAGTGGGTCCTGGCACTCAACCCGGATGTGCTGCTTCTCAAGGACTTCATAGAAGAGCTGGTGGTGGCCGGCAATCTGGACCGGAAAGTGGGAGCCGTGTGCGGCAAGTTGCTCAGCATCGGCGCTACTTTCGACTTGCCGGAAGAGCAATTGGTGGATTCGACCGGCATCTATTTCACACCCATGTTGCGTCACCTGGATCGGGGCAGCCAGGAGCCCGACAGAGGCCGCTACTTCAATTTCGAATATGTTTTCGGCGCCACCGCCGCAGCGGCGTTATATCGCCGTAAAATGATTGATGACATTTCGATCCAAGGCGAGTTTTTCGATTCGGATTTCTTTGTGTACCGCGAAGATGCCGACGTCGCTTGGCGGGCGCAATTGCTGGGCTGGCGTTGTATTTACACGCCGCGGGCGTGCGGTTATCATGTGCGCAACGTGTTGCCCGGCAAACGGCGCGCGTTGCCCGCTGAGATAAACATGCACTCGGTGAAGAACCGGTTTCTGATGCGGATCAAGAATATGACACCGGATCTGTATCGGCGGAACTGGCTCGCCATCACCGGGCGGGATTTGCTGGTTATTGGCGCGTGCCTGCTGCACGAGCATTCGTCCCTCAAGGCTTTCGCCCTGGTGCTGCGCAACTGGAAAAACGTGATGGCAAAGCGGCGTGAGATCATGAGCCGCCGGCGCATCCAGGACGACGATCTGGCCAGTTGGTTTTCCTTCCAGCCGGTGAGCCGCCCGGCCCCCAAGCCCAGCGCCAGCGCGAAACTCCGGGTGCGCAGCGCGCGCTCTTAAGGGCTTCCTATAGCCAGTGCGCTTCGCAATTGTTGGCACCCGCGGCATACCGGCGCGTTATGGCGGGTTTGAAACCTTCGCTGAGGAATTATCCACGCGGCTGGCGCTGCGTGGGCATCAGGTAACGGTATACGGGCGCGAGCGGCACGCCGAGCCCTCCTATCGGGGCGTTCGACTACAGTACTTACCGACCATTCGCCACAAATACTTCGATACTCTGGCACACACTTTTATTTCCACGCTGCATGTTTTAGGCTCGCGCTACGACGCTCTGCTCTATTGCAACGCCGCCAACGCCATCTTCACCTGGATGCCGCGGATTTTAGGAACGCCGGTGGCGCTGAACGTCGACGGGCTGGAGCGCAACCGCAAGAAATGGAATGGGCTGGCAAAGGCCTGGTATCGGTTATCGGAATGGCTGGCGACATGGATGCCCAATATAGTGGTGACCGACGCTCAGGCGATCGCCCAGTATTATCACGATAAGTATCGGCGGGATTCGGTGATGATTCCCTACGGCGCGGAACTGGGAGCGCTCGCGACCTGCGAGATGTTGCAGAAGCTAGCGCTCGAACCCATGAAATATTTCCTGTATGTGAGCCGGATGGAGCCGGAAAATAACGGGCTTCTGGTCCGTGAGGCGTTCGAGCGCGTTCGCACCGACCTGAAGCTCGCGCTGATCGGCGACGCGCCCTACGCCGCGGATTACATCGCCAAAGTGCGCGATACGGGGGACATCCGTGTGGTCATACCGGGCGCGATTTACGGACAAGGTTATCGCGAGCTGGGTTCCCATTGCTTCGCTTATATCCATGCGACCGAGGTTGGCGGCACCCACCCGGCTCTGATTGAAGCCATGGGACGGGGCGCGCTCACGCTGTATCTGGACACACCCGAAAACGCCGAAGTAGCGGGAGGCGCGGGCCTGCCGTTCACGCATGACAATCTCACTCAAGTCCTGGAACGTGCGCTCGCCAGCAGCGAGGAAGAACGTGATTCCTGGCGCGCGCTTGCCGTCGAAAGAGTACGGTCACGTTACAGTTGGGATGCGGTGACGGATGCGTATGAGAAACTGCTGGAGGGGCTGGCCAAGGGCTGACATAAAATGCGGAGCTGGGTAGAAATCTCGCTGCAGCAGATTCGTGCGAACTTCCGCGCCGTTCGGACCCTGGTGGGTGAGTCCGTCGAAGTGATGCCGGTTGTGAAGGCCGACGCCTATCGCCACGGCGCCGTGGCCGTGGCGCACGCGCTCGAAGCCGAAGGAGCGCGCTGGCTGGCGGTATCGAACGTCGAAGAGGGCTGCCTGCTGCGGCAGGCCGGAACCCAATCGCGGATCTTGGTGATGGCCGATTTCCTGGAAGACGAGCGCGAGATGCTGGCCACACAACATCTGACGCCGGTGATTCATTCGCTCGAGGATCTCTCCGCGGTACGGGTACCCTATCATCTGAAGATCGATAGCGGCATGAACCGTCTGGGAACCTGCGCCGCGCCGGAGGAAATCGCACACGCGGTGGCCGGGGCTCACGCTCCGCTCGAAGGACTGATGACTCATTTTGCATCCTCCGGCAACTATGAGAGCAAACAGACCGAGCAACAATTACAGCGCTTCGAGACGGTGATCGAAGGTTTACGCCGCGCCGGCATTACGCCCCGCTATATACACTCTTCAGCCACCACCCCTATCGCCTATCGCCGCCGCGAAGCCTGGGGTAATCTGGTGCGGCCGGGACATGCCATCTACGGTTACGTTTCTCCGGCACGTGGCGCACCCGCCAAAGTTTTGAACGTGGCGCCGGCGCTCACCTGGAAAGTGACCGTGCTCGAAGTGAAGGACGTCGAAACCGGAGGTCTGATCGGCTACGGCGGCATTCACCGTGCGGCGCGGCCCATGCGCATCGCGGTGCTCGCGGCCGGCTACGCCGACGGAATTCCCCACCGCCTGGGAAACCGCGGCCAGGTGATCGTGAAAGGCAAGCTCGCGCCGGTGGTGGGTGCAGTATCCATGGATCTATCCACCATAGACGTGACGGACTGCCCCGATCTAAGGGCCGGCGAGGCTGTTACCTTGCTCGGCTCGGAGGGTGGCGCTTCGATCAACGCGCAACAAATGGCGAAATGGGCCGGCACGATTTCCTACGCGGTGTTGTGTGGAATTCATGCGCGGGTCAAACGGATCTATATAGATTAACGACATAGATTAACGACATAGATTAACGACATAGATTAACGACATCGACTAACGACATCGACTGGCGCCCGCGTGGCAGCTCGGTCTTCGCTCGCCCAACCTCCTATTCCCGACTCCGCATTCTGACGATAGGCCTCTATATGGAGAAATCCATACCCGAGAAAATCCAGCGTCTGATCGGACCGTTACCGGGCCAGCGCGAAGCTCGCGCATTCGGCGTATTCGCGTTGATCGGCGGCTTGGTCGCCTGCGCGCTTTCCTTGTACTACGGTTTTCACGGGGAAACTTTTATGGGCCGGCCGCTGGGGAGCGACTTTGTGGAGTTTTACGCGGCAGGCCAGCTCGCCAACCAGCACCAACCTGCGCTCATCTACGACATTCCTGCGTTCTCTCGCCTACAGCATCAAGTGGTACCGGAAATGGACCCGGCTCAGATGCATGTATTTGGTTATCCGCCAGTGGTTTCTCAGTTATTCCGCCCCTTCGCGCTCTTGCCCTACCGGTGGGCCTACTGCGCGTGGCTCGTGTTTTCGCTGACGCTATATGCATCCGGCTTGTGGCTGCTGTTTCGAAGTCTGATTCGCGAGAGTTACCGGCGCACCGCGTTTCTGCTGGCGCTCTCAGCACCCATGTACACGCTCGAAACCTGGATCGGCGGGCAGCTGTCGGTCATTGGATTTTTTGCGGTCGTTTTGTTCCTCTATTATTTTGAGAACCGCTGGCCGCTCTTGGCCGGCCTAGCTTTAGGATTGGCTACGTATAAGCCGTCCTTGGTTGCGATACCGGCGGCGGTGATGCTGCTGGGGGGATGCTGGCGCATGCTCGCGGGATTGAGTGCCAGCTCGACGTTACTCATTCTGGCATCGGTTGGGACGGCCGGGGTGAACGGTTTCTGGCTCTGGATTCTGCGCCTGCGAGTTTTCAGCGCTTATGCCATCAGCAACGAGGCGATTCTGCGGCGCACCAAATACGTCGACTTGAATTCGTTCTTCACCGTGCTGCTCGGCGCAAGTTCGCCGGAGCGCGTGGTCGCTACCATCGCGACTTCGACAGCATTCGCGATTTTGGCGTGGAACTGGTGGCGGTGCCGCCATCGATCGCACGATGTGCACCGCTATTTGTGGGCCGCCACGCTCACCTGGACCATGCTGATCAACATTTATGTGCCGGTCTATGACACCATACTGCTGGTGCCTGCCGCGGCATTAGTGGCGCGGTCCCTCGCGGGCCGGAGCCAGCGCGAACAAATGGCGCTGCAAGTGTGGCTGATCGCACTGTGGCTGGTGCCCTGGCTCACGCAATCCTGGGCCGACTACCTGCGGCTGCAGATTCTTACCGTAGTGCTGGCGGGATTCGGCTACTGGGCGCTGGCGTTGGCGCGGGCACGCTCGGTATCGGCAGTATCGGCGCCGCGCGGAACCGCCGTTTTCGACGCAGCCTAGATGTCCAGATTGCGCACGTCGAGGGCGTTGTCCTCGATGAATTTGCGGCGCGCTTCGACGTTCTCGCCCATCAGCGTGGTGAAGATCTCGTCGCTTTGCACGATGTCTTCAAGCGACACCTTGAGCAGCGTACGGGTATCAATGTTCATGGTGGTTTCCCACAACTGCTCCGCGTTCATCTCGCCCAGACCCTTATAGCGCTGGATGCTGACTTCGCGCATCCCTTCGTTCTTCACATGCGCCAGCAGCTCGCGCCAGCCCGGCAGTGTCTCGCGATGGGCATCGCGCACCACCACGAAAGGCGGCTGATTATACTTGCCGGCTTGCTTGGCGAGCAGGCGCAGGCGGCGATACTCGGGCTGTCCGGCCAACTCCAGATTTACGGCGCGCTCGGCATTGGTCGGATCCTTGAACGTCACCATCCAGGCGGAGTGCTCCTCTTCGTGCTTGATCTCGGTTGCGATCTTTAGCGCCTTCAGGGCATCATAGACCGGCTGCAAATGCGCCTTGTCTCCGAAATCGGCTTTGGTGTCGATCGCGAGCCCCGGGTCCGCCAACACTTCGATAACTCGGGGATCGCGCAGGCGGCGTTCCATGCGGCGCCAAGCCAGTTGCAGCTCATCGAGCGACATCAGGTAATTGCGCAGCTCCGTGCCTTCGAGAACCGTCTTACCGCCCGCTCCTACTTCAACTTTCAAGTTCTCCGTCGCGCGGCGCAGAATCTCACGCGTGAATTCCTTGTCGTCTTTGATGTACTTCTCGCTCTTGCCCTTTTTGATGCGATAGAGCGGAGGCTGGGCGACAAAAATATTGCCGCGCTTGATCAGCTCCGTCATGTGGCGGAAGAAAAACGTCAGCAGCAAAGTGCGAATGTGCGAGCCGTCCACATCCGCGTCGGTCATGATAATAATCTTGCCGTAGCGGATCTTAGTGGGATCGAAATCGTCCTTACCGATGCCCGCGCCGATGGCGGTGATCATGGCGCGAATTTCTTCATGGCCCAGCATCTTGTCGTAGCGGGCCTTTTCCACGTTCAGGATCTTACCGCGCAGCGGCAATATCGCCTGATAGCGCCGATCGCGGCCGCCCTTAGCGGTGCCGCCGGCCGATTCACCCTCGACTAGAAACAGCTCGCAGCGATCCGGATCGCGCTCCTGGCAGTCGGAGAGTTTTCCAGGCAGGCCGCCGGAATCAAGAGCGCCCTTGCGGCGGGTAAGATCGCGCGCTTTGCGGGCGGCCTCCCGAGCGCGGGCCGCATCGATGGCCTTCGATACGATCTTCTTCATGACCGACGGGTTCTTGTCGAAGAACTCGCCCAGCTTTTCATTGATGAGCTGAACTACGTAGCCCTGGATATCGGAATTGAGCTTGCCTTTGGTCTGACCCTCGAACTGCGGCTGCGGCAGCTTCACGCTGATCACCGCCGTCAGACCTTCGCGGACATCGTCGCCGGTGAGATTTTCCTTGACGTCCTTGAACAGACCAGCAGATTGTCCGGCGGCGTTGATGGTGCGCGTCAGCGCGCTGCGGAAACCGCTCAAATGCGATCCGCCATCGACGGTGTTGATGTTGTTGGCGAAGCTGAATACGGTTTCGCTATAGGAATCGTTGTACTGGAGCGCCACTTCCATGGTGAGCACGCCGTTCGGCAAATCGCGCTCGCCCTCGATGAAGATCGGCTTGTCGTGGAGTACGCTCTTACCCTTGTTCAGGTGCTTGATGAACTCGGCGATGCCGCCAATGAATTGAAATTCGGATACGCGCGCGGGTTCCTCGCGCTCGTCGGTGAGCGTGATCTTCAGGCCTTTGTTCAGAAATGCGAGCTCGCGCAACCGCGTGGCCAGTGTGTCGAAGTTGAATTTGGTCGCGTCCATGATGGACGAGTCGGGCTTGAAGGTGACCTTGGTTCCCGTCTTACGTCCGGCTTTGCCGGTTCGGACCAGCGGCGCCTTGGGTATTCCCTTGGCATACTCCTGCTCCCAGGTCGAGGATGCGGTTTCACCCTTGGCGGGACGCCAGATTTCGAGCTTCAGCAATTCCGAAAGTGCGTTCACGCAACTTACGCCCACGCCGTGAAGTCCGCCGGAAACCTTGTAGGAGTTGGAATCGAACTTGCCACCCGCGTGTAGCTTGGTCATCACGACCTGGGCGGCGGACACGCCCTCTTCTTCGTGGAGATCCACCGGAATCCCACGGCCGTTGTCGACAACCGTCACTGAATCGTCTTCGTGAATGGTGACGTTCACCTCGGTGGCATACCCCGCCAAAGCTTCGTCGACTGAGTTGTCGACCACTTCGTAAACCAGGTGATGCAACCCGGCCTCACCGGTTGACCCAATGTACATCGCGGGCCGCAGGCGCACCGCCTCGAGGCCCTCCAGCACTTTAATACTGGTCGAATCGTAAACGTTCGGTTCTATCGCGGTAACTTTACTGGACATAGTGTTGCGTAGTGGATGGTTGCCTATCAAATTCTCATCGGCATGATGACGTAGCGATAGTTGTCGGCTTTGTCGCCGCCCGGCCGCAGTTCACCGGCGCTGTGGGGATCCTTAAACCAGAAGCTGACCTGATCGGTCTGCACCACGCGCAGGAAATCGATCAGATACTGCGCGTTGAATCCTATCTCCACGGGAGTCCCGTTGTATTCGGCGGGGATGCTCTCTTCGCTCTCTCCGGTTTCTGACACCGATGAGTGTACTTTCACTTCTCCGTCGCCTACGCGCACGCGAATCGCCCGCGAACGTTCGTCGGAGAACTGAGCCACGCGTTCGATTGCGGCACGAAGTTCCTCGCGTTGCAAGGTGACCGAGTTGGGTTGATCCTTGGGCAGCACGCGTTCATAGTCCGGAAAATTGCCGGTCAGTTTGCGGCTCAGCAGCAGACGGTCGCCGAGCTTGAAGAACAAGTGATTCTCATCGCCCGAGAATTGAACCATGGCGGCGGGATCGGAATCGCCGGCCAGCTTTTGCAGCTCCAGCATGGCTTTCCTGGGGAGCAGTGCGCGGAAGGCGGCGGTCACGCCCGGCAGGTCGCCCGAACTTTCGACCATCGCGAGACGATGCCCGTCGGTTGCAACCATCACGATGCCACCTTTGCGCAATACCAGTAACGCGCCATTCAAGGTGAAGCGCGATTCTTCGCTCGAAATCGCAAATACGGTTTTCGCGATCATGGCACCCAGCACGCCGATGGGAATCTCCGCCAGCCGCTCCGGCATTTCCGGCAGTTCCGGAAAGCTATCGCGCGACATGCCGGCAATGCGCGTTTTAGAGCGCCCGCAAACCAGATTCGCCCAGTGATTGTCGCCCACTTTCACTTGCACATCGGAATCCGGGAGAAGCCGGACGTAATCGAGTAAGCGGCGCGCTGGAATGGTTCCGGCGCCCGACTTCTTCACCCGTGCGGCACAGGAACAACGGATGCCCAATTCCAGATCCGTCGCCGTGAGATGGATGCGATCTCCATCCGCTTCGACCAGCACATTCGACAGAATCGGAATGGTGGTTTTCTTCTCAACTACGCCTTGCGACAGGTTCAATTCACGAACCAGATCGGCCCTGCTGACGGTGAATTCCATGCACGGTTCCTTCGCGATTCTTCTCTCTAGATTTCTCTCTCAATTAGACTTGAAAGAGAACCGGATTCATAGGGGCTGTTGAAACGTTGATTTCTCTCTAAATTATAGCAAGATCGTGGGGTTAAAGCTATCACAACTTGTGGGTTCCTGGGTCGAGTCGAGTGTATGATTCGGGGGCTGAGTTTTGTTCCACAGAAGTCCACAGCCGGGCACGGAGCCGGCTAGAGGATAACTCAAATAACCTCAATGGATGGCATCGATTACGTTGTGGATTAGCCTGTTCAAATCCGCGTCCTTCTGGCGCAGCTTATCAACTTTGTGGATGGAGTGCAGCACGGTGGTGTGGTGCTTGCCGCCAAACATGCGTCCAATTTCCGGCAGCGACGATTGGGTCAGCTCTTTGATGAGATACATCGCGATCTGCCGCGGATAGGCGATTTTCTGGGTGTTAGTTTTTTGCTTCAACTGAGCCGGCTGCAGTTGGAACTGATCGGCAACCGCGCGGAGGACGGAATCCATGGTGATCCGTTTCTCCTGGCCGGGGATCAGATATTTTAACACCTGTTGCGCCATGGCGAGTGTGATTGGAGTGCCCATTACGGACGAGTAGGCCACTAACTTCACCAGCGCGCCTTCGAGCTCGCGAACATTCGACTTGGTTTTGGTGGCGATATAGACCCGCACATCTTCGGGCAAATTCACGCCTTCAATTTCGGCCTTCTTGTCGAGAATCGCCATCTTGGTTTCAAGGTCCGGCGGCTGAATGTCCACCATCAAGCCCCACTCGAAACGCGAGCGCAGCCGGTCGACCAGACCCGGGGTACCCTTGGGGGGCGAGTCGCTCGATACCACGATTTGCTTCTGGTGCTCGTGAAGCTCATTGAAGGTGTGGAAGAACTCCTCCTGGGTGCGTTCCTTGCCCGCGAGAATATGGATGTCATCGATCAGCAAGACGTCGGCGGAACGATAATACCGGTGAAAAGCCGGCATGCGATCGCTCTTGATGCAGTTGATCATCTCGTTCATAAAGCGTTCGCTCGAGGTGTAGACTATCCGCATTGCAGAGTACTGCTCGGTGAGCGCCGTGCCAATCGCGTGCATCAGGTGGGTCTTTCCCATGCCCGATCCGCCGTAAATAAACAGAGGGTTATAACTGCGAGAAGGACTGTTCGCCACGGCGCGAGCCGCCGCGTGCGCGAACTGGTTGCAGGAACCGACTACGTAATTGTCGAAGCGGAATTTCTGATTCAGCTGGCTGGTGGGCGCCGCAAACACCGGTTCTTGAGAGAGGCCAGAAGGCGCGCTGGCGGCGGCAGCGCGGGCCGTATAAATTACCCGCTCCACCGGAAGGTTTAGCTCGAGGATGGTCTGGCGGATGTCCTCAGCGTATTCCTGCTCCATCCACTCTTTGGTGACCTGGTCGGGAACCGAAACCCGCAAAGATCCGCCTTCGGAACCATCGAACGCGGTCCGCGTCACCCAGTCTTCATAGGCTCTCACGCTGATCTTGGTAGTCAGCCGGGCCTTAATTTGTTCCCACGGATTTGCCAATGCGAATACTTCCCCTGTCACGTTGTCCTCCGACAAACAAAATTCCCACACGATTTCCACAGCTTGTGGAAATCCTGCCCAACTGGCCGATTCTAATCCTGGAATCGTTGCGCTCAAAAGCGTTGCCGAGGGGTATTTTCTATCGGCAGACTGTCTTTCGCGGAATTTAAGAATAGCACAAAAAATCCTCACGAAAAAAATATATTAAAGGTTTTTAAAGCACGTTTTTTCAATAGGATACAGATAATACAATAAAACAAAGAACATTCTATGAACATCGTGTTTCAGTGCTTTTCAAGCGCATTTGACAATCCATGTTTAGGGCGCGACAATGGGTCCTGCCGCCTGCCTGTTGCGGGAGTAACTCAGCTGGTAGAGTGCGACCTTGCCAAGGTCGATGTCGCCGGTTCGAATCCGGTCTCCCGCTCCATCTCCACAAATTTAGACGCCAGGAATGTAAACCGACCCCTTGCGCTTCTACACATCTTGCAGTATATGTAGAAGTGCGAGGTATCTGTGACGCAGGCTAAGTCGGATCTGCCGCAGGGAACGTTGGATCTGCTGATCCTGCAAGTGGTGATGCTCGGGCCGATTCACGGCTACGCGATAGCGCAGCGCATACAGCAGATCTCTCGCGACGTCTTACAGGTTCAGCAAGGCTCACTTTATCCGGCGCTGCATCGATTGGAGAACCGCGGACTTCTCGCCGCGGAGTGGAAGGGCACGGAAACCGGGCGCCAGGCCAAGTTCTATTCGCTGACCGCGAAAGGCCAGGTTCAACTGAAGACCGAGACCGAGAGTTGGAAGCAACTGGCGAAAGCCGTCCGCCTCATTTTGGAATCGAGCGAGGCGGACGCGGTATGAGTTGGTGGCGGCGGCTGCTGAAGCGCCAGGAGATGGAGCGGCATCTGGATGCCGAGTTGCGGTTTCATTTTGAAGGACTGGTTGACGATAACCTGCGCGCGGGGATGAGCGTCGCCGAGGCGCGCCGCAGCGCACGTTTGCAGTTCGGCGGAATTGAGCAGGTGAAGGAAGAATGCCGCGACTCACGCGGGACGCGTTGGCTGGAGACTCTGTTTCAAGACATACTCTTTGCACTACGAACGCTGCGCAAGAATCCAGGATTCACCCTCGCTGCTGTCGTGGCCCTGGCGTTAGGCATCGGGGCGAACACTGCAATTTTTTCAGTGGTCAACGCAGTCTTACTAAAGCCTCTAACATACCCTGACCCTGACCGCATCATCCAGTTCATGCTCAAATTGCCAACCGGTATTACTCCTGGAGCTTCCGTGACAAAGTTCAACGTCTGGCGTGAGCAAACTCGTGTGTTTGAAGACGTGTCTGGTTATTATGTCGGTCCGGGACTCAATCTCACTGGTGACTCTCGACCAGAACAGCTTCGAGGCATGTATGTGACGGCTAACTATTTCCAGCTTTTCGGCGCTCCGATCGTGGAAGGTCGCGCCTTTACGGCGGACGAAGACCGCCCGAACCGCGGTCATTTCGTGGTGCTCAGCTATGGGCTTTGGCAGCGCCGCTTTGGTGGCGACCCGCAAGTCGTGGGCAAGGCTCTCGCGTTAAGCGGAGATCCTTACACCATCGTCGGGGTAATGGGGCCTGGCTTTTCTACTGATCCAGTTCCGGCCCCCGATGTTTGGATTCCTTGTCAATTCGAACCAAACAGTACCGACCAGGCCCACTTTTTCTTGGCCGCCGCGCGCCTTAGGCCGGGCATCACGCTCGACATGGCGAAGGCGCAAATGGAGATTGCAGCCGATCAGTTCCGGCACCTTTTTCCCGGCGTTCTCGGGATCTTTGGTCCGCAGGATGGTTTCACGGTTGAGCCGTTGCGTGACGCGCTCGTCGGCGAGGTGCGTTCGTCACTGTTAGTTCTATCGGGTGCTGTCGGGCTAGTGCTGCTGATTGCCTGTGCCAATGTCGCCAATCTGCTCCTTCTACGTGCCGCCGGTAGAAAGCGCGAGATCGCAATCCGGGCGTCGATGGGCGCTGGCAGGGGCCGCATCATTCGTCAGTTACTAACGGAAAGCGTTGTGCTATCGATAGGCGGTGGTGCCGCGGGCCTAGCTCTGGGGATACTTGGCGTCCGAGCTTTGCTGGCCGTGAACCCCGGCAACATTCCTCGCATCGGCGAACACGGCTCGGCAATCACTGCCGACTGGCGGGTCCTCGGATTTGCCATTCTGCTTTCGGTCGCGACAGGTGTTCTGTTTGGCGTCATCCCCGCGTTCCAAGCATCCCGCTCGGATCTCGGCGAAACTCTAAAGGAAGGCGGCGGACGTACTGGCACCGGCACAGGGCAAAACAAAGCTCGTTCCCTTCTGGTTGTCAGCGAGGTGGCCCTCGCCTTGATTCTCTTGATCGGGTCGGCGCTACTTATCCGTACGTTTTACGCTTTGCAGAATGTTGATCCAGGCTTCGACAGGCGTAACGTCCTTACGATGGGGATGTCTTTCTCGGGCTCGCCCTTTAAAAAGACTTCCCAAGTCTCACAACTCATTCACAACGCCGTTCAGCGAGTCGATGCGCTGCCTGGAGTCCTGGACTCCGGCTTGACCTCTAACTTGCCATTTTCAGGACCAGGACACTCGGGCCTTCCCTTTACCATCGTCGGCCGGCCCTTGGCGAACGGTTCCTCACTGGGTCGAGTTGGCTACGTAACTGTCTCGGCGGGCTACTTCGATGTGTTCAGGATTCCCCTGCAGCGTGGCCGCGTCTTCATCGATCGGGACGACGATGGAGCGCCTCCCGTCGCCATTATCAACCAGGCCATGGCGCGCACTTTCTGGTTGAAGGGTGACCCGCTCGCCGACCGCATTGTCATCGGTCAAGGGTACGGCCCGGAGTTTGCGGATTCCGCCCGCCAGATCGTTGGCGTCGTGGGAGACATTCGCGACGAAGCCCTCAATCGCAATCCGCAACCGATCATATACGTCCCGATGGCGCAACTCCCGGATGGAATCACGGCGCTCATGGCGCGCATCAATCCCGTCGCCTGGGTTGTTCGTACGCGCGTCGAGCCGCATTCCCTTCGTTCCGCAATTGAAACCGAGCTTCGGCAGGCAAGTGGCGGCTTACCTGTCGGCAGTGTCCGCTCAATGGATGAAATCGAGGGCCAATCCACTGCACGCCAGGATTTCAGCATGCTGCTAATGACTATCTTCGGCTCCTCCGCTCTCCTGCTCGCCGCCATCGGCATCTACGGGCTTATGGCCTACTCCGTTCAGCAGCGCACACAGGAAATCGGAATCCGCCTTGCCCTCGGTGCCGAGCCAGGCACCGTCCGTAATATGATCCTGCTTCAAGGCATGCGCTTGGCTCTGGCAGGAGTGGCCATCGGAATCGCTGCTGCCTCGGGGTTGACCCGCCTGCTGGCCAGTTTTCTGTTCGGCGTGCAGCCACGTGATCCGCTAGTCTTTCTCGCCGTACCGATTCTGCTCACCGCCGTAGCCCTGCTCGCCTGCTACGTCCCTGCACGCCGCGCTACTCGCATCAACCCCTTGGAGGCGTTGCGTTGGGAATGACATACGTGATGTCGACTATTTTGCTCAAAAGCTCAGATACTTACCCTGATTCCTCGCAGTGCCTCCTGCATCCTCGTGCGATCTGTGGGAGCGGAACTCGAAATCCGGCTTCGCTGCGGCGGCTTGGGTTCGTTTGGTTATTTAGCATGGCCGCGGTATTCGGAAAGCGGACCGGGCGGTTCCGGTGGCGAATCGAGCACTGGCCGCTACTCACCAATTTCCTACTTTTATAACTGCTGCATTTCCAGTATGATTGGGATG
>Ga0105240_10003255_pt1 | contig 25406 bp, 19 predicted proteins | sample KBSC54metaG_FD_80426 | JGI IMG/M metagenome (GOLD analysis project Ga0105240, IMG submission 80426) | Corn rhizosphere microbial communities from Kellogg Biological Station, Michigan, USA - KBS C5-4 metaG | ecosystem: Host-associated > Plants > Roots > Rhizosphere > Soil | place: Michigan, USA...
CCTTAAGGTCACCCCGTACGGGGTTTGCCCGTCTCAAGACGTGTGGGTTGCTATAAACAGGTCAACCTCTTCGAGGTTTTTCGGATCTACGCCCCATTTTTTTCAGGCAAAAACGAGGCAGAAACGGTGAAGTTTTGTTTCACTCTTTGGGGGCCATCATCGACTCGTCCAGCGGCCACGAGTCCTGGGACACCGCGCAAGCGGACGTGCTGTTGATGGATGAACAGAAAGGGCGCGAAGCGGTTCGGCGCGCGGGTCTCGAGCCACTGCCAGGCCGCCACGACAAGCCGGGCTTTCGGCTGGACGGCGCGAGGCTTGGTGCTACAGTTTCTATGCCATGTCAACCGAAGCCCCGGCCGCTCCTCAGAAGATAAATTTGCGCCGCCCCGACATTATGTCCGCGGTACAAGCCCAGGTGCTTTCACATTACCGAAGCGAGCTGGTCGAGCGCATTCGCGCGGAGGGCAACATCCTTTCGGCCGGCGACCTGACGATCAAGCTGGCGAAGGAGTTCGGGTTTTGTTACGGGGTGGAACGCGCCATTGACCTGGCGTACGCGGCGCGCCGGGCGTACCCGGACCGTCGCATTTTCCTGCTGGGCGAGATCATTCACAACCCCGAGGTGAACGACCAGATCAAGCGCATGGGGATTGTGACGATCGCCGGCAAACCGCGTGACGAGGAAATCAACCAACTGCGGCCCGAGGACATCGTAATCATCCCCGCGTTCGGCACCGAGGTGGCCACGCGGCAGAAGCTGGAGGAGAAAGGCTGCCTGTTTGTGGACACCACCTGCGGAGACGTGATGAGCGTGTGGAAGCGGGTGCGTCAGTATTCGAAAGACGCGGTTACCAGCATCATTCACGGGAAGGCCTGGCACGAGGAAACCATGGCCACGAGCTCGCAGGCGCGGGCCAGCGGGAACGGTCATTACCTGGTCGTCTTCACCCTGGCCGAGACGGATTACGTCTGTGACTACATCGTAAATGGCGGGAACAAGGCCGAGTTTCTGGCCAAGTTCAAGGGGGCCTATTCGGAGGGATTCGATCCCGATATTCACCTGGAAGCCTTGGGGGTAGCCAATCAAACGACAATGCTGCGCGGGGAGACGGAAGACGTGCAGCGCCGCTTGAAAGCGGCCATGGGCCAGAAATTCGGCACCGATGAGCTGGCGAAACATTTTCGATTTTTCGACACGATCTGCGGCGCCACGCAGGACCGGCAGGATGCGCTGGAAAAGCTGTTGCGCGAACCCCTGGACCTGCTCCTGGTCATCGGTGGCTATAATTCCTCGAACACCTCTCACCTGGCCGAAATGGGCGAAGCCAAGCTGCCGACATACTTCATTAAGAATGCCGCGAAGATGGCGTCTACACGCCTGATTCACCATTACGACCAGCATAAACATGAAGAGGTGGAAACGCCGGATTGGCTGCCCGTGGGCAAAGTGACCGTCGGGATCACCGCCGGCGCATCGTGTCCAAACAACTTGATTGAGGACGCCATCCGCCGGTTATTTGAGCTGCGCGGCATTTCCGTCCAGCGGTTGCTGGAAACGGGAGCCAAGTAACGCGGAGATCGCGCGCCCTCCAGGTCGCGCCGCTTCCGTCCCGCCGATGCCCCGCACCCGCCAGGAACTCGAGGAGATCGAACGCCAGATCCTCGCTCCGTACGCCCAACTCAGTGGGGAGACCCGCGGTCGGAAACACAAGGAAGCACCCCCAGACTGGCGAACGCAGTATCAAAGGGATCGCGACCGGGTGATTCATTCTCGAGCTTTCCGGCGGCTGGAGTACAAAACCCAAGTGTTTCTGAACGGCGCGGGTGACCATCTGCGCACGCGTTTGACTCATACGATGGAGGTGGCGGCCATCTCCCGGAACATCTCGCGCGCACTGAAGCTCAACGAGGACCTGGCGGAGACCATTGCTTTGGCCCACGACCTGGGCCATTCACCTTTTGGCCACAAGGGCGAAGCGGTTTTGGACCGCCTGATGAGCAAGAGCGGAGGGTTTGAACACAACCGCCAAAGCCTGCGCGTGGTCGAGGTACTCGAGCAGAAGTACCCCTCCTTTTCCGGTCTGAACCTGAGCTGGGAGGTTCGAGAGGGTTTGACCAAGCATTCCACCGCTTATGATCATCCTGCGGGCCACCAGGCGTTCACCGCGCGGTCCCCTTCGCTGGAGGCGCAGGTCGCCAATCTTGCGGACGAGATCGCCTATTCCAGCCACGACCTCGATGATGGTCTGGATTCGGGCCTGCTCTCCGAGGAATCGCTGAAACTCCAGGTCAAGCTCTGGCGGCAGGCCGCACTCCTGGTTCGGCGCCAGTATGGTTTGTTACCTGACGAGCGACGCCATTTTTTTATTATCCGCTGCATCATCGACCTGCAGGTCAAGGACGTGGTAACGACCACGGAAGGCCTTTTGTCCAAGGCCGGAGTGACATCCGCAGACGACGTGCGACGGCAGGCCAAACCGCTGGTGCGCTTCAGCACCGAGCGGGGCCGGCTCAATCTCGAACTCTCTCGCTTTCTCTACAAGAACCTCTACTACAACCCCGAGGTCAACCGTCCCCACGTGCGTGCGCGGAAGGTCCTCGAAGAGTTATTCGATTTTTTCTCGAAAAATCATGCGGAGGTGGGAGCCCAGGCGCGCAAACGCTCCCGGCGCGATGGTTGGCCCCGGGCCATTTGTGATTACCTGGCTGGGATGACCGATCGCTACGCCATGCTCGAACACCAGCGGCTGTTGCGCGACTTCTAAGTAAATTCTTTATACTCGAATTTGACGGAATGGTGACAATCAGCGAGTTTCCACGAACATGAGTCCGCGTTGCAACTTGTTCGATGACATTGCATTGCTTGAGCGTAAACTAAAAAATGCCGAGCGTTTCCAAGTCCAGTTCCAGAAATACCGGCAACACCTCCAAAAACTGCTCAGAATTGCCGAGCAAGCTCGCAAAGCTAGCCTCGCCAGGGCGAACGCCGGTTCCCGCGATCCGGCCTTGAACCTACACGGCTCCATCGGCGGGACCCCCAAGCCAAAGCGCGTCCGAAGCAAGGCCCGAAAGCCAGCCATCAGAGGAAAAGCCTGAGGTCGTTTAAATGGTTCCAGGCAGACCAAACGGCTCAGGTCTGTATCTTAACCTTTGGCTTAACCCGTCTTTCGGAACTCTTGCTCAATTCGCAAGATTCTCATCCGCCACGATGACCTGGAGGAAGAGCCGCTGAATAGAATCCTTGCTGGACTGGGGCAGCACTTTCCAACCGCGGCAGCGGAAGAATCGATCACGGCTGACCATAAATTCGTTTTCGAGTCGGCGGCGGTTGAGCTCCTGGTCGGGTTTGATCTCGGCCTCATTCCCTCCCAGCCCGTTAAACGCGATGTGGCACAAGGCAGCCCGAAACGCTGCGCGATAAAGGGTACTCAGTTCTTCGGCGCGAAGGTAGCTGGCAAGCCGAAGCCGGGTTGAGGTCTTCAGGAATCTACCCTCGAACGAAGCTGGGGGAAACGAAACAAGCTGTTCGAGAAACTCGTGGCCATCGGTTTTCATAACACCCTCACCATGGGCTCATTATGCGACTAGGCTCTAACCGGATTTTGTTAATCTATGGTCGCAACTTGGCGTCCCGTGAGACTGAAAAGCTCAAGCATGATGGCCGGCAGGCACCAATCGAGTCCGATATTCGGTCGGAGCCTGACCCAAGACTCGCTTGAACACCCGGTTGAAATGGGTCAATGATTGGAACCCGACCTCGTAGGCGATTTCGCTGATGCGGAGGTTGGGATTGAGCAACAGATCCTTGGCCTTCTCGATGCGAAGCCTGGCGAGGTAATCCGTGAAATTCACCTTGGTCACTTTCTTGAACATTTTGCAGAAATAGAAGCTGCTGGTATTAACCGCCTTGGCTACCTGGCCCAGGCGTAGCTCCTCTGTTTGGTGATCCTTAATGTACTGCTTCGCTTTGGTAATTACCGGTGGTTCGGCGTTTCCTTGCTGCACAACCAGTTGATTGCTCAGCATCGAAAGATGTTGGGCGAAGATCTTCAAGAGAGTAGCTGCTGAGTCCTGCTGCTTCTGCGAGACCACGCGCGTGCCAAAATAGGCCTCCTTCATCTGGGATCGGTCCACATCCACCCCCCATCCATCCACCATCGCGGCGGTGTTCTCGAATTGCTTTTCTGTCGGCTTCTTACGGAATACCTGGCCCGTTTGCAGGAACCCTACCAGCCGATCCCCCAAGCGAACCGGGACGGCCGTTTCGGAAAGCCCCGCCGGGCAAACCGCGGTGTGCGGCCCATCCACAGCCGCCTGCGAGAGCCTCTCCTGCATCTGCAAACACGATGAACAAGCCCGGCTCTTCTGCGACATGTAGGCACAATAGGGCGCTTCGTGGCGTTTGCCGTGAAGCGGAAGCTGCCAGGATTCCACGGGCCGCAGCGACACCGGCATCCCGGTCGTGTCCGTGAACGCGCGCTCGTATTCCTGGTAAACCGTGGAACGGGTCAGCGCCTCCACCAGGGAGTTGTCCGAGCGAGAGCAAGCCTTGGTCTCACAAGAGGCCGAGACGGTTCTGGCCACTGGTGAAGCCGCCGAGGGCTGGGGGACCGCAGGACGGTTGGCAATGCGGGGGGTGGGAAAGAGAGGGACGGTGGTTTCAGACATCGGCCTACCATTTATTGTTTGCATGTGAGCAAAATACGCTAATTAGAGCGTCAACTACAATTGGGGGGCAGCCTGATTAGAGCTTGTCGAAGTTCGTTAGCCACTCTAGGGGAATCCCTTACCCACCCGTAAACCCGGTTTCGCATGAATCCTCGCTCCGCAGCCCCTGAAACGCCTCGGTTTGCGCAGTCTCCTTTGCCCGGGACTTGTCTCGGGATAGGTGATTAGCTCAACCTCAGGCATGCACATCAGACACGCCTTGCTATTGTTGATCATACCGCTGCTGGCGGGAGCGGCCGATTTGCCCCTGAGCCAGCACGAGTTCATCGTGATTGCCCATCGCGGTAACCACGCTCGCGCTCATGAAAACACCCTCCGCGCCTTGCAGGCGGCGATCGACGCGGGGGCGGATTATGCAGAAATCGACGTTCGGCGCACCTCGGATGGACAGTACGTTCTGCTCCATGATCGGACGGTTGATCGCATGACCGACGGCCATGGCGAGTTGAAGGCTATGACTCTGGGGCAAGTGCGAGAATTGAATGTCAGGGATCGACGACATCCACAAATCCCGGCGGATCGTATTCCGACCTTTGCTGAGGCCCTCGAGTTGATCAAGGGGCGGTTGAACATTTACCTCGATTTCAAAGAAGGTGACCGGGCAGCAGTGGCCAAAATGATTCGGGAGGCCGGCGTCACACGGCAGGTTTTGGTTTACGACGGTATCGAAGCTGTTGGCGAGTGGCACCGGGTGGCACCGGAACTCCCGTTGATCGTTTCGGCCCCGGACGAGGCAAAGACGCCTGACCAAGTTGTTGGCTTTGCCAAAACAAATCGAATCGAGGTTCTGGACGGCGGCTGGGATGCTTATTCACCCGAAATGGTGGTGGCTGCCCGACGATCAGGCATTCGAATCTGGCCGGATATTCAAGAGGCTCGCGAGGACGGAGTTTATTTTGAGCGGGTCCTGAAGGTGGGTTTCACTGGCGTACAGACGGACCATCCGGAGGAGCTGATTGCGTGGCTGAAAGAAAGGCACCTGCGATGAGCCAGTTGACGCGTGACACGGGACCCTTGGTACGGTCTGATTCATAGACAACGCGGTTTTTTCGCGGATCGTGTGAAACGAATTTACCCCTCGTCGGACAGTGCCCAACTGGGGCTGTTGGCAAGCCGGCTCGAAGCGTCCGGAATCGCTTGTGAGGTGCGCAGCGAGTCTCAGGTTATTCCAGGAATCCCCTTCGGCCCCAAGGACTCTCTCGGCCGGGGGATCAACAGTGTTCAGCTCTGGTCAGATAGCCGGCGGTGGTGGGTCGTCAATCTGCTTTGGGATGATGAACGGCCGGGGAACCCCATTCCACCGGCATATAAACCACGCTGACGAACGGAGGTAACTCCGGCGAGAGGAGCGCTGGACTGCGCTGAGCCCTATTCCAAACTGTGGGTTCGCTTGTAATTGAAGCACCAACCCAAGCCCGGTAGGGTTGAGTCTGAGAAAGTGTGAAACATTTCGACCTGATCCGGTGTTTTACGAGTGAGCGGAACGAAACGCTTTTGGATATCCGACACTTTCAGCTGTAGCCTGCATGGTAAATGGCGAAATAATGATACATCACTGCTTTGTTTACCGCTAAGAACATGAAGACGCTCATATTCCTTGTCGCCTGGTGCATCCTCTTCTTTTTGTGCTGGCCGTTGGCTTTGCTGGCGCTGGTGCTTTTTCCGCTGGTCTGGTTGATTTCCCTCCCCTTACGGCTCATTGGGATCACCATCCACGCGGTGTTTGCGTTTTTGAGCGCGATTTTGTTCCTCCCCGCCCGATTGTTGGGTTACCGAAGGTGCCGTTGCTAAAAGCAACCTCCCGCGCCGGATGGCTATAAGTTTCCACACTGCGTAGGTTGTGGGATCAGCTTTCCGGCGGCGGAGGAAAGCGGTCTTGAATGAAAGCCACAAAACGCCGTGCCCGCTGGACGACACGGGTTCGGCGCAGCTTTCAGCCTGACTGGCACGGACCTTGCAGAGTAAAGAAGTGATAAGCCTGGAGCTTATCATGTCTGAAATAGGGTGGCGCCCTTGCCCAAAGGGTGCCATATGGAAGACGGTTAAGGGCGATCCGGTTAGGGGTTCCGGGTCGCCCTTTTTTTCGCGTCCAACCCTGGCGACAAGGCTGATGCGTGCGGGATCATGAAGTATCAAGGGCGCCATCCTCAATAACCATGAGCATTTGGATTCGGCAAGCGGTTTGCTTAGGGAAGACCCAGTTCAGCCACAGGCCCTGAGCCTCGCCGAGCGGATTAACCCCCGTCAGCGGCTCTTTGCCGGTAAATGGCCAGGAAAACGACGATGGCGATGCGCGCCACGCGTAAGAAACTGTGGAGCTGTAAACGACGACAGGTTGGCGGGAATTGACCAACCTGAACATAATGCAACTGCGCCAGAAACCATGCTCCAGGCCTATACCCGAAATGGATGCTTCGATGAAATGCTCAACGAAGCCGGCAAACCCCGTTCCCATTACCATCGGCTCGCCGAACTGTTCGGCACCCTAACCCCTGAGGAATTTGAACACCGCCGCCAATCGGTAGACCTGGCCTTCTTACGTCAGGGGATAACCTTTAATGTTTATGGGGATTCGCGCGGTGCGGAGAAGATCTTCCCGTTTGACCTGGTTCCGCGAGTCATCTCCGCCGCGGAGTGGGAATACCTCGAGAGGGGGCTGAAACAGCGAATAACGGCATTAAACCTATTTCTGCACGATATTTATCACGAACAAAAGATCGTACAGGACGGGGTGGTGCCGCCTTATTACATCCTTTCGGGTAAACATTTCCGGCGGGAGTTCGTGAATTTCCAGGTTCCCAAGGATATTTACATTCACGTTTGCGGGACGGATTTGATTCGGGGTGCCAAGGGGGAGTGGATGGTGCTTGAGGATAATGGGCGATGTCCCTCGGGCGTCAGTTACGTGCTGGAGAATCGACGGGCCATGAAGCGGACTTTTCCGTCGATGTTCGAAACGATCGGAGTTAGGCCGGTTGAGAATTATCCGCATGAATTGTTAAAGATGCTCCAACACATTGCACCGGCCGGAGTGTCGAACCCGACCATCGCCTTGCTGACCCCGGGCGCGTATAACTCGGCGTATTTCGAGCACACCTACCTGGCGCGGCAAATGGGTATTGAGATCGTCGAAGGGCGCGACCTGGTGGTGCAGGACGAACAGGTGTTCATGCGCACCACCAAAGGGCTGCACCCGGTCCACGTCATTTACCGCCGGATCGATGACGATTTCCTCGACCCAACAGTCTTCCGCCCGGATTCAATGCTCGGGGTGCCGGGGATCGTTCGGGCCTATCGCGCGGGCAACGTGTCCTTGGCCAACTCGATTGGCACCGGCATCGCCGATGACAAGGTCATGTACTACTTTATTCCGCGGATCATCAAATATTACCTCGGCGAGGACCCCTTGATTCCGAACGTGCCGACGTACCTGGCCAGCGAGGAAGCGGATAAGAAATATATTTTGGAGAATTTGCCCAGCCTGGTGGTGAAGGCGGCCAACGAATCTGGCGGTTACGGCATGCTCATGGGACCCAAGGCATCGAAGGCGGAGATCGAGAAATTCCGTGAGCTCATCCTGGAGGATCCGAGGAATTACATTGCCCAGCCGATGATCATGCTGTCACAACACCCGACCATGGTGGATGGGAGCTTCGAAGGAAGACATATCGATTTACGCCCCTACATCGTTTACGGGGAGAAGATAACGATCGTGCCGGGTGGGCTCACGCGCGTGGCGTTGCGGAAGGGTTCCCTGGTCGTGAACTCCTCCCAGGGAGGCGGGAGCAAAGATACCTGGGTTTTGTATGGAGACGAATAAGCCACGCCGCCTGCCCGAATTCCCATCTACCCCCGATTCCGCACATGCTCTCCCGAGTCGCTAATTCTCTATACTGGATGTCGCGCTACATCGAACGCGCGGAAAACATCGCGCGTTTAGTCGATACGAACCTGCAATTGCTGCTGGATTTTCGCAATCTGGACGAAAAGCGGCTCGCCCAGTACTGGCTGCCCGTCCTGCAGGCGAGCGGTGACGAGGAGGCGTTTTTTAAGCTGCATGAGAAAGCCTCGGGCGCAGCCGTTACGGAGTTCCTGGTGTTCCAGGGGGAGCACCCCAACTCCATTGTGGAATGCATCAGCCAGGCCCGCGAAAATGCCCGGATGGTACGCGACCAGATTACCGGCGAATTGTGGGAGGAACTGAACGGGCTTTACCTGTTCGCCCGGTCACCCGAGGCCCGCGAAGTGTGGAGCCGCAGCCCAAGCGATTTTTTTGCCCGCATCAAAGCCAGCTCTTTGCTCATGATCGGGATTTCCAATTCCACGCTGACCCGCAACGAGGGCTGGTGGTTCGTCCAGGTGGGAAAATTCATCGAACGCGCAGACAAGACCTCGCGTATTTTGGATGTGCGTTTCCAGAGCCTGCCCGATCGCGGCCTGCCTGAAACCATCAGCCAAACCGAGACGGTCGAATGGTCCGCGATTCTGCATTCCTGCAGTGCGTGGGATGCCTACAAGGCCCTGTACGGCGCCGATGTGCATCCCCGCCAGGTGGGCGAGCTATTGGTGCTGAACGAGGATTTCCCGCGCTCGGTTCGGTTTTGCGCCGAAGAGTTAAATACCGCGCTGCGGAGGCTGTCGGGAGCCCCGGAAGGCCGGTTTCAAAATGATGTGGAACGCCATGCGGGTCGTCTGCTAGCCGAACTTCGTTTCAGCACCGTGGACGAGATTTTCGAACCTGGTTTGCATCGGTACCTCGATGAACTTCAAACCAAGCTGAATACGATCGGGGTCGCCCTTTTTAACACCTATTTCTTTCTCTCCTTCGCCCCGGTGGACGAAGTGCAATTTGTTCAGCAGGAAGAACAGCAGCAGCAAAGCCAGGATCGGGAGGCGGCCCACCGGGGTCGCCGGGCCTGGTGAGCTAACAACCAAACCCTGAGGAGTATTTCACCGTGGCCATTCACGTCGCTCTCTATCACAAAACGCACTATACCTACGACCGCCTGGTCGGCCATGCGGCCCACGTGGTGCGGCTGCGGCCGGCGCCGCATTGCCGCGCAAAGATCCTGAGCTACTCGCAGCGCGTCACCGGGGGCAAACACTTCATCAATTGGCAGCAAGACCCGTTCTCCAACTGGAACGCGCGCTTCGTGTTTCCGGAGAAGATGAAAGAGCTCTGCGTCGAAATAGAATTGGTCGTCGAGATGGCGGTGTACAATCCGTTCGACTTCTTCCTTGAGGAGAACGCCACTTATTTCCCGTTCACCTATGAGGACGCGCTGAAAAAGGATCTGGGTCCGTTCCTTGAAACAGGTGAAGCCACACCACGTTTGGCGGCATATGTCCAAAAGATTAAATATGACGTTCTGACCCATGTCCGAATTCGCACCATCGATTTCCTGGTGGCACTCAATCAGCGGCTGCAGAGTGACATCAAGTATCTGATTCGCCTCGAACCGGGAGTGCAGCTGCCTGAGGAGACGCTGGAAAAGCTCAGCGGATCATGTCGTGACTCGGCGTGGCTGTTGGTCCAACTGCTGCGCCACTTCGGGGTGGCGGCGCGGTTTGTGTCCGGCTACCTGATTCAATTGAAACCGGACGTAAAAGCCCTGGACGGCCCCGCGGGGTCGGAGGTGGACTTTACGGACCTGCACGCGTGGTGTGAGGTGTATCTGCCGGGAGCCGGATGGGTTGGGCTGGATCCCACCTCGGGCCTGTTGGCCGGCGAAGGCCATATCCCGCTCTCGTGCACTCCGGAGCCCTCAACCGCCGCGCCCGTGGCCGGAGCGTTGGACGAGTGCGAGGCCAAGCTGAAGCACGAGATGAGGGTGAGCCGAATCCACGAGTCACCCCGGGTGACACGGCCGTACACCGAAGAACAATGGCAGCGAATTGATCACCTGGGGCGAGCGATCGACGAGGATCTCAAGCGCCTGGATGTGCGACTCACCATGGGCGGAGAGCCCACGTTTGTCTCCCTCGACGATCCGGACGGAGCGGAATGGAATTTCACCGCCGTCTCGCCTGCCAAACGGGGGCTTTCGGGTGAGCTCATCCGCCGGTTAAGACAGCGGTTCGCTCCGGGTGGGCTGCTGCATTATGGACAGGGGAAATGGTATCCCGGCGAATCACTACCGCGGTGGGCCTTGGCCTGTTATTGGCGCCGCGACGGCATTCCGATCTGGAAGAATGAATCGCTGATTGCAGATGAAAGAAAAGACTATGGATTCGGTGAAAAGGAGGCCAAGGAACTTTCCTTACGGATAGGCCAAACACTGGGCGTGGAAACCCGGTGGTTACTCCCGGGCTACGAAGATGTCTTTTACTACACCTGGAAGGAACGGAGACTGCCGTCGAATGTCACCCCGGAACGGTCAAACCTGAAGAATAAGGAAGAGCGGGAGAGGATTGCGCGAATTTTTCAGCGCGGGCTCGGAACAGTGGTCGGCTACGCACTGCCGCTCCAGCGCGCCAAAGGGGACAAGGCGGCTGGATGGCAAAGTGGGCCCTGGTTCTTGCGGGATGGCGATGTTTTATGGCTCATTCCCGGGGACTCCCCGATGGGTCTGCGGCTGCCACTCGATTCCATTCCGTGGGTGGCGGAACGGGAATACCCGTGGGTCTGGCCAAGGGACCCCATGCAGCCCCTCCCCCGCTTGCCCCTCGCATTCCCTTCCGCGACCCGAGCGAGACAACCGTTTCTGGGTGGACGCGCGGCTCCGTTGGCGACCGGCCGCGGCCCCGGCCAACGAGCGCAGGAGCTTGAGACGGCGGCCCGCCCTCGTCCCCTTGGCAAGGACGAGTCCGTACGACGGCCGCTCGAGCATGAAAGTGCTCCCGAGGTCGTGCGCACCGCCCTGTGTATCGAGCCGCGCGAGGGCCGTCTGTATATTTTCGTTCCGCCATTGGAAACGACGGAGGATTACCTCGATCTCATGTCAGGGATTGAGCACGCCGCAGCGGAGCTCGGGATGCCTGTCATTATTGAGGGCGAGCCGCCGCCCAAAGATCCTCGGCTGAATAAGCTGGCGGTGACTCCCGATCCCGGGGTCATCGAGGTGAACCTACATCCCAGCGGCTCCTGGGATGAGCTCACCTCGAACACCACTGCTTTGTACGAGGAGGCGCACCGGACCAGGCTGGGAACGGAAAAATTCATGCTGGATGGGCGCCATACCGGGACCGGCGGAGGCAATCACGTCATTCTCGGGGGGGCGACGCCAAATGACTCGCCCTTGCTGCGCCGACCGGACCTGCTGCGATCATTGGTCAGCTACTGGCAGAATCACCCGTCGCTGAGCTGGCTTTTCAGCGGCTTGTTCATTGGCCCAACCAGCCAGGCGCCGCGGGTCGATGAAGGCCGGCATGATTCACTTTACGAGCTGGAGGTAGCCTTCCAGGAATTACCGGGCCCCAACCAATGGGTGCCGCCGTGGCTGGTGGACCGCGTCTTTCGAAATTTGCTCGTCGATGCCACCGGCAACACACACCGCGCTGAGTTTTGCATCGATAAACTCTTCTCGCCCGATAGCAGCAGCGGCCGGCTGGGCCTATTGGAGTTACGCTCCTTCGAGATGCCGCCCCATGCCCGGATGAGCCTCGCTCAGCAACTGCTCTTGCGCGGTCTGGTCGCCAAATTCTGGCGGAAGCCGTACACCAACGGACTGGTGCGGTGGGGTACCGATATCCACGATCGCTGGATGCTGCCGCATTTTTGCGAGACGGATTTTCGTGAAGTGCTGGGAGACCTCGCCGAGGCGGGGTATCCCTTCGAGATGGCCGCGTTCGCGCCGCATTTCGAATTCAGGTTTCCGCGAATCGGCGATTTTGCGCAGCGCGATATCCATGTCGAGCTCCGGTCTGCGTTGGAACCGTGGCATGTATTGGGCGAGGAATCCGGCCCGGGCGGCACCGTTCGCCATGTGGACAGCTCGCTCGAGCGGCTGCAGGTGAAGGCCCAGGGCCTGGTGGGGGACCGCTTTGCCATCGTCTGTAATGGCCGGCGCCTGCCGCTCCATGCCACGGGCGTCAACGGTGAATTCGTTGCCGGGGTGCGCTACCGCGCCTGGCAGCCGCCCGCCTGTTTGCAACCCACCATTGGAGTTCACTCGCCGTTGGTGTTCGACCTGTTCGACGCGTGGAATCAACGCTCCTTGGGAGGTTGCACGTATCATGTGACGCATCCCGGTGGTAGAAGTCATTCCACTTTTCCCGTTAACGCCTATGAAGCCGAGAGCCGACGCCTCGCCCGGTTCTTTGTCCATGGCCATAAGCAGGGGTCTTTTGTGCCGCACAGCGAGGCAGTGAATCCGCAGTTTCCTTTCACCCTGGATTTGCGAAAGGCTCCACCCGTGTGAGAATGGGCTGTGAAACTCAGCAGGAAGACCTGGTTAAAGGAGCGCGGACGGCCCCGCCCGCGCGCTGGCACAGGACGGAACACGCGGACGGAGGCGTCCGCGCTCCTGAGCGAAAGTGGGATTCGATCGAGCTCTACCGACGGCTATGGTAGGGTCCTCCATAGCCATGCCCACGCCTGACCCAACGGAAGCGACCCGGGATTCATTTCCCCTGCTGGAGGATTACCAGCCGCCCGAAGGGGTTTATGACGAGTGCAGCGACGCGCCAGGCCGGGTGCGTCAGCCCTACGAGCCGTTTTTTCGAGCGCTGCCGGGCTTGAGCAACGTAGAGCTCAACCGCAATGCCGAGATGGCACGACGGATCATCCGGGAACAAGGCATCACTTACAACGTGTATGGGGACGCGCTCGGAATGGAACGTCCCTGGCAAATGGACCCCCTCCCCTTAATGATCGGCGCGGCGGAATGGCGCCAGCTCGAGGCCGGGTTGATCCAACGCGCGACGCTCATCAACCGGATCCTCGATGATTGTTACGGCGCACAAGACTTGATTCGATCCGCCTGGGTCCCCCCGGCTCTGGTTTTCGGCCAGCCGGATTTTCTGCGTCCGTGCCACGGCGTCCGGCCTGCCGGGAACACTTTCCTGCACTTCTACGCAGCGGACCTCGCTCGCGCCCCGGACGGGAGTTGGTGGGTGTTGTCTGATCGGACCCAAATACCCACCGGCGCGGGCTATGCCCTGGGAAATCGTTTGGTGGAGGCGCGAATTTTGGCCGAGCCATTTCGGCAATGCCGGGTCCAGCGACTCGCCAGGTTTTTTCGCGAAGTCCAGACCACCTTGAGCCGATTGGGAACGCGCCGGAGGGACAATCCGCGGGTGGTCGTCCTTACGCCGGGGCCGTTCAACGAAACCTACTGCGAGCAAGTTTGGTTGGCCCGGTATTTGGGTTATACGCTGATCGAAGGTCAGGATCTGACGGTCCGCGACGATCGGGTGTTCCTGAAGACCTTGTCCGGCCTGGAACCGGTCGATGTCATTTTACGGCGTGTTGATGATGATTGGTGCGATCCCCTAGAGCTGCGGAATGATTCGATGCTCGGCGTGGCAGGTTTGATCCGAGCCATGCGCGCCGGGAACGTCGCGGTCGCAAACGCGCTGGGGAGCGGACTCCTGCAAAGCCCGTCCTTTATGCCCTTTCTCCCCGGGCTGTGCCGTCACCTGTTGGGGGAAGAGCTCAAGCTACCCTCGATCGCCACCTGGTGGTGCGGTCAGACCGAAGCACGGGATTACGTGTTCGAACACCTGGAGGAACTGGTCGTTAAACCTGCGTTCCGATCTCCCGGAGGCGAGACCAAACCGGAAACGCCGATCCTCGACACGGATCTGGCAGATTTGGGGTCGAGAATCCGGTTCCAACCCGAACTCTTCGTCGCCCAGGAGCGGATCTCGCTGGCCACAGCGCCGGTTTGGGACTCCAGCCGGCTGGCGCCGCGTCCGGTGTCTTTGCGGGCCTACCTGGTGGCCACTTCGGAGGGTTACCTCGCGATGCCGGGGGGTCTCACCCGGGTGGGGGCCGGCCCCGGCAGCGGGATCATTTCGCTCCAGCAGGGAGGCGCAAGCAAGGATACCTGGGTGCTCGCCGATGGGCCCGTGGAGGAGGTCACACTCTTGAACTCCAGCCACCGAGACGTGGATCTCCGGCGCGTGGGAAACAATTTGCCTTCGCGCCTGGCCGATAATTTTTTCTGGCTCGGGCGTTATTCGGAGAGAGCGGATGCGACCGCACGGCTCCTGCGCAGCCTGCTGGTCCGGTTCAGTCCGGAAAACCTGGGCAGCATTTACTCCGTTATCGAACCGCTGTTGAACACGCTGGAACGGCAAGGCCAACTCAGCCGGGGCGCTCCGGGATCCAATCGCCAGCCTCAGCCGAAGATCACGGAGGCGGAGCTGGTGAAGGTGGTGTTTAGCCCCACGCAGCGGGGTTCGTTGCGAGGGATCGCGGTGGAGTTGCAGCGCCTGGCGATGTTATTGCGCGATCGGACCTCGACGGATCTATGGCGTGTGCTGACGCGTTTGGGAACCCTGCTGGCTACTCCGGAAGGTGAGACCGGGCCCTCGAATAGCGATACCGTCGACGTCCTTAACCAGATTCTTTTGCACCTGGCTGCCGTGCACGGTTTGGCCCGTGAAAACATGACGCGGGCGCAGGGCTGGCGATTGCTGGACATCGGCCTGCGGTTGGAGCGGGCGGCTTACCTGTGCACCTTCCTGGAGTCCGCGTTGCGTTCGGAAGAAGCCAATAATCCAAGCATCCTGGAGATTGTGCTGGAGATGGCGGACAGCACCCTCACGTATCGCAGCCGGTATAACCTGCTGCCCGACATCACCGCGGTTTACGATCTCGTCCTGCTGGACGATACCAACCCACGGTCCCTGCTGTTTCAATTCAACCAATTGCTGAAGCATTTCGAAAAGCTGCCGCGCGAGCGCGATAGCGCCTTGCCCAGCTCGGGTGAGAAGATCCTGCTCGACAGCCTTACTCGCTTGCGGTTGGTGGACCCTCGATCGCTCGCCGGGCGCGATGCCAAGTGGCATCACACCAGCGTCGGCGCCATTATTACCCGGGTTCTGCGGGAACTGCCGAAACTCTCGGACGCCATGGCCGCCAGCTATTTTTCCCATTCCACCATTTCACGAGCCGGACATTGAAGCCGGATGCACTACCACATTACACATCGAACGGTTTATGAGTATTCGGAGGTGGTGACGGTGTCGCACCACACGGCGCGAATGAAGCCGCGGGTGACGGCAACCCAGGAGCGCGGGAATTTCTCGTTGCGCATTCAGCCGGAGCCGGCCGTGCAGACGATGCGGACAGACTATTTCGGCAACCGGGTGTGCTTTTTCAGCATTCAGCAGATTCACCAAAGACTGGAAGTGACCGCCACCAGCCTGGTCACCCTGCAACGCGTGACACCCCCGGCACCCGCGTTGTCCCCCGCCTGGTCGGCGGTGGCTGGGTTGTTTCGAAACCCGGTGTCACCGGAGGTGGTCGAGCCCTATCAATTCCGCTTTGACTCGCCGCTGGTCTGTGCCAGCCCTGAACTGGCGGACTATGCCTCCGAGTGTTTCACGGGGGAGATCCCATTCCTGGAAGGCGTGCAGAAACTGAACCGGAAAATCCACGCTGATTTTACCTATGACCCGGTAGCCACCACCATCGCAACTCCTTTGGAACAGGTGCTGGCCCAGCGTCGGGGAGTCTGCCAGGACTTCGCGCACCTGGCCATCGCCTGCTTGCGTTCTTTGGGATTGGCGGCCCGTTATGTCAGCGGATACCTGCGAACGCATGCTCCCCCGGGCAAACCCAGGCTGGTCGGTTCCGACGCCTCGCACGCCTGGTTTTCAGTGTTTTGTCCCAGGGTCGGCTGGGTGGATTTTGATCCCACCAATAACCTGATGCCCTCGGCCGAGCACATCACCGTGGCGTACGGCCGGGACTTCAGCGACGTCAGCCCGATCAGCGGGATCCTGGTCGGTGGCGGCTCCCATGAGATCAAGGTCGGGGTGAATGTTGAAGAGACCGCGCCGAACGATCCCGAGGAGGGGACCCTCCGGCGATCACCGGAGGACACGCGCTGAAACCCGGCCAGCCGATTAGATCCAATTCGCTTGCCCATCCTCACCCCCTCGAGATTCGTTGATCATCATGATTTTTCTCTTGCACAGGATGACCCGGAATCGGTTTCAATCTGGCGCGACATGAGATGGGATATTGTCCACCGGACGGAATACCGTTACGCCACACCGGCCAAAGAGAGTTTCAACCAGGTGCGGCTCCAGCCGATGACCAGTGAAGGTCAAACGATCGAGGCGTTTGAACTGGTGGTGCGGCCGGCAGCTCGTGTGCGTCATTACCGGGATTTCTATGCCAACGTGGTTCATCATTTTGAGATTCCAGAACCCCATCACGCGCTCGCGATTGAAAGCAAGGTCCAAGCTGTAACGCGGGCGGAACCGCCGATTCCCCCGGAAGCGAGACTCTTTCCCCTGGCACGAATCGGCGAAGCCGCCCGCTCTTTCCGGTGCCATGATTTTCTGAACGCCAGCAAATACGTGGATGTGGAACCGGAGACCTGGCGGCTGGCCCTCGACGCGGTGAACGTTGAGAGCGATGCGTGGCAAGCCGTCCAGGCCATCATGCGTTTCGTGCATGGCACAATTTCCTACGCGTCGAATTCCACGTCCGTGCACACGCACATGCGGGAGGTCTTACTTCGCCGACAAGGCGTGTGCCAGGACTTCGCCCATGTCGCCCTCGGACTCTGCCGTGCGATTAAGATTCCGGCCCTTTACGTGAGCGGTTATTTGGCAACGGAGGCAGCGAGCGCGACTCATGCCTGGATCGAGGTGTTCATTCCGGAGACCGGCTGGCGTGGGTTGGACCCAACCCACAACCGACAGGTGGATGAGAATTACCTCAAGCTCGCGGTGGGACGCGATTACTCGGATGTGGCGCCGGTGGCAGGCCACTATAAGGGCACGCAGGACCGACAGATGGACGTCGTGGTGAAAATCGAGATCGGGAAATGATGGAAAATTTCACGAACAAAAGGTAGGTTCGAGGGATGGCCGCACAAAAGTTTCAGGCCCTTTTTTGTGAGCGCTTCGGCTGCCCGCCGTCGCAGTATGAACGGCGGGCGCTCAAGGCTCTTTTATATCCCCACGCGCGGCTCGTGGTTCCGCTCCTCTCCAGATTGAGCCGAACTTTTTCGCAGGACGATTTGAAATTCATTCGTCACCTGGGCGAGGCGGAAGATTATCAGGAAGCGGAAGCCACGGTTTCGGAGTTTCGCGGATCCAATGTTTGGAGTCGGAACTTTTGGCGACACCGCTGCCGGTTGCGGGTTTCCGGACGGAAGGCAGGCCGGCTGGTGAAGCGACTGTTTTCCCGGAGCTGAGATCACGCGGAGGCGCGGAGGCGCGGAGGCTGAGGGCGCAGAGCCGCAACCAAACGGGGAAAGCACCGAAAACCGGAACAAGCCGATTCTTTCCAAGTGTGCGGCACGGTTTGGAGGCAATTCCCCAAAGGATGCCTACCGGACTATTCGTATGCGAAAGGCCCGTGGCGTACTGGGTGTCACCGGCGTCAAATCCTGTACCGTCACCAGATCGAATTGATCATCCAATGAGTTACTGCCAACCACCTGAACATGGCTGGCATCCGAGTACCACGTCTGCCGGTCACCCGAAACCTCGGCGATGTATTGCAGCCCAGGAGTGAGCTTTCGGCGTTTGAACACAATGGATAGGTGCCGCTCGCCGTTATTGCTTACGTGCACGGTGGGGGCGATGGGCCTCGTGCCTGTGGCGGGGTTGTTGGTTTCCATTCCCAAGGCGTAACGCATCAGGTTGGAGAATCCGTCACCTCGGGTGGAGACCAGGGCGTCGCTCGGATCATTGGGGTTAAGACCATGGGCGATCTCCCAGTCATCCGGTATGCCATCGCCGTCGTTGTCCGGAGGCAACGGAATCACGGTCAATTGGGCCTGTCGGCTAACGGTCGTTCCGAGTTGGTTGTAGGCTGTGAGTGAGTAAAGCCCGGCCGCTTCGGGCTGAGCATTGGAAATAGTCAGGCTGTCGTTCGTTGCCCCGGCGAGACTGTTACCGTTGAAAAGCCACTGATAAGCCATGGATTGTGAGCCGGCGGTTTTGGCGGTGAAGCTGGAGGTGCCTCCCGCCGGCACCGATTGGTCCCATGGCTGAACTGTCATTTGCGGGGTTCCGTCGCGCAGCAACGCCAAGCCGTGGCTCCAACCCGCAGCGATGGCTACGGCGTTTGGCAAACCGACCGGTGGATCGAGTGATCCATAGAAAGGCCACCCCCAACTAATGACGCTCCCATCAGCCAAAAGCGCCAGGCTCAGGATCTGACCGGTTGCGATCGCAACCACGTTGCTGAGGCTGGGCGCAATCATCTGGCCCCACCCGACGATGGTGCCGTCGGACCGGAGGGCCAGGCTCTGGAAAAGGCCGGCGGCAATCTCCACAACATTGCTAAGACCCGCGGGCACCGCGGTCAGGTAGTCCCTTCCCCAGGCAACTACGCTGCCGTCAGACTTGAGCGCCAGGCTGTGCATCGACGCGGCGGAAATGGCGACGACGCCCATTAAATCTGCCGGAGGGCTGGCTTGGCCCCAGTCGTTGCGTCCCCACCCGATCACAGTGCCGTCACTCTTGAGAGCCAGGCTGTATTGGTCGCCAGCGGAGATGGCTACGACGTTACTCTGGCCCGGTGGCACCGTGGCCTCCCCGTAAAAGTTGCCTCCCCATGCGACAACTGTGCCATCGGCCTTGAGCGCCAAGCTGTGCGAGCCTCCGGCGCAGATGGCCACAATGTTGGTCTGACCGGGTGGGGGACTTGCTTGCCCGGCATCGTTGCCTCCCCATCCCACGACCGTGCCGTCGGCTTTGAGCGCCAGGCTATGCTTTCCACCTGCGGAGACGGCAATCACGTTCACCAACCCGGCGGGAACGTTGCCTTCTCCCCAGCTGTCACTACCCCAAGCGACCACCCCAGCCACGGCCAAACTTGCCGTCGCGCTGCTCACCGTTCCACCAGCATTGCTGACCAAAACCTGGTAGTCACCCGATTGAGCAGGCTGGAGATTTGTGAAAAGCAAAGTCCTGTTGGTCTGTCCCGGGATATTCTCCCGATTAAACTGCCACTGGTAATCCAGCGGAGTGTTGCCGGGGCTTTCGGCGATTAACGAAAAGCTCGCATCCGTGCCCATGCCCACGCTGAGACTTTTCGGTTGTGAAACGATTTCTGGAGGGAGTATTGCTCCGGCTTTGCCCAAAGCATAAATGTTCTGGACTTCGGCAAGCGTAAGCACGCGATTATAGAAAGAAAACTCGTCTAAGCGCCCCTGAAAAGCAGCGGCTGTGCCTCCCCCAAGCCGCCAAGGCTGGGGCCCACGCCAATCGGTACCGAACATGACTCCGGCGCCGCTGATATCCAGAAGGCCGTTTTCGTACAGTGCGAAACCGAGCCAGTCCAAGGTCACCGCCACGTGAGTCCATTGGCCTAAGGGAACAGGGTTTATTCCCTGTAAGACGGCCACGTTGGTACCGACCTGGGCGAGGGCATACAATACCATGTTGCTCTGAGCCGGGTTGAGTTGGTGAAGTTGCACCTGAAAGTAAGGCCCTTTTGAGACGACCATCGAGTCCGCCTCGGGGAGTGCCTCCGGAAAAACCCACCATTCGGCAGTTAGTGAGTACGGAGTGAGCAATCTGCTGTCGGGGAACTCGACATATTGATCGGGCTGCTCGAAGCTAAAGGCCTGGCCAACCATTCCTGGGGCGAAGGTCACCCCGTTGACCAATGCGCCATCACTCAACCCGAATACATCATTGGCATCGCCTTCGGCGGGCCACCAGCCCACCAATCCCTCAGATGGGCGCGAGAGCGATTGTTCAACCACCGTCAGGAAGGCGTCGGCGCTTACGGCGGCACCATAACTGTTGGTCAGGGTCACGCTATAACTGCCTGCCTGGTTCGGTTGCACGTTAGAGAGGACCAGAGAGGAACCCAGAGTTCCGCCGAGGTTTGTTCCATCCTTCGACCACTGGTAAAAAAAGGGCGGGGCTCCGAAAGCGGCGACTGCGAAAACGGCAGTACCCCCAGTGGTGACTGTCTGGCTTTTTGGCTGAGTGAAGATGAACGGGGCGCTCCCCGTTCCAACATTGGTTATTCCCAGCAACTGCACCTCAGCAATATCCAGGCAGCACCCGCTGGGTCCTTGGGTGTGAATGGCCGTCCAGCGGTAATTCCTGTAGGCTTTGGAATTACCAAAGAAAAAAGCTTGCGGCCTGTTTGCGTACGGCGGTGGTGAGATGTTCTCAAATCGGACCATCAATTCCCACGTGCCCGAATCAAAACTGGTTATGGTGCTATCGTTGGAGCCTTCCAATGTGATCTCTTTAGGAGCACTATAGAGATCGGAACCGACCGGAGTCACAGCAATCCCAGTGACGACCGTCATGCCCACAGATGGGCTAACCACGAACCCGGACGGCTTGGCATCGTAAGCAGAATCGAAATTTACGTATGGCGCCGACGTGCCATCGATCGCATTAGCCGCACCCATGGACGGAGGGGAATTTTCTGAGGAGGCTATGATGGGATCTCCCGGGTGAAGGAGGCTTTGTTGCCCGAACGCTATAGTGGCGGTGAAGGTCAGCACCAGGGTCGCAAGGCGTGTCACCGAAGGAGGTAGGCGGTTGCCGAGGTTTCGAAGATTCCCGGTCGTCCATAGTTTGCCGGTCATCGCTCCCGACAAGCCGTGGCGGCCAAGCACCCCAATCGGCAGGATCTTGGCGCGCAAACTATCCGAAGCAGGAGATTGCGCCGACTCGGTCAAAGGGAGCTTTTTCATAGGAATACCTAATGAATTACTTCTCTCTCTCTTTAGAAGATACATTATTGGACGTTTTCCTTTTACGGTCAAGGCTAATTTGAAGAGCTTACTGCCGCCTTTCTGAAACTCCCTACCGATCTGCTGGATTTGAAGATGCTGCGGATGGATGGTTTCGGGGTGTTGGCCTGGTTACAAACCCGGCCCAAGCTCAAGGACATACCCGTCGTGGTGCTCACTTCCTCCCCCGACGATGCGGACCGTGGAAAGGCGTTCAAACTCGGTGCCGTGGATTATCGAATCGAGCCCGGAAAACCTTCCGATCTGGCTGCACTCCTCCAAGAGCTTTGCGCTCGCTGGCTTTCCCATGAGCAACCTTCCCCGACCGGTTCCGAACGCCAGGCACCTGCTCTCCTCACCTGAGTTCGTGGCTTTGTCTTCGGGGATTCAAATTTCAAGGCTGCCTTGGGAGGCACGACCCGCAGTGGTTTGCCTCATTGCCCAAACTGGGGAAAGGGTTTGCTCTGGCGCATTTCCTCGGGGTGCGCTAGAACCCCGGGAACATGAATACCCACCGCTCAGACCGCCGGCTCTCTTGCGCTCTTTGCCAACCCCGCTTTTCGGGCGCAAGGACCACAGCCTTATGGACACTGTGCCTGCACCTCCTGGTCCCGGTCCTGCACGCCGAATTGAAACTCCCGGCGATCATCAGCGACCACATGGTACTCCAGCAGCACCTGGCCAACCCCATCTGGGGATGGGACGCACCGGGCACTCAGGTCACGGTCTCCTTCGCCGGCCAGACCAAGTCCACCCAGGCCGGAGCGGATGGCAAATGGGCAGTGAAACTCGATCCCCTGCCGGCCAACAAAGAGCCGCAGACGATCACGATCACCGGCTCGGAAAAGAAGGAGCTTCACGACGTCCTGGTGGGGGAGGTCTGGATGTGCTCCGGGCAGTCCAACATGGGCTTCACTCTTGCTAGTGATTGGAACGGGGACATCGACGCCGCCGCCTCAAGCCTGCCGAACCTCCGCCTGATCAAGGTTCCCCAGGTCGGCACCCAGGAAATGCAAAGCGATTTCAAAGGCCAGTGGCGGGCCGCCACGCCCGAAACCGCCCGCAACTTCAGCGCGGTGGGTTTCTACTTCGGCCGATACGTGCACCTGATTGTAGGTGTGCCGGTCGGGCTGATTGACAATGCCTGGGGCGGTTCGGCGGCCGAGGCCTGGGTCCGCCGTGAATCGTTGGAGAAAGACCCGCGTTTCAAACCGCTGATGGACAGCACCGTCAAACGCGAAGCTTCTCTCCAAGGCGAGCAAGCCAAGGCCGATTACGAAAAACAACTGGCCGCCTGGAAACAAGACGTGGAAAAGGCCAAAGCCGATCACAAGCCTGCGCCGCGGCAGCCGGCTTCGCCGTTTCAATGGCTTACCGGCAATGCGCGCCCCGGAAACATCTTCTGCGGCGTGGTTAATCCCACGCTCGGTTATGGGCTTAAAGGCGTGATTTGGTATCAAGGTGAATCCAACGCCGGGCGGGCCTATGAATACGGGGAATTGTTCCCCTTCCTCATCGAGCAGTGGCGCAAGGAATGGAACCAGGGCGATTTCCCGTTCTATTGGGTGCAGCTCGCGGACTTTATGGCGCAGAAGCCCGAGCCGGGCGAAAGCAGTTGGGCGGAACTGCGCGACGCTCAGACCAAGACCTTAAAAGTTTCAAACACGGGCCAGGCGGTCATCATTGATTTAGGTGAAGGCAAAGACATTCACCCCCGGAACAAGCACGACGTGGCGGCCCGACTGGTGCGCTGGGCGTTGGTGAAAGATTACGGGATGAAATTCCCCTACCGCAGTCCCGAGTTCAAGAGCATGGAGCTCAGTGGCAACAAGGCCCGCCTTACCTTCGATTGTTTCGGGAGCGGCCTCCGTCCCTTCGATGTCGACCAGGCGATCGGTTTTGCCGTGTGCGGCGAGGATAAAGTGTGGCACTGGGCGAAAGGCATCGTCGAAGGAAAAGACAAAGTGAGCGTGTGGTCCGAGGAGGTGACCCAGCCGATCGCCATTCGTTACGCCTGGGCGGACAACCCGGTCTGCAACCTCTTCAGCGAAGACGGCCTTCCCGTCACGCCGTTCCGCACCGACGATTTCGACCTGACTACCAAGCCCAAGACCCAGCCTTAGAGCGGTTTTTTTCAGGCCAGATGCCACGGCGCTCGGTAGGGCCGCGTCGCGAGCATCGCCGCGTCCGGGTCGTCGAGGATCTGCTCGGCTGCAACATCCCATTTGAGCTTCCGCCCGGTCATCATCGAGATAAGGCCGAGGTGACCGGGGAGAGCCGAGTGGTGGGCCGCTTCGACCGGCGCGAGGGTCGGTTGGCGGGATTTAACGCACTGCAGAAAGTTGCGCCAATGATTCGTGGAACGCGGAAGCTTGACCTTCCGCAGCTCTTCCGGCAGCTCCATTTTCGGGCTCTTCCAACGCGGGTCTGAGGATTCGAACCCTCCCCGATCCACCCAAATCCAGCCTTCGGAACCGGTCCATTTGCAGCCCATCCGAATGTCGGGATAGCTTTCGGAACCGGTGCCGGCGAGGGTCATATGGACATCATTGTGGTAGCCGGTGACACTGCTCAAGTACTTGGCCGAAACGCGGTATTTGGGCGCCGTGTTCCAAACAGCGTGAGGGGGCGGAAACTCGACATGGTCGACCTCAATCTCGCTGGGGCCCGTATGGTCGAAGCCCAGCCCCCAGTGCGCGATGTCGCAATGGTGCCCGATCCAGTCCATGAACTGGCCTCCACCGGTGTTGTAGTTCCACCGCCAGTTCCCGTGGACCCGACATTTCACATAGGGCACCATTTCGGACGGCCCCACCCAGAAGTTGTAGTCCAGTTCCGCTGGAGGTGGCGTGCAGGCGTTTTCGTCCGGAAGACCACCAAACCCGGCGTGTCCGCTGTTTTGTCCTCCGGGCAAACCGACCTCCACCTGCGTGACATTGCCAATTAAGCCATTGCGAACGATCTCGCAGGCGTACCAAAAGTTATCGACCGATCGTTGCCACGAGCCGGTCTGCCAAATCCGGTTGTTTCGCTGCACGGCTTGGACAATTGCTTGCTGCTCGACAATTGTTCGCGCCAGCGGTTTTTCGCCGTAAATATCTTTGTGGTGATTGGCCGCCTCGGTAGCGACCAGCGCGTGCCAGTGGTCGGGAACCGCCAGCATGACCGCATCGATATCCTCTCGGGCCATCAGCTCGCGGTAATCCGGGTAGGCCCGGCAGTCCTGGTTGTCATAGTGCGCGTTGATGATGTTGACCGCGTGGCGGAGGTGGCCTTTGTCCACATCGCAAGCGGCGACCATCTGGCAGACCGGATCCTTCATTAGCTCGTCCGTGTTCCACGGTCCCTGGCCGCCATAGCCCACCGCGGCCATCACGACTCGCTCCGACGGCGCAGTGTGGCCATCAGCTCCCAACACGCTGGCGGGAACAATCAGCGGAGTGGCGAGTGCGGCCCCGGTCGAGGCAAGAAATTGACGACGCGAAACGGTCGGACGTGAATTGGCAACTTTCATGGAGCTTATGACCGCATTGCGAGCCTGCAAATTCAAGGAGAAATTTGCAAACCAAAGCCCGAGAGGGTTTCGACGGCAGTATGGAATCGGCGTCGCGCGCCGAGGGGGATCATAACCTCACCGTATTCTATTGCTATTTGAGGTTAAGCCGTCATGATTGTCGGTCAGGAAAGGCGAACCTATGAAATCGACAGTCGTTGCAGGCGTTTGTTTGGTTTTTGTCCTCGGGATTTGCGGCTGCGCCAGGGAAAAGAACCGCACGAAATCCGTTAACCCTCACACCATGGCGTTCACGAAGGCCGGCGTGTCATTGATCGTTGGCG
>Ga0105240_10003258_pt1 | contig 25379 bp, 25 predicted proteins | sample KBSC54metaG_FD_80426 | JGI IMG/M metagenome (GOLD analysis project Ga0105240, IMG submission 80426) | Corn rhizosphere microbial communities from Kellogg Biological Station, Michigan, USA - KBS C5-4 metaG | ecosystem: Host-associated > Plants > Roots > Rhizosphere > Soil | place: Michigan, USA...
CTGCTGGGCCTTTCAATTCTGGTAATATTACATGAGTTTGGCCACTTTATAGCGGCACGTGCGTTTGGCATTAAGGTGGAGAAATTCTACCTGTTTTTTGATGCCTGGGGCGTAAGTTTATTCAAATTCAATTATAAGGGCGTTGAATATGGTATCGGCTGGCTGCCTTTGGGTGGTTACGTAAAAATAGCCGGTATGATCGACGAATCGATGGATACCGAGCAAATGGCAGGTCCGCCGCAACCCTGGGAATTCCGCTCAAAACCGGCCTGGCAACGCCTTATAGTAATGCTTGGCGGTATTACGGTAAATATCTTGTTAGGTATCCTGATCTTCTGGGTGATTACCTTAAAATATGGCGAGACCCAAACACCAAATGATAACCTGAAATACGGTATTGCACCAGGCGTTGTCGGCAAAAAGATCGGTCTGCAGCCGGGCGATAAGATCGTTGCAGTAAACGGCAAACACATCGAATATTTTGACGAACTGATAAGCTCGAAAGTATTACTTGGTAACAGCGTATTAACCGTTGATCGCGACAATAAAGAAGTTTTGATCACCGTACCAGGCACTATCCTGAACGACTTTTCTGATTACGGCATCGCCGAATTTGTTAAACCGAGGGTAAAATTTGCCATTGATGGTATATCACCCAATAGCGGCGCTCAAAAAGCAGGCTTGGCTAAGGGTGACAGTATTTTAGCTATCAATGGACAGAAGACTGCATTTTTTGATGAGGTGCAAACAGCGTTGCAGAATAATAAGAACAAACAGGTAGAACTAACTATTTGGCATAATAACGTGACACGCCAGCAACCGGCGCAGATAACAAAAGAGGGCACACTTGGATTCCTTCCGAAACCAACTTTGCCGGAAGATATTACTATCCATTTTGGTTTCTTTGGATCACTTCCGGTTGGCGCATCAAAAGCGTTGGGCCAATTTGCTGATCAATCTAAGGCGCTAAGCAAGATATTCACAGGCCAGGTAAAGGCACGTAAAGCTATCTCAAGCCCTATTGGCATTGCAGTAATGTTTGGCAGCCATGTAGACTGGTTCCGTTTCTGGAACCTGGTAGGTTTATTGTCAATGGTATTGGCATTAATGAACCTGCTGCCTATCCCGGCATTAGATGGCGGTCACGCTTTGTTCCTGCTGATCGAAATGATAAAAGGTAAACCACTGAGTGATAAATTCCTTGAAAGGGCTCAAATTGTGGGTTTCGTCCTTCTGATCTGCCTGATGGTGTTCGCCTTCGGAAATGATATTGTAAAACAGGTCATGAAGAAATAAGAGTGGTTGGAGTGGTTGATTAAGTTAAGTGGTTGAATAGTAAAGCATAACGAAAAGGCCTTGATTTTGTAAATCAAGGCCTTTTTTTATTTATCGATATTCAACTACTCAGTTGGAGAGTCCGGAGTGTTGTATATTGAGGGTTCCTTTTTAAGAATAGCTGCACCGATCAGACCAACTATTACACCAAGAATAGCGTAGATGAACACTACGGCTACAGCGCCAAAAATAGGTCCATATTTTTTGCCGACTTCCATCGCATGGTCGATCTGGTCACCGGATAATTTACCGGAATCAACCAGGGCCTGTCTTTGCTGTTCCATCGCCTGGGCAAAAACGTCGGGACTTAAGATCGCAAGATAAAGGTATACGAATATAGCAGTTAACACCCCTGCAAAAATTCCGTACAGTAAGCCGGTAACAAAGGCGTCGCCAAATTTGATATAGCCGCCCAGCTTATCCCGGTGTTCCTTTTGTGCTAAAAGCAAGAAAACGATAAGGACTATATACGTAACGTACTTTATTGGTGAGGTGGGGCCGAGCTTTGCAATCTCGATAGCATAAGTAATTACGATAGCTACTAAGACATAGATCAAAGACCATTTAATAGCCACTTTGGCCGAACTTGGAGCTGCTGTTTGTTCCATTGTGTGAGTTTTAGAGTTTGATAATTTACTCTAATATACTAATTAGACATTATCAACACCCACCCCGGCGGGAACAATCAACAAATAAATCGACGCTGACTATTGAACGTTACTTATAGTCACTGAGTCATAACCACTTGCGGGCCTTTTAAACAAGGCCCCGAAAATCAGGGCAATAATAAATATGAAGATGATGGATATGAGCTGAGATTGGATCTCCTGCCCTACGGTTATCTTATTTTGGGTTTCAAACTGATCTTTAATTTGTTTCTGCTTTTCGGCTATCTGTTGAGCATTTGCACCACTCTTTTTTAGAGCAACGGGGGTAGCCTCAAGCAATACATTTTCAATTTTGGTGCTCATTTGCGGTTCAATCACCCGGGCAAATATTTGATCCCGGCCAATGAAGATGATAAAGTAAGCAACAAGAAACATAATAAATATGCCGGATGTTGCTATCCTGAAATCCCAGGCCCATTTCATTTCCGCCCTTAATTTGTAAACCAGGATAATGGCACACGGAATAGGCAGAATAATAGAGAAAATGTAAGGCACACCAATCACTCCAAGCGGCGATTTTACAATTGTGGTGATGAGGTAAAAGCTGATAATATTAAAAGCGAGCAGGACCACTCCTAATATTAACCCATTAATTATCGAATACTTTTTTAAATCCCTGCTGATAACAATTCCCATCTAAATCTTAATTAAAACTGATCAATACCTCTAACACCGCCATATCAAAATCTTTCTCAATAGCGCTGGCAACAATTGCTTCCTTTTCATACTCCCCCGCTGCCGCACCATGGAAGAAGCACATCATTGGGTAGAATATTTCCTTAATCTCTGAGTCGCCCGGCAGTGATTTGGAAACCCGGCTGATTTCAGATACAGGGCTTTCCATTAATATCTGGTTCTGGATCACCGGCTCATAGATGCGGTATTCGTCCTGGAACTCGTCTTCATCAACTAATAAAAACTCTTTCAGATAATCGCTCAGTTCCGGTTCAATATCCTCGTCTTCACACTCGTTGAGGTAAAGCAGCAAGTTCAATAATTCTGTTCCCCTGTCTAAAGTTTCTTCTTCTATTTCCTCCCATTCCTGCGATTCAAGGTAATCTTCTTCCAATTTCTTTACATCTGCACTGAAGAAATTCACCATCAGCAGATCGAAGAATACTTCGCGCAGCGATTCAATGTTCGGATTATCATCGAACACCTCATCCATCATATCTGCCTTGCTCAAAAAGTCTTCATCAGATGCAAAGACATCCTGAAAACGGGCGATTAGCGGTGCAGAATCAAGTTTATTGTAATTCGAAAAAGAGGTTAAAGCAGCTTTCAAAGCCGACTCTATTTTTGGATCGATCATAGGTTAAGATTTAAATTGCTTATTGTTGTTATAGGTTAACAAAATTGAGCCCTTAAGTTTTTTCCCGATGAACGGAGAATTATAAGATTTCGACTTATTATTTGATTTATCGTACACCCATTCAGCGTCTTTGTCCAGCACAACCAGGTTTGCTTCCTGTCCTTCAGCTATCACAGGCACTTCGACATTCAATATTTTACGCGGATTAATCGCCATTTTCTCAATGATCGTATCCAGGGTTAAACCAGCTTCAAGGGCTGTAGCAAAAGCTGTTTGCAAAGCAATCATGCCAAATTCGGCCATTTCAAACTCCACATCTTTGAATTCCACCTCGTGTGGGGTGTGCTGAGAAACGATGGCGTCGATTGTTCCGTCTTTTAAACCCTTCAGCAAAGCTTTCACATCCTTCTGTGTACGTAGCGGTGGTTTCACTTTGTATTGGCTGTCAAAGCCCATCAAAGCTTCATCTGTCAGCAGTAAATGGTGAACAGCAACATCACAGGTTACCTGTAAGCCTTTTTTCTTCGCTTCACGAATCAGGTCGACTGAGCGCTCCGTTGATATCGTGCTAAAATGTATTCTTGATTCGGTGTATTCAGCCAGGTAAAGATCACGTGCCACCATTAATTCCTCAGCCAGTGAAGGAATACCCTTCATACCCAACAGTGTACTTACTTCTCCTTCGTGAACCTTTGCTTTGCCAGCTATAGCAGTATCTTCAGGATAAGATAGCACAAGCGCATTAAAGCCTTTGGTATACAAAAGCGCGCGCTCCATTAAGCCCGCATCTTGCACCGGGCGATTGCCGTCAGTAAATGCTTTTGCGCCGCTTTGGTACATATCATACATTTCGGCCAAGTCTTTCCCTTCTCTTTTGTATGAGATCGCACCTAAAGGATAAAAATCGACCAGGTTATTTTTTGCCCGGTTCATCAGGTATTCTATCTCCGCTTTTGAATGCACCGGAGGCTGGGTATTTGGCATCAAAGCTACACCTGTAAAGCCACCCGCAGCAGCTGCCCGGGTTCCGGTATGCAGGTCTTCCTTGGTTTCCAGGCCAAGCTCGCCAATATTACAGTTCAGATCAAAAAAGCCGGGAGCAAGGTTTTTGCCTTTGGCGTTAAAAGTTTCGTAATCAGAAGTGATAGTCGGGGCAATTTTGGTGATGTGTCCTTTTTCGATCAATACATCAACAACTTGCTGGTTAAAGGGCGAACCCGGGTCAGATATAGTTGCAGATTTGATAAGCAAATTCATTAGCGCTGCTTTTAGAATGGAATATATTCGACTTACGACAAGCTAGAAAGTTGCTGTTTTTCAGGCTTATATAACCTGATAAGCAATATTTCAGTCGCCAGAAAAATCAATGCCAAAATTATACAAAGTTTCCATAATTGGAGGCCAAAATTTAAATCGGATACTTCGCCTTTTATAGAGCCCTGTCCTGGCTGCCAAACATTGCCTGCCTGCGGGAATATCTGCTTTAAAATACCTGCATCCAGGTAGCTCATGTCCGACTCTTTGCGGTTGTCATTAAACGCTAAAACAGCCAGCGTACTGTCCTGCTTTTTCAGTTCATAATTGCCGGTCTGCTGTAGCTGGTCTGAGATATAAAGCAGCGTACTTCCTTCCTGTTGCCTTACGTCAGGGATAATACTTTGATCGCCTTTTACCAGTTTCAGTATCTGCTTCTCGCTGCTTTGAATTGGTGGCACTTCTATGCTTTCGTCCTCGCCAAGTGTATAAAATAGTGGTTGATCGTGACCGCTTAATAAAGCTGCCCGAAACAACACAGGCACCAACAAAGCATGCCGTTGCAGGTTGCTAAAATCGTCGTTCAGGGCGACTGCTGATACATAAACTTTGCCTTTGCCGCTGTTATAGCCTGTCCAGAATGGTTGTTTGCCGGGCAGTTCCATTAAGTTCTCTCCTTTACCTGAGCCTGCGCCTAGCTGATAATATTTCTTTATTACAGGCAGATCAGGATTATCCGGATAGGATTCAAAAATATTCTTAAAGACCGGATTATGCAGATTGATAGCCGACACCTTGGTATTTTCAGTTACCAGCTTATCAGGATAAGCGGCGCCCATCGACTGCAAAAAGGTTTTGTTATTTACCAGGTCAGCATCTGTAGATGGGAAAAACATCAGTGTGCCTCCTTTAGAAACATAAGTATGTAATTGCTGAGCTAGTCCCGTGGAAATAGTCTTCACATCGCTTAGGACGATCAGCGGGTTAGCGTTAAGTCCTGCATAATCTACATTACCGTCATCGGCTTGCTTTGCTGCAAAAAAAGGATCAGTATCAAATACTGCTTTCAGGAACGGATTTGGCGTTTCGCCATAGATCAACAAAACAGGCAATTGCTGCTGAACATTAAATGTGAAATAAAATTGATTATCGAAAGTTACCGGGTTATCCTGCAACTGTATTTCCGCGCGCTGCCAGCCGCTTTGCAAGCCTGAAAACGAGAGCGTATCGTTTTGTACCGATCTTGGGTTGATAGTAAAGCTGCCTAATGCTTTTTGTTCTTTGTTGATCAATAGCTTTAGCGGAATACGATCTGCTTTCTCTCCGGCATAGTTATGAAGGCGCACCACCAGTTTTTCACTTTCATTAGGGCGATGAACGGCGGTCAGTAACCAGACTGAATCTACCGCTACATTGGGTAATTCGCTGGCCTTTAATTGGATCAGGTTAAAATGTATACCTTCATTTGTTTTAACTGCCTTGCCATCGGTTATATTCTTTTGAAAATCGGATATGACATAATCAGATCGTATAGCACCAGGCTGCGTATTTAATAAACTTTGCTGCCGGTCAACGATCTGCTGCAAGCCACGGCTTTGCGGACTGATTTTCACCCCATCCACAGCATCATTAAATTCATCACGGCTTAATAATCGCTGGTGCTTGCCTTCAAAATCCTGCGTAAGTAATTGAAAGCGATCGTTGATGCTATATGCCGAAGCGATCTCTTTTGCCCGGCGTTTCGCCTCATCCAGCAAAGTACCCTCTTTGTTAAGGGTTTGCATGGAGTATGAGTTATCTATAAAAATACTCACTACCTGTTGCTTGCCAACATTAGTAGCATTTTTACCGGGGACGTATGGTCGTGCAAAAGCGAAAATCAGAAACAATAAAGCCAAAAGGCGGCTCGCAAGGATCAATCGTTCTTTCAGGTTTCTGCGGGAAGCCTGCTGCTCCTGTATCTCCTTCAGAAACTGCACATTACTGAAATACACCTTTTGATACCTGCGGAAATTGAAAAGATGGATAATAACAGGAATTGCCAGCGATATTAATGCAAACAGGAAAGCAGGATATAGAAAATGCATTACAAATGTGCGAATGTGCTGATTACAAATGTGCGAATTTATGTGCAAAATGCAGCTTTGATGATGAGTCTTTTATTACCCTAAAACAATAAATAATCGGAATGGCTTATTTATGATATGAAATGGCATATCGGTTGTTCGGGTTTTCATTATAGGGATTGGCGGGGTAAGTTCTACCCTGAGAAGCTGGCGCAGAAAAACTGGTTCGATTATTACACTCAATTTTTCGACACGGTAGAACTGAATGTTACTTTCTATCGCTTCCCGCAATTGTCGTTCCTTCAAAATTGGTATCAGAAAAGCCCTGAGCATTTCCGGTTCTCAGTAAAAGCGCCAAAGGCGATCACACACTACAAACAATTTCATGATTCCGCCCGGATGATCACTGATTTTTATGAAACCATCAATAATGGCTTACAGGAAAAATTGGGACCGGTATTATTTCAACTACCTCCGCGTTTTGCTTACGATGAGGAACGTTTGGAACGGATCATGAACAACCTGAATCCGTCATTTAATAATGTGGTTGAATTTCGACATGAATCGTGGTGGAGGGATGACGTTTATAAGGCGCTTGCGGAACACAATATTACCTTCTGCGGAATGAGCCACCCAACATTGCCTGATGATGTGATCATCAATACGTCAAGCGTATATTATCGCTTTCATGGTGTACCTAATCTGTATAGGTCGCCCTATTCAAAAGAATTTCTGCAGGGAATAGTTAAAGCCGTAAAAAGTAATGAGCAGGTTAAAACAGGCTGGTTCTACTTCAATAATGACTACGATGCGGTAGGCGTTAAAAATGCCGAAGATATGATCGCATTAATTATCTGAATCGTCACTATCCTGCTTTTTGTGATGCTTTTTCTTCTTTTTCTTGGTCTTCTTTTCCTCGGTATGCTTCTTAGACTTTTTCTTTGAAGTAGTTTCCTTCTTTTCAGACTTTGAAGAAGATTTGGTTGAAGCGGTTGATTTGGTAGTAGCAGTAGTTTTATTATCTGTCGAGTCGGTACTCAATTGCTTTACGGTAAAATTATTCCCGCGTAAGCCGTATTCTAATATGCGTTTTTGGCTGGTCGGCTTGGCATCCTTACCATTCCCGTCATAGATCGGGAACTCGCGCATGAACTTACCTTCTTTGATATAAAAATTATCATCACCATGATAGCCTTTGCGCTGTGAGCTGGTCAATCTCGGGAAATCAAGCTTATTGGCCCTGCTGTTGTTGAATTCGAAGGCGTAGATAGTAGCATAATTAGTGGTGTCTTTTGCTTTGGCCTGTATCAATATCTCGGGGTTACCATCAAGGTCCATGTCTGAGTTGTATACATCAACAATAGCACCGTCCAGGTCACCTGTGGTAGTCGTATATTTTTTGCCGGAAGAATCAGAATGCAGTATAATATAAGAGCCCGTCGTGGTTGATCCCCTGCCCCAGCTTAATACGTCATAATCCTCACCGGGAGAAACTTCGATCAACTTATGAAAACGAAAAGGATCAGCAAAGTCCACTTTCTTTGCCGGAGTGGCAGGTGCTGCCACTTTCTGTTCCTGCTGGTTACATGCTGACGCCGTTATCAGGCACCCGATCAATGCAAATAAATAAACCCTATATTTCATTCTGATCAATTAGTGAATGAGTGAATTAGTGAGTTAGCGAATTTTCAACCAATCATTCACTAACTCACTAATTCACTCATTAATTATAAAGCGCATCAGGCGATAATTCGCCTTTAGGTTTACCTGGCACGGTCATATACACTTTCAGCGCGCTCACCGAGCCAATATCGAAATATTTTAGCGTAAACTTATGATAACCTTTTTGTAATGCCACGGCCCCTCCTTGTTCGGCTACCGGGTGTTTGCCATCGTTGTTTACTATAGGCTGATCATCAATCACAAGAACAGATCCGTCATCCGAACGTGTCGAGAATTGGTAAAGACCATCAGCATCAATACGTATAAAACCGTTGTATATTACGCCAAAGCCCGGATTATTCTTTTTGAGTATCGCCGGATTAAAGCTTTTTGCTACACCACTATCAACCACGGCAGCCTTTGAAAGGTCGCTGGTATTATCAAAAATCCCTTGCATAAACTGGTACTTCAGCCCTTGTGAGTTGCCCTGGTATGCTACCGGAGCCAATAGACCTTTATTATATACCATAGTATGGGTTACCTGGCTTTGTTTTCCTTTCGGGGTAATCACGATAGTTTTCAATTCGCGGTACTGATCTTGTGGCACGTCATAAGTCATGGGCTTGGTATACTCGATGTCTGTCTCGCGTGGAGTATAGCCGTCTATTGTATAATATATTTTAGCGCCCGCTACAGGAGATTTAAGTGTGACGTTTAATGAACTGCCAAATATGACGGTATCCTGCGGTGTGTTTATGGTTAAAGGAACACGATAATTGCAATTGTTCTTATCCAGGTAAGCCAGCTGAACCGGTAAGCGAACTTCTGAAAAGTCTTTAAAATTCTTGTTAGCTAGCGGCGTCCATGCTATTTCTGATAACGCAAGTAAGCGTGGGTACATCATATATTCTACTTTCAGCTCGGTTGGAATATATTCCGTCCAAAGGTTGGCTTGTACTCCTATAATGAATTTTTGCTGCTCAGGCGTTAAGGCCGCTGGTGTTGGGTTATAACTGTATGTGGATGATAACGGCGTATATCCGCCGATGCTCAACGGTTCGCCTGAGCGGCTTTGGGCGTGATCTATATATAAACCACCGCTACCCGGAGTCATGATAACATTGTGATTTTGACGGGCCGCTGTAATACCACCTGCTTCTCCACGCCAGCTCATTACTGTGGCGTTTGGTGATAAACCGCCTTCCAATATCTCGTCCCAGCCGATTATGCTACGGCCCTTTGAGTTCACAAATTTTTCAATGCGCTGAATAAAATAGCTTTGCAGTTGTTCTTCGTTCTTCAGCTTTAATTTTTTGATCAGTTTTTGGCAGAATGCGGATTGTTTCCATGCTTCTTTCGGCACCTCATCGCCACCAATATGGATGTATTTGCTCGGGAAGAGTTCCATCACTTCGGTCAATACATCTTCCAGGAAATCGAATGTTTTATCCGACGGGCAATAGACATCTTTAACCACACCCCATGTCTCGTAAGTTTTATAAGTTTTGCCCGGGTCACAGCTCAATTCCGGATAAGCAGCTAAAGCAGCCATCGAGTGACCCGGCATTTCAATTTCAGGAACAACGGTGATGTACCTGTCAGCAGCATATTTTACTACTTCACGTATTTGATCTTGTGTGTAGAAGCCGCCGTAGGGTGTATTGTCGAATTGTTGTGGCGTACGGTCATGATAATTGCCGATAACGGTTTGAGCCCGTTGACTACCTATTTCGGTCAGTCTTGGATATTTTTTGATCTCGATGCGCCATCCCTGGTCGTCGGTTAGGTGCCAATGAAAATTGTTCAGCTTATAGTAAGCCATCATATCAATGGTCTTTTTAACAAATTCGACAGAGAAAAAATGACGGCATACGTCCAGCATAAATCCCCTGTAACCAAAACGTGGATAATCCTCGATCTGTGTACAAGGCAATTTTATCGTTGCACCGTGATCAGCCGGAATTAACTGCAGCAGGGTTTGTATCCCGTAAAATAGTCCTGCGCCTTTCCCTGCAACAATGATCTGTTGAGGAGTGATCGTCAAGCGATAACCTTGATCGGGCAAGCCTTCAGTACCTTTGTCTGTAAAAACAATGCTGTTGGTTACGCTTTCACCAGTGTTTAATTTTGCTTCGTTACGAAGATTTAGTTTGCTGTGCAGGTATTCGGTAAAGAATTGGACTGCTTTATTATTCAGGCTATCAGCGAGTAAGGCGGTCTGCTGACTTAAAACAAACTCACCCGAAGCTTTTTTAACTGAAACCGGGGCCGGAACGATACCCATATACGGATCAGCATCCTGAGCCTTGGCACTTAAACCGAAACAAACCAAAAGAATTGAGATAGATAGCGCAATATTTTTATACATAATTACTTATACGGAAATATAAGGCGGTGAAGTTAAAAGATTTTATAAAAAAACTGTACCCGGTACATGTAAAAAATCTGAAAGAAACCAAAAAAGCCACTCGCTTTTAACGAATGGCTTTGATTTATTTCTTTGCAGGCTTGGTCTCTGGTGCTGCGACTGCCTCAACCTTCTTTTTAAGCTTGTGCGGCCGCTTTTTTCCGTATGAGCCTATTGCAATTTTTCCTTTTCTTGATTTTTGATCGCCTTTTCCCATGGTATTATGATGTTTATGAACTGATAATCAATAATACGAAAAATTGTTTGTCTGAACCATGATTTATAGGATTAAAGGATTTCCCTGATTGAAATTAAATCATGCTAATCGGGAAAATCCGACGAATCAAGGTTCAGACAACATCAAGCCGTCACTTCATGCTCCTTCGACGCCAGATAACGTTCGGCATCAATGGCTGCCATACAGCCTGTTCCGGCTGCTGTAACTGCCTGGCGGTAAACGTGATCTTGTGCGTCGCCGCAGGCGAAAACACCTTCAATGTTTGTTTTGGATGAACCTGGTATTGTTTTGATATAGCCAGTTTCATCCATATCTATCCAATCTTTAAATATCTCAGTATTCGGATGGTGACCGATAGCTACGAAGAATCCGGTCACATCCAAAGTTTTTTCTTCGTTTGTTTTATTATTGATCGTTTTAACACCTATTACTACCTGACCGTCGCCAACAATTTCTTTAGCCTCAGTATTGTAGATCACTTCGATATTGTGTGTATTCAACACACGATGCATCATGGCTTTTGAAGCGCGGAACTCCTCGCGTCTTACCAACATATATACCTTGCGGCATAATTTTGCCAGGTATGTTGCTTCTTCAGCAGCGGTATCACCGGCCCCAACGATTGCTACATCCTGGCCACGGAAAAAGAAGCCATCACATACAGCACAGGCTGATACGCCGAAGCCATTATATTTTTGCTCGGATTCCAAACCCAGCCATTTAGCTGAAGCGCCTGTTGAAATGATCACAGTTTCGGCAATAATGGTTTTGGTTTCGTCAACGATCACTTTATGTGGAGCGCTTGAAAAATCAACCGAGGTTACATAACCAAATCGGATATCGGTACCTAAGCGAGATGCTTGTTTTTCGAAATTTTCCATCATCGCAGGTCCTTGTATTCCATCAGGATAACCGGGATAATTTTCAACCTCAGTGGTTTGGGTAAGCTGACCACCAGCTAATAACCCCGTATATAAAACTGGTTTCAGATCGGCACGTGCTGCATATATAGCGGCAGTGTAACCAGCTGGACCAGAGCCTATAATAAGGCATTTTACATGTTCAATCTCTTGTGACATCAGATTATTATAAAGGACACAAATCTAACAAAAAAGCGGATTTTATTAGTCAGGCAGTGGTAAAATCAACTACTTACCCGTATTGGCCTTTAATACCCGGATAAAGTTGCCACCCAGTATTTTGTCGATGTCGGCTTGTGAATAGTTCAATTTCAGCAGTTCTTCGGTGATTTTGGGATAATCCGTTACATCGTCCATGCCTAAAGGATAAGATTCCGCGCCATCAAAGTCTGACCCGGTACCCACGTGATCCGCTCCTATCAATTTCACCATATAATCGATATGTTTTATCAGCAGACTCAAAGGCGGACGAAGTTGATCCGATTCAGATTTATAAATCACATTCAGGCGGATATTGGCCAGGTCATGGTCATGATAGATTTTGATGAGTGAATCCAGTTCCGCATGATGCTTATGCAAAAAGCGCGATACTTTGTGCATATAGCTACTATCCACAAACCCACTATAAAAATTCACGAATACTACGCCACCATTCTTAGCCAATGCGTTCAACTGCGCATCCTTCATATTGCGCTGGTTTGGGTTTAAAGCATATGCGCAGCTATGCGAGGCGATAACGGGTTTGGTTGAAGTAGCGATCACATCATAAAAGGTTTGTTCACCCACGTGTGAAACATCCACCATAACACCCAAATCATTTAAATGCCGAACGATCTGCTTGCCGTAATCTGTTAAGCCGATATGCTTTAATGAATCGCGATGATGTGTTTCATCCCGGGCTGAAGTAGCCCACGAGGTGCTGTTGTTCCAGGTGAGGGTAAGATAACGCATGCCGCGTTTAGCCAGGGCGTCGATGTAATCCATCCTGTCTTCTATCATATGGCCGCCTTCCACGCCTATCATTGCGGCAAATTTCTTTTGGGCGACTGCCTTTTCCAACTCCTCAGCATTGCGCACCAATACCATTTTGCCAGGATTACGTTTGATCAGCGCATCCAGCGAATCGATCTCCCTGTTAGCAAATTTGAATGCTGTTCCTTTACCATAATCTTCGCCGCACCAGATAGAAAAAACCTGTACATCCAACCCGCCTTCCTTTGCACGGACCAAATCGAAATTTCCGGTAGTTTGACGTTTGGACAGATCTAATTTGGTGATGAGTTCATTTGAAATTACATCGTTATGCGTATCAACCAATATAGCTTTGTCATGAATTTCGCGCGCATTTTGGGCGTATGAATTGATGGTAAGAAGCGATGAAAACAATAGTAGCAGTTTTTTCATAAGTACGAATTTGATTATTTATATCAATGTTTAACCATCAACACTATAGCAGCAATAATTAAAAAGACGACGCCTAAGCCGAAAATTATTATTTCTGCAAAAACAGTCGGTCCATCGTTGAGCGTAAATCTGCCGACATCATTTCTATCATATATCACCTTTACCTGCTGGCCCTCCTGGTAAGGACAGGGGTTAGTATAAAATTGAGGAGTTTTGGTCACGAATTCATCACCTACAGCAAATTTTATAACTGGTCTGTATGTATACGTTCCGTCACTGTCAGGTCCAGACCTTTCAATTGTAGTAATAATACCGTTAATTACTACTCCATTCTGTAAAAGTGAAATGCGTCTATTTCTCCGCATAAATCCGAATACAACTAATGCGGCACCAACTGCAATTAGAATAAATTCCATGAATGAAAGGTATACAATTGCATGTAGAGATACAATACTTGTGTCTTCAGTATAGCGATAGTAGAAACACAATGTATTGCGTCTCTACGGCATCATTTGGTCATTTGATAAATGATCAACCCAAATGAGAAAACCAGCAGGCATATTCCGGATATGACGAACACTTCCCAAACTAATGGACTTTCAGCCTTTACGCCGGCCGTTAGAAGGTGTTTGCGTTCCCGTTGCCTTGTAATTCCTAATGTGATAAATAATAAGCCGCCTGTAGCAGCAATAACTTCATGATACATGTGGGGGTGATTATTGCTTTTTTTTGCTAACAGAACTTTATATCATTTTGTTGTGCTAACAGCCTGATATTTTGATGTGTAGCAAAAGTTTTACGTTCTGTGATCAGTTAACAGTTGACCAGTTATCAGGCAATAGCAGCTTAACCAATCACTGATTAACTGGTTAACCAGTAACCGATCACTAACTAAGTCTGTATAATCCCCACATTAAACTGCTTTTCGATAGGTGCATGATTAGCTGCTTCTATACCCATGGAAATAACTTTGCGGGTTTCGAGCGGATCAATGATGCCGTCAACCCAAAGACGTGCCGCGGCGTAGTAGGGTGTGGTTTGTGAATTATAGCGGTCTGTTATCTGTTTCAGCAATTCTTCTTCTTTTTTTGAGTCGACCTCCTCGCCCTTTGCCTTCATGGCTGATTCCTGTATCTGCAATAAAGTTTTGGCTGCCTGCGCACCACCCATCACTGCGATTTTAGCAGAGGGCCATGCATAGATCAATCGTGGATCATAGGCTTTACCACACATGGCATAGTTACCTGCACCGTATGAATTACCCAGAATGAAGGTAAACTTAGGCACCACCGAATTAGCTACAGCGTTCACCATTTTTGCGCCGTCTTTGATGATACCGCCCTGCTCAGAGCGACTGCCTACCATAAAGCCCGTTACATCTTGCAAAAAGACCAACGGTATCTTTTTCTGATTGCAATTCATAATAAAGCGGGTGGCTTTATCTGCCGAGTCCGAATAGATGACTCCACCAAACTGCATCTCTCCTTTTTTAGATTTCAACACCTTACGCTGATTGGCCACAATGCCTATTGCCCAACCGTCTACTCTGCCTAAACCACAGATGATCGATTGTCCATATCCTTCTTTATATTCCTCAAAATCAGAATCATCCAACAGTCTATTGATTATCTCCTTCATATCATATGGCTTCTCCCGGTTGTCGGGTAAAATCCCATAGATATCTTTTTCGTTCTGTTTTGGAGCGACTGGTTCAATCCTGTCGAATCCGGCTTTGGTGTAGTCGCCCACCATGCTCATAATATTCCGGATCGAATCGAGACAGGCCTGGTCGTTAGGTTGTTTGTAGTCCGTTACTCCTGAAATTTCGCAATGCGTGGTTGCACCGCCGAGAGTTTCATTATCTACATCTTCGCCAATTGCTGATTTTACAAGATATGATCCCGCCAGGAAAACTGAACCCGTGCCGTCTACAATCATGGCTTCATCACTCATGATAGGCAAATAAGCCCCTCCTGCTACGCACGAACCCATAATAGCGGAGATCTGGATAATTCCCGAGCTACTCATAATGGCGTTGTTGCGAAAGATGCGTCCGAAATGCTCTTTATCGGGGAAGATCTCATCCTGCAGCGGCAAAAACACACCAGCCGAATCAACAAGATAAATGATAGGCAGTCTATTCTCAATAGAAATTTCTTGCGCGCGCAGATTTTTTTTTGCAGTAATGGGGAACCACGCTCCAGCTTTTACGGTAGCGTCATTAGCGACAATCACACATTGACGGCCCGATACATATCCAATCCCACAAACTACACCACCTGATGGACAACCGCCGTGCTCAGCATACATACCATCACCCACAAAAGCGCCAATCTCCAGCCAGGGCTTATCTTTATCAATCAAATAAAATACCCGCTCCCGTGCCAGCATCTTACCTTTTTCTTTTTGTTTAGCAGCAGCCTTCTCACCACCTCCGGCATACACTTTCTTCAGCCGAACTTGCAGATCGTATACCAGTTGCTTATTTATATCTTCATTTTTATTGAATTCGATGTCCATAGGTATTAGTGATTGGTTAATCAGTGACCGGTGATCAGCTGAATTATGGTAAAGGTAATAATTGTAGGGATTATCAGACCCAGTCACTGATAACTGATAACCGGTTAACTGACCACTAATCTCTAACCCCCGGCCTTCTCTTTACCGGTGATATCGACTTAACAATAGTCGCCCCTTTTACCGGATTTTTAACAGGCTTCATCCGCGATAACGAATTTTGATAAGCAGCTTCCAGCAGTTGCTTCATATACCATTCCTGGAAGTCTTCCCTGTCCTTCACCCTGATATAACGATACTGGTTTCCTTCGCCCAAAAGCATATTGCCCGGGTCATCGATATCCACGCCACGGTTAAAACCAAAATTTATATGATCACTGCAAACCGCTATACTACAAAACACATCCCCTGCCTTATCTGTAGGCGACCAGCCAAAAGCAACTGCATTGTAGTTATCGTAAATCAGTTCGTTTGTGTCAGGGTATAAATCCCACACAAATTCGCGCAGCCATAAAGCCGCTGCCTTTACCTTGTCGGGGTAAGGTAATAGGAACTTCACTACGTCATTAACTTCTTCTTTGGGCATGAGTTTAATGATAATATGTTTTTAAATTTATGGACTTAATTCGCACAAAACCAATTATCCATGCCTGTTAAAATAAAAAGGATATATGAGCCTTATTCAAATGATGACGGCTACCGTGTACTGATCGATCGCCTGTGGCCGCGTGGGATAAAAAAGGAGAACTCACACATCGACAAATGGCTGAAAGAAATTGCGCCATCTACCGAATTGCGCAAAGAATTTAACCATATGGTGGATAAATGGGAGCAATTTAAAGTTGCTTATCATACCGAGCTAAGGAATTCGCCTGCTGTGGATGAGCTTTGGGATGATATAGAAAAACATGGAACGGTTACCCTGTTATATGCTGCGAGAGACGAAGAGCATAATCACGCCCTTGTTTTACAGGATTTCATAAAAAAAGCAAATTAAAAGAGAGCCGACAACGGGAATCGAACCTGCGACCTACGCGTTACGAGTGCGTTGCTCTACCAGCTGAGCTATGTCGGCTTAATTGTGATCTATCAAAGATATACTAGTACGTTAAAACAACAAATTTTGATTCAATAAACTGCCGTTAGCTGAGACCTTTCTGGACATTAAAGCCGGTCGAGCGATTTACGCAGACTGCTCCCCTGCGCTTTGAACTGGGAAGGCGTAAGCCCGGTAACTTTTTTAAATTGTGCTGATAAATGTGCCACGCTGCTATACCCCAATTTATAGGATATCTCGTTCAGGTTCATTTCCTTGTAGGCCAGCAGCTCCTTTACCTTTTCAATCTTTTGCAGAATAACAAACTGCTCAATGGTAATACCCTCCGTTTCTGAAAATAGCTTGCTTAATTGCGAATACTCTTTATTGAGTTCATTGGATAGTAGCTTTGAAAAAGTAACTTTTTCATCCTCCTGGTAATGGATATGGTCGACAATAATTGATTTTATTTTCACAATCTGCTGACTGCGGTTATCGTCCAGCAATTCAAACCCCAGCTGTTTTAATTGCGACCCGAATTGTTCAAGTTCTGCCGGTGTAAGTGGGTTCTGCAATATGACCTCGCCTAAACTAACATGCAATGGTTCGATATTGATATTAGCCAGTGACTGCTCCACCGCCCTGATACAGCGTTGGCATACCATATTTTTTATAAAATACTTCAAATGTTTATTGCTTAATGTGTATGAAGATAAGTAAAAGAAAAACGGCCACCCAATTGCGGGCAGCCATTTATTTCAAGACAGTTTGTGCTTATTATTTGCAATTGCAGTTGTCGCCACAATTACAATTCTGACAAGTACAATTTGGGTTGCTGCATTTTTTTGAGTCTTTCTGAGTTGTTTCGGTTAATTGAAATTCTGTTTTCATGATCTTTTTTTTTAATAATTTATATCACAAAAGTACCCCGGCAATGGCAGCCGGATGTTACATTACTTTGGGAAAGATTTACAGAATTTTGTGTTGATTTAAGAACAGAACAATTGCGGACAACTTATATTTTTGATAAATGAAAATAAGTATTACAGATGCAGTAGAAAAGTTAGACCAGGCGCATGGCCAATTATTTGCCAAAGTAATGGAACATGGCACAATGTCTGTCGAAATATATCGCCCGATAAAAAACGATCCCCAGACGCCGCATAAACAAGATGAGCTGTATGTCGTCATCAGCGGTAATGGCGTGTTTTTAAATGGGGATGACCGCACCACTTTTAAACAAGGCGATGTGCTTTTCGTAAAAGCTGGAATAAAGCACCGCTTTGAGAATTTTACCGATGATTTTATGACATGGGTGATATTCTTTGAGTCATAAGTCTTAAGTTCTAAGTAATAAGTCAAAAACAAAACTTAAGACTTTCGACTCAAGACTTATGACTTCAGACTTAGGTCAGATTCCTATCCTTAAACCAAACTTCGTCAGGAACAGCATTGAAATTTTCCATCAGGCTAACCAGCTCAATCGGGTCGCCGGATGTAAGTACCAATTTACGATTGGCAGGTTTCAGGAATTTCTGTTCAACCATTACATCCATTTGCTTAAGCAGGTTATCATAAAAACCGTTCACATTCAGCACACCGATAGGTTTGTTATGAAGACCAAGCTGTAACCAGGTCAACACTTCAAAAAACTCTTCCAGCGTACCAAAACCACCGGGAAGCATGATGATACCGTCGCACAGATCATTCATCATTTGTTTGCGGTGGTGCATGGTATCAACAATGTGTAATTCGGTCAGCCCTGTATGGCCAACTTCTTTATCCATCAAAAACTGAGGGATTACCCCTATCGTCTTCCCGCCGAGGCTGATCATTTCATCAGCCAGCAAACCCATCAGCCCTACTTTTCCGCCGCCAAAAACAAGACTGATGTTCCGGTTAAACATCACTTCGATCAATTGCTCGGCAGCTTCCCTTAAAACAGGATCGCCGTTGAAATTAGCACCGCAGAAGATACAAATGGAGGTCATAATTAGTGAATGAGTGAGTTAGTGAATGAATGAATGTCCGAAAGTCGGAAAAGCCAGTTAAGTCCGGAAGAAAACGTTGTTAATTTTCCAACAATTATAACTTAATCAACTCAATCCAACTTAATCAACCAATCAACCCTTTACTAGTATAATTCGGCGCTTCTTTCGTGATCGTAATATCGTGCGGATGGCTTTCGCGCATGCCGGCAGCGGTGATACGTACAAATTTGGCTGCCTGTAATTGTTCAATATTGGCAGCACCACAATAATGCATACCTGCACGTAAACCACCGATGTACTGGTAGATCACTTCTGACAGGGTACCTTTGTAAGGAACGCGTCCCACGATACCTTCAGGAACCAGTTTGGTAACCACATCGGTTTCGTCCTGGAAGTAGCGATCTTTAGAGCCCTTATCCATTGCCTCAACCGAACCCATACCACGGTAAGATTTGAATTTACGGCCTTCGTAGATGATGGTTTCGCCTGGTGATTCTTCTACCCCAGCAAATAATGAGCCTGCCATGATAGAGCTTGCACCTGCGGCAATGGCTTTTACTATATCACCAGTTTGTTTGATACCGCCATCGGCTATAACCGGTATACCACGTCCTTTTAATGCAGTGGCGCATTCGTAAACGGCAAATAATTGCGGAACGCCTACACCTGCAACAATACGTGTGGTACAAATAGAGCCCGGACCGATACCTACTTTAACCGCATCAGCGCCTGCATCTGCAAGAGCGATGGCAGCATCGGCAGTAGCGATATTACCTGCGATCACCTGCAGATCAAGGAACAGTGATTTTACTGCTTTTACCATGTCGATCACCCCTTTTGAATGACCGTGAGCTGTATCAACAGTGATCACATCTACACCTGCTTGTACCAATGCTTTTACACGCTCGATATTATCGGATGCAACACCAACTGCGGCACCTACACGAAGGCGGCCAAATTCATCCTTGCAAGCATTCGGATAGTTTTTGAATTTTTGGATATCCTTAAACGTGATCAAGCCACACAGGAAGCCATGTTCATCAACTACCGGTAGTTTCTCGATCTTATGATTTTGAAGTATTTCTTCGGCCTGAAATAAAGTGGTGCCCTGGGGCGCAGTGATCAGGTTGGCGCTGGTCATTACCTCGCTTACCGGGCGGTCCATTTCTTTTTGGAAACGAAGATCGCGGTTGGTGATGATACCCCTTAGTTTACGGTCGCCATTAATAATTGGAATACCGCCTATTCTGTACTCACGCATGATCTTTACAGCGTCAGCTACGGTTGAATCGTCGTGTAAGGTAACCGGGTCTTGTATCATACCGCTTTCGGAACGTTTTACTTTACGCACTTCATCGGCCTGCGCCTGGATAGTCATGTTTTTGTGCAGGATGCCCATCCCGCCAGCTTGAGCGATAGCAATAGCCAAAGCTGATTCGGTTACGGTATCCATTGCCGCTGAAAGGACAGGAATATTCAACCTGATCTTTTTAGTAAGCCATGAACCGGTTTCTACATCGCGCGGTAAAACTTCTGAATAAGCCGGGAGTAATAAAACATCGTCGTAAGTTAAGCCTTCGGCGACAAATTTGGTGGGATCTAACTGCATAGCAAATAACTTTTTGGATTTATTATTTGCCAGGCAAAGATAGCTTTTTATTTCGGATTTCGGAATTACGATTTCGGATTTTTTGACTTTACTCCCAAAATGGCATTGGAATGATAATTTACGATTTTAGGTTTACGAGTTACGATTGTTTTTTATTTGAATGAAAATGGCTCTATTATCACATTCTTTAAAATCGTAAATCTAAAATCGTAATTCGTAAATCAATCAATATTTCCCTACAATTACCTTATAGAAATTATCCGTATCCAAATATTTCTTTGCCATTTGCATCACGTCAACAGAAGTAATAGACTTCACGGTTTCTGTGTATTGGTCGTAATAATCGTAGTCCAGTCCGAAGAAATAGATGTTTTTGAACTTATCGGCATGTGAGAATATATTTTCGAGGCTGCCTAAAAGTGAGCCCAGCATATAATTTCTGACTAGTGATAACTCCCCTTCTGGTATCAGTACAGTTTTCAGAATATTGATCTCTTTCTCAATTTCATTAACTGCTTTTTTGCAAACATCAGCGCCAACTTCGGTCGCAATAAAAAATGCCCCTCCTTTGCTTAATGAGCTCGAACCTGAACCTATGCCGTAAGTGTATCCTTTATCTTCGCGGATATTGGCCATCAGGCGCGAACCAAAGTAGCCACCTAAAACGGTGTTCATTACCTGCAAAGCCGGGAAATCAGGATGTGTACGGTTAATAGACGGTAAACCCATCCGTATAGCCGACTGCAATGCCTCAGGCTTCTCAACAAAATAGAAATGATCACGCGCTGGTGTTAATTCAAGCTGAGAGGTGTCGGCTTTAATTGAATAATTAGACCACCCATTTCCGAACGACTCTTTTAAATGATCAAGCGTAGACTGTTCGATTTTTCCTGATACCAAAATGGCACAGTTTGACGGCTGATACATTTGTTTAAAATGTTCCAGCATATCTTCGCGATGAAGAGTTTTGTAGTCGTCCATATCGGCTCCTAAGCCGTAAATGGTATCTCCGTAAACCGCCTTGTTGAACTTGCGGCGTGCAACCACATCATTCTTTTGCAAGCTAACTTGTAATTTTTGCTGCTGGTTGCGAATGAAAGTCGCCAGTTCCTTTTCAGGGAAAACAGAATCGGTAATAATATCTTTCAGCACCGGCAAAGTAGCCGCCAGGTGACGGGTTAAAGTATATAGCACTACCTGCGAATGATCGTAGCCGTAATCTACCTGCAAAAAAGCTCCGTAAAAATCGATCTTATCGGCAATTTGCGCAGCCGACAGTTTCGATGTACCCTCGGTTAGCATCGTATTTACCGCGACGTTCAGTAGCGGTTTAGCCGGGTCAAAACGTAAATTGCCGAATATCCACTCAATACGTACCAGGTCCTGGTCGCTCGAATTAAAGCAGAATATTTTACAACCATTGTCCAGGTTGATCTGTTCGGGTTTGATCAACTCAATCTGTCCTACTGCATTAAATTCAGGTGCTATTGTCCTTTCTAATTTCATTTCCATTTTGATATTTAAGCAGCCAGGTAAATCAACGTTGAGGAGTTTTCTTTGCGGAAAATTTTCTGAGCCTGTTTTTGTATCTGTTCAGCTGTTACGGCCAGGTATTTATCAGTTTCGCGGTTCAGGCTTTCTGCATCTCCAAACAGTTCGAACTGGGCCAGGTTCATGGCTTTATCCAGTAAAGACATTTCAGAAAACACCATGGTCGATTCTGTTTTGTTCTTCACCTTGGTCAGCTCATCGTTTGCAACCAGTTCCCGCTTAATTATTTCCAATTCTTCCCAGATAGCAGCTTCGGCAGTTTCGATGCTCACGTTTTCCAAAGGTTTACCTTCAACTACAAACATACCTTTATCAAAGCTGCCCATATTGTAGGCGTGTATCTCGCTGAACAATTGCTTGTCTTTTACCAGGGTTTTATACAAGCGAGATGAGTTCCCTCTCGACAAAATATCCGATATCAGATCGGCCTCGTAATAGCCTTCATCTAAACGACCGGGCATATGGAACGCTATATAAACATCATTCAATGGCACTTTACCGGCGACAGTTAATCTGCTCTCTTCCTTTTGCTCAGGCTCTTGCGGCAGATTGCGTTGATATTTTTCTCCGGCAGGGATCGGCGCAAACCACTTTTCAGCTAATTGCTTAGCCTGCTCAGTAGTGACATCGCCACCAACTACCATAATGGCATTTTGCGGGTTATAATGTTTTTTGAAGAATGATTTTACATCCTCTATCTGCGCATCTTCTATGTGCTTGATCTCCTTACCTATCGTAGCCCATTGATATGGGTGCTTCTTGTAAACCAACGGACGCAATTTCAGCCAAACATCACCATAAGGCTGGTTCAGGTAGCGTTGTTTGAACTCTTCTATTACCACATTGCGTTGCACCTCGAGACTTTTTTTACTAAAGGCCAGGCTCAACATACGATCGCTTTCCAACCAGAAAGCCGTTTCGATATTGGCTGCGGGCAGGGTGATGTAATAGTTGGTGATATCGTTGGTAGTGAATGCATTATTCTCGCCCCCTACGCGCTGCAAGGGTTCGTCATATACTGGAATGTTGACCGATCCACCAAACATCAGGTGCTCAAACAAGTGCGCAAAGCCTGTTTTGTCAGGGTCTTCATCGCGTGCACCAACATCATAAAGAATATTGAGCACAGCCATAGGCGTGGTGTGGTCTTCGTGCACGATGACACGAAGTCCGTTATCCAAAGTAAAACGGTTGAATTTAACCATCAAAAAAACTAATAAAAGTGGATTGCAAATGTAGAATTTTTAGCCGAAGTAGCTATAAGTGACCTTGTCACTATAAAATAAAAAATATTTTTTTAATTAAAAAATCTTGGAGAAGATATAAACTAATACTATATTTACATTGCCTTTCCACATACGTTTATCACAATTGTTAATAACTTTTGAACAGCTGAGAATAGGTAAGTAAAGAAAATCCTAGCCGTAATGACGCAGTCGCAATTAATTCAACATATGTCCGCACCCGGAAAGGGGACCACAGTAGCCAAACTGGGGCGCCAGATAAAGAGGGAAAACTTCTCTTTAAGGGAATTAGTTGACATGACTTTTCACGAGGATAAGGAGATCGCCTTAAAATCATCGCGTTTGCTACAACACGTGCTGTTCAAATTTCCCGAAAACTACTACCAGGATATTCAATATTTCATCGATCATGTTTTTGATGTACAAAGCGCAAGCAGCAAAAAACCGTACGCCAAAGTGCTGATGCATATCACTTCGCCGGAAGTACCGAGAGATGTACGCGAAAAGATGAAAGAGATTGAAATGGAGCGCGTGGTAGAGCTATGCTTTGAATGGATGATCGACCCTAAAATGTTGGTTAGCGTTCGTGCATATGCCGCAGAGGCATTGTTCAATCTGCGTCACCGTTATCCATGGATAGCCGAAGAACTTTCAAAACAACTGGAATTTATGACCCGCACTGCCACGCCAAACCTGCTGGCTAAGTGTAACTATATCCTGAGCTACCTTCACCCGGAAGATTAATTTTGCCCTCAATCAGGTTTAAAGATGCTTACATCTGACGAACTGATAAAAGAAATTAGCACCACCATGATCAAAACCAAGGTGGTTAAATTAAGTGCGATCATTAAAGAGCAGCAGTTCTCAATATCCAATCTCATAGACATTACTTTTCATCCCGATAAAAACATTGCATTCAGGGCAGCGTGGATTTTGGAAAACCTGTTCCTGCAAAAGCCGGAGAGTTATACTGAAAACCTGGAGTATCTCATTTCAAGAATAAAAGATGTAGACAATCCAAGCTGCAAACGACATTATGCCAAAATATTGATGCATATCACTGCGCCAAAAGCACCGGCAATCATCAAGCAAAAATTAATTGGGATTGATCTTGAGCCAGTAGTTGAACAATTGTTCGACTGGCTGATCGACCCGAAGATATTGATCGCTGTTAAAGTATTTGCCGCCGAAGCCTTATTCAATGTCCGTGACCGCTATCCGTGGATAACCGAAGAGCTCGCTAACCAAATCCGTTTCCTCATGCGTGATGGAACGGCGGCTATTCAATCAAGAGGAAGGAAACTCCTGGCCCGACTTTAAAGTTCGCAGCTCTTATTTCAGTTTGCAGTTATTAGTTTGCAGTTTGCAAGTAACTCCATTTTAAACTATGTCAACTGCAAACAGCATACTGCCAACTCTTCTTGCAAACTGCCCACTGCAAACTGCAAACTTAATCAGATGTAGGCTGATCTTCCCTGTGCAAATGTGTACTTACCTGGTAATGATGCAGTTTGGCTTCAATTGCTGACTGGCTATTATCGGCGTATGTACCGAAAGCATTTACTAAAACGCCCCTTAGATTATATTTCTGTGATTTGATAGCATATACAATTGACATATCGGACGGATTGCTTTCCCCTTCAAACCGGTAAAACTCGTCTATCTCAAAATCATCGGCACCCATATGGATGTCTTGGTCTTTATCATCCAAAGTATCGCCTTCGAGGCTCAAATTGGCAGTATATCCCCGTTTATTCATATCGTTAGTGGCATCCACTAAAGTTTCATAGCTTCTCATAGGTTTTTGTATTAAGGTGATAATGAGTAAACTTTAAAACCGTGCTGTTGTTTGATTGAAAAGCTATTGGGAAGGTGAGATTTATTGTCCGGAGCAATTAAACTCCATGGAGAATGGAGCGTCTATAAAAAAGAAAAGCCAGACCTCGCGCCCGGCAGTTCAAATTAATTTAACTACTTTAACTCATTTATACGAAACCAGCCAAAATAAAGTTGGTAATAATAATGTTACACAATACAAATCCTGTCAATACAGACCTTTGATAAATTTTAATGAAAGATTAGCCAGATCCAGACACTTATTTAATTGAACACTATGAAAAGAATTACCCCTATTGTATTACTATTATTACTGCTCATGAATGTGA
>Ga0105240_10003260_pt1 | contig 25370 bp, 18 predicted proteins | sample KBSC54metaG_FD_80426 | JGI IMG/M metagenome (GOLD analysis project Ga0105240, IMG submission 80426) | Corn rhizosphere microbial communities from Kellogg Biological Station, Michigan, USA - KBS C5-4 metaG | ecosystem: Host-associated > Plants > Roots > Rhizosphere > Soil | place: Michigan, USA...
AAAGTTTTTCGCGGTGTGGGCCGCTTCCATGGTGAGTCGTCGCTGCGAACATGGATTTACCGGATCGCGCTTCATGAAGCTTCGAACCAACGGCGCTGGTGGATGCGACACAAGCAGCAGGAAGTACCGATTGAGCAGGAGATTGGGGAAAGCAATTGCGGCACGTCGATGAAGCTGAAGGAGACGCTGGTCGATCCGGGGGAATCGCCGTTCGACATGGCGCTCCATGAGGAGAATCGAGTGCGCGTTGAAGCCGCGCTCAGCCAGGTTCCGGAGCCGTTCCGGACCACGCTCATCCTCCGGGATATTGAAGGATTTGTTTACGAAGAAGTAGCCGAGATCCAGGGGGTGAATCTCGGAACAGTTAAATCGAGGCTCGTGCGTGGACGAGCCCTTTTGAAGGCCATTCTTGAGGAATCCCGATCGGCCGATGCAGCCATGCCGCGTCGCGCGTTTGAGGTTTCTCTAGGAGAGGAGGCGAGATGAACGACTGCGGCTCCATTCAACCGAAGTTCTCGGAGTATCTTGATGGCCGGCTGACCGGGCACGAGATGCAGAGCATCGCCGCCCATATTGAAGGCTGTCACGGTTGTTCGATCGAATGGGCAGGGCTGAAAAAGACGCAAACGGCATTGGCCTCTCTGGGCCCGGTGCCGCAACCCGAGGACCTGCTGCTGCGCATTCGAGTAGCAGTGAGCCATGAGCGGGCACGCAGCCGGAGAAGTCTGCTGCAGAGCTGCAAGCTTACCTGGGACAACACAGTCGGGCCGTTCGTCTTGCAGGCGACAGCCGGATTCGCCAGTGCTGTCCTGCTGCTCGGCACCATAACGGTGCTGGTGGGGATGTTTACGCGGCCTGAAATGGCGCACGGCGTTGATGAACCGCTGGGCATGGCGACGGCACCGCATTTTTTGTATCTCTCCTCCGCCATCAGCAGCAATGATCAGATCCGCGAACTCAGCTCTCCGGTGGTTGTCGAGGCATATATCAACGGAGAAGGCGAAGTCTACGATTACCGCATCGTCTCAGGCCCGGTGGACGACACAACGCGCACCCAGGTGGAGAACCTGCTGCTGTGGAGCCACTTTGAGCCGGCCCGCTTCTTCGGGCAGCCGGTTCGCGGTCTAGCTGTGCTCTCGTTCTCAGGCGTTTCCGTTCGCGGGTAGCACCAAGATCTCAGGATCCCAACTGGCCCTTGCGCTGAAGGCGTCAGGGCCTTTCCTTGCTCGTTTTGCTTCGTCTAACCTCCGTGCTCCCAGATTGTTTCCGAAACTGCAACAAGGCCGAACACGTGAACTACGGTGTCGAATGCCGTAGACTGCATGAAAGGTCCTTGTTCATGTCGTTAAGCCGCTTTTTTACTGTTGCCAGTGCTCTATCTGCCACGATTTGCCTTCTGGTCGCATCCAGTGCCGCGCCCGTCGTTGCTCAATCTTCGAGCAGCAGCCAGCAGGGCTCCTCATCCCAGCCTGTTCAAGAGAAGGCTCCGACGCTCGTTGATCCCGCGGGCCCGATGATCTCGCTGGTCAGCCTAGAGCCCGTATTCTTCATGGCGGCTACGTTGAACGCGTGTGGCTACGACGAGGGCCTGGAGGAGAGCGCTCCGGTTCGCAAGCATGTGCGAGATGAGATGAACGCGGCAATGGCAAAGAGCGAGGATGCGCGCGCAAAGAGAGACAAGGTGTGCCTCTATATTGCCCAGCACCGGCTCACCGGCTCTGAGCGCGACATTTCGCAATACATCTCGCTGGCTCTTTATCTCAGCCCCCCTCCCGCGCTCGAGACCACGGTCGAGTTGCCTGAGATGCCGCCTGATTCAACCCAGGTGGTCGAAATCGTTCCGCTGCTTAAGGACTTCGCACAAGCAATCGATCTGCATGGAATCTGGCTTTCGGTGCGTCGCACTTACGATGACGAGACGAATCGTCTGCACGATCCCTTGTCGAAGATGATTGTCTCCACCAACCTGTACCTCAAAATGCCGGCGTCCACGTATGAGGGGCGCCGTTTCGTCGTGGTGATCGAGCCGTTGCTCTCGCCAAAGCTAGTGAACGCACGGGTATACGGAACTGATTACGTCGTTGTTCTCTCGCCAGTGAACGGGACGATCGACATGCAGGACGTGCGGCATGTTTACCTGCACTACATCATCGAGCCGATGCTCTATTCCCGTACAAATGCCATTGACCGAATGCAGCCGATTTTGAAAGAAGTGCGCGAGGCGCCTCTGGATTTTCGCTATCGCTCTGGGACCGTGCCGCTGGTGGTCGAATGCCTGATCAAGGCGATCGAGGCTCGCACCATGAATACGGGAATCGCGGATTACAAAATTCCTGCGGGCGTGGAGCGATCCGAGTTGCCGCGTTATGAGCGGGATCGCCAGGCAACGGCGCAGAAGCAGGAGGCGGTCCGGGTGGCGGCGGTACACCACGATATGACGCAGGGCTTTGTGCTGACGCAGTACTTCTTCGAGCAGCTGATTCAATTCGAGAAGGATGCCGCCAGCCTTCGCGACACAATCGGCGAAATGGTTTACGGCATGGATGTCGAGCAGCAGGTTCATCGTGCGAGGCAGACAGAGTTCGATCAGAATGCCGACGATGACATCCTGCAAAGAAGCAAGCCGCGGGAACTGACCGGGCTCGACCTTGCCGAGGCGAAGCTCGCGCAAGGCGATATAGCCACTGCAAGCGCCATGGCGCACAAGGTACTCGCAAATCGCACGGACACGCTCGATTCCGTCTCACAGGAAGCACGCGCGGACTTCATTCTTGCGCGAACGGCCATCGCTACCGGTCACCCGGATGAAGCGATCGATCGCTTTCAGAAGACAATTTCCATGAGCAAGGAACCGCGCCTCGTGGCGTGGTCGCACATCTATCTCGGACGAATGCTCGACCTCGACTGCAAGCGCGACCAGGCGGTCAGTGAATACCAGGCGGCGCTTGCGGCCCGTGATGGCCAGCAGGATACTCGCATCGCGGCCGAACGCGGCGTCAAAACTGCGTACGCTGTGAAGGGGCATAGCTGCGAAGAGGACGCGGAGGGGTCGGATGCCGCGCCGCCGAAACCCAATGCTCCTGCGCAGCAAGGCCAGCCGAAACCTCAATAAGGGCGGCTTTGAGGAGTGCATCCCCAAATCAATCCGCCGGCGCGTGCTGTTTAATTGCTTATTTCGCGCATCTTAGAAGATGAGACTTCACGGGTTCCCCCTGGGGACTGTTCGTTGAGGTTCCGTGGAGGGTTGATGCGCCGACGTGATTTTGTCCGCGCCGTGCTCGCTGCCGGTGCTGCTCCGAAACTTTTGCTTGGTCAGCAAGCTTCCACCCCTGCTCCTCCGCCGCCTGCGCCTGTCCCGTGGCTTTTGGGGCTCACTGAGAAAACGCCGATACCGCACGTGGAGGCTGCCGACCAGATCGCCGCCGGCGCACTGCGTTTCTTTTCGCCGGAGCAGATGTCCACGCTCACGCGCCTCAGCGACGTACTGATGCCGGCGCTGGGAGACAAGCCGGGTGCTGTTCAGGCGCAGACTCCGATGTTCCTTGATTTTCTAATCGGCAGTTCCCCGAGAGAGCGCAAACAGGTCTACAGCAAGGGACTCGACTGGCTCGATGCCGAGTCAAAGAAGAAATTCAATGCCGCCTTCGCCATGCTGACTGACCAGCAAGCTGGTGAACTGCTGAAGCCCTGGCTGCGCACTTGGCTCAACGACCATCCACCAGCAGAGGAGCACGCGGACTTTGTGAACATTGCGCACGATGATATTCGAACGGCAACGGTGAACTCCAGGGAATGGTCTTTGGCCCCGCAAAAGGGGACGGAGCCAAGAACTGAGGAAGAGCTCTATTGGTCGCCGATCCAGCCCGATCTTTCGCCTCTCAATGTTAGTTCCGGGAGCGTGCAGCCGCACGTGCAGGCAGTGCCAAAGGCTGACCACCCGATGCCCTCCTACCAGCGATAAGTGATCATCGCGCAGCCAAAGATACCTGAGACGAATCGCATGTCAAACGAGATGTATGACGTTCTGATCATTGGGTCGGGGCATTCGGGCGGAATGGCCGCCAAAATCCTGACCGAATATGGAATTCGCTGCGTAATGCTGAACGCGGGGCCGGTGGCCAACGTGACACGCGATGCGGAGCGGAAGCATGCATATGAACTGCCCTATCGCGGGTTCCGTCCGCCGGGACAAATCGAACACGTCTTTCAGTCAAATGGATTCAACGCCAACATATGGGTGGATGAAAGGGAAGTGCCGTACACGTTTGAGCAGAACCAGCCATTCAACTGGGTGCGTGTTCGGCTGTTTGGCGGGAGATCGCTCTTCTGGTCTCGGCAGTCATTTCGCCTGAGCGACTACGAGTTCAAAGGGAAATCGCATGACGGGTTCGGCGAAGATTGGCCGATCAGCCACGCGGATCTCGCGCCGTACTATTCTCGCGTCGAGGGTATCTTTCGCGTCATGGGCGCGCAGGATGGAGTGCCCCAGCTGCCGAATGGGAACTTCATCCCCGATGACGCGCCGTGGACCGTGGCGTTGCAGCGCTTCATCGAAGTAGCCAAGCCCCGCGGCATTCCCGTCTGCAAGCAGCGAAGGGCCCAGGGTCGCGACGGTCTCGCGAGTTCGGTGAATCTGCTGCTTCCGGATGCTGAGAGCACGGGCAAGCTCACTTCCATCGCCAACGCCGTTGTCCGCGAACTCACTGTTGACAAGAACACGGGCCTGCCGAACGGCTGCAACTTCGTCGATCGCTTGACGCATCGCGAGATGAGCGTCAAAGCCCGGGTTGTTGTGCTCGCCGCTGGAACCCTAGAAAGCACGCGTCTCCTGCTCAACTCGAACCTGGCAAATTCAAGTGGTCTGGTCGGGCACTATTTGATGGACCAGGTGTATGGCCCTGGCGTGCTCGCCTCAGTTCCGGAGGCCCGTAAGGGCAACATCAACGCTGTGATGGGCTCGGCCGCGATCGTGCCAAGATTCAGGAACATCAACACAAAAAGTGACAAGTTCCTTCGTGGTTACGCTATCAACACTACAGCTTCGACTGAAGCGATTCCGGCACGCAACTTTGCGGCCTACGGTGCGGAACTCCAACGCAAGCTGGACGAGTACTACGGTAGCGGTTTGCACATGACAATCATGGGCGAGGTGCTGGGGCGCTACGAGAATCACGTGCGGATCGACAAGGACAAGAAGGACGCATGGGGGATCCCGGTGCTGCACGTGGACACGAAGTACACCGATAACGAATTCAACATGGCGAAGGATGCCGTGGATACTGCGTGCGAACTGGCGGACGCTGCGGGCTTCGAAGTGCTTTCAAAGAACGACAAGCCAAATCCCCCTGGATACAGCATCCATGAGGTAGGTACGTGCAGGATGGGGAATGACCCAAAGAAGAGTGTGCTGAACAAATTCAGCCAGAGCCACGATCACAAGAATCTCTTCGTAGTGGACGGCGCGCAGTTTACGAGCGCCGGGTGGCAGAATCCTACGATGACAATCCTCGCGCTCTCGATGAGGGCCTCGGAGTATCTCGCGGGAGAGATGACGCGTCAAAACATCTGATCGTTGAAATGGAGCAGGGGAGCGGGAGGACGCTCCCCTGAATGATTCCGGTCAGATCAAGATAGTCAGCAATAGTCCGGTTCGAAATAGATCAGAAGCGTATTGTAGGGCCGAACGTTATCCGCAAATTGTTATAGGTCCCATTGTTGAAGTACATCTGGTCGCCGGCTTCCACGCGAAGTCCGATGGGGCCGAAGAAACCTTCAATGCCGCCGCCGGGGTATAGCGCGATGTGCGTTGTGCCGCCGCCGAACTGATCGAACGAGTTGCTGAAGGTAGTTCCCGAAACGGTTGTCGTTGAGCTGTGGCTGAACTCGGTGAATCCCACTTTGCCGGTCACGAACGCGCGGAATGGACCTGAGGTTCCGAACTGGAATTTAGGTCCAAATAGTCCGGTGAGTGGACGGGTTCTGCTGCTTACTGTCGTGCTGGTAACGGTTCCGGAAGAGCCGCTGGTGTTGAGAGCTGTGTAGTTCTTCACGAAGTCATAACTCATTTCGGCTTCGAGAGCGATGTTGGGATGAACGTTGAATCCCACGCGGCCGCCAAGACCGAGGAAGTTTACGGCGGTTCCACCGGATGGCTTGACGCGAAACAGATCGCCGTAGACGCCGATCTCGCCGTGATTGTTATCAAAGGCATGGTTGGGGGGATTCTGCGCGTATTGCGGAGGAGGAGATTGCGGTGGTACCTGATCCTGCGCGTTGGTTGAGAGGGGAAGTGCCAGGGTTGCGAGCAGCCCGACACAGCCGAGGATGCGATTCATGAGTGTGTGCTCCCAAAAATTGAGTTATCCTCGCCGGAGATTGCTCCGGTCGAGAAGGGTTCGCGAACATCACGCACGGGAATGACCCGCAACGCCCGAACTCGTGTCTAGATGCCTTCGATTTGCGGCAGGTTGGTAGGTTGGCGGGTTGCCTGGAGTTGGTCACATTTGTTCCCTGCCCAGAGATGAACTGCAAATTGCTGGTTCGAGAGTTTTTCCTCACCGGCAATGGGACGCTCCGCTTGGAAGCCCCGGCACGTCTAAGGAATAATTGCAAAAGGGGCGGAAACGACCCCGGCACGCGGCGGGCTTTCTGGCAGCCCGTTCGAACTGAGTTCAGCAGAGGGTGTGTGGAAGCAGATTTAAGGGAATTGGAAGCTGCGCTCGGACACGGCTTTGTGAAACCGGAGTTGCTGCTTTGTGCTCTGACGCATAGGTCGTTGGCCAATCAGCAGATGCAGGATGGCGCCGACGACTCGAAGATTCCCGCGATGGACAATGAGAGACTCGAGTTTCTGGGTGATGCGGTGTTGGGTCTAGTGGTAGCAGAGGCGTTGTTCTTGAGTCATCCAGAATGGCAGGAAGGCGAGCTGACGCGCGTGCGTGCACAGCTAGTCAGTCGGCAGCACATGGCTAAGGTGGCGGCGGCAATCGGCCTCGGGGATCATCTGCGTCTCAGCCGTGGCGAAGATCGCAGCGGCTTGCGCGGCAAGAGCACAGTGCTGTCAAACACGATGGAGGCTGTGATCGGAGCGCTTTTCCTGGACGGCGGACTTGAGCCCGTGCGGTTCTTCGCGCGCCGCTACGTGATGGCAGACACGGTGGAGAAACTCGCCGAACAGCTGCTTTCCGGCGCGGCATTGGGCAACTATAAGTCGGCGCTCCAGGAGCGACTCCAGGCAGAGCACGCAGGCGCACCGGTTTATCGAGTGAAGAGTGAGAGCGGGCCCGATCATCGCAAGCGGTTTCTGGTGGAGGTGAGGCTGAAGCCCGCGGATGGAGAACCTGGCAAGGCGCTGGCACGCGGCTCCGGAACGACAAAAAAACATGCGGAACAAGACGCAGCACGGAAAGCTTTGGCACACTTGAAAGGTGCGGCTACGCCGACCGCTGATGCAACGACTGAGATGGTGGAGGAAGACACGGAATGAGTGCCCCGACTCAAACGCCAGCTCCTCCGACGCATAGATCGCACATCTGGCAGCATCTGCCTACGGTGCCAGAGGCTCTTGCTTCGCTGATGCGGACCGTGGTGGTGGCACTTTTTCTGCTCACGTTTGTACTTCAGCCATTCCTGATTCCCTCAGAGAGCATGGAGCGCACTCTGCTGGTTGGCGACTTCCTGCTTGTGAATAAGCAGATATTTGCGCCAGCGGGGGGCGAGCGAAGCATCATGCGCCGGCTCATGCCGTATCGGGATGTGCAGCGCGGCGATGTCGTGGTGTTTCACCATCCCGATCCTCCCTACCTGGTCAAACGGGTTGTGGGCGTGCCTGGCGACCGTATCCGCATTGAAGATGGACGGGTAAGCATCAATGGCGTGCAGCTCAACGAGCCTTACGCAGCATTTGAGCCGATCGCGCCCAATCAGTTCGGAGAAAATTTTCCTACCAGCATCTACACGGATCCGAACGTGGATCCCACGTGGTGGCGTGAACTGCAGAGTCTCACACGAAATGGCGAACTGATCGTACCGGCAGGAGAATATTTCATGCTGGGCGACAATCGCAACCACAGCAAGGATTCGCGCTTCTGGGGTTTTGTGCCTCGGCAGGACATCATTGCTCGCCCGCTCGTGATTTACTTCTCGCTACGCCGGCCCTCCACCACCGATGTGCAACAGGCCGCGGATGATAGACTCGGACACGACAGGGAACTCTCGACACGCTTGGCGGCTTTCGCGCGTTGGAAACGCATCTTTCGCGTGGTGCACTAGTCTTGACGAGCGATTTTGAGAACCGCCAGCCACTAAGGCACAGAGCGACAGGATGACCACGAAAAACACGCCGCCCGCCAAAGCGCCTGCTGAAACTGACTCCGTTGCACAAGAGAAACATGAGGAAACCCCCTTCGAGGCTGCCTCCAGCATCTGCTCCGTTCTGGTGGTCGGCCTGTTTATTCTCACCTTTCTTGCTCAAAATTTTGTGATCCCTTCCGGCTCAATGGAAAACACACTGCTTGTCGGCGACCATCTGGTGGTGGATCGGATCACGCTGGCGCCGCCGTCGAAGTGGATGCCCCTGGTTCACTACCGCGAGCCGAAGCGCGGGGACATTGTGGTGTTCATCAAGCCGGGGACGATCGATGCCGATGGCAAGCCGACCATTCTCTACCTGGTAAAACGGCTGGTTGCGGTCCCGGGCGATCATCTGCACCTTCACAACGGGGTTGTCTACATCAACGGCCAGGAGCATCCGTATCCTTATGCTCAGCCGACAACCGAGGCGAACTTTACTCCTTTCCTCGATGAGTTTCCTTCGATTGCGCCTATTGGGAATGGGGATCCGAACACCGGCACTCCCGATGCCTGGGCCAATGAGTTTCCGAGTCATGTCGTCGATGGCGACCTTGTTGTTCCGCCCGGCAAGTACTTCATGATGGGCGACAATCGTCACAATAGCCTCGACTCTCGTTACTGGGGATTTGTTCCGCGCGAGAATATCATCGGACGACCGCTGTTCAACTACTGGTCGTTCAAAGCGTCCGAGGACCAGCTTGAGCGGACGGGCATTGGAGACAACATCGCCTGGATTGCGCATGTGGCGCTGCACTTCTTTAGTGACACGCGCTGGAAACGCACGCTGCACGTCACCCGCTGAACTCGGCGATTGCTGCCGGGAGCTTTCAGATCAGAACGCACACAACCATGATGACGGAAGAAGTGCAAGGCCGACAGCAAAGGCGATCGAAGCTGTGGATTCCCGCCCTGGCGTTGACCATTCTGGTCGCGATCATCGTCGTCCCGCCGCTGGTGAGCATCAATCGTTACAAAAGCCGCATTGCGAGTGCGATGTCCAACTCGCTTGGCCGCCCCGTGCACCTTTCCGGCGTAGAACTACGCCTTCTTCCACGCCCCGGCTTTGTCATCACCGACCTTACGGTTGAAGAAGATCCCTCATACGGCGCCGAGCCGGTGCTACACGCCAACGAGGTGAAGGCGGCCATACGCCTGTTTCCGCTCTGGCGGGGGCGCCTTGAGATCAGCCGGATCAGCGTCGATGAAGCGAGCCTGCACCTGGTGCGCACAACGGGCGGACGCTGGAATATGGACACGCTGTTTCGCACCGCCGCGCAGTCTCAAGCCGACGGAGCAAAGCCGAGACGGCAGGCATTGCCATATCTAGAAGCGACGAACTCTCGCATCAATATCAAGCAGGGCGCGGAGAAACTGCCGTACTCGCTTGTGAACGCAGACCTCTCGTTCTGGGAGGAGAACCCAGGCGACTGGCGCGTACGCCTGAAGGGGCAACCGGCCCGAACCGACGTCAGCCTGGAACTCGGCGATACCGGAATTGTGCAGCTGGAAGCGAGCATGCGCCGCGCGCCAGAACTCAAGCTCATGCCAGTTCATGTCGAGATGGAATGGCGGCAGGCGCAATTTGGCCAGCTCACCCGCTTACTCATCGGGAGCGATCCGGGCTGGCGCGGCGATCTGACGGCCGAGATGAAGCTGGATGGGACAGCGGAATCCGCGCAGGTGACCACGCGGCTGAGAGCCTCTGGAGTACATCGCGCTGAGTTTGCGCCCGCCGAGCCACTGGATTTCGACGCAAACTGCGGTCTTGTTTATCATTATTCCGCCCGCACCATCGACAAGCTCTCGTGCAATTCGCCACTGGGCAACGGACGGTTGCTGATTCAAGGCAATCTGCCCAGCGATGGCAAGCCCAAAATTTCGGTTCAGCTCGATAAGATTCCGGCGCAGGCAATTCTGGATGCGCTTCGCACAGTGCGTAACGAAGTGGGAGTGGGACTGGAAGCCGCTGGAACTCTGAGTGGAAACCTGAACTACGATGCCAACCTGCCTATGTCACCTGTGGAAGCAGTAGCCGCTCCCAGGAAGTCGCTTCATCGCGTCAAGACGGCAGCGAAACAGCCTCCGCCCGCGCCAGGGCCTCTGACAGGCAGTATCAAAATCGATCAACTGCGACTGAGCGGAGGAACCCTCAACCAGCCAATCCAGATTCAGAAGGCTGTTTTGGAGCCTGCGCCAGCAGAAGATGGCAAGGGCGAGATCCTTGCCGGCTCTTCGATAGTGCCTGCGGGAGCGCCTGCACCGCTGGCTCTCTCGGTCCGCCTCAACCAGAGCGGATACCAGGTTTCCATAAAAGGAGCAGGAACGCCCGCGCGATTGCGTCAGATTGCGCAGGCGGCAGGATTAAAGGAGGCCGGATCGCTGGACGCGATCGCGGGGGATCCTGTGACGCTCGATCTGTCGATTGCAGGTCCGTGGCTGCCGGCGCCCGAAATACTTCTGGCCGAGAGCGCTGGTGTAAGTGACCCACCGATACCGGTTGACTCCGGCAACTCGCCATTGCCTGATCGCCTAAACGGGACCGTCACTCTGCACAACGTCAACTGGAAGACCGACGCTCTTCCGACTGCAGTCCAAATTCCGCAAGCCGTGCTCCACCTCAATGGCGGGACAAAAACTTGGGATCCCGTCGCTTTCGTATATGGCCCACTGGAAGGAACAGCCCGTGTTGTCATTCCGGTCTGCGATTGGGAGCAACAGTGCCCCCCGACCGTGAGCCTCGACTTTCCCACGCTTGATGCGGCGGAGCTGCAGACCACCTTACTTGGTTCAGAGAAGAAGGGAACTCTGTTGTCAAGCGTGCTTGCGCGGTTTGCATCGTCGTCGGACCACAAATGGCCTGTGTTCCAGGGAATGCTGAAGGTAGACGCTCTTGTTCTTGGGCCGACGACGCTGCAGAATGCAACAGTTGATCTGAAGGTATCTGCCACCGAAGCCGAACTGACCAGTCTGGATGCAGCGTTGCTCGGCGGGCAGATTCATGTCACCGGCAAAATTGAGAATGGCGACAAACCTTCGTACACCCTGGAAGGGCAGGCCGAGCAGGTGGACCCGATTGAGCTGTGCCGGATCTTCGATCTCCAATGTGCCGGACAGCGTTTTGACGCCACTGGTAAGGTGCAGTTGGCAGGATTCGCCGGTTCGGACCTTGGGTCTTCAGCAAAGGGCACGCTGCACTTCGATTGGAAAAAGGGCGCGATCAGCGGTCATGCGACCGCTACTAAGGACGATTCTGTGCCGCGAGCGTTAGTCCGTTTCGACGAATGGTCGGGTGAGGCGCAGATCGCGAACGGCGCTGTCACCGTAACAGAAAGCAGTGTCAAGGCGGGCGCACGCACCACAACTGCCAGGGTCACCATCAGCTTCGGAATCCCCCCAAAAGTCGCCTTCGGAGCACCGAAGAGCACAAGTCTGAAGAAGTAGGCGAGCGATCACGTCCCGGGTTATTACAATCAGTGCATGGCACCGAAAGTTGTCTCTTCCCCCGTTGAGATTCGCTGTAAGGGCGTGCTGTTCGATATGGATGGCATCCTGATCTCATCCATCGGATCCGTGGAGCGCAGTTGGACGAAGTGGGCGGAAATGCGTGGCGTCGACCCTGAATTTGCCCGCAAGACGGCGCATGGGCGGAGGGCGATTGAAACCGCGGCGCTTCTGCGACCCGACCTCGACAGCGAAGCGGAACTCAGGCTGATCGAAGACATCGAATTGGCGGACGGCGAGGGACTGGCCGTGCTTCCGGGTGTGCTCAACCTCCTGTGTGCTCTTCCTCCGGACCGCTGGACCGTGGTAACGAGCGCAACGGAGAGGCTGGCGCGCCAGAGGCTGGCAGAAGCGGGGATTCCAGTCCCCGATCGCCTGGTGACGGCAGATGATGTGGAGCAAGGTAAGCCGGATCCGGCGCCGTATATCGCCGGTGCAGCGCTGCTCGGAGTTCCGCCCGAGGATTGCGTGGTCTTCGAAGACGCCGAATCGGGGACTCTGGCAGGGCGCGCCGCTGGATGCACGGTGATCGCCACTACGTTCTCGCACGAGGCCGAGTCGCTGGCTGCAGCGCACTACTTGATCGAAGACGTAACCGGGGTGCAGGTGCGCAATCTGCCCGGCGAGCAGGGAATCGTGCTCACGTTCACCCCACTGGCTGATTAGCTATCTACTCGTTCGCCTGGATGCGGCGCCCATGCGCGTCCTGCAGCGGCCGGGAGTTCAATCGGAACAGATAAGTGAACGCGCGAATCTGATCGAGGCTGAGAGTGATCTCGTTTTCGAACACGAACCACCGCACACCCTCCGTGCAGGGCGGAGTCGAAAGCGATCCCGTGTAGGTCCAGTAGCCTCGGTCGGCTGGCAGAAAGCCGGCCGGATTCACCATGTCCGGTACTGTCTCCTTCGCGCCCGCTGTCTTTGGCAAGTGCGGCCACAGCATGGCCAGCACTGCGTTCGGACTTCCGCGGTCGAGCGCCATGCGGACCTCCACAATGGCCATCTTGCCGTCGGAGCTCTTGTGGAGAAGTTCCACGTCCATGTCGGTGAGCTTGCCATTTACGGCCGTCTCGCTGGGATGGTGGAACTCGAATCGTTGGAGATCGTAGCGTACTCCATCGACTACGATGTAACTGCCGGGTTTCACTTTCGCCACGATGAGATTCCCTGTATTTTCGAGTTCCAGCGAAGCCGCTATGTAGTGGAACTCGATCGGCTGGAGCTTCTTGTTCAGGCGCGCACCATGGATATCGATTGGTGATTGCTCATGTCCCTTGGAACATGCCTGGTAGGCGGGATCGAGCCTTCCCCACGCCAGAGGCCCGGTCTTCCCGGCGTAGTTCCAGTTCGCGCCCGACTGCGCTGCAGCACATGTAGCTCCCACTACAAACGAGATGATCAACGCACAACCGCGCATGAGTCGCTCCTGGCTGGTGAATGAACAACATGGAGATTTTAAAGCACCTGACACAATGGACTGCGAATCGCAGAGAAAGCCATAGTCCTGGTCAAAAGGAATGGGACCCTTGCGGGTCCCATGTTTGTGCTTCTGAAGAAGCTGTTACTTGACCTTGACAGCCGTTGCAGCCACGCCGGCCTGCTCCGCAAGCGCAGCGGCCTTGTCGGTCGCTTCCCAGGTGAACTCCGGCTCTGTGCGCCCGAAGTGCCCGTAGGCAGCCGTCTGCCTGTAGATCGGACGACGCAAGTTCAGGCTCTCGATGATTGCCTTGGGCGTGAGCGAGAAGTTCTTCCGAACAAGTTCAGTGAGCTTTGCCTGGCTGATCTTGCCCGTTCCGAAGGTTTCCACCAGCACGCTAACCGGCTCCGCAATGCCAATCGCGTAGGCAAGCTGGACCTCTGCCTTATCGGCGAGACCCGCAGCTACGATGTTCTTGGCGATATAGCGCGCCATGTAGGCAGCCGAGCGGTCGACCTTGGTCGGATCCTTGCCCGAGAAGGCGCCGCCGCCGTGACGGCCCGCGCCACCGTACGTATCCACGATGATCTTCCGTCCGGTCAGGCCGGTATCACCCATCGGGCCGCCGATAACGAACCGGCCGGTCGGATTGATGTGGTACTTGGTGTGCTCATCGAGCCACTTGGCCGGGAGCACCGCCTGGATGACATGCTTGAGCACGTCGGCGTGGAGCTCGTCGTTGGTGACGGTCTCAGAGTGCTGGCTCGAGATGACAACCGCATCGATGCGGGCTGGCTTGCCGTTCTCGTCGTACTCCACCGTGACCTGGCTCTTGCCGTCGGGACGCAGGTAGGGAAGCTTGCCGTTTTTGCGCACGATGCTGAGCTGACGGGTAAGCTTGTGGGCCAGCGAAATGGCGGCAGGCATCAGTTCGGGCGTTTCGTTTGTCGCGAAGCCGAACATCATGCCCTGATCGCCGGCGCCTCCCGTATCGACGCCCTGGGCAATGTCACCCGACTGCTTGTTGATCGACGAGATCACGGCGCAGGTGTTCGAGTCGAAGCCGTAGAGCGCGTTGTCATATCCGATGGATGCAACGACGCCACGCACAAGGCTCTGAAAATCGACGTAGGCCTTGGTGGTGATTTCACCCGCGATAACCACAAGGCCGGTCGCGGTCAGCGTCTCGGCCGCTACACGGCTGTAGGGATCCTGTTCGAGACAGGCGTCCAGAATGGCATCCGATACCTGGTCTGCAATTTTGTCGGGATGACCTTCCGTGACCGATTCAGAGGTAAACAAAAAACGATCGCTCAATTTCGCATTCCTCCCCATTGAAGGGACTTAAGGTGGATTGTCTGCCGCGAGTGGCTGATGAGGGCTGTTGCAGCGGAAGACAAGGCGCATCGGGCGACCGAGGTCACACCGGCACATCTATCCATGGTAATTGCGAGCAGGCTCCACGGGCAAAGAATGGTAGCCAACGGGGATCAAAGGGCACCCGGAGGAGCAATGCAGGGGGTCAATGGCGCAGTCCCCGGCTCGCTGGATGCCCACCCGGATTTTGGTTGATAGAACATTGTGGTTCGACCCATTCGGCAAGAACGGTCGAATGGATTGGGCGCCACCTGCATGGATCTTGAACCTGATTTATCCTTCGCTGGGGTGGGCGGCTGGAGGTCCGGCCGGGTACCCCTCCCCCCCAAGAGGGGCTAGTTTTTTCAATGGTTTACGGACGCAGGCGGCTGTAAGTCGTTTAGTTGGTGATATCCAAACTATCGCAAACAAAAGACTTAGTCGTGAAAGGTGTTTTTGTACTGCATTGTGAGATGAGAATGTTAAGGGGACCGAACTGTCGGTCCCGGAGATGTGACGGGTGGAGCGAGAGATCCGATTCTGGAGTTCCTCAGGCGAGGGTAGCGGTTCCTGCTTATGTCTCTATTATTGTGAAGTTTGATGAATTGACATGCAAACGGATGGGAGGGGTTCGTCCGTAGAGGACAACGGCTTGTGGCTAATGGGAGCTGACAAGGTCTTGACTGCATGGGAGGCGGGGAGTTCGACGGATAGCTATTCGCTCGATTAGGAAGCTGTTCGGCTGGTTCTTTGCTCTGTGGGGATTCGAGGCATGCGATTGACCGCCGATGCGTAACTCGGCAGCTGGTCATCCCGCCCAAGCAGAGCTTGGACGGGGCACCCGGATTTGTCCAGTCTTCACTTCTCTTCGAGGATCTGGTAACGGAACCCAGGTCTCAGAATCGACACCGTTCGACTTCGCTCAGGCAGGCTCTGGGGCACCCGGTGAGCGATCCGCCTCCGCCAAGGCTTCGGCGGGACAAGTGGGGCCCCGTATTTAGGAGGGTGAACCAATGTTGGGTTGGCAGCGGTTGTGTTGGCGCCTACTCCGAAACGATCCAGAAGGTTAGTGCTTGAGCCAGGAAGCCACGTGAGCGACTACTGCCTGGGCTTTCGCGGGGACGGGCATAACAGAACTCCACCATCCCGCCCGAACGCCGACATACCGCACGGTAAGGTACCCTGCGACGGCGACCATGGCTACCAGTACTACAGCTCCGACCCAGCGAAGCCGCTGCTCAATTGCTTCGCGGCGCTGGATGCGCTCCTTGCCGACATTAGAGGCAAAGGTGGCCCAGCCATTGTCCGGGGTGTCTATGGTTAATCCAACCTGGTTGGTAGCTCTGACGAAGCGATCGGTCCAGTCCCGGGTATCCAGGCCAAGTGCGCTGACGTAGCCGCGAACGATGCCCTTGCTCAAAATTCCCCCGGGAAGCTGCTGGAAGCGATCCTGCTCCAGCGCGACAAGGTGTCGCTGGCTGATCTTGGTAACAGCGGTGATCTGCTCGAGCGGGATACCGCGCGATAACCGCTGCGATCGAAGCTCTTCCCCAAAAGTACTCATTGGTAACCAGTCCCGCCATAATAGCCCGTGGTCATTTCACAGGCAAGTTACTAAGGACATTTCAAGTATGAACCAAGTTTATCACCCTTAGTTATCACCAAGCTAGCGGGAGGAAATGTGCTTTGCGTCACTCGCGATGATGCAAGAACCTACGCATCCATTTTGAAAGCTTTTCGGGTTGCAACCCGGTGCAAAAGCCCAAAAAGCAGGGCGGGGGTACCCCGAATGCAATCCGAACAGGACTGATACCCTTATCTGAGCGTCGTTTCTCGCCGGAGTCTTCAGAAATCGATGAATAAGCTCGTGATCGCCAATCTGTTGCACCGCCCCTTGAGGTCCCTGATCAGTATCACGGCCGTGGCTATTGAGGTGATGATGATCCTGTCGATTGTAGGCATCTTCATGGGCATGCTGAACGACACCAAGCAGCGGACCAACGGCATCGGAGCCGACCTAATGATGAGGGCCTCGAATGCCAGCATTATGAACGGTGTGAGCGGCGCGACGATGAACGTGAAGATCGCGGATGTGATCAGTAAGCTTCCCCACGTGGCTGTGGTTGCTCCTGCGAACGCTCACCTCGCGACCGCCGGTTCCGTTGAGATTCTGTATGGCATCGATTATGCGAGCTTCGATGCACTCAAGCCATTTGTCTATCAGTCCGGCGGCCGTTTCCAAGGTCCCCGGGATGCACTTGTCGACGATGTCTTTGCAAACTCAACCAACCCGCAAACAGGAAGACCTTTCCAGGTGGGCGATAGCGTCCAGATACTGAATGCACCATTCCGGATCAGCGGGATATTTGAGCATGGAAAAGGCGGCCGCAAACTCATCCCACTGGACACGATGAACGAATTGACAGGGACCGAGGGAAAAGCGTCGATCTTCTACATCAAGACGGACGATCCGGCGAACGATCAGGCTGTTATTGATGAGATCCATGCGGTGAAGGGACTGCAGGACTATCCAGTTCAAACGATGCAGGAATGGCTCTCCGCCATGACTCCGGAAAAGCTGCCCGGGTTCAATCTCGCCCTCAAAGTGGTTACAGGCATCGCCGTGATCGTGGGCTTCCTCGTGATCTTCCAATCGATGTACACGGCGGTGCTGGAGCGTACCCGCGAGATCGGGATACTTAAATCGCTTGGCTCTTCGAAACCTCAAATCGTCACCGTGGTGCTGCGCGAAACCGCGGTCATGGCCGTGGCCGGAGTGATTCTGGGCATTGCCGGGACGTACCTGGTGCGCTGGAGCATCCTGCACGCCTTCCCGACCCAGCATTTCGAGATCACGTCGCAGTGGCTGATGCGGGGCGCCGCAATTGCGTTCGTCGGGGCGCTGGTTGGAGCGATGTATCCGGCCTGGATGGCCGCCCGCAAGGACCCAATCGACGCTCTTGCGTACGAATAAATCTGCCTTGCGTGTCCACAGTTCGACCGCCCGGTTCGCGCTATCTGATCAAAAGTGGCCCGGCGGATATACTTCTATCCATTCCCTGCAACAAACTATGTGAGGTCATCTGCGTCAACTCAGCGGAGAAAGTGTTCTTGTCGAAAGTCTTGAAAACAAGCGGCAGCACTTCATCGATGAAGTGGATGTACGCCGTCTGGGTGGTGGTGATCGCCGGCTTCGCAGTGCTGCACGCGTTGAATCTCGCTGCAGTTTTTCCCAACCACACTCCCTGGCACATTGACTGGGCCAAGTACACCGATGAGGGCTGGTACGGCAACGCTGCGGTCCGCGCCCACTTGTTCGGCAACTGGTACGTTGCGGGTGATTTCAACCCCGCGCCGGCAGTGCCGGTGTGGCCTTTCCTGGAGTGGATGCTGTTCTTCTTTACGGGCGTAAACATTGAAGCAGCACGCGGCCTCGCGGTTGCGTTCTTTTTTGCCAATCTTTTCCTGTGTTACATCCTGCTCCGCTCCCGGGGGCCCAGGTGGGTGGCGTTGCTTGCGCTCACGTTGATGGTGACTAGCCCGTTTCTTTATTGCTTCAGTCGCCTGGCAATTCTCGAGCCGATGCTGACCACGCTGATGCTGGGTGCACTCAATATCACCGTGCGGCTGCCGAAGATGCGCCGTCCTGTAGCAATGGCAGCGGTGGTCGGCGTGCTCTTCACCCTCATGATGTTGACCAAGACGACAGCGATATTTTTGCTTCCGGCGATTGGCTGGGCGATGTTCGCTGCGTTCTGGGATCGAGGAGAAGCTTCGTCCGATGCAACGCGATCAAGTTTGCGGACCTGGTTTCATGATTGCGCGCTGCGCTGTGCTGCTTCGGCCGCCATTGCTTTCGTCGTGACCTTCGGCGGGTGGATGGCCCTGGTCGTCGCTCTGGGATATTTCGGCGATTACAAATTCCTGCTTTTCATCAACAAGTATGTGAAACCGACCGAGTTCTACTGGCCGCTGCTGAGTTTCTGGTGGTCCTTTCACGCAAGCATCTGGATCGACCGCATTCTGATTCCGCTTTCCGGGTTGTTGATCGCAGCGACGCTGCTGGCTGCGGGCTTGTTCCGCAAACGTTCTGGGTGGGCAGTCGAACTGCTGATTGATCCCGTCTTTGGCGCGTGCATCCTGGCCGCAGGGGGTTACATCCTCTTCATGACGTACCAGAACCATCCTCAACCACGGTACTTTGCACTTGTTGCGGTGTTCTGTTTTTTGATTATTGCGATGGCGGCCGGGAAACTCTGCACCGAACCCGGTGTCCGTCGCATGTTCGGCTACGGCGCGGTTGCGCTTGCTGCAGCTGCAGCGGTGGTGAATGGAGTGTGGACGGCAAACTATGCCGCGCATCCCGAGTACACGTTTGTGACCGCGGCGCGCGCAATGACGAGCTACATAGACCAGCATCCGAATGGAAACCGGCTTCTGGTTTCGATCAGCGGCGATGAGATCACGCTCATCACCCATCTGCAGTCACTCTGCGATGACTTCAGCATGCGCACGCCGCAATACCCCGATCTGGGAACAAAACTGGCTCACTATAAGCCGGGCTGGTGGGCTACGTGGAACGACATCGACCTCGGCACACTCGAGGACATCCACACCCACTATTCACTGGAGCAGGTGGCCAGGTTCAGGGCCTTCGATGATCCCGAGCGGAATGTGCTGGTGCTCTTCAAGCTGCATCCGCTTCCAGATGGCAAGGACAGAATCATAGAAGGGAACAATCTGCAACAGCCGCTTCCCGGGGACAAGATTGAGATCCCTACGGAGTAGCCGCTGCGGAAGTCGAATTCTTGTTGGCATCGACGGTCGCTGAAGGATGGCCAGAGAGGTGTAGACGACGTTATGTCGGATTGAGTAGACTCAGCCGCGGCATGTACAAGCGTTTCGCCTATTCCCGGATTAGGACGGTGTGATCTTCCCCATGATGCGTTCGCCCTAAACCTTGTGACTGCAATCACTCGACACACCTATACACGGGTGATAGGCTTCCCGTGACTTCGAGCCGGGGGCCTCACGGGCCGGTATTTTTTGCGGGAAAAGCAATAGGGTTCGTGGAGGTCGCGCGCCTTTAGTTCGCCCGCTAATTTGGAATCGCAAATCTCTCTTGGAGGGTATGTGACAGCTATCGAATCGGTGTACCTTTTTTTGAAGCAGCAGAGCAAGGCCCTGCCCATCCTTATGGGCTTGCTGCTTCCCAGCTTCGCTTTCGGGCAATCGGAACACGCCGGCGGAGGAGAAGCCAATCTCGTGCTGCCGGATCTGTCGACCGTACAGTTTTTCGGCATGAACGGACACGCACTGCTGATGATCGGATTGTTGTTCTGCGTCGGCGGCCTCTTGTTCGGCCTGGCGATCTATGTGCAGTTGAAGAACCTGCCGGTTCATCGGACGATGCTCGAAATTTCCGAAATGATCTATGAGACTTGCAAGACGTACCTGGTGACGCAGGGCAAGTTCATTCTTCTTCTTTGGGCTTTCATCGCCGTGATTATCGGGCTCTACTTCGGCTACCTGGCACCCGTGCCGGGGAAATCGGTTGCGGTTACGCTGCCAATCATTCTGTTGTTTAGCCTGGTTGGTATCGCGGGCAGCTACGGAGTGGCATGGTTCGGAATTCGCGTGAACACATTTGCGAATTCACGAACGGCATTCGCGGGATTGCGCGGGAAGCCATACCCTGTCTACGCGATTCCGCTGAAGTCGGGCATGAGCGTGGGCATGATGCTGATCTCGGTCGAGCTGCTCATCATGCTCTGCATACTCTTGTTCATCCCGCGCGATTATGCGGGCCCATGCTTTATCGGCTTCGCGATTGGCGAAAGCCTTGGCGCGGCGGCCTTGCGTATTGCGGGCGGCATCTTCACCAAAATCGCCGACATCGGCGCCGACCTGATGAAAATTGTCTTCAAGATCAAGGAAGACGATGCACGCAACCCTGGTGTCATTGCGGACTGTACGGGTGACAACGCGGGCGACTCTGTCGGACCAAGCGCGGACGGCTTCGAAACCTATGGCGTGACCGGCGTGGCTTTGATCACCTTCATTCTGCTGGCGGTCAAGAGCCCAGAAACGCAGGTGGAACTGCTGGTATGGATCTTCGTGATGCGCGTGGCCATGCTGGTCTCCAGCGCGGGTGCTTATTTTCTCAATGGCGCAATCGCTCACGCCAAATACTCGAACTCCGACGAGATGGACTTTGAGACGCCACTGACCTCGCTGGTATGGATCACGTCGATCATCTCCATCGTCCTTACCTACGTTGTTACGTACCTGATGATTCCCCATCTGGGCGACGGAACACTGTGGTGGAAACTGGCTTCGATCATCTCGTGCGGAACACTGGCAGGCGCGATCATTCCCGAGTTCGTCAAGGTCTTCACGTCAACCAAATCGAGCCATGTGAAAGAAGTCGTAAAGTCGGCGCAAGAAGGCGGAGCGTCGCTGGGAATCCTATCGGGATTCGTTGCCGGCAATTTCTCGGCCTACTGGCTGGGACTGTGCATGGTAGCTCTGATGGGGCTGGGCTATTACTTCACAACGGGCTTGTCGATGGCCGCGCTCATGCTCGCGCCGGCCGTCTTCGCGTTCGGCCTTGTCGCGTTCGGCTTCCTTGGTATGGGGCCGGTGACGATTGCCGTCGATTCCTATGGGCCGGTCACGGATAATGCTCAATCAGTTTATGAGCTGTCATTGATCGAGAACGTCCCTGGCATCGAAGCGGAGTTGAAGAAGGAATTCAACATCGACGTGAAGTTCGAACGCGCGAAGCACCTGCTGGAAGCCAACGATGGAGCCGGCAATACATTCAAGGCCTCGGCAAAGCCGGTGCTGATCGGCACAGCGGTTGTGGGCGCAACCACGATGATCTTCTCGATCATCATGGCACTGACGGGTGGACTGAGTCATGACGTACAGAACCTCTCTCTTCTGCACGCGCCATTTATGCTCGGCTTGATCACCGGTGGGGCAATGATCTACTGGTTCACCGGCGCTTCGACTCAGGCCGTCACCACCGGCGCTTACCGCGCGGTGGAGTACATCAAGGCGCACATCAAACTGGAAGGTGTGGAGAAGGCGTCTGTCACGGACAGTAAGAAGGTGGTGCAAATCTGCACGCAATACGCGCAGAAGGGCATGTTCAACATCTTCCTTGCAATCTTCTTCGCCACGCTTGCGTTCGCGTTCTTTGAGCCGTTCTTCTTTATCGGCTATCTGATATCGATTGCGATCTTCGGTTTGTATCAGGCGATCTTTATGGCCAATGCCGGCGGTGCGTGGGACAACGCCAAGAAGATTGTAGAGGTCGATCTGAAACAGAAAGGAACGCCTCTGCACGACGCAACCGTGGTCGGAGACACCGTCGGCGATCCGTTCAAAGATACTTCGTCGGTGGCGATGAACCCAGTAATCAAGTTCACCACGCTATTCGGATTACTTGCTGTGGAGCTTGCAGTGACGCTTAATTCGAACAACGCGCTCCTCACACATTTGCTGGCAGTAGCATTCTTCCTGATCTCGATGTTCTTCGTTCACAAATCGTTCTACGGAATGAGAATTGAATCGAAGGCGGGAAACTGATTTGTCGCGGCTATTCGGGAGAACAGCAGCGCAATAAGCTTGATCATCCTCATCTGCTTCGGTAGATGAGGATGATCAGGATCACAACTTAGCCATCCTGTGACTGGTGGACGACCAGCAAGCCACGGCCCTGCGTGCAACGCGCAGGGCCGTGGTATTTCCAAATGAAATTTTCGCGAAATCGCGACCTTCAAGATTGGCAACCCTGCAGTTGCGCGAGGCTTTTGATCTGGCGGCCTCCAGAATCGAAATTTGCAGGATCGAGCCACGCCTCAAAAGCCGCTTTGCGCGCCGGCCACTCGCCATCGAGCATCGAGAACCATGCCGTATCCCGGTTTTGGCCCTTCACGATCATGTGCTGGCGAAAGATTCCCTCGAACGTGAACCCGTACCGCAGTGCCGCCCGCCGCGAAGGCGCGTTATTCGCGTTGCACTTCCATTCATAGCGGCGATACCCAAGGTCCTCGAAGATATGCCGGGCCATCAGGTACATGGCTTCCGTCGCCGCGATGGTTCGCTGCAGAGAGGGCGTCATCAGGATGTTGCCAACCTCGATCACTCCGTTAGCCGGATCCATCCGCATGTAGCTGGCATACCCCTCTGCTTTTCCACTGGACCGGGGAACGATAGCCAGGAATACGGCCGCGGTCCCCGCCTCTTTTTGAGCGAGCGCCTGCCGCATCTCGGCCTCGCTGGCGAATGGACCATCCGCCAGGTAGTCCCATAGCTCGTCATGGCCCTCCACGGCCCTCCAGAGGTCAGCAGTGTGCCTTTGAGCACTCAACGGGACCATGGTGACGTATCGACCCTGCAGCACTCCGGGTGAGGGAAGCGGCCGGGCTTGCCAGTTGGATAGGGAATCGAAGACGGACATGGTACTCACCTTACCAGCCATGTCCTCACGCTGCGGGGATGGGAAGCTGGAAGTACTTGCGGGCAATATCGAGGATGTCCAGATCGTCGTGAACGCCGTACTCGACATGCGGCGGCTTCCCCGGAGCCACAAAGTAGTAGCCCACGCCGACTTTGCCCGTCTTGAAGGCACGAACAACACTGCCGTCTCTGACCTTGAACTTGACTGTACTCGCCACTTCAAAATCGATGCCAGCTTGTTTCAGCCGCGGTCCCGCCCGGGATGCATATAGCTGGAAATCACCCAGCACTTCGTTCATATCGGGGTTTTTATCGAGTTCCGCATCCGTCATCGGCGGAAAGAACGCGATCACCGTCGGCCCTACAATCGGAAAGCTCGGAGCCGGGGCAGTCTGGCTGGCTCCTGTTGCACAGCGGATAAGAAGCAGCAGTACTGGACCCGCCAATGGCCTCATGGCGAAACCTTAACCGCACCCGACCATCGCGTTCAAACCGGCGACACAGGATGTACCGGAAAAGTAACGTCTCGCTTCTCCACATTTTGCACGATTTCGCACAGACAAAAATGCCGGAATGCACCGATTCTGCGCCTTGTTCCCCTCTGCTGCGCGCACTACGCTTGAGTTTCAGAACAGACGCAGCCCTGAAAACCGCTTCTGCACTGGATTTTGGGCAAATCAGACCCGGGAAACCCGCTAATCAAGGTCGTTTTGGCGCTTTCCACAGCCTGAATGCCTGTGTTTAGAGGCGTGACGCAAGAATTACCAGCGGAATACAACCTATTGTGGTTTCCGGTTGACAGGTACCATAGACAGCGCTATTTTTGCATCTGCGGCTGTAAACAGACTGTAACCTTGGTTGCAATTGCGGCCCGCAAAACAGAAAAACCCGCGGTACAGAATAACCCCCGTTTTTCCGTTCACTGTAAGACTTATCCCGCCCCAGATCTGGCTGCGAAACGCCTCAGGGACATGTGTTCTAAGAATTCGCCAATGGAGAGAAATCGATGAGCGAGGCCCACCTTCAGACAATAACCGATGCAGCCCTGCAAACCCCCAAGAGCCAGGGTGGCCTGACATTTTCCCGCCGCTTCTCAACCGAAGGGGTTTCCCCGTACGACGAAGTGAAATGGGAGCGCCGTACTGCGCTAATTTCCGACAGCAAGGGCAACACGATTTTTGAGCAGAAGGATGTTGACATTCCAGTCGATTGGTCGATGACCGCGACCAACATCGTGGCCTCAAAGTACCTGCATGGAACAATCGGCTCGCCGGAGCGCGAGAGCGGCGTACGCCAGCTCGTGTCCCGCGTGGCTGAAACTGTCCGAGACTGGGGTATCGCAGGCGGCTATTTCGCCAGCGCCGCGGATGCGGAGACCTTCCATGACGAGCTGGCCCACATGCTGCTCACCCAAAAGGTTGCGTTCAACTCGCCTGTGTGGTTCAACGTAGGTTGCGATCGGCTGGAGCCCCACGCGGCCGGGGCCAACTGGCATTGGGACACGGCGACCGGGGGCGTGACCCATGCCGCCACCGGTTACAAGAACCCGCAATGCTCCGCCTGCTTCATCAACTCCGTCGACGACTCGATGGAAGGCATCATGGACCTGGCCCGCACCGAGGCCCTGCTCTTCAAGTTTGGTTCGGGCACGGGCACAAACTTCAGTTCGCTGCGCTCGAGCCACGAGGGTGTCACCGGCGGCGGAACGGCCAGCGGCCCTCTCAGCTTCATGCGCGGACTCGATGCATTTGCCGGCGTGATTAAGAGCGGTGGCAAGACGCGCCGTGCGGCCAAGATGGCAATTCTGAATGCCGAACACCCTGACATCATCGATTTCATCGAGTGCAAGGCGAAGGAAGAGGCCAAGGCGCACACGCTCATCCGCAACGGCTACGACGGTTCGGGCCCAGACTCAGAGGCCTTCTCGTCAATCTTCTTCCAGAACGCCAACAACTCTGTCCGCGTAAGCGACGACTTTATGCACGCCTACGAGACTGACGGTGAGTACTGGACGAAGTCTGTAAAGGATGGAACCCCTGTTCACGCTAACAAGGCGCGCGACATCATGCGCAAGATCGCCGAAGCAACATGGCATTGCGGCGACCCCGGCCTTCAGTTCGACACCACGATCAACAAGTGGCACACGTCGAAGAACACGGCTCGCATCAACGCCTCGAATCCCTGCTCCGAGTACATGTTTCTCGATGACTCCGCCTGCAATCTGGCCAGCATCAATTTGCTGAAGTTCTACAGCAATAGCACGTTCGACATCGAG
>Ga0105240_10003261_pt1 | contig 25365 bp, 22 predicted proteins | sample KBSC54metaG_FD_80426 | JGI IMG/M metagenome (GOLD analysis project Ga0105240, IMG submission 80426) | Corn rhizosphere microbial communities from Kellogg Biological Station, Michigan, USA - KBS C5-4 metaG | ecosystem: Host-associated > Plants > Roots > Rhizosphere > Soil | place: Michigan, USA...
CGCCTCGTCCGAGATTACGAACAACGCCTCGACGTCTCCGAAGCCATGATCCACGTCGCGCTCGGAAGCCTCATGATACGCAGAATTATCCATCCCTGACCATTCTCAAACGGACTCTTAGAACTTTACCCCAATCTTGAGAAGGACCCGACCAACCATGTAGCCTTCGAAGCGAGTTTCCTGCGCGACGTCAGCGGCGACTCACTGGCAAGCTATTCCTTTATCATTCCTGCTTTCTTCGCGACGCCCCAGCATCCGGTCAACAGCATGCACGCACCGGCCGACGTGCGGCCGGCGGAGAAACTGGTGGCGGACGTCTACGGTGCCCTGAAGGCCAATCCCGACGTTTGGAAAAAGACGCTGCTGGTCGTCTTGTTCGACGAATGTGGCGGTTATTACGATCATGTTCCACCGCCTTCGACCGTGTCGCCTGACGGAATCGCCGGGCGACTCGACAAAAGCTTTCTCGTGCCGTTCGATTTTGAGCGGCTAGGCCTTCGCGTGCCAGCGATTTTGGTCTCTCCCTGGTTTGAACCAAGCGTGGACTCGACCATCTACAGCCACTCGACCATTCCCGGCTCGGTGATCGAAGGCTTTGGATTGGGCAATTTCCTGACCGCGCGCGACAAGAAGGCCAACAAGCTCACCGACAAATATCTGGTCAAAAACAATAATCAGAGATGGCGCACTGACGTTCCTGATCTCATTCCGCCACCCCAGCCGGAAAGTTTCGGAGAATTGCAGCAGGAAATGCTGAAAGGCAGTGTCCACCTCGACCCTCATCCGAAAGCGCGCAACAATATGCGTGTCCGCGACATCCAGGACCCCGTCCAGGCGAGGGCGTTCATCCGCACTCAGAACGCGAAGCATCTCGAACATTATTTTGCTGCGAAGAATTCTCCGGCTTTGGCGGGCAAGAATCTGTCGGCCAACAATCAACCGGCCTCGACCGCGCCAAGCCCGGCGCGAATTTATGAACTGAAAAACTCAGTCTGATGGGTGGCGGACCCGATGGCGTCATCCGTATTGTATGCTCCGGGTCATGATCAAGGACAGCCAAAGCAAAAGGGAGACTATGGTGGTGACAGCAAAGACATTCGCGATCGGGCAGCGAAACGCGGCTAACCAGGCGTTGCGGATCGCTGGCGCAATGATTTGCCTTGGATTAGGGATGGCTGTGCCCGCAGCGGCCGATCCAGTTACATCAGGCTATCTCGGTGGCCAGAGCATCGGTTATACCTCGCCTACTGCACCTGACAATGACAGCCCGTCCGCCAAAAAGGAGCTCGACGCCATACGGAAAGCCCAATTTTTATCGGAAGAGAGACATCGGCAAGCATTCGAGGATGCGGCAGCTTTTTCTTACGACCAGCTCTTGCCCCGTTTCAACGAGGCTGCTGGCACTCGCCTCGATCTTCATAGCCGGCCGATCCTGGCGCATATGCTTCGCAGGGTGTTGGATGACATGGGCAGTTATGTGAAGGCTGCGAAGGACGCGAAAGAGAGGGCGCGCCCCTACGTGGAGGATCCAGCAATTCTCCCGTGCGAAACGGATTATCTGCGCCCCAGCGACATGCGGTCCTACCCGTCGGGCCATTCCGCCAACGGCTATGTGGCAGCGTTGCTGCTTGCGGATGTAATGCCGGAGCGTGCATCGCTTCTTCTGGCTCGCGGGATACGCTATGGGGATAACAGGGTCGTTTGCGGCGTTCACCATCCGACGGATGTCGAAGAGGGACGCAGGTTGGCCAAGGCCTACTACGCCCGCGTCTCTCAGGATCCACAATTTGAGGCGGATCGCGCCTGCGCAATCGAGGAACACCGAGACAGTATCGCGGTACGGACGGTAGCAAGACCGGCCTGGAGCGCCGCATGCCAACAAACCTACGATCAGTCGGTAGTTGAGGCGGTTGCCGTGTTCGCCAAATCCAAAGCCCATGCAAATGCGTTTGAACCGGATTGACGACATCTCGCCTTCGCGCGCGTTGCCGCCTTTGGACGATCACATTGCCAACGGATGGTCGTCCCTCGGGTTTGCGGTTAAGCCCGGCCGATATCCTCCCCAATGGCCGTCATCCAGGGCTTGCCGAACAGGTGCAGGAACGGGCTTTGGAGCATCCGCCAATTGACGGGATGACCTACAATCAGGACATCTCGGATTGCAATAACGAGAAGTGGATACTTACACAAATTGGCGCCTATCAATGTAGTGGATTTGGCAAAGTACGTCCGCTGAAGGAGGTGCTTGGTTCGCCATCAATCATCAGCTTCGCATAGAAGGCGTGGTTGGGGAGATTGAGCAGATCAAGCATGTCGAATGTCGGCTGGAACTCCCGCGATAGGGTGGTGGCGTCCTCCGGTCCCAGCCGGAATGATATCAGCGATCCGGCATTGCCCAGCACCGCGTGACGTACCTCCTCATCCAACTGATGCAGATATTGATGTGCCAGGATGAGGCCGACACCGTGCTTTCTCTGGTCCGGCATCATGTTGGCGAAGGCGAGCGTCGTGAAGGTCTGGAACTCATCCACATAGAGGAAGAAGTGCCGGCGCTCGGCAGGTGGCGTTTCGGCTCGGCTGAGGCCCGCCAAGCCGATCGTCGCCACCAGCAAGCTGCCGAGGAGGTTGGTGCTGTCCTCTCCAAGCCGGCCCTTGGCGAGATTCGCCAGCAGGATGCCACCCTCGTCCATCAGGCTGCGGAAGCTGATTGGAGCGGCAGGTTCGACCAAGGTTTGGTACAGTTTCGGATCGGTCAGCAGCGCGCCGAGTTTGTTCTGGATCGGCGCCACGGTCTCGGCGCGCTGCCGATCGGGATATTTCTCGAACTCGCGGAGCCAGAATAGCCGCACGGTGTCGTTGCGGATGGCCCGCACGATGCCCTTCCGGAACTCCTTGTCGGTAAACAAGCGAAGCATATCTGGAAGCGTAGATCCATCGCGCTCAATGAGCGCATAGAGGCTGTTGCGCAGCACATGCTCCATGCGCACGCCCCAGGCATCGGGCCAAAGCTTTTTTAGCGCATCCAGCAAGCCCGCGACCGCAAGCGGAATCTTGTCCTCGCGGACCCGCCGCAACGGGTTGTAGCCGAAGGGATTGGCGAGGGAGGCCGCGTCGAGATAGATGAAGGGGCGTCCGGAGAGCGCCGCCGCCTCGCGCATCCGCTCGGCGAGATCGCCGTGGGGGTCGATCAGAGAAAAACCGCGCCCGGCGGCGAGATCGCCGCGCGCCAGAGTCTCCATCAGGGTCGATTTGCCGACGCCTGTCTTGCCGAGGATATACATATGCGACAGGCGGTCGGCCTGCCGAATGCCGAACCGGCGATACGCGCGATGGAAGGTGGTTTCGCCGAACTGAGATACGTCCATGACGATATTGTCGCGGCAAAAGGTTTTGCAGTCACGGCGTCACTTTTTGCGTTTCCGCATGAAGGAACAGTCTCGCCGAAGAACCCTCCTCGCGCACAAAAGAGGCGGCTTCCGTATGGGAAGCCGCCGCACAGGTACAGATGGGTCAATTCATGTCAGTTCCGCAACCCGCGTTCCGTATACGCTTCGGCGGGAAACCGCAGCCAGCGCGGCAGCCAGCCGTCGACCTTGGTCCGCCCGTTGCTCCCGGTCAGATGGTCGCGGATGATCGCCTTGCGGGTTTTCAGCTTCTCCTTGGCATTGGCCTCGGCGATGGCCGGCCCCGCAATCTCGCTCATCATGGCATGCACAACCTCCCGGTCCCGGATGAGATCGAAGAAGGCGTCATCCGGCTGCCAAACCTTGCCCATATCCACGCCGAGATGGGCACCCACCGCTTCAACCGCGGCGCTTCCGGCGGCAAGCGTCTCGCCCATTACGACAACGAGGATCGCCATGATTTCGGCACCGGAAAGGGCAAGCAGGCGCAGGAACAATGCCGCGGCGTCGCCACCGCCATGCCGGCCGGTAATCGTTGGGGTTTCCGGGTCGAGCCCAAGCAACGCCAGCGCCGCCTGCCGCCTGCCATCAAACGCTGCCTCGGAGGAACAGGTCTCGACGCTTTCGGCAATCCCGGCACTGGCTGCGCGCTGGTCCTCGGCGCGCACATGCCACAGCGATGATCCGGCGATGGCATGGGCGAGCATGAGCCGGAGCGCCGCGTCCGGCGCGCTCGCGAACGCAGCCCGGACCGCCGCGTGGCGATGCAGATCGAGGTAGTTTTGGAGCGTGCTCGACAGTTCGGGCCGGGACGGCTTACTGGCTCCGGGTTCCTCGCCCAGGGCGCGCTGCTTGGCCTCCTTTCGCGACAGCCACCCCTCATGGACGTCTACCTCGCCTTGATATGAGACGGCGATGAAGACCTTGCCACCTTTGGTCTTGGCGGTCTTTTCATGCTCCCAGCGCTGAAAGGTCTCGCCCGCCGCAAGGATCACCACGTCCGCCCAGCCTTGCGAGACAAATGTCTCTTTCAGGGCATGGATTGCCGCATCCTGTAGGGTCCAGAAGGCGCTCGCGTCGCTGAAATAGCGGTCCTCGCCGAACAGGTCGGTGATGATGGGCGCGGGATAGTCGCCCAGGTCGAACAGCGCCACCTTGGTCGGGATCGACTGACCACCCAACAGCCAGTGCTTCAGTCGCTGGCCGGTGGGGACATAGGCGTCCTTGTCGGCATGGAGCCGAAGCCATTGCTGCTGCTGCGCCTTGGTGGCCAAGGTCAGATGGCGGATGCTTTGGACGTCGATCTGCTCGCGTCGGTAGAGATCGCGGATGCGCGGCAGCAGATTGCCGAGCGCCAGCACCCGCCGCACCATCAGTTCGGTGATGCCGAAGGTCCGGGCGATATCGGCCACTTCCCGGCCTTCCTTGACCAGACGGGTGAAGGTATCCCATTGCGATACCTCATCTGGATCGAGCCGCGCGACATTCTCGATCAGCGAGGCCTCGAGCGCGGAGGCATCGTCGTTTTCCGCGAGGATCGCGCAAGGAAGCGATTGGATTGCGCCGCCTTCCTCCGCGACCGCGAGCGCGGCATGGTAGCGCCTGCGCCCGGCCACGATCTCGAAATTGCCGTCCTCGCCGTTGGGCCGGACCAAGAGCGGCGTCAATATACCCCTCTCCCGAACCGAAGGCAGGAGGTTGCTAATGTCAGGGGCTTTCCTGCCATGACGCATATTGGCGGACGACACGGATAATTGGGCGAGGTCCAGATGTACCAGTTCCATGATGATGCTCCTTGATAAATAGGATTGGTGCGCACGCCGGATGACGCACGGCGGGATCGGATGCGGGTTAGCGGCCAGGGCTGGATCGGATCGGCAGCGCCTTGAGCGCCGCGAGCGCGAGCAATTCCTCGTCCTCGGTGATGCGGCCCAGATGGAAGGCGGCTTCGGCAAAAGCGGAGAGCGGAAAGCGCGGTGCGAAATAAAGATCGCGCTCAATCGCGAGACCGAACGGCAGGCGCAGCGCGGTGATCTCGGATAAGCTCATCGAGCCAAGCTCCGGGCAACCAAAGCCCAGATCGGCCAGACCGAACAGCGTGTCCTCGTCGGTCTCCATCTCGGTAATGATCCAAGTCGCAGCTCCCATCGGGTTGAAGAGCTTCACGACGGGCACATGATCGCCCTCGGGGCCAGCGCCATTTTCCAACAGGCGGCCAATGAGGTCGGGTGGTATGAGTGACATGGCGGTTTCTCCAATCGCTAAAAACCGCACACGGCCCGGAAGAGCGGGGTGGGCGGCGAGAAGCGACCGGAGAGGCCCGCTCAGGGAGGCGGGCTGCATCCGGAAGGACCGGAACAACGTGGAGGACTCCGCCATGCGGAGTTGCGGCACGCCGGAGCGGGCCTAGCAGGAAGCGCCGTCCATCTCGCGCCTCCGGGCTAAACACAACAACCCAACGCGCATGTCTGCGCGGTGGTCCGCTGCCGAGCTGACGGGCTCGGACCTATACCGCGTTGTTTGGCGGCGGGCGCCGCGGCTGCACCTGCCGGTCACGTCAGCGTCGATATAGGGACTTAGGGACTTGAGGGACTTTGCAACGAACGTATGACCTCTTCATTATCATTGGCTGCAAGACGTTCGATAAGGTCAGAAGTTCTAACTGCCGCCTGATACGGTGCACCATTGGTTGATTTTGACCAATTTCTGATCTCATTGAAGGGAAAAAACATAGGAAGTATCGGCTGTTTTCCGTCTACAATAAAGTTCGAACTCACGATTTGGACCGCATCGCGTTTTTCGGCGTCATTTCCGTTGATATAGCCTAGGTAAGCGTCCAGACCCCGTTCGAACCTTTCCGCCACGATTTTCCAAAATGACAAGTTGTCGGCATTTTGCAGCCGGTCCTGCAGGTTTCGCTTGCGGGCCAGCAGATCGGTTTTGCGCTCATTGTAGGTGGTTTTGTCGATGGACAGGTCAATGAGGAGATCGGTGAGCCGGGCGATGCGTTGGTCTATCAGCCCGATGTCCCGTTCGATATGGGTCGTCAGATCGGCTTGATCAGCTTGCTCCTTCGCAACCTGTTGCTTGAGCAAGTCCCTGAAGTCCCTCAAGTCCTCGCCTTCAAACCAGAGATAGCTCAATTCCTGCGCCGTGAATTCGTCAAGCGCCGGTTCTTTAACGGCAACTCGCCGACATCCGTAATCATGGCAGCGATAATAGACATGGCCCTTCTGGCGCTCGCCGGTAAGCGAACGCTGACAGCGCTGACATTTGATCAGGCGGCGAAACATGAACTCGTTTTTCTCGATGCGCGGGTAAAAACGCCCCGCTGAAATCGCCTGCACCTTGTCGAACAGCGCCTTTGATATGAGCGGGGTGTGCTTGCCCTCGAATATTTCGCCTGTCCTGCGAATGTGTATCAAACCGATATAGAAGGGATTGTGCAACAACAACGCCATCGCGTTCCGCACCAGGGGCTTACCCGTAGCAGTCACCAAGCCAAGCTCCGCCATATGAAGCGCCAGCGTGGTCAGCGAGAATTTGCCCGTCGCATAGAACTCGAACGTCTGGCGGACGAGCGGCCCTTCGACCGGATGAATGTCCTTCACCCGCGCCTTGCCGCAGTCCACATAGCCGTGTGGGGCTGGCAACGGATAATATCCCTGCTTCAGCCGGCCATAGAAGCCCTTGCGCACCTCGTCGCGCAGATTGCGGATATAATCAGCGGCGACCACCGCCTGAATATCGGCCGCGAGGCGTCCGCCTCGTGTCTGCATGTCGAGCCCTTCGTGGGCGAACAGCACCTCGATCCCTGCGTCAATCAATTCGCCGAGGCCGGCCCAGTCCTTGAGATTGCGGGCGCTGCGGTCGATCTTGTGGATGATGACGCCCGACGCCTTGTTCTTGCGGAGCAGGTTGGTCAGGCGGTTGAATTCGCGCCTGCCTTGCTTGGCGGCGGTTTCGGTTTCCTCGAACCATGCCGAGATTGTCAGGCCGTGGTGCTGCGCATAGCTTTCGATCGCGCTGCGCTGTTCCTGGAGGGATGAACCATGGTCGCCCTGTTTAACGGTGGAAACGCGGATATAGGCAAAATAGGACTTCATGGCAGCGAGGGTGGGATCGGCTCAATGCTAGCAAGTGCGTCCGTCTCGCGCGAATCCAGCATGTGCATTTCCTCGCGCGCTTGACGCATGGCGATCTGCACCAACCAGCATGCGAGTTGCTGCAACCGCTGACGAGCAAGCTCGCGGTCGGCATCGTCAAGATGCGGGACGAAATGATCCAGGATGATGTCGCCAGGGCGATGTCCGGGCTTGCGCTCCATATCGCTCCAGCATCGCTCAGCAGAGGGTGCAACGGGAGGCGTCACCTTTTGCGTTTCGGCATAAAGTGACGCCTCCCGCGAATTCCGTGCGTGGGCGACGATGGGAGCATGCAGGAACAACCCGGTCGCACCCCCACCGTTTCGCGCGTCTTCGATAAGGGCGCGATGGTCGAGCTGGTCTATGACGCCGCGTCCGCCGATACCCAGCTGGCCTATAGGCGCTCCGATGGCATCGCATCGCTCGAACATGAGATCGGACTGCCGAGCGGTGAGATTCTTATCCCGTACAGCCCGCGCAACAATCTGCTCACCTCGGGCTGTGTGCTGCTGCCGTCGGCGATCGGCGAGGCAGCGGACAAGGCGGATTTGCTCGCCGGGATCAAGGCGCGGATCAGCGCTTACGCCGATCTATCGCCCTTGTTCATGGACATCGCCGCGCATTATGTGCTGCTGTCCTGGGTGCATGACGCTTTCAACGAGCTGCCCTATCTCAGATTCCAGGGCGAGTTCGGCACCGGCAAGACCCGCGCGCTGCTCGCGATCGGGTCGCTATGCTACAAACCGATTTTCGCATCGGGAGCCTCGACCGTATCGCCGCTGTTCCATCTCCTGCACGAGTTCGGCGGCACGCTGGTGCTCGACGAAGCCGATCTGCGTTTCTCGGACGCGACCGCCGATCTCACCAAGATCCTCAACAATGGTACCGTCAAGGGCATGCCGGTGCTGCGCACCATGACCAACCGGCACCGCGAACTGAACCCGCACGCCTTCACCGTGTTCGGCCCCAAGCTGATCGCCATGCGCGAGGGCTTTCAGGACGAGGCGCTTGAAAGCCGTTTCCTGACCGAAAATACCAGCGTCACCCGGATGCGCGACGATATTCCGATCCATCTGCCCGACAGTATGAAATCCGAAGCGCTCGATCTTCGCAATCGGCTGCTACGTTGGCGATTTGAAAACCGCAACCATATCGCTGTCGATCCGGCCCGCGTGATCGAGGGCCTATCACCCCGGAGCAACCAGACTGCGCTTGCGCTATTGTCGCTGATCGATGATCCCACGCTGCGCGTAGCGATCGGCGCCCACCTCGCGATGGCGGAGGCGCGTGGCGCAGCCAGACGCGCCGCCCTCCCGCATGTCGCGATGGTGGGGGTGTTGCATCGGAGATTCGAAGCGAACATCACCTCATACATCACGCTCGCCGATGCCGTCGCGGACTATAACGCGCTGGCGATAGCCGGTGGAGAAAGCCTGTTGACGCACAAGGCGGCGGGTCATCTCATCCGCGCGAGGCTCGGGCTTGTGACGACCAAGACGCGCGGTATCTATGTCGTCCCCGCGCACGAAAAGAAGAAGGTCGCTGACCTAGCGCAGCGTTACGGCGTGGGCCGCGATGAACAGGCTGATACCGCGAACGGCCGCGCGGCTGGATCTTAGGCGCGAAGCGCAAAATTTTGCGGAAATGCATAAAGTGACGCCTCCCGCGAACCGGACGCAGCGTTGATGATAAGAGCAAGAGGACGATTAGTTCTCGAAGCCTAATAGTACTTTGTCATGAACAACTCGCACATCATATCGCTGCGTCGTAGACATGCGGCGCTTACCCAGGGAGAGCTGGCCCATCTGCTGGGTATATCGCAATCCGTCCTTTCCAGGTTGGAGGACAATGAAGCCAAGGAGCTGTGGTTCGACGTCGCGCTCGCGCTGACCGTCGTTTTTGGTGACGCGCCACATCGCATGTTCAGTCGTCATTATAGGCGTATCGAAGAGCAGGTGATGACCCGTGCGGCGGATCTGCACGAAGCCAATCGAGGAAAGTCCGATCGCAAGTCGCTCAGGAAGCGGGCGCTGCTGGACGACATGATGCGGCGGGCGACCACTAGCCACCGGGACATATGAGCGCGAAACTTCCGCTCGTGTTCGCGCTCCATGCCACGTCGCGCGGGTTTAGCTATGTCGCGTTCGAGGGACCGTTCGCCCCGCATGATTGGGGTACGGTGATCGTGCGCGGTGACAAGAATGCCGTCTGCTTGCGGCGGCTTGAAAAGCTGCTCGACCGGCTGCGACCCGAATGCCTATTACTGGAGGAACCGAAGAGCGTCGCCAACCGCTCGGACCGGATTGCCCGACTATACAAGGCGATCGCGGCGATTTGTGCCACGCGGGGCATTGACCTCGCCGTCTATCCCTTCCGGGACATCAAGTTTTGCTTCCGGAGCGTGGGCGCAGCCACACGGCAGGAGATCGCCGAAGCGGTAGCGCGTCAGATACCGGCGTTCGATTACAAGGTGCCACGTCCACGGCTCCGATGGGAGAGCGAATCGCGGCGCATGGCGCTGTTTTGCGCCGCCGCGCTTGTCCTCACCCACTATCAGCTCGGCGCGCAAAGCCTACTTGATGATCTTTGCTGACGGACCTGTCCTCGCGCCAATACGACCGTATCGGATCGCGTCACAAAGCGACGACAGAGTGCGTAATTTTCGGGTGATGCATCATGCAACCTGTACGATGTTACGCCCTCCCGATATCCTTGCCGCCGGACGCTGTCATCCAGGGGCAGTCGAGCAGGTGGGACAGCCCGTTCTTCGGAACCCGCCAATTGGCAGCGAACGACGGCTCCACCGCAAAGGCAAACCGATCACCATACCGATCGGAGCGACGAACATGTTCAATGAGGTTGGCCGCATGTCCGTGGCTGGTGGTGACGATCAGTACGGTGAGGTTCGGGATACCCCACCATTCCCGGTAGAGCCTGGCGGATAGCACCGCCTGATATGCCGCGATCTTCGCGGCAAAGGCACTCTTCTTGTTCCGGCCGCGCTCGATGCTCTCCGTGCATCGGTCAATCTCAACCGCGAAGAAACGGAATCCGCCCTCGGGATAGCGCAATCCGAACAGGTCGTCGGGGATTAGCGTCCGCCGTTCTGATCCGGCGATGGGAATGGCCAGCGGCATCGGTGTTTCCCTGGCGGCAACACAATTGGGATGAGTGAAAATCTCCTCGCGCGGAATGTATCGGATGCCCGCCTCGGTAGCCGACAGCTCGATCGACGCCCCGACACACGCAGCCATCAGCTGATGAACAAAAGGGCCACCGTGGGGAGCAAAGCGCGACAGCGTGCCGCGCTCGGCAAGCGCCATCCGCGCACGGGGCGCCAAGCCATAGACCATGTGCTGGTATCGCGCCTCGAAATTGGCAAATTGCTGCGGCGGACGCGTGAGCCAAGCTCCCGTCCTTCCACCGACGACATCGCCATTGTAAAACTCGGTGAGCCGATTCTGGAGATGCGAGAAGTCCTGCCGTAAGTGCCTGGTGAACGCATAAAGATAGCCGGTGGGAAGCGGGCCATGCCGATCGATCGCCTCGAAGATCAGATAGTCCGCTTCGGTGAGTACAAGTCGGCGCACCTTCGGGCTGGGCCGGGAAAATCGCAGACGCCGCGAAAGCGCATCGGTTGCTCTGACTGCTTCAGATTGTGTTGCCTGCATGATGTGTCCTCGCACAAATGAGGACACGTCTTTTATGCACCAACTGCTCGGCTGTAACCGTTCGCTATGGTCAGCAATGCGCCGGAGCGCGCCGCTATGGATACCAATGACCTGCGCGAAAATTTTTCACCATTCCTCGGAAATATCATCGTCAGGTTCGGTTTCGGTTTTCCGTGGCGCTGTTTCTTGGGTTGAAGTTCCACGTTGCGCCGGCATCGCCACCCGCTCGCGATTGCGCTCCATGCGCGCCGCCCATGCTTCGTCCGACAGGCCCGGCCGGGCGCCTGCTGGTCGGACCGGGATCGCAACCGCCTGCGGCGTCACGTTCCGGATATGGGCGGCGAATTGCAAGCGGGGCTGGTCAAGGATGAAGTCAGCGTCGCAGCGCATTTCGCGCGCCATGGCGGATGCATCGGCGGCGGAAACGCCAGATGCCAACTTGGTCGAGGTGTTGGCGTGAATCGATGCGGCGAGCGCGGAGGAACACTGCGAAAGGGCTTGGTGCGCGAGGGTAACCGAGGTCTTGTACTTGCGCACCTCCTCCAGCATCGAGGAGATGTCCCGGGAAAAGCACGAGGCGGCTTCGTCGATGAAAAGCAGCACCGGCTTGCGCTCGCGCTCGGGTATCGCTGCGCGTTCCAGCACCGCCTTCATAATCAGCGATACCATCAGCCGGGAAAAGTTGGCCGACCCTTCCGTCTTGAGGAAATCCTTGGCCCCATCGATGAGGATCAGCGAACCCCGGTTCAATTCGGCGAAGAAATCCAGTTTGGATTCCGGGCAGCAGAACATGCGCTCCATCGTCGGTTCGGATATGATCGCCTGCAAGCGGTAGCGTATCTGCTCCCGTGTCTGGTCGAAGGTCTTGCTCATGAAGTCACGGGCGAAGAATTCGCGCTGAAGGCCGGGCAGCCGGTCGATCGCCGCCTGATAGGGCGCGGGATCGATCATCAGATCGAGCAGATCCTTGATGGTCGCGTTCCTGCCTTCAACCTCGGGAAGCGACAGCAGCATGCGGATGCAGGCCCGGAAAAACACATCCTGCTTGCCGGTGAGCGGGATGCCGAGGTTCTGGAACAGGTTGAGGAAAGTCTCGATTGCGCCCGCGAACACTTGCTCGCGCGTCACCTCGTCATATGCATCGATCCGGTTGCTGGTGGCGAATATGTTGAGCGCCGGCGGATGGTGGATGTCCCTCGGATCTATGATGATCGGCTCGATACCCAGGTCCGCGCGGGCGAGCTTGCGGACGAGATCCGAGTGGGGTTCGATGACGACGATCGACGGCGGATCATCCTGTGCGAGGAAATGCAGGACCAGCCTCTCGATGGTGACGCTCTTGCCAGCCCCGGAGCCCCCCAGCAAATGCACATGGCTGAACATCTGCTCGATGGTGAGCTTGAGCGGAATCGGAAACATCAACAGTCGCTCGAATAGCGTGCCGCCCAGATAGGCGCTGACCAGCGCCTCGCCCTTGAGGTTGCTGTCCTGGGGAACGATGAGGCGTGTCGCCGAAGGGCTGGCCCTTACGAGATTCTGGTACAGGGTCTGGGACAGCCCCTTGAAGATGCCGCGATCCAGATAGGGCGGGTGGCCGAAGACGGACAGGATGTTCCGGATGGTCTCGCCAAGGTTCGGATATGCCGAATAGAGCGGGATGGTGAAGGGCGACGGTTGCGCCAGTTCCGGCAGGTCGGTGACGAATTCGAGGAGGTAGGTGATCGCCTCTTCGACCAGATCGAGATATGGATTCTGGAAGAAATACTGCTTCTCGTAGAGGAGGTTCCGGTAGGTGACGAACTCTTCCAGGTTCATCCGCTCGAAGTTCGGCTCGGGCAGCGGCTTGAAGGGGGCAATTTCGTCCAGCAGGAACAGGATGATATTGAGTATCTCGTCGTCCAGCTCATGGGTGGTGTATGGGTATTCTTCATAGAGCCGCCTGCCGACGGTGGCATGGGTTTCCGAAAAGCTATCCTGCCGGGCTTTCACCCATTGGTAGAGTTGACGCGTCTCTTCCAGTTCCCGTGCCCGCTCGTTGGCGAACCGGCGGGAAAAGGGAATGTAGGTCGATGGCCGCGGCGGCTCCATTAGCCGCTCATTGCCTTCGAGAATAGGAAGACGACAACGATGGCCGCCGCCAGGAAAACGAGCACCTTCTTGGCCCCATCCTCGATATAAATGTCGGACCGGTAGGTGCCGCCTTCATAGTCCATTGTATTGAAGCTGTCGTCCGCTTCGGAAAGCGCGTTGGCTGCGACCTCGGTTTCCGGTCCGGGTATCGTCTCAACCACTGGCTGCGGTGGTGCTGGCGCCGGGGGAGGCAGGGATAGGGGATCGACAACAAGTGCCGGCGAAGGCGCGATTGCCGCGGCTACCAGCTCCGGCGTGCCGGTCGAAAAGTCGAACAGGACCTCGCGTCCATCAAACGTTGCCGCAGCGTCGAGATAGGTTTTGAGGTTCTCGCATGCCGTCATGATGGCATCCTCGGCGCTCAGCAATTCTTCGAGACTTTTGCATTCGATGTGCTGGCCTTGCTCAAGCGAATTGATCGTGACGTGCAACTTTGTCAGCGCGAACGCGGCCGTTGCGAGGCTTTTCAAGTTTCCTTTTATCGAGCCGTCTTGCTGAGCGTGGCTTCTTTCGAGGAGGCGCAACTGTGCCTCGCTATTGTAGATGACTTCCCGGCCAAGTTTGTAGCGCGTGATGCAGCGTTTTTCTTCGCCGGTGAATTCCACCCGCGCGTCGAGGCAGAATATAGCAGTCTTGGAAATGACCCCACCGTCGCGTTGTGACCGCTTGATTTTCAGCTGCATGATTCTCGCCCCCGTCTGGCAGATGAAATTCAATCGCGACGGGAGTCAAGGCAAAGTAAAGTCGATCGAGGGTGGGAGTTTGAACTACGAGGTTTAAGGGATATCTCGGGGCAACGGATTGAATAAAAATCGAGCAATTTCTTTTATTTAATCAGAACGTTCTCGGGCATACAGTCTCTCGTGCAGTATGACCTTGCCGTATGCCGTATCACCGCAGGTTAGAATGCGATGCGATGTAACTCTTGAAATTATTGCATTGCGATTCCTTCGCAGTGTATTCGGTGAAGCTTCTGGAAGCCTGCACGCCTACGTTGTTGTCGCGGCGCGTCAGTGTTCGGTGGGAAGCATCTTGATCGGGGACGGTTCGGAACGGCTCGTTTCAAGAGCACGGGTTAGCATAGCAGACGTTCCGGGCGGCGAGCCGACGTGTCAGCTTTGCGCCTTCATGTCAGTCGGATCTGATATTGAATACTGTATAGCTTGCGCACAACAACGCGGTAGGGCTACGGTTACGGCTGCGCCGAGCGGGGGACGGGATGGAAGTTGATCAGGCGTTGATCGATCAGTCGGCTGCGCAGCATGGCGTCAGGCCGGACGTGCTCGTGGCGTTGCTCAATTTGTCCACTGAATTCCCGGATATGGCGGCCTGGGGCGCTAAGTCGCGCCTGCTGGGAAGAGTGACGGAAATCATTGAGGCGGCGGTCGAGGCCGGCGGCGAGTGAGATTTCTTCGTCTCGAGGTTCAGGATATCTTTGCGTATCGCGAGTGCAATCGGATCGTGTTTTCCGATTGCACGGTCGAGCGCAACATCATCGTTGTTTCCGGGCGCAACGGCGCAGGCAAGACCAGTCTGCTCAATGCGGTCAAGCTGCTATTCCTCGGCGCCAGTTCCGAGGTGATGCGCCGCATCCGGGTCGGCGATGCGCCGCTCAATCCTAAGCAGTTCATGCTCGGCGTGCCCGGCCGCTGGTATGGCGTCTTCCCCTATGAAGGGCGGCGCGATGGAATGATCGCGCGTGTCGCATTGTTCTGGGAAGAAAGCGGTGCGGTCTACTCGGCCGAACGCAGCTTCACGCTCGCACGGGGCGGAAACGACTACACCGAGAAGCTCCAGGTAACGCGAAATGGTCGCGCGCTGAACGAGGAAGATGCGGTCGCGCGGCTGCAGACCCTGTTGCCCGACGAGGTGGTTCCGTTCTTTTTCTTCGACGGCGAGCAAATCCAGTCGCTGGCAGACGCCGATGTGGGTCGCGAGAGTGCGGAAATCGAGCGCTTGCTCGGCCTTTCCTTCCTCAACGATATCGACCGACAACTCGATGTTTACGTCAAGGAACGCCGGCGCGCAGGCCTGCCTGAAACCGTGCGCCAACGCATCACAGCCATGGAAGGCGAACAAAAGAGCGAAGAGGCTCGCGCGGAAAGTGCAAGACGGTTGCGAGTGGCGCTTGAGGAAGAGATCGCCGACCTGGAAGCTGTCAAGGCACGTGCGGAGGATGCCCGCAGGAAGTTGCGCAGTGGGCTTTCGGAGGAAGAACGCGCCAAGATGGAGGTACGCATCGAGAATCTGCAGCGCCAGCGGGAAGCATTGGCCTCGCAGATCGCGACGAAGCTCCCGCTTGAGGCACCGTTCCTCACGAATCTGGACCTCGTCGGTCAGGCATTTCGTGCGCTCGACGATCAACTCAAGGCGGGCACAGCGGCCAGTCTTGCCAACCGCCTTCACAAGGATCTGCCGCCCGGGGTGATCGCGTTGCTCGCCACGCTTGAACCCGAGGTCTCGCTCGACGCGCGGCAATCGAGCCAGCTCAATGCAGGTCTCGGCGCGTTGCTCACCACGATCGGCGTGCCGGCCGATTCTTTCGAACACCCGCTTTTCGCGTCAGTTGCGCCGTCTCTGCGACAGCATCTTCGCGACCGCTTCCTGACCTGGCAGCAAAGCGGACCTGACACGGTCGCGGCGCATGCCGACCTGCTACGGCAGATGCGCGCGCTCAATACGCAGCTGCGTCAGGCCGTGCGTGAACTCGACGATGCCGATATCGTGTCCGATGAGGCCAAGCAGCGTTACGGCCAGCTGACGACCGAAGTCGAAAACGCCGAGAGCGAAATTCGCCGGCGCCTGCAGGAGATCGTGGTGCATGAACATGACGAGAACCGCGCGTCCCGCAATGCCGTGGCACTTACCGACCAGATCCGCGCCGGTTATGAAGAACATGCCGACGTTCTAAGGGAAAATCAGGCCTATGTGCTCTCGCGCGCGGTGCGGCTGGCTCTTCAAAGCTATCGCGAGCGCAGGCGCGCCGCGATCCGCGCGTCGGTCGAGCAGCGCTTGCGCGAAAAGGTATCGGTGCTGCTTGGTCCCAGCCAGCTGATCAAGTCGGCGGCACTCACCGACAATTTCATCATGACCTATCAGGACGAGGACGGCGATGACGTCGCCCGCCAGTCGATCTCGGCCGGCATGCGTCAGCTGGTTGCGATGGCCATGCTGTGGGCGCTGAAGGAAGAGGCCGATCGACCATTGCCGGTTGTCATCGACACGCCACTCGGTCGCATCGACCGCGAAAACCGCAATCTCCTAATGAGCGACTATTTCCCGAATGCGGGAAATCCGCTCGTACTGCTGCCGACCAATACGGAGTTCGGCGAGCATGGCTTCGATCAACTCGCCGACCATATCTGCAAGCGCTACGAAATCAGGAACGAGGGTGGACGGTCGGCCTCCATAGTCGAGTTGCCCATGCGGGACACCCGCTGATGGACGACATCTTCTTCACCCCGGAGGAAAAGGAATTCTTCGAAGCGGTGCTGGCGCGTGGCCTGCTCCAGCCCCAGGCCTTTTACTGGTCGGTGCTGCGCTTCGCCCTGGCGCTGTCGCTGCGCATCGATAGCTTGCCCGACGAGCGCTATGGCCGTCCGAAGGGCGCCGGCCGCAGCGAGCTCCATCTGCAGCAGCTTACTGGACGAGGCACCGACAAGGATTATGACGACGCGGTGCGACTGTTGCTATCGATCAAGCACCAAGCAGACCTGTTCAAGAACCAGGCTGAGTATGTCGATCTCATCCAGCGGCATTTCCGTCGCGGGGTGGAGGCGATGATGCGCGCCTGGCAACCCGGCCGCGACTTTCACGACTATCTGCTCGACGAACTCTATTTCCAGGCCGGAACGGCCGGTCAACTGGATGACGCCATCGCTGCGGTGCCAAGCGAAGAGATGCTGAAGCAGGGACTTGCCGCCATCGGCGTCAAGGCAACGTCTGCCGGCACAGCCATCAGCGGTCCGCGGCTGACGCGCTTTCCGCTCACGCTCAACGGCGTCGAGGATTTCGACCGCCTTCGTCGGGGCCTGGAGGATCTCTCGTTCACGCTCGGGCTCGGTTCGGCCAGCGTGACCATGGTTCGCGAAGGCGGCGAACGGCGTGTCACAATCGAGATCCCGCGTCCGAGCGCCACCTGGCATGACATTCGGTGGAATGATGTGGCGCCCATGCTCGCCGAGCGCGCCGAGGCGCTGCCAGTCTGTCCGGGTACAGACGTCATGGGCACGCCCTTCCTATTCGATATTGCCGAGGCGCCGCATCTCTTCGTCGCCGGCGCAACCGGGAGCGGCAAGAGCGTCTGCCTCAATGCGCTCATCCTCTCCCTGCTTGCCGCAAAGCGGCCGCCGACGCTGGTTCTGATCGATCCGAAGGGACTGGACTTCGCCGATTATGAGGGTTGCGCACACCTGCGTGATGGGCGCGTCATCACCGACATGGATGAAGGCGTTCAGCTCCTCAACTCGATGGTTGATGAAATGGAGAGCCGAGCCGCGATCCTGCGACAATATCAGGCCCGCAACATCGCCGAAGCGCAGGCGGCAGGCGCCGCGCTCGAGCGGATCGTCATCTTCATCGACGAACTGGCGGACTTCCTCATCGGTAAGAGCGGCGCTCAAGAGCCGCTGGTCCGCCTCGCGCAAAAGGCTCGCGCCAGCGGCATCCATCTCGTACTTGCCACCCAGCGACCGGAAGCGGCGACCTTCCCCGGTCTGCTGCGCTCCAACATCCCGAGCCGGATTGCGCTCACCGTCCAGAAGGCCTCCGATTCCAGGATCATTCTCGACGAAGCGGGCGCCGAGAATCTGCTCATGCGAGGTGATATGCTTGTCAAAATCGCTGGGCGCGATACGCGCCGCGTCCATGGTGTGCGGGTGGATCGCAGCGATATCCTTCGCGCGGTCGAGCAGTCGGGATTGAAGCTCTGATGGCGATCCGTTCGACCCATTTCGCATTGGCCGGGCTGACCCTGCTGGACGTGGGTCCATTGCGCGATACGACCTCAATCAGTTTCCTGACCACAGACAATGAGCCCGCCAACATCTATCTGGTGATGGGGCCGAATGGTGGTGGCAAGACCACCTTGCTCGAGGCGATCACAACTGCGATGTCGATGCTCGGCGCCGCCTCGCATACCCGATACGGCATGCCTGCGCTCGACGACGGCAACGGCGGGGTCCAGCTCGATGCGCTTGTGCGGCTCGATGACGGCACGAGCGGCGAATCGTTCATCCTCTCGATCGTGCTCGGCGGCCCAGGACTGCTCAAGAACTGGCCCGAGCCCGACTTGCAGATGGTAGGCGCAGCTGCCCAGCTTGTCTTGCGCTATGGCGTAAGGACGGGCTCCAGGACGATCGAACGCTTCGCGGATTCCGACAAGCAGGCGCTCGCCTTCGCCGACACGATTATCGCGGAGGTCGGCGAACCAACCCGCAGCCTGTTCGGTGCTGGCGCCACTGCCTTCCCAACGCTGCTCTATTTCCCATCCGACCGGGGCATCGCGCGCAACGGCCATGCAGGAAGGGCGGTCTCGCGTCCCGACCAGTTGAGCTACGCGCCGGTACATGTCTTCGGTGTCGACGGAGCGACCTGGGAAAATTCACTGGACAATCTTTTCGTGTGGTTTGCGTGGCTTGCCGACGGGCGAGAGGAGCGCTGCCGCGAAACCGTCAACCGTTATGTCTTCCGAGATGGTACCAAGACGCTTCTCGAGGTCGATCGCGAACTCTTGCGGGCGCCGGTGTCGGTCGACGGGGTTGTCGAGCACGGCCTAGACCAGCTCAGCAGCGGCGAACGGCAGCTGGTCCAGCTCCTGGTGCGCATCGCCAGCCATATGAGCACGGCAACCATCGTGCTCATCGATGAAACGGAGCAGCATCTGCATCTCGTCATGCGCCGCCGCCTGATCACCTTGATCAAGGAATGGGCGAAGGAGCATGACGGTCTCAGTTTCTATCTCACCTCGCATCAGGCCGATTCCCTGCGGATCGTAGCTCCCAAGGTTCCTGAAGAAGGGCTGCGCAAGTTCGGGTGCCTCGTGAAGCCTCGTTTCAAGGCGCCCCGGCGATGAGCAACGTCGCGTCATTCGACGAATTCGAGACGGACCAGGAGATCGATGCCCATAGCCGGGGGTTGCCACGGATTATCCTCGAAGGGGGCACCGATGTCTGGCTGTTCCGCGACATCTGGTTTCCGAATTATCTCTCCAAATTCGAGTTCATCCCCGCTTCGCACCTCGCCGATGGCGACGGCTGTACGGCGGTTCCTGCCGCAGTCGAGAAAAGCTGGGAGAAGCAGATCCCAGCCTTCGGCATTCTTGATCGCGACGTCTATTTTCGTCGCAAAATCTGGGATGCGCTGTACGAACGCGAAGAAGCGCGGTTTCGCGCGTTCGAAGCGAACGACAATTTGTTCGTGTCCGAGCTCTGGGAGATTGAGGCCCATCTCATCCTTCCCGAAATCCTCGAGCCATGGGTCATCGGCTGCAGCCGTGACCCCGTCCGGTTCGGCCATCTCGCCGCCGAGGCGCTCCAGCGCGCGCTCGCGCAGTGCGACATCCTCTTCGAGGCGGCGCCCTATCTTGCCGCAATGCATGCCGACGGGAAGGCGGCGACGGGCAGCTTTGGCGACCTTACTCTGGAGCAGGTGCGGGAGATCTGCGCCAATGACCTCATCAAGCTGAGCGATGCGGCACAGGAGCAGGCGGAGCGCGTCACAAATTTCGTCACCCTCGTAAAAGAGGCCGCGCCCGACGAGGAAGGCGCCCGGCTGCGCTATTTCCTCAAGTTCATTGACACGAAGCGGCTGCTCAGCCGGCTACGCAAGGCGCTGCGTCTTCACTCCAATCCCGACAATCACCAGATGCTGGCCGGTTTCATGAGGCAGACCGCGCAGGAGCCGCAGGAATTCGCTCGCCATCTTGCTCATCTTGTGGAGCGGGTCGGCGTCGGCTGAGAAATTGGCGCATATTCCTGGGCGATCTCACGGATGAGCTCCTGCGCCCGATTGTGATCCAGCGATAGGAATTCGCGGCCAAGGCTATATCCCTCGGTCTCGCATCGATCGAGCATCGCCCGTTCGATCTCGTGCGCCGTCTGCGCATCGCCACACTTGAGGGTCGTGATCAGCCGCCATGCGAGACTAATGTCGGGCGGAAACCCCTGATTGAGTTCGGCTTGGCGGCGCAGCGGCTCGTTGGTGCGGCCGATCTTGAAGATCGCGCCGCGCTCGTACGTACCATAGCGGTGCGCGCTCCGTCCTCTACGAGTTCCATGAGATAGACCTGCGTATCGCCGTCGCTGCGAACAGGTTGAATGACCCAAAGCTTGGGACCGGGCCGCGACTGCTTGGCGGTGAACGGTCGTCGTCGGCCATGATCGGACCTGGCCTGCCTTCCCGGCCGAGATTCGTCGCCGCGGGGACTGCACAGCCTTCGGGATCCTCGCGGTAGCGTAGCAGATTTCACGCGCTTCGCGCGGAGCGTTGGCGGCCTCGCCACAGTCAAGCGCATGCAATTCGGTAGGCCGGCGAAGCAAGTCATCGCTTGAACGCAAGCGCGCGCCAGCACGCGGGCGGCCGCAGCGCTATGCCATTCTCGAGAGCGCTTCCGCCGACCCATCGATTTCGCGCGCGCTCCTGGGTCGCGTCCGCATGATGCCGGAGGTAGATATCGAGCAGGAGGATGCATTCCTCGCTGTCGAGCCGTGGCCCCAAGCGTCGGCTGCCCGGCTTGTTCGGTTGCGAACCGGCGATGTCAAGGTTCGGCTGGGCCGGGCTCACCTGCCGGCCGAAGCCCGCACATTGCCCTTGGGTATGGTCGCGCGTTCCGCCTGCCGCGCGACAAAGCTGTCGAAGTCGCTCAGGCTCGCCTTCCAATCGTCCCAGAGCAGATAAATGCCTCGGCTCCAATGCGCGGCAACAAGATGCTGCAACCGCGCGCGGTCAAGCTGTTCGGGCGCTGCATGCTGGACGAGGAGCGTGATCCAGCATGCGAGGTCAGACCCGGTTCCAAATAGATTCTCGCCCTTGATCGGTTTGCCATAGCCGGTAAAACTCATCTCAAGCTTCGGCGCGTGCGCTACGCCGAGCGAGCGGCCGATCGCAAGTCTTGCGGGTCCATACCGGTGCGGCAAGCCGAGCAGACGCTGGAAGCGGCTATTGAGCTCGTCGGCCGGCTTCGCCGTCCGGAAGTCGGTGCGGACGAGTTCGATCAGGCTGAGGCTCACGCGGAGATCCTCTCAAGCGGCAAGGCGGGCTGGAAGGCCGAACGCCCTTGTTCATGCGTGAGCTCGAGGACCGCGCTGAGTTTCGGGCGGAGTAGTTCGAGATAGCGCCCGGAGAGCTCGGCCGGCTGCGAAAGAAAGATGATCTGCCGGTCAAGACCCGAAAAATAGCGCAGCACGCGCTCGCGGTGATCTGGATCGAGCCGCGCCAGCGGTGTATCGAGGATGATCGGGAAAGGTGCGGCAATGCCGGTGATGGCGGCCATCAGCGCGAACGCGAAAATCTGGCTCTCGCCAGCACTCGGATCGAGCGAACGCAGATCATGGCCTTCGGCGTCAAGCAGCGCCACTGCTCCGGTGGGGTCGATACGCACTTCGCAGACCGCGTCCTTGTGCGCCATCGCGCGATACGCAAGGGTGATGGCGCTTGCGAAAGCCTCGAGATTGAGCGGAAACAGCCGTTCGATCAGCTTCGCGATCGCACGGCCAACGGCGTCCGCGCGGTCTGCGCGGGCGAGCAGCGGCGCGTCGGCGTCGAGTTGCGAGCGCATCTTGCCGAGCGCGCGCTCCTTCGTTGCAAGCTCGCCCTGCACCGCATCGAGCGTCCGCGTCAGTATGCGCGTGCGCTCTTCCAGATCGCCCACCGAAACCTGGATGTCGCCAAGGCGGTCGGCAAGCTGCTGCGATGTCTCGTCGATGCCACGCTGCGCGGCGATCCGGCGATCGACTTCTGAAACCGCCGCATCGGCCTGTTCGGCCTCCTGCGCGAGGCCCGCGATCTGCTCGGCACCCAGCGTCTCGATTGTGCGCAGACGCTCATCGACGAGATGCCGGTCGGCCTCGCCCAGATGGACGTGCATCCGCTGTCCTTCTTCGGCCGCGCCCTCGCCCCAAACCTTTGACCAGATGGTCCGCAATCGCACTTCGAGCGCTGACCACTGCGCTGGCGAAACCCCCGCCTTTTCAAGTTCGCCCGACTCCCCGACCGCTGACACGATCTCGCGATAGCGTTCCTCGCTGATAGTGCGGGTCGCCTCCTGCTGCTCGATACGTGCATCGCTGGCGAGCTGCGCGCGAGCCGCCCGGCGCAGATCCGCACCGGCAAGTGCAAGGGCGAGGTCGAACGACAGTGTCTGGCGCAGCCGGTCCTGGAGCGCATCGCGCGCCCGGCCGCATTGTTCGCGCTCTTCGAACAGGCGCTTGAAACTGGCATAGCTGTCGCCATGCAGAGCACCGATCCGCGCGACGGTCGCATCACGCTCCTTGCGCAATGGGATCAATGCCTGCGCAAGCTCGTCGAGCGCGGCGGTCAACTGGTGGCGCTGCGCCTCGAGATCTTCGACCGCATGGGCCAGGTCGTCGAGTTCGGCGCCCGACATCCCCTTGATCTGGCGCCGGCGGTCGCGCGCGTAGAATTTGAGATCATCGCCGAGGCGGCGCAACAACGGTATGCCGAGCGCATGTTCGAGACCGAGGCGAACCTGCTGGTCGAGATCGACGCCGGCAAGCCGGTCAAGATGTTCGCCATCGAAGAAAAAGAATGGCGCGAGGCGCGCCGGAAGCAGTGCTCTGGCGACGAGATCGCGCACCTCGGTGAACTGGTCATCGCCATCGGGGAGCGGTACCAGATCATCGTCCGGTCCTTGCCAGATCCGCGCTTCCTCGTCCGATCGGCGATGCCGGCCAGCCGCGGTGAAATACCAGAGGCGCTGGATCGTGAAACGCTGGCCATCGCCGCCTTCGAAGCAGAGCTCTACCGAAGCATTGCTGTCATGGCCACGTACGCCCTGATGCAGCGCGCGCTCGAGAAATGCATCATAGCCCATGTCCGCCCGGCTCCCGCCGCCGGCGCGGCCTATCAGATCGACGCCCTCACGTCCATACAGGCCGAGCACCAGCGCCTCCAGCAGGCTCGTCTTGCCAAAGCCATTGCTGCCTTCGATAATCACGACATTGCGTTCACTGGATATGCCTTGCAGGTTGAGTTCGAGAGCAGGGAAAGCTTTCCAGTTGCGCAGCCGGATCGTGACCAGTCTCACAATGGACGTTCCGCTTCCGCGCCGAGCGTGGCATCGATCGCGTCCTGGATGCCGCGCCGTCGGATCATGCCAGCATAATCCTGTTCGATCTCCAGAAGCCTGGTGAGCGTCGCTGGATCGACGCCTTCGGCAGCACAGATCTCGCGCACCAGCGCGTCTGCGCCGGGCAGCATCAGCAGATTGACCTCGCGCGTCATTTGCCCGGCGCCCTTGTGTGCGCCGTCGCAGCCCGGCCCGCGTCCTCGGCCCAGATCCGCTTTATCTCGACGATCTCTGCCTCGCTGATCAACGGCTCGCCGACTTGGTCCTGGACGACCAGCAGTTCGGACAGGATCTGCTGCCGTGCCCCGAAGGTGAACGGACCGGGGATCAGCGAACCGTCGGCGAGATGGGATACGTTCCCCGACCGCCGGCGCGCCATCCGCATGCCGGGATCGGCGCGGAATGCTGCCAGCCGGTCGCGGAAATCGATCAGGGGCTCGAGATGCGAACTACCCGACTCGATAAAGCCTTCCATGCTGTGGTCCTTGACGACCACGGTGCATGTCCAGCAGCCGAAGCGTGATGACGAGGTACCGCAAGAAGGCGCATCGTCCTTGTCGAGCACGAGCGGACATTCGCCACCTTGTGCGTTGCGGTAGAGGGTGACAAGCTGCCGGTGCGAGCCACCCCAAGGCGGGCGGCGCTGGAGCAGCAATTGCCATACCTCGTCGGTGGTGAATTCGACGATCGGGCGGAAAACGAGGCAGCCCGCGAGTGTATTGTGCGCGTTCAGCCGCTCGCCATTGGAATAGCGGGCCACGCTCATCGCCCGCGTCGCGGACTCCTGTCGCCGTACGCCAAGCAGCAGGATAGCCTGTCCACGCTCATCGACGATCGACCGGATATAGTGCGAGGTCGGTTGGATTTTCATGCGGTCGGTACACCAGCGGAACGACCGACTGGGAGATGGGTAGCCCCGTCCGATTAGGTTAACCCAGAAGGTCTGATCCTGCTTGGGGGTCGTCTTGGTGACGGTGATGGGCAGCCTGAGGCCCGGAACGACGCCGCGCATGCGCTCGAGCATGGCGTCGAGATGCCGCGCTATCAGTGGTGCCTCGACCAGCGTGTCGTTGGCGACGATATGAACCTGGCGCTTACGCTCGCTCGGAGGAAGATCGAGCAGCATCTCAAAGACCAACTGCGCCACCAGCGTGCTGTCCTTGCCGCCTGAAAAGCCGACAATCCAGGGATAATCGTGATCGGCGCGGTATTCGGCAAGCAGTTCGCGGCGCGCGGCTTCAAGTTTGTCGCCGAGGCCGTCTTCGGCGGCGAGCATTGTTGCCATGCCTATATACCCCCTACAGCAGCGGAACTCACTCGCCGGAGTCGCTGCACCGCGTTGATCAAGATTGCCGCCGCTGTATCGATCTCATCGTCCGTGGTCGAGCGTCCGAAGCCGATCCGTATCGCGGTTTCGGCACGGGCCACGCCGCCCCCCAGCGCCATTACGACATGCGAGGCATCCAGCGAGCGCGTCGTACAAGCCGATCCCGACGACAAGGCAAGCCGGTCACCGACAAGCATCAGGAGCGCCTCGGCGTCCACGGCGGCGAAGCTCAGATTGAGATTGCCGGGCCAGCGCCGCGCCAGGTCGCCATTGAGCTCGTAAGCAATCCCAGCATCGTCGAGCAGTGCAAGAAACCGATCACGAAAGCCGGTCAGCCGCGTCCGCTCATCTGCCATCTCACTTGCGGCGATCTGAGCCGCGC
>Ga0105240_10003263_pt1 | contig 25361 bp, 15 predicted proteins | sample KBSC54metaG_FD_80426 | JGI IMG/M metagenome (GOLD analysis project Ga0105240, IMG submission 80426) | Corn rhizosphere microbial communities from Kellogg Biological Station, Michigan, USA - KBS C5-4 metaG | ecosystem: Host-associated > Plants > Roots > Rhizosphere > Soil | place: Michigan, USA...
CTACGAAATATTCGCAGTTCCGGAAATATTCTACCGGCGTCAGATGGTTCAGGAAATAGGACACCATCTGGAAGCGGCGCGAATTGTCCAGTTGTTCCGTGGCGTTCAACGCCGGAAAGTAGGTGGTGAAATGCGGGTCGGTGAGGTAGAACGCGTCCATCGAACGGGCGATCTTCGGGACAAACGGGGGCCAGCCCAGGTTTGAGTCGAATACATACCCGGGTACCGCGGCCCGCACCGCATCAAGAGACGATACGAGATTGAAAACCTGCCGGTAGATCCCCTTCTCACCTACGGCGTGTCCGTGTTTCGGATCGAAGCACGGAGCGATTTTGAGAAAGTCAAAATTAGCATCCTGGAAATTAAAGTTGAGGCTGGTCTCTATCAAAACATCGGTAAACCAGTTGGCGAAATCCGTCGAACCCCAGCAGTAGGCATCGCGCTTGCCGTCGGCAGTTAAGAGCCGCCATTCCGCCCGGCCCTTATCTTGTGCGTAGTGATTAAAGTGAGGTGCGGTGAGTTGATTCGCCCCGGTATAAAGGCCTAACTTGACGCCGCGGTCGCGTGCATATTCTCCGATGCGCTTCGCCAAACTGGCGGCCGGATTACCGGGAATCCATTCGAACGGACCTTCGTAGAGCTGGCAAACATCCATGCTCAGGCTCTTACAGAAATCGATCTCGCCGGGGATCCTGTCGGGGTGAAGCATGTAGTAGTTGGCGTCGGACAGCGTATAGAAAATCGTGTTCTGGATTGGTTTCTCGCCTTCCTTCGCGGGTGGAACGCTTTTGTCCACTTCCGTAAAGCGATTTACGATTGACGTGTAGAAGAATTGCGGGCCTTTCAGGTGAGGCTGCGCGTAATCGAAGCGGATGTAGCGGCGGAATGCGTCTGCCGCAGCCGCATCGTACGTCCCTTGTCTTGTGCCGGCCAACCGGTAGGCTTGAAACGTTACAGCGTGGCTCTCGTAGGGCTCGCCCGCCTTCAGTTTCACGAATGGCTGATAACCGATGCTGAGAAGGCTGCCGGTGCGCTGAATTTCGCTATAAGCAAAGTCGAGGCTTAGGAATGCACCGTAGCCTCGGGCTTCGAGGAATGCACAGATTGGAAACCCATCGACGCCACGCTGATCGGACTCTGCTCGCGCGATTTCAATGGCTGCAGCTGGAATCCGGAGTAGTTGCACGTCGACCCGCTCGAGCGAGATTTCACTCCTCGGCAGAATCCGCAGCATCTTCCGAACGGCGCCGCTAACTGTTTGGGCGTATTCAATGGTTATGTCGAACGCGGAGTTGTTCAGCTTGACCACGGCGCTCGCCGCCTGAGATTTGACCTCGCTGACGCGAAAGTCCTGCGCCGTGTAGGTACGGCCGCCGGCTATTAACTGGAAGTCACCTTCCGAAACCGGAAGTTCAACCGAACCGAGTCGCAGCGCGATGATTCGACCAGACTGCGGTGAGACCGCTATGCCGGTTTCGCGCGAACCGATTGCTGCGGGCGCCGCAAGAACCTGCTCACTGGCGTAGCACGCGCAGAGAATCAGCACTAAGTAGCGCATAAGCGAACAAGCAATGCACCGTATCGTATCATCGGTGCAAGTTCTGTTGCAAACGAGAGAAAGTTAAAATGCCGATTGGAACTCATGCGATGAGTCTCCGGAGTAGAGCGTGGCGCAATGCATAAGTGTTTAGGACGTTTCGGCCGCAGCCTGAATGGCGAGCATTTGGGAGGAGGCGCCGCACTCTTTTATAAGAAAGATCAGCAGCATACTCGATTGACTGGAACATCTTTGCCGTGTTAATACAAGTAAGTGCAACCGAGCCAGCCAGTGTCGCGGACATATGTTCTACTGCTCCTCTCAGTGGCAGCCACGCCGTGCCTTGGAAATCCTACGGACCCGATCGAATTCTTCAAGCAACGCGTTCTTCCCGTTATTTCCAGCAATTGCTTCACTTGTCATACTGCGGCAAAGATGGGCGGCCTGCAACTCGATTCCCGGGAAAATCTGCTGAAGGGCGGCAACTCGGGACCGGCGATTGTTCCTGGCAAGCCGGAAGAAAGCCTGCTGATCCGGGCGGTGGCACACACGCACGAACGCCTGAAAATGCCGCCGCAAGGCAAACTCACCGATCAACAAATAGCCGATCTTAAGACTTGGGTAGAAGCGGGTGCTCATTGGGATGGCTCGATTGTCCAGGCCAAATCGAACGGGTACGTGATCACCGCGGAGCAGCGCCGTTTCTGGGCGTTTCAGAAGGTCAAGAAGCCGCCGGTCCCGGAAGTTCGCGATCAAGCATGGGTGAAGAGTCCGATCGACAACTTCGTTCTCGCCAAGCTTGAGTCAAAAGGTCTTCGGCCCGTTGCTCCAGCCGACAAGCGAACCCTCATTCGCCGCGCCACTTTCGATTTGATAGGTCTGCCTCCCTCACCGGAAGAAGTGGAGAGTTTCGTCAAAGACACGTCGCCTGAAGCCTTCGCCAAGGTGGTGGATCGCCTGCTTGCTTCGCCCGAATATGGAGAGCGTTGGGGCAGGCACTGGCTGGACGTCGCGCGTTATGCCGATGCGGATCAGTTGGGGCTCGGCGAAGATCCGTTTCCGAATGCGTTCCGCTATCGCGACTGGGTGATCCGCGCGTTCAACCGGGACATGCCGTACAACGAGTTCGTCCAAGCCCAAATCGCTGGAGATCTGGTCGAAACGGATGCGAATCGCGGGGAACTGAGGCCGGGATTGGGATTGTTTGCACTCGGTCCATGGTATTACAAGATCGTCGAGCCGGCCAAAGCACGGGCCGATGAGCGGCATGACCGGGTTGACATTCTTACGCGTGGATTTCTCGGTCTTACGGTGGCCTGCGCGCGCTGTCACGATCACAAATACGATCCAATTTCGAACAGGGATTATTACTCATTGGCGGGCGTGTTCGCGAATACCGAATCGCAGGAATATCCCCTGGCTTCGCGCGAGGTGGTGGACGATTACAAAGCGAAGCAGCAGCAGATTACGGACCAGGAAGCGTCCATCAAGAAAATTCTCGATGCGGCCCGCGTTCGAGTCGGGGAACTGCTTTCAAAAGACACCGAACGTTACCTGACAGCATCGGAGGCAGCGATTGGGGGGCAATCGCCCAATCCGGAAACGCTCGACCAGGAGACTCTCACGAGGTGGACCAATTACCTGAAGTCGACAGAGAAAGAACACCCGTACCTGAGCGAGCACCCGATCAAGGCCGCGGAATTCGCTGCTCTCGTCCATGGATTGATTGACGAGAAGAAGGCCATTGACGCATACAACGTCAAGATTCTTGAAGACTCGAAGAATTCCAAGGATCCATACGATCTGTATTGCAAGGGCTGCAACGCGGTCACCAAAACTCTTCCGAGAGACAAGTATGTTTTGTGGACCGACCTGTTTGCGGCCAAGCAACGAAGCAACGAGAAGCAGCCTGGGCTTTATTATTACGACGACGAGCACATAGAACGCTTTTTAACCAGTGGCGATAAGGCGCAGGTTGCCGCACTCCGAGAGAAGCTGAAAGACCTGAAAAAGGCTCTACCATCGCAGTATCCTTTTTTGCATACGATCACTGACGTGGAAAAACCCGCTGATCTTCCTGTCCATTTGCGGGGAGATCCTTACAACCTGGGTGACCCGGTTCCACGGCGGTTTCTGCCGATTCTCTCGACCTCGGAACCCACACCTTTCCGCGACGGCAGCGGACGCCTGGAACTCGCCAAAGCGATCGCCAGTCCCGATAATCCGCTGACTGCGCGCGTGATCGTGAACCGGATTTGGAAGTACCATTTCGGTTACGGAATCGTTCGCACCCCCAGTAACTTTGGAAAAGCGGGTGATACACCGAGCCATCCGGAGTTGCTCGATTACCTGGCGGCGAGGCTGGTAGAGAACAAGTGGTCAATCAAAGCCATGCATCGCGAAATGATGCTGTCATCCGTTTATCAACTCAGCAGCGAATCCTCCGCGCCTGCGCAGGAGACCGATCCCGACAACCGTTTGCTTTGGCGGGCCAACCGAAGCCGTCTGGACGTGGAGGCGTTGCGGGACTCCCTGCTATTCGTCTCCGGTAAGCTGGATACTACAGAAGGCGGTCCTGCGGTGGCCTGGGACGAGAAAAACAATCGGCGGACCGTTTACGGAAAAGTGAGCCGCTTCCAATTGGCGCGCATGTTGACGCTGTTCGATTTTCCGGACCCTACGATCACGTGTGAGCAACGCGCGGTGACGAACGTTCCCTTGCAGCGGCTGTTCTTTCTCAATAGTGATCTTATGTCCGAGGCCGCGACTGGCCTTGCAGATCGCCTGCTGAAAGCTTCAACCGCGGACGATGCGCGGCTGACGGACGCATACCGTGTTTTGTTCGGCCGGACGCCATCGAACTCTGAGCGGAAGGCAGGACTGCAGTTCCTGCATGACACGGAAGGCGCTTCGAACAACATAACAGACGCATGGCAGCAGTATTCGCAGATGTTGCTCAGCTCTAACGAATTCAGTTTTGTGGATTGAAGATGATGCTACGGCCCTCTAACTTAGGATCAATCAGCCGGCGGGAAGCGCTCATGCGAATGGGGAGCGGGTTTGGGATGCTCGCCCTGTCCCTACAAGGTGCGTTACAAGGGGCAACAACCGGCGATTCCGCTCTAAGCGTCAAGGCTCCGCATTTTCCGGCTAAAGCGAAGCGTGTGCTTTTTGTTGTGATGAACGGCGGCATGTCGCAGGTGGATACGTTCGATCCCAAGCCGATGCTGGACAAGTTCAACGGCCAGCCTATGCCCGGTGGCAATCTAAAGACCGAGCGGAAGACCGGCAGCCTGATGCGATCTCCGTTCCAATTCCAAAAGAATACGAAATGCGGGACCGAGGTAAGTGAGATTTTCCCGCGCATTGGCCAGGCTGCGGACCAGATCTGCGTGATACGGTCGATGCACACCGATATCCCCAATCATGAGCCCTCGCTGTTCATGTTGAATTGCGGAGAAAATCTGGTTAGCCGTCCGTCCCTTGGATCGTGGATTACGTACGGCCTGGGAACCGAGAACCTGAACCTGCCGGGTTTTGTGGTGCTCTGTCCCGGTACGCCGGTGGTCGGTTCGCCGCTTTGGAATTCGAGCTTCCTGCCCGCCGTCTATCAGGGCACGTACATTCCGAACAACGAAACCGATCCGGAAAAGCTGATCCAATACGTACATAACAAGAAGTACAGCCGAGAGCAGCAGCGCCGGCAACTAGACCTGCTGGATTCGCTGAATCGCGAACACCTCGAAAAGCGCGCGAACGATCTTCAACTGGACGCGTCCATACAGAGCATGGAGACGGCGTTTCGCATGCAGACGGAGGCTCCGGAGGCATTTAATCTTGGCAAGGAAAGCGAAGCGACGCGCGCTCGTTATGGAGATGGCGATTTTGGACGTGGCTGCCTGATGGCGCTGCGGCTGCTGGAGCGCGGCGTCCGGATGGTGCAGGTCTATTTTGGTAACGGCCAGCCGTGGGACAATCACGACGATATACTGATCCACCGGAAGCTTGCCAATCAGGCAGACCAACCTGTGGCCGCGCTTCTGGAGGATCTCAAATCGAGGGGACTGCTGGACGATACGCTGGTGATCTTCGGCAGTGAATTTGGCCGGACTCCGGCGGTTGAAACCAGTTCGCGCGTGAGTGTGCAGAATGGAAGAGATCATAATCCATACGGCTTTTCCGTCTGGCTCGCCGGCGGCGGAATCAAGGGTGGCATGACTTACGGGGCCACGGACGATTTCGGCTTCAAAGCGGCGGAAAACCCGGTCCACGTGCACGACCTCCACGCCACAATTCTGTATTTGTTAGGCCTCGATCACACCAAATTGACGTACCGCTATAGCGGACGGGATTTCCGGTTGACGGACGTGCACGGGCGAGTGCTGAAGGAAATCATCGCCTGATGAATGTTCTCGCGGTCGGTGCGCACCCGGACGACCTTGAGATCTTGTGTGGCGGCACGCTGGCCAAGTATGCTGGCCGCGGCGATCGGGTCACCATGGCCGTCGCAACCAACGGCGAGGTGGGCTCGGCCACCTTACCCAGGCATGAGATCGCGAAAATCCGCCATGACGAGGCTGCTTCGTCCGCCAAAGTAATTGGAGCGGATTTCATCTGGATGGATTACCAGGATGAGTTTTTGTTTTCGACTTCGGAGACACGGCTGGCATTTTTGAACATGGTGCGGGGTGTCAATCCCGACGTGATTCTGGCGCATGCGCCAACCGATTACCACCCGGATCATCGTACGGCAGGCCAGATCCTTTGGGACATCCGCGTCATGACGACGGTGCCCAACATTGAGACTGCCAATCCACCATGCTCGAAGATTCCTGAAATTCTCTACATGGAGACGATTGCCGGAATTGATTTCGCGCCTGAGTTCTACGTCGACGTGAGCGAGGTCTTCGCGAAAAAGCAGCAGATGCTGGCCTGCCATCAGAGCCAGGCGTCGTGGCTTATCGATCAATACGGAATGAGTTACATGGAATTCATCGACTACATCGGGAGATATCGTGGTTTGCAGTCCGGTGTGAGATACGCCGAGGGTTTTCGATCTTCGCCGACCTGGCCGAAGTGGCCGAACAGAAGCTTACTGCCTTAGAAAACGGCAAAGGTGATTGGAGCAGAATGGTTCGAGGAATCCTTCTGGCACTCGCGGCCGCAACGATCTACGGATTCCTGGGAATCAGTTTTGAGATCGCGGCCAAACGGCGGTACCCGGTTTGGGACGTTATTCTCTATAAACAACTCACCGGGTTTGTCATTGGTCTAGGATTCACGGCAGCTCTTGGCCTCTCGCTTTATAACCGGTATTTGATGGAGCTCGGGTTGTTTGGCGCGATCGCATATGTGATTACGGTGGCCGCTTACTTAACCGCCTCGCGCGAACGGGACATTGCGGCAAACTGGACGATTGTGAATCTGTCGGTCGCGCTGCCGATTTTGGTTTCGATCGCGTGGTTCAAGGATGCATTCACCCTGATGAAGGCGATTGGAGTCCTCCTTACTTTGGGTTCCATCGCGTTGATCGGAGGCCATTCTCCAACGTCATCGGGCACGGGCACGCAATCTCGGTGGTTGAAATTTATCTCCATCGCCTTTCTGCTGAATGGGGTGTTGGTGATCTTGTTCCGCTTTGTGCCGGAGGGATATGCGGCGTTGTTTACGGTCTATTTCTATGGGATCAGTTTCCTGCTGGTTCTACCTTACAAGCTGTATCAGGATTCCCGGCTGGGGCCGTCGGGAGGTCTGTTTGCGGTGAGTGCTGCCGCGGCAGCAACTCACTGGTCGGGTATCATGCTGACCATGGCGGCACTCTCGGTGGCTGGCCGGGTGAGCCCGAACGCCGGAGTGATTATTTATCCGATTACTAACGGGTTGGTGATTCCCATCGGCGTCCTGCTCGGCGTATGGCTACTGAATCAGAAACTCGCCAGCCGGACTGTCGTGGGAGTTGCATTGGGCATGGCTGCACTCGTATTTCTGTTCCTGCCGTAGTCAAGTGGTCAACATTGCGTCACATGTCGTACTAAGCACGAGTTGTAATCCGCAGAAATCCGCAAGTTTGTTAGCATAGAATAGTAACTAGGGCTGTTAACGGACAAGGAGGAATCCCTGTGGATAGGCGGATGTTCCTGGCCAGTTGTGTTCCGGCGGCTTTCTCATTTCTTCCCAACAGGGGTTGGTGCCAGAGCCCAAAACCGGTCTATTCCACCGCAAGGCACACGGCTCTCGATGCTTCGGCTGTGGGGCGGCGAGTCAACTTGGCTGCGTATGGCGAAGCAAAATCCTGGCTAGGTTCCGAGACGCTCGTCTCGTCCCGGGATTGGCTCGACGACGACCCCAGGACAGCACTCAAAATTGCGGATCTGCCTTCGAACAGTTCCCAAATCGATATCGGCGTGGAGTGGCCCGAGTTTCGAACCGTCGAACAGGTTGCCATTCGCTATTCCGGCGAACAAGCGGCGCCGCGTCGCGGCCGCCAGATCCTCGAATTCTGGAGCGGGCTTACTTCGCGGCAGGGGGAATGGAAGGCGATGGAAGAAGGCGCCGCGACCGGTAATTATTTGCAGGTCGATGGCCGCAACTGGATCTACACATTCCCCGCGCGGAGAACTTGCAAAATCCGGCTGCGATTGCAAGACGGGAAAAATGTTGAGGTCGAGCAGTTCTCGATATTCGGCCCATCCAAATGGAAACTGGGCGAGGTTGTCATTGAATTTGGCCATTCTGGCGCAGAAAAGAGTTTCGACGGAGCAATCGAAACATACAATGCGGAGTTGCTGGATGTTCGGCCGTTGAATGGCGCTGGGGACGGCAAGACGGGCGGTGTAATCGCCAAAGTTCTTTACACCTGGGGAATGGATGTCGACAGATCGATCATCACGTTGCGCATGAAGGCTGGCGGCGTTTCATTTTTGCCCGGAATGGCGATCAACGATGGGCCGATCGACATCCCGGATTTCGGAATCTACGTGTGCAACAACGCGGCGAAGGTTGTGCGGTCCGAGTATCTTGCAGCTAACCGGGGGCGTACGCGCCTTATTGACGCCGTAGCCAAACACCCGGAGCAGACGCTCGAAAACGCTTTCAGCAACATACAGGCGCGGCGGGTCACGCTGTCTTTCTTGGGAGTCGATTCGAATAACCAGAAATTCGGCATCGCGCCGGACGGCCATGTTGTGGTGGGCTACAACGATCCGAGTTTTGGGCAGCCTATGCGCGCGCAGTTCGCTGTCTATTTCGAAACAACCGAAGAGCCGCTTCTCTTTCAACCTGCCAGTCAGGGGCTTCCTCAAGCGGAAAACTTCGCGTTTGCGGAACCAAAGCATCAGAGCTTGGAAGAGGGCTGGCTTCCGATTCTCACGACCACTTGGAGCCAGAATGACCTCGTATTCGAGCGAACCGACCTCGCGCAACTCAGGCACTTTTCCGAGCCATTGGATGAATCGAAACTGATGGGGGACGAGCCGGCCGTCCTGGTCTCACGATTGACCATCAGCAATTCTTCGCCGGTTGCAAAAACCGGGCGGTATTACATTCAACCGTGGAAGCCGGCAACGGGTGGAGTGGGGTACGGGCCGCGTCCGGTGAATGGGAAGAACAAGTGGATGGCAGGGCTGGAAGGTCAGGTCGTCACTGTCACCGAGTCGGGCGAGCAACATGCTTTCTGCTTTATCGACACGAATAGCCACGGAAGTTTGAGTGTTGTACCGGAGTTGAATGCCGTGCGTTATTCGTTGGAGATCGGACCAGGCCAGCAACACGTTGTCCACACAGTGATTCCCGGAACACCGCTGCCCGTTGGGGATGCTGCTCAACTGAGCGGACTTCCATACGAGCGCATGCGCACCGCCACGGCTCAATACTGGAAGGCGCGCCGGGATGAATCGATGCAGGTGGAATTGCCGGAAAAGCATCTGCAAAACATCTTCGACGCAACGCAGCACCATTTCCTGCTTGCGATGACGAAGGACGGCAAACGCGGCGAATACTATCCGAATAGCGCGATGTTCGGCTACGGAAGCATCGGAAGCGAAAGTAGTCCCATCATGCAGGCGATCGATATGAGAGGAATGCCGCAGAGGGCGCGTGGATGCTTGCGATCCTGGCTGTCAACTCAAGGCGACCTGATGCCCGCGGGCGATTATGCATCGAAGGAGGGCGGCTTCTACCGTTTTTGGCCCAATTACACCGTGGACCAGGGTGGCGTGCTGTGGGCATTGGCGGAGCACTACCTCTATACGCGGGATAAAGCGTGGCTTCGCGAGGTCGCACCGCAGATCGTCGCCGGATGCGATTTTATCATTCGGGAGCGAAACCGCACTAAGAAAGAGGGGCCAAACGGAAAGCGGCCGGTTTGGTACGGGCTTGCGCCCGCGGGCTGTGTCGCCGACCCGCATGATTGGGAGTACAGCTTCATGCTGAACGGGTATTTCTATCTCGGTTTGAAAAAGTCGGCCAAAGTACTGGAAGACGTTGATCCCGTCAACGCCAAGCGAATCGCTGCCGAAGCCGTGGACTATTTGCAGGCGATTCGGAAGGCTCTCGCGGAGAGCATAGCGCTCTCACCCGTGAACCGCCTTCGCGACAACACATGCGTGCCCACGGTGCCGCCCTATGTGGGCTTGCGCGGATTCAGTACCGACGTGAAAGACTCGGTTGATCCCGATCGCCGACATGGGTACGCCTACGACGTCACAATCGGGCCCTTTCATCTCGTGAAGAGTGAAGTTCTGCGCCCGAACGATCGTGAGGTGGATTGGATGCTGAATGCATTCGAGGACCGCTTTTTCCTTTTTACTCCGCTGCCATCTCGCGTTAACCTGGACCGGTTGGGGTCGGATTGGTTCAATCTCGGCGGCTTCGAAAAGCTCCAACCATACTACGTGCATTATCAGGACGCCTATTTGCAGCGCGACCAGATTCCTAACTTCCTGCGAGGCTTTTACAACACGCTTGCGTCGATTTCCGATCCGCAAACACTCACGTTCCAGGAGGAATTGGATTTCGGCGGGGCGCAACCCCACAAAACCCACGAAGAGGGATGGTTTTTCCATCAGCTTCGCTTTATGCTTCTGATGGAGGTGGACGAGGATCTGCACTTGGGGCGTGGAATACCGAGGCGATGGATGGAAAACGGAAAACAGGTTTCGGTCCGAAAAGCTCCGACTTATTTCGGAGAGGTCGGATATCAAATCCGCTCACAAGCTGACGCGAATCGAATCGAAGCGACTGTGAATCCGCCGTCGCGCAATCGGCCAAGGACTCTATATCTCCGTTTCCGGCACCCGGCTCAAACGCCGATGCGAAAAGTCACCCTCAACAACGAACCCTGGAAGGATTTCGATCCAGTCAAAGAGCTGATCCGGCTCCCTTCCGACCGGGGGGAATTGCGCGTTGCGGCTGACTACTAGCTCCGTTTCGTCTCGAACGCGAGCACTTACGCCGGGCGTGATCTGGGGAACCGTCGCCCTTTTGTGGATCACTTACCTGTTGAACTACGTCGATCGACAAGTGGTTTTTTCGATGTTTCCTGTTCTCAAGACGGACTTAGGTTTTTCCGACACGCAGCTTGGGTTGATCGGATCTGTCTTCACCTGGGTCTATTCGCTGTGTATGGTGCTCAGCGGCAGGGCGGCAGACCTGTTTCGCCGCGATCGATTGATCATCGGCAGCCTCCTATTGTGGAGCGTCGCCACACTGGGAACCAGTGCGAGCCACTCGGTAAGCTCATTTCTGTCATGGCGCGCGGTGATGGGCATCACAGAGTCGGTATACGTCCCGGCCGCGCTCAGCCTGATTGCCTCGCTGCACGGCCCCGCGACGCGATCCCGAGCTCTGGGCATTCATATGACGGCTCAGATCGCCGGTATTGCCGCGGGAGGCTGGTACGGCGGTTGGGCCGCCGACCACATTGGCTGGCGATCTGGTTTTGCAGTGCTGGCTGTTGTGGGCATTGTTTATGCTGTCGTGTTGGTTCTCAGCTTTCGCGCGATCCCTGAAACGAAATCGGATCGTGAATCGAAACCAGCCTTCGCAGCCCGGGTATTTGACTCCATCTGTTACAACGGTCTGCTACTCGCTTTCTTTGCATACTGCGTGATGCTTTGGATGATCTACGCTTGGCTGCCAACCTTCATCTATGAGCATTATCGTCTTTCAATGACGGAGAGCGGGCTCGCTGCCACAATTTATCTGCAAGCCAGCACTGCTATTGGTGCCTTGACCGGAGGCTTCGTTGCCGACCGGGCTGTCGTCCGGCTCAGGGCTGCCCGATTTTATCTCGTGGCCGGGGGCGTGTTGCTCTCGGCCCCTTTTGCGTGGCTCGCCTTTCAGTCGGATTCACTGGCCGTCCTAAAATTAGCTTCGATAGGCTTTGGGTTCTTCGGCGGATGGCTAATGGCGAATATCTTTGCTGCCGCGTATGACGTAATTGCCAGAGAGAACTATGGGCTGGGAGCCGGCGCTCTGAATTTGTGCGGAGGCCTCGCGGGCGGGACGGCAATTTTTATCGCAGGCTACTTCAAGGCATCCGTTGGAATAGCGCCCTTGATGCTGGCGGCGTCCGCCGTGAGCGTTGCATCGGGAATTTTGCTGATCGTCATCACGCGATTCCGATTCCCCAAACAGGATGCGAGTGCTATGGGGTATGCGAGCTGATCAGCAGTGCCTGATACTGCGCAGTCCGATCCGCTGCTTTGATCTTGCTGTGCAATTCCAGTTCGCGTGCCGACAGGGATGGTTGGCCGAGTTTCTTGTATAGCCGGCCCAGAACGTAGTGCGCCCGTTCATGCTGCGGTTCCAACCGGACGGTTTCTTTCAATTCCCGTACTGCCGCCGCATCGTCTTCTTTCTGTTGATAGGCTTTCGCCAGGGTGAAATGCAAGCGGCTGGAACCCGGATCGAGCCCAAGCCCACGCTTAAGATCCTCGATCGCCCGGTCCAGGTGCTCCGGTCCTTGATACCCCAACATCAGTCCGGCAGCGCCTGTAAGATACCAGCCCATCGGATTCCTCGGATTGATTGCTTGTAATTTGCTCCCGAGCTCCAGCATGCCGTTCCAGTTTCCGGCATCTTCATAACACTCTCCAAGGGCGCGGTAGGCGGGCTCGAATTTGCTATTGGTATTCAGCAAAGCTTCCAGCAGCCGGCTGGCTTCGTCTCTGCGTTCCATCAGGATGTAGGAAACGGCCAGACCGAAGCGTGCGCGTTGCGATTGGGGCATCCTCTTCACCGCCACTTCAAAGAGCGCAACAGCCTGCTCCTTAGCGCGGTGAATTCCGAGAAATTCACCAAGGTCGAGCAGGTAATCTTCGTTCTCGGGCTCCAATGCAAGGGCGCGCTGCAGATGCTTGAGAGCCGGCTCCGGCTCGTTCAGCTTGAATTGTGCGTACCCCAGCAGGTTGTTCCACGATCCAGAGTTTTCAAGCGGCCGCTGGATCAGTTGCAGAATCGATCGGGCCTTTTGATATTGACCCTCTTCAATGCAATCGGCGGCCTCCGTTCCCAGTTCAGACGCGGTATCGAGCCACGCTTGGGTCGCCTGAGCGTCACCCGGAGCTAGCTTCTGCGCCGCATCGAAGGCCGAAAAGGCATCGGTATTTTGCTTCAGTTGCGAAAAGGCCAATCCTAACTGAAACCACGCGTTTGGAGATTTCGGGGCCAGCCGGGTTGCCTTTCTGAGCGCCTCCACGGCTTGTTCCGGCTGATTGGCGCTTAGGTAGCTTGCGCCAAGATTGCTCCATCCCTGCCATGCATCCGGTTGCAGACGAGTGATCCTCGCGAAGAGTGCCGCAGCATTGTCATAGTGTCCTGATTTCGCTTCACAAACGGCGATGCCATTCAAAGCGGGTATGAGGTTCGGGCTGTGATCCAACGCGGACCGCAAATCCGGAACGCCCGAGGAGCAGTCGCCTCTCTGCACGGCGGCAAGTGCACGCGCCAGAGGATCATCGGCAGTTTGCGCCCAGGCCGCCGATGCAACCAGCAAAGCAGTCCCGTACCACCAGAGTGCCCGCAAGACTACTCCATGCTATCGAATATCAAAAGATGATTTTCCCAGCAACCTGAAGCACCCGGCCCGGCGACGAGGCGGTCACTTGTCCGTAGGCAGGCGAATTGACTGTGGCATTCGGTAGTGCGAATGAATGCTCGTTGAAAGCGTTGAAACTTTCAAATCGCAGTTGCACCCGAGCCTGCTCTTTCATCGCGAAATCCTTATATAGGGAGAGGTCCACGTTTTTATAACCGTCGCCCCGGAGGATGTGGCGTCCGGCATTTCCGCGCCGGTAAGCAGGAGCGCCGGGAGGAGCCACAAAACAGCTCGTGTTGAACCACTTGGCAGGACTCGGATTCGAGATGCCGGCATCGCATCCTGCGACTACGTCCGCTCGGCTGCCGGTACCTGTATTAGAGGGATCCCCGCTAAATAGCGGTGTATAAGGAAAGCCGCTTTGGGCGGTCGTCACAGTGCCTAACGTCCACCCGCCAAGCAGCGCGCGCTCCCAGCCCTGCGCCTGGCGTAGCCACGGCAATTCATATACCAAACCGAGCGTAAACACGTGGGGAACGTCAAAGGAAGAGAGACCCCGGTTCAGCCGGAAGTTGTATGGATCGTAATAGCCTTCGGTGTTGTCGCTATCCTGATCGATACTCTTCGACCATGTGTACGAACCGAGGAGTGAAAGACCTTTGTAGAAGCGGCGTTCCACTTTGATTTGTAGCGCATGGTAGATAGAGGAGGCGGATTGCTCGTTCCAAGTGATGGCTCCGAAGTCCGGATACGGCCGCCTGCTTTGAACATCGCCCGGACCGGGGAGTGGCGCATTGATGGCTCGGCTGGTTTGCAATCGCGTCCCCTTCGTGCCTACATAAGCGACTTCAGCTGAAAACTGGCCGGCGAACTGATGCTGAAACGCGAAATTCCATTGTTGCGAATATCCGAAGTCTTTCGCATGGGGATCATGGGCTAGCAGCGTTGCAAATTGGCTGAAGCTCGAGCCTTGCGGCAGGAAGTTCTGCGTAGTTCTTGTCGGGATGAATGGGTTGTTCAAAATACCCGATTCCCGAATCAGGAACGGAACAGATTCAAATTCGCTCTCCCGGTTTCCATCGAGCTGTACCCAATAGATGCCGTACCCCGCGCGGACCACGGTGCTGTTCGTGAGCCGGTATGCCAGCCCCACTCGCGGAGCGAAATGATTATATCCGACGTCGCGCAGATATTTTTCATTGATTCCAGCGTCCTTCGCAAAGACCGTGAATTGCTGGTAAAACGGATACGACAGGGGAACGGAGCTTTGCAGGTAAGGCGCCGAAACCGATGCCTGATTCGGCACCACGATAGCGCCCCTGCCACCTCGAGCCGTCGGGCTGAAATTCGCGAACCTCAAATATTTCTCTGTGGTGGGCCAATTGATCTCATAGCGAACGCCCAGATTGATAGTCAGTTTCTCCGTGGCCTTCCAGTCATCATTGAAATACCCCCATTCATTCTTGAAGCGTTGGTAGTACCAGCCCGGCGGAACATACCGGCTGGCCGAAGTTGGTATCCCGAGAATAAAGTCCGCCAGTCCCGAGCCGGTGTTAGAGGGAGTCGAGGGATTATTTGTATAGCTGCCCGTGTAGTTAAACGTGCCGCTTCCCTGGCCGCTGGTAGTAAGATTCTGCTGCCAGGCCCGATAGGTCTCTCCCATCTTGAACGTATGGCGGCCGCGGATCATCGTGTAGTTTGCAGTGTATTCGAAATTGTTCGACGTGTAGTTCAGCAGAAAGCCTTGCGGCAGTCCGGTGAAGCCCGTGATGTTCATGACGGGGTAACTGGGATACACATCGGAGATTCCCTTTCCGAAGCCCTGAATTCCGAGCTGTGTGGTGAAATCGGTTGTTCCGAAGTTTGGCGTGTCAAATAGGACCTTCGCCCGGCTGAACGAAAATCTCGCATCAAGCACATCTGTCGGACTAAAAATGTGCGTCCAGCTTGCAACGGAGTTATAGCCGTTCGGGTGTTTTGGATTCGCGCCTGGATCATACGGATTCAAACCGTGATAGGCGCCGTAACTGCCCTCATTAGAACGTGTGAATGAGAACCTGCCGCTCAGAGTGTCGTTCATACCGAAGTGCTGATCGACCTTTGTAGTTGTCTGGTTCGAGTCGGTTGGGACGCTCACTTCTTGACGGAGGTTAGCTGTGATTCCCGCCTGCCGGGGCAGCGGAATCCAGGAAGGATCCAGGAAGAACGTTGCTATCGGATTGAATCGGTTTGCGGGTATGATGTTGCCCGGAAATGGATCCCGGATGTAGGCCCCGGGATTGTTCGGATCGAGACGTGTGGTGGCAGGATCGTATATCTGTCCGGGGAGTTGCGAGAGGTCGCCGTTTCTCATTTGCGCCGTGGGGACCGTGGCGGCCGAACTGGCCGCCTGGCGCAGCCGCAAACCCTCATACGAGAAGAACCAGAACGTCTTGTTTTTTCCGTTGTATAGTTTGGGAATCAGCACTGGGCCGCCCACGTTTGCGCCAAATTGGTTGCGTTTCAATGGCTCGACGCGAGTGGCAAAAAAACTTCGGGCATCCATCGCGTCGTTGCGAAGAAACTCCCAGCCGGTGCCGTGCAAATTATTAGTACCGGATTTGATGGAGACAATCACCGCGCTGCTGCCATAGCCAAACTCGGCAGACATGTTTGAGGTTTGAACCTTGAATTCCTGAATTTCATCAATGGCGGGCTGTTGGATGAGTCCGCGTCCGTTCTGATTGGACGCATTCGAACCGTCAATCAGGAAGAGCACCTGTCCCGGACGGCCGCCGTTGGCGATATTCATGGTCGAATTGGTCGTGAGCGAACTGGCCCCGCCTCCCATTCCCTGGCTGGTTTGGAAGTTGTTGGTCGATACAGATCCGGGCGTCAGCAATTGAAGCTGCTGGAAATTTCGTCCGTTCAGCGGTAGTTCGGTCACACGTTTTGATTCTATAATCTGGCCGGTGGTTGAATTTTCCGTATTCAGCAGCGGCGTCGATGCCTCCACGGTGACCGATTCGCTAACTTGTCCCACCGTCAGCCCGACATCGACCCGTCTGGTGGCGTTCACGTCCAGCTTGATGTCCCTGATATGGACGCTCTGAAATCCTGTCGCACCGACAGTCAATTCGTACGTGTCAACCGGCAAGCTCGGAATCGTAAATTCGCCGGAGGAATTGGTCTTCGATTCACGGACGCTGTTGGTCTGAAGGCTGCGCAGTGAGATTTGAGCGGATGCGATTGGGGCGCCGCTAGGATCGATTACGGTCCCAGTGATGGTGCCTTCTGAGCTGCCTTGACCAAAAACGGAAAACGGCATACAAAACGCCGCCAGCCATAAAATGAGCGGCGCGCGAGTTCTTCGAGCGTGCATCTCACCCTCCTGAAAAGATTGAACACCCACGCGTACGGGCACAATCCCTTTGAGCGAATGATACGTTGAGAAGCCGCTGCTGTCAAGCGCTTTCGCATCGACCTATGGTTAACTCTAGGGGCTATGGGCAACGATTTAGGTAACATATCGCTATATGTGGATCGAATCAGACCCGCAAAACGCGAAGCTTACTACTAGGTGATAATCAAGTAAGTAATTGACTGGTTCGGTTTTTGGCCATAAACTGTTCGACGGGAGGGCGATCCACTGCGAAGGCTAGTTTGGACAGGGAAGAATGATTTCCGAATGGAAACAGATCTCTGCCCCGCTACACCCTTCAAGGGCAGCTTTCTTCTTCGTGTTAAATCCGTCGGTATATGCGGCACCGATATCCACATCCTGCGAGGCGAACTTCCCGGCGTCAAGCCTCCGCTAGTGCTGGGTCATGAACTCTCGGGCGAAGTGTACGCTGTCGGCGAGAACGTATCCAGGGTGAAAGTGGGCGATCGGGTCACGGTCGATTCGGTGGTTGGCTGCGGAACCTGTTATTTCTGCCTGAAAGGCCGGCGGCAATTCTGCAGGAACGGATTTGAATTTGGTATCAGCCGCGATGGAGGTTGCCAGGACTATCTTGTGGTTCCAGAGGAAAATGCGTTCCACATTCCCGCTGATATTTCATTCGACGAGGGAGCCATTCTGGATATGGAAGTATATTCCGCCCTCAAGCGATGTGGAGTCGCAGCAGGAGATGTCGCGCTAGTAGTTGGTGACGGTCCTGCTGGAATGATCGCGTGCCAATTGGTGCGCTATATGGGCGCGGCCAAAGTAATTTTGAGCGGACAGTCGGAGTGCCGAATGAGCAAAGCGCGGGAGCTTGGTCTGGCTGATCGGATCGTCGATTCCCGCGCCGAGGACATCCATCTGGCTGTTCGAGATGAAACGCATGGCGTCGGAGTGAACATCTCTGTCGACTGCGCGGGTACGGCCGACAGTGCAAGAGATGCGCTCGAATGTGCAACAGCGAGTGGCACCGTCCTGTTGTATGCGGTCTACTCGCGGCCGATTCGTCAATTCGATCTCAATCAGATTGTGCTACGGGATCTAAGGGTATTCGGTGCCTTGTCCGACAGGCACGGATGGGAGTCAGTGATCGAGTTGGTGGAGACCGGTCGATTGCGATTGAACTCACTCATCACACATAGATTCCGTCTGGAGCAAGCTCAACTCGCATTCGAGAGCGTGGGAAATCGCGTGGATGGTTTAGTGAAGGCCGTTTTTGTACTCTAGCATTCGTGACGAGTATTGTAATTCAGGGAGATTCTTCTGTGAGTTCTAAAACACAAATCATCGCGGATGTGGATTTCGAAAAGGATGGCAAGCACCAAGGATATCTGCGGATACCCTATTCGCATAACCTTGCGGGCTGGGCGAATATTCTTATCCCGATCACGATAGTGAAGAATGGATCCGGACCCACGCTGTTGGCGCTCGGCGGCAATCATGGCGACGAATACGAGGGCCCCGTCGCGCTGATGAAGTTGGCTCGCGAGCTGCAGCCCGGACAGGTAAACGGACGGGTAATTTTGATCCCCGCTTTGAACTTGCCGGCGGTTCTTGCCGGAACGAGGCTGTCCCCGATTGACGGCGTGAATCTCAATCGCGCGTTTCCGGGCAAGTACAACGACTCGGTGACTGGGTTGATTGCGCACTATCTGACGTCGGTTTTGTTCCCCCTGGCGGACATCGTGATGGACATCCACGGAGGCGGCCGATCGATGGACTTCTTCCCGTGTGCACACTTGCATCGTGTCAGCGATGAGGAGCAATTTCAGAAGATGCTTGCGGCAGCCAAAGTGTGGGGACAGCGATACGTGTTCATTTACGCCGATATCGCCGGCGAGGGTCTTCTGCCAGTGCAGGCGGAAAGCATGGGCAAAGTTGTCGTGACTACTGAGATGGGTGGCGCCGGGCAATGCAGCCCTTCCGTTCTTCAAATCACTGAGCGGGGTGTGCGGAATGTAATGATTCATCTTGGGCTGACAAAAGGAGAACTCGATCCGCCGCCGTCAGAAGTCACTGTTGTGGCTTCGACCGACCGCGAAGACTATCACTTGTCGCCTGCGAATGGAATTTACGAAAGTTTCTTCGAGGTGGGACAGAGTGTTGAGAAGGGCGAACCGCTGGGCCAGGTTCATTTTCCGGAGAGACACGATTATTCTCCCGAAGTTCTGATTGCACAGAGCACCGGAATTCTGATCTGCCGCAGATTTCCGGCAGGCACGCACCGTGGAGACTGCGTTGCTGTCATTGCGCGCCCTTTGTAAATGTTTCTTGAAAGTTCAGCCGGAAATCAGCGGTGAATTGCCGGAGTGGCTACGGGGGCCGTCGTTCCGCGAATGAGCAATTCAACGGGTACTACCGTGCGCTCCGGCTCGACAACTTGCGTGGTCATCTTGCGCAAGAGCGCGTTTGCGGCAAGCCTGCCAACCTGCGTCAAGTCCACTCGCACTGTCGTCAATGTCGGCAAGGTTTTCTGCCCGAACTTTATAGCCCCAGCCGTTGCGAAATGGGAACAGGAAGCCAAGTTCGTCAATTCCTTGGCGGTGACGACCGAGCGATTGCCGAAGCGCCGATTTAACTGGGCTAAAATATCACGGTGTGGCTCCTAACCTTTGCCTTACCGCTAATCGTAATGTGCGCTCAAGCGCAGCAGCCCGAGCCGGCAGTTCTTGCGGCTCAGGCAACGGCTCTTCGCGCGATGGTCGATGCGGCGCCGCGGCTCCCGCTCGCCAAGACTCAGGTCGTTCCGCAGCCGCTCGAGCCAGGGTGGAAGATTGGTTATCCGTCGTCGGTCGCCATGGCGAAAGACGGCACGATCTACATCTTTCAGCGGGATTCCACCGCCGATCCAGTAATTGCCATAAATCGGGAGGGCCGGGTTCTGCGATCTTGGGGAAAAGGGATGTTCAAAATTCCGCACAGCATCCGAATTGACGCTCAGGGCAATATCTGGACCGTCGACGCCCAAAGCTCCATGATCTATAAGTTCACACCCCAGGGGCAGAAGTTGATGGAAATTTCAGTCGGCGGCCAGCCCGATGGCAAAACCGGTTTCCTGGGAACCACAGATATCGCGTTCGCGCCGAATGGTCACTTGTATATTTCGGATGGTTACGGCAATGCCCGGATTCTGGAATACACTGCCGATGGCAAACGCCTCCGGGAGTGGGGCAGCGCGGGCACGGGACCCGGTCAATTCCGCCAGCCTCACAGCATCGCCATAGACAACCAAGGGATTGTCTACGTCGCAGACCGGCAAAACGGAAGGCTTCAGCGCTTCGATCTCAAAGGGCGTTGCCTCGGCGAATGGGCCAATCTTGGGATGGTGACAGGTGTGGTCTTCAGCAATGGCGAATTGTGGATCGGGACGCAGCAGCGTAATGAGCCGACGGGCAGCGACGGCTGGATCATGAAGATCGACCAGAAAACCGGCCAGATCCTCGGATATGTAGAGTCGTCGCACGCGCACCACGTTCTGAACGTTGCCGCATCGGGGGACGTGTTGACCGGAGCTAGGCCTGATATCGTTCTGCGTTTTCGCCCTTCGAAGTCCACTTCCAACTGACCGCCGGCAATTCACGTTACCAGTGCATCACCTGGCCGCCGTCTACGTTGATGGTTTGCCCGGTCACTTGGTTAGTCCGCGCCGAAGAGAGGAAAGTAACCATGTCAGCCACATCTTCGAGTTCCTGACAGCGGCCCAGCGGCGCTACCGTGCGTACCTTGTCGGCAACCCAATCCTCATAAGAACGACGCCGGTCCGGAGCTTGTTGATCGCTCCAGGCCTGCCAGATCTTCTGCATAAGGGGTGTGCGCACCATTCCAGGGTTCACCACGTTGACACGAATATTGTGAGGCGCGAGATCCTTAGCGAGGCACTGCGCGAAATTGATGTTGGCTGCTTTACTCGCGCTGTATGGCGGATCGGTTTGGGAGCCGATCTGTCCCGCAACGGAAGCGATAAACACCATCGTCCCCTCTCTTCGTGCGATCATGCCCGGTGCTATGGCCTGGGCGACATTGACCATCCCAAGAACATTGACTTCCAGCACCCGCGCCCAATCACCCGGCTTCAAATTGGTGAAAGGAAAGCCAAACTTGCCCGACCCGACGGCCGCTGCATGGACGAGATGTGAAATCGGGCCCAGCGCGGCTTCCGTTTGTTGCACAGCCCGCTCAACTGCCCTGAAGTCAGCGATATCGACAACCAATCCGCGCGACTGACTTCCGACTTCTCCGGTGAGCGCCGCCGCCATTTCACTAACGCCGGTGGAAACGTCCCACAAGGTGACGCTGCATCCCTCCCTCGCTAGCCCGCGGCCGCAGGCCAGCCCGATGCCGCTGGCCCCGCCCGTAACGAGGGCCACATGGCCGGCCAGTTCCAGTTCCATTTCCCTTATCCTCGCGTTAACAACCCTCTCCTCAATCTACTCGAACCGCAAGGCTTCGATCGGATCCAGATTCGCGGCCTTGCGTGCAGGATAATAACCAAAAAACGCACCAATCGCCATTGAGAATAGCGCGGAGACAACTACCGATACCGGTGAGATCAAGCTCGGCCAATCGAATACCTTCGACAACATCACGGACACACCGCAACCCAGCAGAATTCCCATCACTCCCCCCGTCAGTCCCAACACAAGCGATTCGACAAGGAACTGAGTCTGCACGACGCTCGAACGCGCGCCAACGGCCATCCGGATTCCAATTTCTCGTGTCCGCTCTGTCACCGACACGAGCATTATATTCATGATGCCGATACCACCCACCAGCAGCGATACGCCCGCAATACCGCCCAGCAGCAGCGTCATTACTCGCGTAGTCGACTCCGCTGCATCGGCAACATCGGTCAGGTTGCGTACGTTGAAATCGGGATCCTGGCCCTTGTGGTTATTGTGCCGCTGGTTCAGAATGTCGTTAGTCTGCGCCTCCGCCTCGGACGTTGTCTTTGCATCGGTCGCCGATACATACACCGTCGGCACATAAGTAGTGGAGAGCAACTTCTTCATCACTGTTGTGTAGGGAATCAGAACCGTGTCGTCCTGATCCTGCCCAAGAGAACTCTGCCCCTTCGCTTCCAACACGCCAACTATGCGAAACGGCAGATTGCGCACACGTACCATCTGCCCTACCGCTTCCGGGCCGAGCATTAACTGATCGGCGACCGTACGCCCGATCACTGCAACACGGGCTGCGGAGCGCACATCGGAATCTGAAAAGAAGGCGCCAGCCGCGACCACACGATTGCGAATGGACGGGTACGAAGTTGCCACACCTTCGGCTCGCGTCGTCCAGTTCTGATTGCCGGCGATCATCGTCACCGACGCCGTCACTCCCGGGCTCACTGCCGACACAGCAGGCGCTTGCCGGATGGCATCCACGTCTTCCAGTGTGATGGTGGAGGCCGTGCCGCCCCCTGCCCGCACACCGCCTGCTCCGCGTTGGCTTCCCGCGGAGACAATCAGCAGGTTGGTACCCATGCTCGAAATCTGATCCTGCACTTGCTGCTGTGCGCCCTGCCCCAAACTCACCATCGCGATCACCGAGGCTACGCCGATTACAATGCCGAGCATGGTCAGACCCGACCTCACTTTATTGCGGGTCAAAGCGTCCAACGCTACTTTCATCATTGGGAAGGTCATATAATTTGCTCCTCAAGTTGCGCTTCCACGGGTTGCATCTGAGCCAATTCCGCAGCCGCGTTACGGCGTCCGTGAATCAGCTGGTCGTTGGTGATTTGCCCATCGCGGACGACTATCATCCGTGATGCATACTGCGCGATATCCGGCTCGTGGGTAACCAGAATAATTGTCAAACCGGCCTTTTCGTTCAGTTGTTGAAACACACTCATGATTTCGACCGACGTACGGCTGTCGAGATTTCCGGTTGGCTCATCGGCCAGCAGCAGAGCCGGACCATTCACCAACGAGCGTGCTATTGCAACTCGCTGCTGTTGTCCGCCCGACAGTTCGTTGGGCTGGTTGTCTTCGCGATGCGCCAATCCCACCACTGCCAGCGCCAGACGGCTGCGCCGGGTTCTTTCCGCCGGATCGACTCCCGCGTAAATCAACGGCAGTTCTACATTCTCAATCGCCGTGGTACGGCGGAGCAGGTTGAAGCCCTGGAATACGAAACCTAGCTTCCGGTTTCTGATATCCGCGCGTTCGTCTTTGTCCAGTGCGGAGACGTCCATTCCATCGAGCAGGTACGTCCCTGAAGTGGGCCGGTCAAGGCATCCAAGCAGGTTCATCAGTGTCGACTTTCCCGAACCGGATGCACCCATAATGGCGACGAACTCACTTCGGCCGATTGCAAGGGATACGCCGCGGAGCGCATGTACCCGCACCGCCCCTGAGTCATAAATCCTGTGAATATTGTCTAGTTGAACAAGTGGACCATTCATCGGACTCTCCCTTGCGGCCGTGCGGCGGCGCCCCCGAACACATTGCGATTTGACGAATTCGCGGCCGGTGGCTTGCTACTCGTTTGTGCTGAAGGAATCGCGATACGGTCGCCTTCCCTTAGCTCGCCGGATACTAACTCCGTAGAGATTCCATCGGTCAGCCCGAGACGCACCTTCACCAGTTCCAGTCCGCCGGACCCCACGCGATATAAGGTTCCCGCGCCACCTCTTGAGGAACCAACCGGCGCGCCCCCGGGGCGGAATCGCAGCGCCGCGTTCGCAACCGCCAGCACGTCCTTCTGTTCGGCCACAGTCGCGGTGACACTTGCCGTCATACCAGGTTTCAATTTCAGGTCGGGATTCATCACATCAATCACCGCCGTGTAGGTCACGACATTCTGCACAGTCAACGGCGAGAGCCGAATCTGCGAGACGATTCCGGAAAAGGTTTCTGTGGGATAAGCATCCACCGTAAAAGAAACACTGCTCTGCGGTTTCAACTGGCCGACGTCGGCCTCGTCGATATTGGCCAGTACCTGCATGCGAGTCAGGTCGTTTGCAATCATAAACAGGGTCGGAGCTTGCAAACTGGCGGCGACGGTTTGCCCAACGTCGACGTTGCGCGCCACCACCGTGCCATCAATCGGCGCCGTAATAATGGTGTGGTCCAAATTGACAGTCGCCACTTGAACGGCCGCGGCGGCCTGGGTCGCCTGGGCCCGCGCTTGTGCCACTTGAGAAGTGGCGGACTGAACTTGGGACCGAGCCTGATTCACCTGCGCCACTCCCTGCTGCTGCTGCGAGATCGCCTGCGAGAGCGCTGCCTGCGCCGGATCGATATCGCGCCTCGGTGTCACTTCCGCCGCCACCAGGTCCTTCGTCTGATTTAGCATTCGCTGTGCTTCATCGGTCACCGACTGCAGCCTGGCGACGTTAGCCTCGGCGGATTGCACGGCCGACTGCGCGCTCAACACATTCGATTGGGCCGTCTGGACGCCAGCCTGGGCAGCCGCCAGATTCGCAGAAGCCTGCGTCAACTGCGCCTGCATTTGTGACGGATCCAGTTTCGCGATTACCTGGCCCTTCTTCACTTCACTGTTGAAGTCCGCGTAAAGTTCCGAGATGATGCCCGACGCCTGCGTACCCACCTGCACCGTGGTCAGCGCTTGCAACTGTCCAGTGGCCGAAATGGTCTTTCTGATTGTCGTCCGTTTCACCTGCGTGGTTCCGTACGCCGCAACTGGTGCCCTTCGGGCAACCATCACCGCTGCCACACCGGCGACAACTGCAAGTACACCAGCGGCATACATCACTTTGTGCCCGTTGCGCGGCGTCTTCGCCGGTGCTTGCGGATAAGTGGCGCTTCCTCTGAAAAGAGCCTGCGTCAAATCGTTCGTTTGTTCACGCTCAAGTGTTTGCTGCATATCGAACCTCGGTAGCTTGGATGGGTCGCCGCTCCGGATGATCGTAAGGTTATGTAACAAAACTTGCAGACGCTATACATTGGACGCACAAACAGAAAAATCATGGAATCTGTGACGTGTCCAACCCGTAAGCCAGGTTGCGGACGTAGCGAGGCGGTTTCGCTATCGCATTGGAGGGTTCCCGAGAGTCGGGGTCTTGGAGTAAACGGTATCCGTCAGACCAACCCAGTAGAGTTCAGCGGCGGGCGGCGAGCCAACGAGTCGGGGTGAGATCGGGTACGGCCAGCCTGTTGCGGTCGGCCATTCCGGGCCAGGACCGCCATTAAGTAATCCGTCAGGGGAGCGCCGATTCGCCTGCACGATTCCACTACCGAGAGAATCGCCGCGACCTTTGGTCCGGACTGCACGCTGCCTACATGCAGCCAATTCTTGTGCCCAAGCGCTATCGGCCGCATGGAGTTCTCCGCGAGGTTGTTCGATAGCTCGACTTCGGCGTAATCAAAACAGCGCCTCAGCTTCGCCCATTGATTGAGTGTGTA
>Ga0105240_10003266_pt1 | contig 25353 bp, 15 predicted proteins | sample KBSC54metaG_FD_80426 | JGI IMG/M metagenome (GOLD analysis project Ga0105240, IMG submission 80426) | Corn rhizosphere microbial communities from Kellogg Biological Station, Michigan, USA - KBS C5-4 metaG | ecosystem: Host-associated > Plants > Roots > Rhizosphere > Soil | place: Michigan, USA...
ATCATGGACTTATCCGTAAACCTTTTTCCTCCGAACAAAGTTTCGGGACGTAGCGCAGCCCGGTAGCGCACTTGCATGGGGTGCAAGGGGTCGCAAGTTCGAATCTTGTCGTCCCGACCAAAAAGAACCCGCAGCTATCGCTGCGGGTTTTGATTTTTCCGGAAACGTGCAGAACTTATCCTCCTAAGCGGATGGGAAAAAAAACGGTCCGACAAAGTCGGACCGGGCTTCCTGGGTAAAAAGCTATAAAATGTGGGAGTATTAGAACGAACCCGGAAAAAGATCTTCGATCTCCGGAATTCCTGTTGCAGCCTGGTATGCAATGTGGCAGGCATAGTCGCGAAAAGAAGTGATCGGCCGAAGATTCCAGCTGAGACTGTCGACCTCGGCTACCGGACCGGTAACATCCAGAGCACCGAGATCCAGGTTCAGGCCTCTCCCATCCGCTTTCAGTATGCTTTCTTTGGCCGTCCAGTAATGGTAGAACATGGCCAGGGGCGCCGGCGCATTCAAGATGTCATTCCATTCGCAATCAGAGAATTGCTCTTTATATTCGGGGATCGGCTGGTCGCTGATCTTCTCCAGGTCGATGCCGATCGGACCATTGTTGCTCAAAATGCACGCCACGCGGTTTCCGGAGTGCGAGATATTGAAATACGGGCCATCGTCCAGATAGGGCTTGCCATATGCCGAATACCTCAGGTCATTAAGGTCCCCTGCATAACCGAGATCGGTCAGTCCCCGCCATAACAGGAGCCGGCCAAACAGGCAGCCATAAGCATCCTGCCATCGCCGGTAGCGACCGGCCTTTTGCCGAATGCTTGCCGGGACCCTTTCAAGGAGGTCCTTTACAACGAAAGGCGGCAGCTGAGAAGGATATTCGGTTGAATAGATCTTCATCGAAAATTTGGATCACAAAATTCAATCGCAGTCGTGGAGGCTCCGGGACACAGCTTGAAATGAGAATATCTCCCCCAGTACAGGATACATCAATTTTGTAAGCGTATTTAGCGAGTAGGCTTTTTCGGCCGGCATGGGCCGAAAACTATAGGGCCAATGGATCGACAGGCGGTTTGTACCCGCGTTCAGCCGCTTGCCCGACAGGGTAAAAGACCATGAGGTCCAATCACGGCTCATCGGAATTTCGGTCAAGGCGTCCTTTTCACCGTTGATATGGATACGTATCGGCCTGCCGCATTCTTCCCGGCCCGGCGTTCGGCAACTGATGGTAATATCTACCCGCTCGACGCCTGGGGGAACAATGAAACTAAAATTGGACTCGGTGGTCCTGGCGCTAAACAAGGTCGTCTGCGGCTTCCCGGCATAGTCGTTGTAATGGGTCGTACTGTAGAAAGACTCAAGGAGGTTCAAAGGCTCAGAGTCTACGCCATGTTCGCTGGCACGGAGCTGGCTGACCATGTTATCCAGAGTGTTGCTTTCCTCGCCAAAGGCCTCCACGATCGAATTCACCAGCTCGATGTCCATCAATTTTCGGTCGCGCGGATGCTGGAGCGTTAACATGGCGCCCTCATACTGACGCATCTGGCCGCCGAAAACGATCTGCTGAAATGTCTTGCAGAAATTACTGGACACCCGCCTCGAGGAAAAATCTGCGAACTCTGTCATGGAGATCTTGATCTTCGAAGAATGTCCGACAGCTTTCTTGCAATGATATCGCAGGATCTCCTGCGACTGACCGTTATGGGAATTGTGAATGGCAGCGCCAAAATGAGCAACCGCCAGCGCCTCGTCACCCGGATACAGACCGGAAGCCCGGATATCTCCCACAGAGATTTCTTTTCCGGTAAGGACGGTTGTTATTACTTGTGCGGTATGTCGCATTGCCAGTTTAATTCCTTCCACTGTAAGATGGCAGTAGTCCAGAAAATGATACCTGTCGGGCAAATGCGCGGGGTATTCACTTGCAAATATCCCCGGCAGGTCCACGGCATGGATGCCCAGCCCCGGAGCTTCCCTGAGGATAACCTCCCGAATGAGTTTGCTGCATCTGGGGGTGCTCCTTCCGCCGGAGAACAACGCCATATCGCGAGCCTGTTCGAACGCCAGCCTTGCCTCAGCGTACTGCTGTTTCAGGATATAATGATCACCCAAATATTCATGCCCGAGGGGATTGGATGGATCTATTCTTACCATTTCTCTTACGGCGGACCCGAAGATATCGATGTCATTGTTAGCTCTGGCTGCTTCAGCAATCGCTTTGGCGCATAGCCATTTCTCCATTTCCCCGGCAGGCAGCCATAAAAGCCCCTGCTCGATGTGATTTGACTTCCAATCCTTAAGGTTGAATTCGGGGATCACGAAAATGACCGGGATATCCTTTTCGATAAGCGTTGCTCTCACCGTCTCCAGAAACCTCGAGATCGATCGATCGAATTTCTCTTCGATGTAGCTTTTGACCGCCGGAAATCCTTCCCTTCGAAATGCTTCACCGATATTTTCCCAGTCGTCCTGGTCGAAAAGATGCATCACATCGGGTTCCCAGTTGTTGCCTGCGAAAATGACGACCAATTCCGGCTCAAGGGCAACACAGGATCGCATGAGCTCACAAAGATCATTCATCCCCAGGCTCGTCCTTGCCAGGTCGACAACTTCGATATCGGCAGTCTCAACGCGGCTCGTTAGAATGGCTTCCAGCTCTTTGGCGACATTATAGTGCGGGTCGTAGAGGTATCCTCTGGCCACGGATTCCCCCAGCAGGATCACCCTTCGTCTGCTGCCCCGCGGGAAGATATCCTGGACATCAGCCCAGGCGACCCAGTGGAATTGCTTAGCCGCGTCCCGCCGGTAAAAGGTCTTACCATTTTTCGAAACTTTTTTCCAGATGCCGATAGTGTCCGGTAGTCCGGCCGGGGAGGTTTCTGGCGCGGTGCTGCTTCCTTTTTTTTTCCGCATCAATCCCAGGCGGTCGAGCAGGTCATTCCTCCGGCCGGGATCACTATTCCCTGATAAAAGGATCTCCGAGAGCTCGTCGGCTAGTGATTTCAGCAACTCAGGAGGCCTGTGGTCCATTTCTTCTATCATATAGTCTTAGATAAACGTGTAAACATCATGACGGATACCGCTGTCACTGCGTTCAATGTGCATCAGTATGAACTTTAGCCTATCGAAATCATTCTCCTGCCGGTCGATGATAAAGTCTTCTATCACCAACAGGTCGATATCCGATGTGATAAAGCACCGCACAGCGTCCTCCGGCGTGCAGACGATGGGTTCTCCTTTAACGTTGAATGAAGTATTCAGCAGGATCGGGCAGCCCGAGACCTTTTCGAACGCAGTCAGAAGATCATAAAAACGCGGATTGGTCTCCCTGTGGACCGTCTGGACCCGCGCCGATCCATCCACGTGCGTGATCGCGGGGAGATCCAGAGAAGAGATGACCTGACAGGTCTCCAGCATATAGGGTGAGTCGTGATCGAGGTCAAAATGCTCCTGCGCCTTTTCCTTCAGGACAGCCGGGGCAAAAGGTCTGAAGCCTTCTCTCTTCTTTACCATAGCATTGATCCTGTCCCGCATCTCAGTACGCCTCGGATCTGCCAGGATCGATCTGCCCCCGAGAGAGCGCGGTCCGAATTCCATCCGGCCGCAGAACCAGCCGATCACCTTTCCCTCATTGAGTTGTCGGGCGGTAATGGTTAAAAGGTTCTCCGTATCGCCACGGTAGTCCTTATACCGAATGGAGGTGGACTCCAGAAAAGAGTGTATCTGTCTGTTCGTAGATGACGGCCCGAGGTAGACGTGCCTGAGCTTTCCATTGCCGGGACGCTCATCCGTCAGTGCTACATGGGCCAGCGCGGCGGCCCCGATGGCGCAACCCGCGTCGTTGGAAGCGGGCTGAACGAATAGTCGCTTGAAAGGCCCCTTCCGCAATATTTGCCCGTTGGCTACACAGTTGAGGGCCACTCCTCCGGCCATGCACAGGTTGTCAGATCCCGTCCGTTCGTAGAGGTAGTTCACTTTGTCCAGCTGCACCTGCTCGAGCACTACCTGCAGGCTTTTGGCGATATCGGCGTGCCACTGCCCGAGCTTTGCGTCTTCCCTTCGAGGCGCCCTTCCCAGCAGCTCTGGCAGGCGTTCGCTGTACATGCAATTTCCCGCGAGAAACCCGAAATATTTCATGTCGAGTCTGTACTGGCCACCCTTCTGAAGGGAGATCAACTTTTCGATCTTATCTGCATAAGTCGGTTTTCCATAGGGCGCGAGCCCCATGACCTTATACTCCCCATCGTTGACGCCAAACCCCAGATAGCTGGTGATCGTACTGTATAACAGCCCCAGACTGTCGGGAAATTCCACTTCTTCAAATAGCTGAAGCCTGTGCCCTGAACCCATCCCGTACGTAGTGGTGGCCCACTCGCCTACCCCGTCGACCGTAAATATGGCCGATTCGGTAAAGCCTGAAAAATAATAGCTGCTGGCTGCGTGCGACAGGTGGTGTTCTGAGTACCTGATGAGCCCGTCATACCCCAGTGTCTCCCTGATCTGGCGCTCTACATGTCCGGGATCGATGCGCTGCATCAGATCGGGAGAATGAGCCAGCACCCCGCTCCACAACTGGCGTGCGAGTTTTTTACGGGGGTCCTCATAGTAGGCGATACAGTCGATATCGCCAATGGTCAGACCGGCCTCCCGAAGACAGTATTTGAAAGCGCGCCCGGGCAACGAAGGATCCGCCTTGACGCGGGTGAAGCGTTCTTCCTCCGCAGCGGCTTTTATACATCCGTCCTGCAGCAGACAGCAGGCGGAATCATGGAAGAAAGCGGAGATCCCGATAATATTCATAGTTTCTTTTTTTCAATTTGGTTCTCGCTAAAGACTGGCAGGCAGGACCGATGCTGACCTGTGCAGGTTGACCTTACGGAGCTCCAGATAGGTAAATATTTTTGAAACGGCGCTTTCAATTGACAAAATATCGGTTCTGATCTCCAGATCGGGGTTTTCAGGTGGTATATAAGCGTCCTGAACGCCGGTGAAATCGGCAACCTGATTCTGACGGGCCTTTTTGTAGAATCCCTTGACGTCTCTTTCTTCACAAAGGGAGAAAGGAGTATTGACGAAAACCTCCACAAACGACTCTACGCCGATGATCATCCGGGCCTTTTCCCGCAATTCCGGGTACGGGCTGATGGTCGACACTATACAAAAGATCTCGTTGTTGTTTATGATCTTCGCTATTTCGGCCGCTCTTCGTATATTCTCCATACGGTCCTCTTTGGAAAAACCCAGTCCCGAATTGATACCGTCCCGCAGCTCGTCTCCGTCCAATATCACGGAAGGATACCCATTCTGTCTGAACCGTTGCTGAAGCCCCCTGGCCAGCGTCGTTTTACCTGCTCCGGATAACCCGGTGAACCAGACAACAAGAGGCCGCTGCTGTAAGTTGCCGTTTCCCCGGCCGGCTGAAGGATCTGAATAATTCATTTGCGGTAGGTATTAGTTTGAGAGAAATAGCCCTGGTCAGATCATCTGGTCGATGCTGCAGATGAACGGCCCATTCAACAGTGATTCCTTATTATATAAAAGAGGCTCTCCGGTGGGTGTGCAAAGTTTGCCACCGCTGTATTCGACAATGGCTTGCCCTGCAGCAGTATCCCATTCCATTGTCGGACCGTTCCTGTGATACAGGTGGGCAGAACCTTCAGCTATCAAACAAAATTTGAGCGCGCTGCCGGCGACTATTTGTCTTGACACCTTTGGATGGGTATCTGTTTCTACCTCTTCCCGACTTTTATGCGACCGGCTGCTTACAACGGTCCAGGTCTCTGCCCGATTGTCCGCATACAGTCGAACGGGTGACTGGTCTTTGCCGACCTTCCAGGAACCGGTCGCCTCACTTCCATAATAAAAGGCCCCGGATATGGGAATATAGATGATCCCGAATATGGGCTTTTGCTCATAAATAAGCGCTATATTGATGCAAAACTCTCCGTTCTTTTGAAGGAACTCTTTGGTGCCGTCCAGCGGATCTACACACCAGTAATATTTCCAATGCTTGCGTATCTCATAGGGTGTAGCGCCGTTCTCCTCCGAGATCACCGGTATAGACGGCGTTAACGCCTGCAGACCCTTTACGATGATCTCATTGGAAGTTTGATCGGCCTTTGTTAAGGGGGACCGGTCTTCTTTCAGCGTATATAACTGGGCGAACTGTTTGTCATTGTAAATACCCAGAATAGCGTCACCGGCGCGGGCAGTAAGCTCCATCAGCGGTCCTATCAATTGAGCCGGATCTACCGGCCATTTGGCAACGGTCATCCGCCTGGCCAGGTTGAATGCTGCGGTCCTTATTTCAGGGATGGCGGTGATCTCCCACAAAGCCCCTCTTGCGGGTGGGCCGATCGTATACAGGTAAGGGATGGGCTCTCCGTTCTTCCCGATCACGATGCCTTCCGGAGTACAGTCTATGCCGAGTTGTAGTGCGTCTGTCCTGATCATCCCTTTCTTTACCAGGTTTCTGACGAAGGCGTCCTGTAATTTGAAATAGTTCGATTCGGGGCCCATGCAATTGATGACTACGTCCGCCTCCAGCGTCACTCGTTCCTTTGAGCGCCTCTCCAGGTACCGGATGCAAAAATTGCCGGACGAACCAATTCCAATAGCCTGTATCCGGCCCGCCTGGATATGCAGCTGCCCTGCTGTCAATGCCTGATGCAGCCTCTCCGCACATTCGCCGGGCATTCTGTGTCTCGCAACGCCCCAGATATGACGAAGATGTTCCATAAAAGTCTTCTTTTCCTTCGTCAACAGGTCCTGCCAGATCTGTTGAACATGGGGGCGGAAGGCGTCCACTACCGCTTGCCAGCCGATCCCTTGTTGCCGTGCCATTCTGATATGCGCCCTTAAAAGGATCAATCCCTCCAGCGCGGTGGTTACGCTCATTTGCTGCGGATCGGGGAAGGAGTATGGGGCGGTATCAATATGCGACTGGGGTATCAGCCCATGCGTAGACAGGGCGGTGATCTTCCCCTGGTGCTTTCGTTGCTGCAGCGCCAATACGGTGTCTACCATCGTCAACCCTGTGCCCAGGATCACTACGTTCTTATTTTCGCTGACGCTCCCGAATAAGGCGGGCGCCCAGGGAGCCTTGAAATATCCAGGATGTGTCGTATACCCCTTGTCGACAAGCGCCGGGCCGCCCGGATCAAAATTGCCCAGGGCAAGCACCAGCTTGTCAAAAGCAACGCGCCTTCCCGACTCGGTCAGCAGCGTTCTCTCTTCGGGCTGGATATCTATCGCCACGTCGTTGATGGATGTGTAGTTGACACTATCTCCGCATTGCTCCAATTCGCTTTTCAGAAGGTCCCTTATATAATCTTTATAGAGACGCCTGGGTACAAATGACCTTGCCTGATACCCATATCCGCGGTTGCCAAGCCACTGTATGAAATCATCGCCCTTTTCGGGGAAAGCGCTCATTTTATAGGCAGGCACGTTCAACAAGTGACTGTCATTTTCCGTGGAATAGGCAATGCCCAACGTCTCCGGGGGATTTTTATCGATCACCGCAATGTCTAATGGCTGGTGATCACGGAGACGCAGCAGGTTGATGGCCAATAATATCCCACTTGCACCCCCTCCGACAATAACGATCTTCATACCGGTCAGAGTTTTACTGTTAGTCTTTTAAGTTCTTCGTGCACCGGTCCAAGTATCCGGTCTGCCACCTCCCGAAGCCCAGGGGTCGCCAGCCGCTGCTTCCTATCCTTATCCGCAGTGAATCGTTCACCCCTGACCTTGGCATTGTACTGCGTGGCCTTCATCATTTCGTCCACCTCTGACTGGCTGAACGACATATTGAAATGAGCGATCACCCTTTCCAGTAGTGGTCTGCCTATTTGCGCGTAGTCTACTATCAGGCAATTCTCGTCATAGGTCTGTAAAAAAGCTTTTGATTTCCCGGCCAGGGCGTAAGCGCAGTTCTCCAGCGGCGTATTGACTTCGATCGTTTGCTGGAGGTCCTGGCCGGTAAGACGAGGGTCATAGAACCAGGATTGAGACAAATTCTCAGGGTCGGCGAGATTCGAGACCAGCACTTCCACAGGATCACGGTATAGATAAATGCGCGGCACCTTAGGGAAAGCCTTTAATATTACCGGCATGTAATAGGTAGCCACACTAAAGAATTTTACGATCATATTTTCCTCACATCCCAGTCTTTTCTTTCCGTAGATCTCGATCACTCCCTTAAAGACCTCATTTATATATTCTCTGTTATTCTCATTCGAAAGCTGCAATATCCTCCACGGGACTACCGGTTCATAAAAGACCATGTTCTTGTTTAGCCGGTCGAACATATTACACAGTAATGTCGATCCGCAGCGCGACATATGATAGATAAATCCCCCCGGTCTTACATGATCCACTGCGCCGGGCCTGGTCAGCAGGTCTGACAGAGGGGTTTCAATAAGACTGGCCTTGTACCTCAGCGAAGAATCGAGATTGCTTTCGCCAAAGAAATTCTGATCCAGGACCTCCTTTCCTGTGTTCACCCATTTTACCCGGACAGGCTGTTTGCTGGCGTCGACGTCTATCGGAAGATAACCGTTGGTATGCAACTGATTCATAAACTATAGGATTGTATGGTTAGTCTTGAAGAAGGACCTGGCAATTGAGACTTTCGGCCAGGTTTTGATAATATTTGGCTACCGCAATATCGTATACCGCCATTCCCATGGGATTGAACATAAATGACCTGTCGGCGAGGTTCGCGAGGCTATTGGGGGTCAGGATATCCTGTATCTCCAATACGTCGTCCTTTTCCAACCCAAATTTCAAGTGAGCGCACTCAATGTCCGTATTCTCTCTGCATACCTCATCCCAGTTGTCTACGATATGGAGGTCGATCTTCTCCAGGAGATCGACAGAAAAGTCGCGAAGTGATACGTTCAAATAGACGCCTCCCCTTTTGGGTTGTTTGTTGATGTACCTTTCCCTGGCGACGGTACAGGTGATCAGAATGTCACTGCCTTCATATACTTCGTCCCATCCTGAACACATGTGGAGGTCAGTGCCGATAGTTGATCCGTCAAACGCGTCACGGACATCCGGATTGGAGTCGTAAAGAAGTATCGAGTCGGGCATCTGTCCGAAACATGCGTCGAGCATACTCAGATGAAGCTGACCGATCGGCCCCAGGCCAATGATGCCGGCGGTGAGTCCCTCCCTGCGATTATCCGTCAGGTATCTGCCAAGCACAAAGCCGGAGACGGCAGCGGTCCTTATTCCGCTGAGGGTCGCGCTATTGATCAGGGTCACGGGGACGCCGGTGGACGCGTCGTTCAGCACGACGACCGAGTGGGCCCTTTTCAGGGATCTTGAAACATTACCCGGAAAGCTGGCGATCCATTTTATTCCGGCCATATTGAATGTTCCTCCAATATAGGCCGGCATCGCGATGATCCGATTGGCGGGATCGTTAAACCGAAGATAGGGCTTCAGTGGCTGGCTGATGTCCTTTTTTTCAATAATACGCGTCGCCTCTTCGATCGTGGCCAATAGAGAGGGCCAGTTGATGCCCATCTCCCTAAGGTGTTGGTCATTGATATATCTCACGTAGTTATATTTTCGGTAACCCACTTGCTGTTGTATACCGTATCGATATAGGAATTACCTCCATCCGGAGAGATGAAGATCGCATTTACAGTCTTTTTGTTAAGGCGTTTGAGCACCATATCGGCGGCGGCATACGCTGCCCCGGATGATGCTCCAAGGAACAGGCTGTGCCTGGAGAAAAGAGCCTCACACCCTTTTATTATATCGGCCTGGGAAAGGATAATGAAATCATCTATTTGGGCATTATCGAAAAGGGGAGTCCTCAAGCTTGCACCCATGCCCGAAAGCTTCCGGATAGCCGGTTTGTCGCTGAAGATCATCGATCCCCGTACGTCCACGGCGATGATCCTGATATTCTTATAGTGTTCTTTTAGCTTGTTGGATAAGCCGGTGATCGTGCCTCCCGTACTCACACTGACAAAGGCATAATCCAGGAGGCGAAACGAATTGCAGATCTCATTACCAAGCGTATGGTAATACGCCATATAATTATCGGGATTCTCATATTGATTGGGCGTAAATGCATTCCGGTGCTCTTCCATATAATTCCTGACCATCTTGCGCCGGTTCAAAAGGAATCCCCCCGTATCATCCCTTTCCGACACCCTCACCGGCTCACAACCGTTCAACTTCAAAATATTTTCCTTCTCTCCGGAGATGTTAGGGTCGATCACGGGTACGAACTTGATCTTTAATAACCTGCAGATGCCGGCCAGCGCAATGCCGAAATTACCCGATGTGGATTCTACGACTGTAGTATCGTCGTCTATAAGCTCCTGCTCAAAGGCTTTCTTCATGATATATAGTGCAGGTCTGTCCTTTATGCTTCCGAAAATGTTTTGGAATTCCAGTTTTGTGAACAGATTCCCGTGGTCATAGTTCAACTGGTGCAGTTTTGTATTGCCTATCAGCGTATCCAGGTAATGGAATATCGCCGTTCGATCGAAGGTGCGAGGCTGATTATTTTCAATGGTGGGAAGCATTTCTGTAGTTGTACAAATTAAACCGAAATGAAAAAATGGAGGTCAGTAGTTTCACTAAATTCGGATTCGGGTTTTACGAAATCTTGCTTTCATCATAGACTGGTTCCATCGTGACGTTGCCCTTTCGGGTTACCTTGTTCCAATGGAATAAGGTCCCATTGAACCAGCGCAGTAGAATGAACCAATAATTGCAGAACAGCAGATACCGGTAAAGCCGTTGCATAAGGACCAGTTTGGCGACACCTACCCGCTCGTTATTATTGGTCAAAATAATATAGTGGGTGACGGCTTCTGTGACAACGATGGCAGACCACCAAGCAAATGCTTCATAGTGTTTTAAAAAGAGGATAGAAAAGAGAAAATAAAAATCGATAAGTGCAAGAAAAAAGGGAAAGATGACCCGGAAACACCAGGTCATGGGTAAGACCAGGTATGGCAAGAAGCGGTTCGCATGGCCAAATAATATACGGTTGTGTTTTAATAGTCCTTGCGTGAGCCCGGTGGTCCACCTGACCCGCTGCCGGAAGAACATCTTCAGATTGTCGGGAGCCTCGGTGTAAGCCACTGCGTCACGGGCGTTACGCAGCACATAATTATTCTTGAGAAGTCGCAAGGATAGTTCGGTGTCCTCGGCGATCATCTCGGATTTGAAACCGCCAACCGCCTCTATGACGGATCGGCGGAAAGCGCCAAGTGCTCCCGGAATTACAAGTATCCCGTTGATGGTATCGGACAAGACTCTGTCGTTGTCCCAGATCGCAATATACTCATAATACTGCATCTCGGTAAGGAGGTTCACCCGGTTGCCTACCTTTATATGACCGGCTACCGCAGCCACATTCTCCTCGTTAAAGTAAGCGACGATCTTCTCTATGGCGTCGGACCTGACCCAGGTGTCCGCGTCGATCGTGACGACGATGTCACTCATTGATGCTTTTACGGCCTGGTTCAAAGCGACCGACTTGCCGGCATTGGCCTGGCGCAGTAGCTTTACCTTTGGGTTGCCGGCGAAATGCGTATCCACCAGGGCATAGCTTTTATCCGACGAGCCGTCGTCGATAACGATAATTGAATACTTTTCATAGTCGATCGCAAGCAGATTCTTGATCGTTTTGATCACTACTTTTTCTTCGTTGTACATCGGCAGGAGAATATCCACTGTTGGTGCGTCCTTATTCCAGTGCACGTTCTTATCCGTTTTGGCTTTGCGCATCCGGTTGACCCTATAAAAGATCAATATTTTCAAGGCGTATAATATTAGCACTACTTCAAAAGGCCACATAGGACTCAGGTTTTATCTGATTTGATCACAAAGAATGCTTTCGAATAGCTTCCCGGCGAAGCTGGAAAAGGATGAAATGAAGCTCTTTACCACGTCTGCGGTAAAGGAATAGCCGTCATAGACCGTATATAGCTGAAGTCTGTTCTCGCGAAGTATAAAGGACAGCTGCATATCATATTGTACCAGAGAATTGCCAGGATAGTCCGGAAGAAGCCTTACACCGGGTCCGTCATAGGGAGCTGCGTCTTGCGGTTTCCATTTTTTTCTCCCGTCACTAAACTGCAAATTGATATTCCAAAAAGCGTTGCCGCTCCTGATGCCCCCCGGAAGCAGCTCCTCGAGGAAATAACGCAGCGGATAGCTCGTCCTGGCTCTCATGTCGTGGTTCGATCTTGCGACCTTCCTTAGACACGTCGCGAACGAATCATCGGGCTCCAACACGGTCCGTATCAATACGGTCTTGGCATAACATCCTATCTGGGCGTCGCATCCGGGATAGTCCCTTCCGAGTACGTACGTACCGATGAGAATATCGGGCTGCCCCGTCTCCCTGAGCAGATAGTAGTTGAATGCCCCCTGTAATACCTCGAACAGGCTAATCCCGAACTTCTTGCTTAAAAAGTTGACGCTGTCCAGGATGCTTCCTGGAAGATCGGACGTCTCGAACTGGATCACTTTTTTGGTTACAGGCACTTCCTCCTGTTTCATCCCCGGGATCAACACCTTGGGGGGCGCCTGGCTGTACTTTTCACTCCAATATTTTCTGTCCGTCTCGTAGTTTATCCGGATCTGCCGGTTTATCAGTGCCAGGTAATCCTTGAATTGGAACTCCAGCGGAGGGAGCACCGGGCTACTCCCGGATGCAAAGGCTGTATAAGCCACGAAAACGTCTCTCCGCAGTATGTCGATCGACCAGCCGTCAAAGATCACGTGGTGGATCTTAAATGCTATCACGTGCATATCCGGCTTGCATTTGATGACCCTTACGAGGAATAATGGTCCATTTTCCATGTCGAACTTATGACCCTTGAAGGTGGTGAGGTCTCTATAATGATCGACATCCCGTGGTGAGTCGGTGATGTGTTCCGGTTCGTACAAGCCATTGTCCGGACTTTCAACTTTCATGAAGAAAGTTGTTCCTTGTTTATGAAAAGTTGCTCTGAGGCTTTCGTGACGGCGGACGAGAAAGTCCATACTTTTTTTAAACAGTTCCCAGTCGAAGGGCCCTGATACTTCGTATGTCAGGTTTATGGTCCCGTGAGTCCGGTCGTAGAGCTTATACTCGCGGTCTATGTTGTCATCCAGCCAATAGGCCTGCGTCGGAGTGACCTCAAAATAGGATTGGTCTTCACGGATCAATCCGGCAAGAAGCGTGTTCATTGATTATATACTTTAGTTGAGGGCAGTCATTGTCAGACTGCTGGGATGGCTCCTGTCATGATAGATCCTGATATCGGACAGGATATAGTCGTCAGGCAAAGCCTTATAGATATTGATGAATTGCTGGGGATTTCTGTCCACCAATGGAAACCAACTGCTCTGTACCTGTATCATGATCCGGTGTCCCCTCTGAAAAGTATGCAGAACATCCGGCAGATCATAGCGTACAGGGGTAATTTTACCAGGCTGAAAGGCTTCCGGTTTTTCCAGGCTGTTCCGGTATCGGCCTCTCATGATCTCGGCCCTGACCAGCCGCTGAGAATGATCCCGGGGAGATATGTCGATGAGTTTTACGACGAAATCTGCATCTGTTGTCGTCAGGCTGGCCCAGAGATTGGCTATCACCGGGCCGCCGATGGTGATGTCCTGCTGTAGCGTATCGGTTTGAAAGCTAAGCACGTCTTTCCGGCCCGCGGCAAACCGTTGATCGTCGGTCATATATTCGTCCGATCTGTAAAAGCCTTTCCGGTCCTGATAAGGGACGGGGTTGGACGGGTCCGAGATATAACCGGAATAGGAGTATGCGGAACCGGGCTTGTCAAAGCCCGCCTTGCCCCCTGCCTGAAGATATAGAGACACGTGCTTGTGGCCCGCGGGCGGCCAATGCTGGAAGGCACGCCATTTATTCGTTCCCGTTTCGAACATCACCGTGGGCGGCAATTGGTCTTCCACGCCCCGCTTTAAATGAGCATCCATAAAGGGTATGAACAGGGAATCGATATAGACATCCCCTGTCCGGCTTCCGAATGCTACTCCATTGAAGACCTCTCCAGGGGATCTCCATCCGCCATGGGACCAGGGACCAATGGCTAGTTTTATCTCTTCTCCGGGATTTTGCTGCAGGCCTTTCCGATAGGTCTCCAGCGTACCATAGAGGTCTTCAGCATCGAACCAGCCACCTATTATCAGCATGGGGACATTCATGTCCCTCCAATATTGCAGGGGATTCCGGCTTTTCCAGTAGTCGTCGTTGTCCGGATGCAGGCAGATATCATTCCAAAAGGGGATGCTATCCTTGAAGTAAAGACTGTTGACCATCCGTGGGGTCTGCACCCGGTGAAGAAAATAATCGTATCCGTCGGACTCCCCGAAGGGAAGGACCCCAAAGCTATGGACCGTTTTCCGGTCGGGATCGCCTCTGGCGAAACCGGGCAGAAAGGTAAAAAGGTCCAGCCAGAAAAAAGCCCCGTTATGATGAACGTCGTCACCTGCAAACCAATCCGTCATGGGTGCCTGCGGAGAAACGGCCTTGATGGCAGGATGCCGGCTCAACAGAGCGGCGATCGTATAAAAACCCGCATAAGAAACCCCGTATACGCCTACGTTGCCGTTGTTGCCTTCTACATTGCCAAGCAGCCATTCTATCGTATCATAGGCATCCGTGCTCTCGTCCGTTGATATTTCGCCGGTGTTGCTGGCCGCCACCCGGAGACGTTCATGGACAAAAATTCCCCCGGAATGCCAGCGGCCCCGCACGTCTTCGATAACCAGAATATAACCATCCCTGACCAGCTTCATAAACGACTCGCTTCTATCCATGCCCGTCGCCTGTCCTTCCGCATCATAGGGCGTTCTGGTCATAAGAACAGGATAGGTCTTCCTTCTGCTTGCATCGACCGGCACATAGACCGCCGCATAGAGCATCACACGATCGCGCATCGGTATGTGGGCCGTAAGCTTCCTGTAGTGCGTAGCGAGATAGGCGCTGTCTTGCCGGAAATGTCCTTCCGGGCCGGAATTCTGGCAAAAACACGCGGGACCAGCCAGTATGAACCAGCCGAGAAAAGCAATGCCTTTCATGTGACCTGAACTAAAAGTTAAGAGATGACGACTGACGTAGCAGCTATTCCGCCTTGAGCCCGCCCGTCGGATTGGCTACAGCCGATTTGATGGACTGATATCCTATGGTGATCCAGGCAATGACAATAGAAGTAACCAATGCCAGTAAAAAAATGCCGATACCCAGATGGATCCGGTATGCGTACCCCTGCAACCATTGGTGCATGAAATAGTAGGCAATGGGAACCGCGATGGCGAAAGCCATCAAAACAAGTATAGTGAATTCCTTTGACATCAGGATGACGATGCTGCCCGCGCTGGCGCCAAGGACCTTTCTTACGCTTATCTCTTTGGTCTTCTGAAGGGCCATGAACGTGACAAAACCATACAGACCGAGGCATGAAATTAAAATGGCAATAGCGGCGAATATCTTATATATTTTGGATAGCTGGTTCTCCTGCCAGTAAAAATTTTCAATGGACTTATCGAGGAAGCTGTAGGAAAAATCCAGTCCGGGAAAGGTACGGCTCCAGGCATTTTTAATATCTGCCAGGGTCTGACCTATATTTTCGGAGCGGAGCTTTATATTGGCTACCCCGTACCGGTCTTTCCACGTGCTCATCAGCACAGCTCTTACAGGATCTTTTAGTGAGCTCACATGAAAGTCTTTGATGACTCCTACGATCTGCCCGAAATGCTTATTCTCTAAATTGATGGTTTTCCCCAGTGCGTCTTCCGGACGTTGGAGACCCAGGTCTTTTACCAGTGTCTCGTTGACAACGTATTCTTTTATCGTATCATCGGGATAATAATACCTGCCCGCCACCAGCGGAAGATTATACAGCCGGAAATAAGCCGTGTCACCCCATTTGAGATAGGCCGCAAAATCGGTCTTTTTGGCCGAACCATTGAACCAAAAACCACTTGTCGAAAAGTTTGCGTCGGCGGGACGGGTAGCGCTGTAACTTACTTCTTCGACTCCCCGGATACCCGTTAGTTCGTTCCTGAAAAAACTGATCTTTGAACGGCTTAAACTGTCGCCGGGGATCCAGAAATTGACAATCCCCGACTTTTGGAAACCCAGATCGGCGTGCTGAAAATAATCCATCTGGGAAATGACCACCAGGACGCAGATGATCAGGGTCTGGGCGATAGAAAATTGCATGACGACCAATATCCGTCGAAGCGACACACCCCGATGGCTGCGGGACGCCTTCTTATTCTTTAACGCCTTTATTGGATTGAAACCCGACAACAGCAGGGAAGGATAAAACCCTGATAAACCCGTTGTTAGAACAAATACGCACAAGGCGAATACAAGGAAGGATGGCGCAAAAAAGCCGCTGAATGCCAGTTCCAGCGACAGCAACTGATTGACGTATGGTACGGCAGCGGCAGCAATCGCAAAAGCGATAAACAAGGCGAAAAAAGTCGTCAGCCCGGTTTCCATCATGAACTGCCAGAAAAGTTGCATACGCCGGCTGCCCAGCACTTTGCGGATACCTATTTCCCTGGACCGGTTGACGGACTGGGCCGTGGTCAGATTGATGAAATTGACGCAGGCAACGATCAGCAGGAATACACCGATGAGCACCAAAACATTTACCAGCTTGTTGCTGAATGTATATCCGGAGTAATTTTCAAAACGTTCGTCGGAATGGACATCTTTTAGCGGCTGGATCATCAGCCCGGCCTTTACATTATCGGCATTCTTATATTTTTTTACAAAGGCGGGCAGCGAGGCCTTGAAACTTTCAGCGCTGTATTGCCTGGAGAGACGAACATAACAATTGTTCGACGTATTGATATTGACCCAGTCGTTCATCCTGTTGGCGAAACCTCCGCTCTTCAATGTGGAATAGGAAAGCACAAAATTCATCGGGAAATCCGTGTTTTTAGGCGCATCTTCCAGTATGCCGACAATGGTCACCGGCTTGTCATAGATGTTCAGTGTTTTGCCCGCTGCCATCCGCCAGTCTCCAAAATATCTGCCGGCCGTACTCCTGCTGAGAAAGGCAGTATAAGGAGCATCGAGCAGACGGCCGTCGCCTGGCGTCAGCAGCCTGAAATCGAAGATATCGAAGAACTGGGGCTCGACGAAGAACACCTTGTCCTCCGTTAGCTTCTTGAATATCTCATTGTTTGGCCCCGGCACGATTACCTTCTCTCCGTACGAAAGAAAGGTTGCCGCTACACTGGGCAACTGGGACTGCGAATAGTCGGCCCGTAGTGCTGCTGCACAAGGGAAATTAGTGCCGGACGTATATTCCAGACCCGTAGCGTACTTTGTGGTGGTCACAACCCTGTAGATATCTTCCTTGTTCTTGTGGAATGAATCAAAACCCGTTTCGAAGTGGATAAGCAGGAAAAGAATCATACAGACTCCGAGTCCAAGGCCCAGCCCCAGAATATTGATCGTTGCAAATAGCTTGTTGCGGGATAGATTGCGTAAGGATACTTTCAGATATTTCCGAAACATATTGATAAGATTTAATGGTGCCTGTACCAAATTTAACAATTATTTTGATACGGTCAACTCCTCCTTTTCTTCTAAATTCTTCAGGATCTGATCTCTGAGAAGCCAGGCCTCCCGCATACGCTTTTGGGATAGCAGCTCCAGCTGATCCCCGATGTGTTTGCTTCCGGGCTGGGACGCGTTTCCATAACTCAGAAGCACATACGCCTTTGGTTCTTTACCGAATTCTATAGCAGCTACATAGGTGTCGCCGGCCAGCGCCCTGTTTTTTTTGTCTCGGTCCCTCGCAAAATAGATCGTTCTGTAGATACCATATCGTTCCGGCCCGCCGTTGGCGGGATAGTCCAGGTTATTCAGACGGAATCTGTACACATCGCCCCAGGGCACGTCGAGGCGGCCAAAATCCGCAATCGTCTCCGTTGCGGCCTGTCTGAGTAGTGCAGCCGCCTGCCGGGGATCATGCAAGCCCGTTGGCGTTTCCAGCGGGTGCGTTTTCGACCAGCCTTCGGCGAACGAACTATCGGTCAATTTGTCGAACCAGCGCGCGAAAAGCACGGCCCCGCGACTATCCGCATTGGCGCACCGGTCCCATTTTGCCAGCACATCGGCGGCCGCGGACGTCAGTGAATCGGGATATTGCCGGGCTGCCGTCAGCAGATCGCCTACGAACCGGTCTGCGGCCTCCATCTCTGTATTGAGCTTGAACCCGACCAACTGCCCGAGGGAAATATGATGCTCATCCTTGATCATTTTGACGGCCCGCTGCGGTCTTAACGCCATCCCGGACGGAGATAGATAGCCGCGAAATGCTTTGGGGTCCAGGGACAACGGATAAGTGCAGGTCCAGGGTGGATCGTTGGCGTTCTGGACAAAGCCAGTTGCAGGATCGAACACCTTCGGCAGATCTCCATAAGGCAGCGTTTGACGCCAGATGAATTTCGACGACGTACCATCTACGGTCCCATTCCAAAAATCCCAGTCACCGGAACTTCGGTCAGGTACATTCCCGTCGAATAGGTACAGGATATTGCCTGCTTTGTCCGCATACACCACGTTGAACATCGGCAGCTGCATCATTTTGAGGGCGGATTCAAATTGGGACCACTCCTGCGCCGCCGCCATCCGGTGCCACTGAAGGAACAGATTCGGATTTTCGAGCCCCGCTATCGAAATGGCATAGGCCTTGTCGCCGTTGGTGCCGATCACCGGCCCCTGGCGCGAATAGTCGAACAGCATCGTGTCTTTTCTTAGAGGACCATTCCCTGTCTTCACATTTATTATTACTGACCGTTTTTCAAATGCCATGACCTTACCGTCCAGGATATAGCCACCCCCTTGCATCTTAAGCTGATATCTGTCGCAGGCGTCGATAGTATTCACCGTATGCGTCCATCCCAGCTGCTGATTAAAGGCAATATTCAATACGGGAAACCCGACTATGGACGCCCCGTATGCATTAAAGCCCGGGGCGCACAGGTGCGCCTCGAAAAATGTGTACAGGTCTCCCCAATAAAGATGGGGATTGGCCAATAGAAGAGGATTGCCGGACGCCGACCTGGAAGGCGCTATCGCCATGGCATTGGAGCCGGGTCTTAACAGCTGGCTGGTAATCTCTAAGTTCTCGCCCGCCACAAACCGCTGATAAACGACCCGGAGACTATGCATGATCACGTCCTCCGATCTCACAGGAAGAACGCATCTGTTGGATGGATCGATGGCCTCCGGATGGTGTCCCGCAAAGTCATTGATGCCCCTGACAAACGCAGCTAAATACGACGAAAATTCCTGATCCTGACGGGTATTGATCTGTCTGGCGATCTCGGGTATCCTGAAAAGCACAACCATCCGGTCTGAACCGAGCTCGTCCGGTCCCCAATATTCTGCCGCTTTTCCCCTCGCCTGCCCGTATAGCCGGAGAAGAAGATTCGCATGATTGTGCATCTGGGCCCACCCAAATCCATAGTACATTCCGGCAATATCCTGCCCGGTGATATGCGGAACCCCATAGGTGTCCCAAAGAATTTCAGTCCCGGGGGGTTGATTCGCCATCGACGGACCCAGGATCTGCAAAAGTCCAATGATCAGTATCAGCCTTTTATACATAGCATGCCTTTATATGGTTAATGAATATTGTCCCGACCTGTGCAGCTGTTTCAGCACTGCCCGTTTTACTTCGTCAACCGGGATCCCGGTCATGCATTGCTTGTCATAGGGACAGGCGCTCGCCCCCAACCTGTCGATACACGGCGCGCATGGAAGCTCTCTGTATAGGTTTATGTTATTGGAATGGCCCCATATATCCGCGGAAGAAGCCCCGAAAACAATAACCCCGGGAATGCCAAAAGCATTGGTGACGTGAGAAAAAGCAGAGTCCACTCCTATGAAGCTCCTCGAATGTTTTATGATCGCCATACCCTGACGGAAAGACGTTTTACCTCTTAGGTCGACGGCCCTGTCTATCTTACTTTCCGTTGATACGCCAAGCTGGATGAACGTATACTCCGGCATTTCAGCAATTAGTCGATTCCAATAGTCTACCGGCCACTCCTTGTTCCTGGAAGCCACGGCAGCGATATGGATGACCACCGGATTTTTATAGGGCGCCAGCAACTGGCTGGCCCATTTCTCTTCTTTTTCCGTGAGATACACCCTGATCTTGTCGTCCTCCAGCGTTGTGCCGAACATTTCCTCCGCTATCAGATGTGCCGCGTTCTTTTTATAGAAAAGCGAAGGAAAAAGGTGCCCATAGGATAAATTATAGAATTTTGACCACTTTAGAAAATAAGAGATAAAAGCCCACGGATTATGAAAGAATGAGGTGTTTGTGATCCTGTCAATATCGGGATTGTGCTGGTACACCTCCCTGTGTTTTTTCGAAACACAATAGACGATGATCCGGCAGGACGGATCCTGTTTCTTAAGGGAATAGAACGTAGGCGTGCTCAATAGGACGTCTCCCAGACCTCCCCAGGAAATAACGTGAAATGTTTTTCTTGCCATGATCGGATTGACGTTGGTGGTTGATGACAGGCTCTATTCCGAGAAGAGCCATTGCAACTGCAGCAGCGAGTGATTGTACTTGCAGGATTCTTCGTAGATAAAGATCAATAGCTGATTGTCCCTTTCTTTGTAGAATTTTTTCAATTCAAGGTCCTTTTTTTCGTCAAGGATAAGCAGCTTCTCTTTTAGCTCTTCCATCCTGTCAATGATATCCTGTTCACTTTTCATAGATAAACCTTTCAATGTTGTCGTCGTTTTCCGCTTCCCCCGGTGTGGCATTCTTCAGATTGACGATATAGGCGGCCAGCTCTTCGATGGTAGGGTTCTCGAACAGTGCCTGGAAGGTGATGTATACATCCAGCCGTTTGGCGATGCTCGAGGCTATCGGCGTCATTAGTAAGGAATGGCCACCAAGGCTGAAGAACAGGTCCCTGATCCCCACCCTTTCAATGTTGAGGTGTTCTTTCCAGATCTCGGCAAGCACGGATTCCGTTTCATTGGTAGGGGCGATATAGTCTTCGTCCTTGCCGGGATCATCGGTGTACAATTCCTCCAGCTTTGGCCGATCTACCTTGCCATTGGCGTTGAACGGAATGGATTCCACCCGGACGAATATCGATGGCACCATATAGGCCGGCAGCCTCGCCTTTAGCCATAGAATAAGGTCTTCTTTGTTAAAAGGATCAGGAGCAACCACGTAAGCAATTAGCTGGTTATTTCCCATGCTGTCCTTCTTTGCGAGAACCACCCCATTGGTCACCAGCCCACTTTGCTGCAGCCTTGTCTCTATCTCGCCCGGTTCTACTCTGTGTCCTCTTATTTTTACCTGGCCATCCATTCTTCCGATGTATTCGATATTGCCGTCTTCCAGCCATCGCCCCCAGTCTCCCGTTCTGTATAGCCGGGCCTTGTTGTTCTCTGAAAAACCGTGTACGAATTTCTGATCGGTCAGTACAGGCAGGTCCAGATAGCCTTTCGCTACTCCTGCTCCTTCGATATAGATCTCGCCCTGCACGCCTATGGGGCACAGCTCTCTGTTCTCATTGAGAATATGCAACCGGAGATTGTCGATCGGTTTGCCGATGGGCGGCATGGGTCGCATGATATAATCGGATGACTCTACGACATAGCTGCTTACCACATGGGCTTCGGTAGGACCGTATTGATTTACCAATTGCGCCTGCGTCCTGTTCATCAATAACCGGATGTCCTCTGTTAGCTTTAGCTGTTCTCCTGCGGTGACAACTTCCTCCAGTGAAGCCGGATAGTCTTTTATGTCCTGCAGGTGCTCAGCTATGCTCTTGAGCACGATATAGGGAACGAACAAATGCGTAATGCCGAACTCCCCGATGTCTTTTGCCAGCTGCGGAATGTCCTGCCGCCGATGGTTCCCGATCAGGAACAAGGTATTTCCGTAGCATAGAGTGGAGAATATCTCCTGAAAACTGACGTCGAAGTTCAGGCTGGCAAACTGCAATACCCGCCGTTGGTGCTTATTCTGGAATTTCTTTTGCTGCCAGTCCAGCAGATTGACGAGGGCCTCCATGTGCATTTGCACGCCTTTGGGCCGTCCCGTAGAGCCCGAAGTGTATAAAATATATACCAGGTGATCCGGAGTGATATCGACTTCCACCGCCCGTTGCGACTCCGATTCGATAGCCGCCGCTTCTTTATCCACATCCAGGACGAGGAGGTCAATGTATCCGTTGAACCTCGACGCGGACCTGCTGTTGCTGATAACCAATCTGGAGCCACAATCGATCAACATATCTCTCACTCTTATCTCGGGATAGTCGATATCTATCGGCACATAGGTCCCTCCGATCTTCAGGACGGCCAGCACGCTTATGATCATGTCCGGGCATCTTTCGATATAAATAGGAACGAGGTCTTTGTCCCTAACCCCCTTTCGCTGCAGATAATGCGCCAGCTGGTTGGAACGCCGGTCCAGTTCGAAGTAGCTTAAAGACCGTCCATCGAAGACGAGCGCAGTCGTTTGCGGCCGGGATCGTACCTGGTGCTCGAATAAGGCGGTTACTGTTTGGCGTTCTATCGGGCCGGCGGGACGATTGAAAACTCCGGTCAGCATGTGCCGTTCGTCCGGCACCAGCATGGGGAGATGGGCTATCGGTTCCCCGGGGTTGTTCAGAGCTGATTGCAGCAGCTGCTCAAAATGTCCCAACATCCGTTGCGCCATCGTGCTGTTGAACAGGCCGTTATTATATTCGAGCTTAAGGCCTAGCTGACCCCGTCGCTCTTCGGCGACCAATAGAATGTCGAATTTTGACGCTCTGGTGTCCACTTCATCCCCGGATAAGATCGCCTCTGCCAGCAGATGGCTGCCCATTTCCTCCGGGGGATTATTCTGGAGGGCAAGCATTACCCGGAAAAGAGGGTCTTTGTTCACATCGCGGTCTTTCCCCGCCGCCTCTACGATCTTTTCCAATGGAACGTCCTGATTTTCGTACGCTTCGAGGACCGTTTGCTTTACCTGTGCCAAATAGTCGGAGAAAGGCGCATCCGGTGTCACCGCGGTGCGTATAGGCAATGTATTTAGGAAATACCCTGCCAGGTTTTCCAGCTCATAATAGTGCCGGCCCGAAACAGGGCTACCTACGCAGATATCTTTATTTCCAGTGTATCTGTATAAAAAAACTTTCAATACGGCCAGCAGTACCATGAACAGCGTAACGTCATTCCCGCGGCAGTACTTCTGTAACCGTTGCAGCACATCCTGCGGCAAGGCGGCCTGTACAGCAGAACCTGCCTGGGATTGGACATGCCCCCGCTGGTCTCCTGGCAGCTGCAGGGTGGTGATCCCCCGCAGTTTTTGCGACCAGTATTGCGTCTTCTTTTTCAGCAGGCCACTGTTCCAATATTCCCGTTGCCAGACCGCGTAGTCGGCATACCGTATGGCCAGCGGGGGCAGCGCGGCAACGTTTTGGCCGGCCAAAACCGCATAGGACAGGGCCCATTCCCTGGCGAGAATGCCGACCGTCCATCCGTCGGCGGCGATGTGATGCAGGGTAATGATCAGTATCTTCTGGTCTGCACCCGTTTGGATGACACTCGCCCGTAACATATGATCCTTCGAAAGGTCAAATGGATGGGAGATCAGTTGCTGAATGCGATCCTTAAGGACGGACTCGCTAATGTCCGGCCGCATTTCGCTTGCAAGTCTCCAACCGTTTTCGTCCAGGATATGTTGATAGAGGCTTCCGTTGTCCTCTCTTATTACTGTTCTTAAGCTTTCGTGCCGGTTGACAAGGGTGCGCAGCGAAGCTTCGAGGATCTCTGTATCGACATCCTTATCTAACCGGAAGACCCAGGGGATGTGATAGGCCAGGCTGCCTTCCAGCCGGTCGATGAACCAAAACCGCTCCTGGCTGAAGCTCACCGGCATGGGGCCGGTATGCTCCCGCCGCTTCAATGGCGGTTTGGCCGGAGCGCCTCCACCTGCCTCCAGTAAGAGGGATTGCCCCGCCACTGTCGGGTGCAGAAAAATATCCACCAACGACACCTCCCTGTCCAGCCGCCGGCGGATAGCCGCCACCAGCCGCATCGCCAGCAGAGAGTGGCCGCCCAGGGAGAAAAAATTATCGTTTATGCCTATCCGATCCCGTTCGAGCAGTTCGTGCCACAGCTCTACCAGCGCCGCCTCGGTCGCATTCCCCGGTCCCTCGTAGGCTATTGCGTTTTCCTGTTCCGGCTGCGGCAGCGCCTTCCGGTCCGCCTTCCCGCTGGCGGTCAGCGGCAACGCCTCCAGCCGCACCAGCTGCGCCGGCACCATATACTCCGGCAAGCGGCTCCGCAGATAGGTCAGTACGGCCTCCCGGTCGAAGGTCCCTTCCATCACCACGTAGCCCACCAACCGCCTGTCGCCTCCAGGACCTTCCCGTACCACCACGACCGCCGCCTTCACGCCTTCCGCCCCGCTCAGCACGCTCTCCACCTCCCCCGGTTCGATCCGGTAGCCCCGGATCTTCACCTGGTCGTCCATCCGGCCGAGGTACTCGATGTTGCCATCGGCCATCCACCGGCAACGGTCACCCGTCCGATACAGACGCTCTGTTCCCCCAAAAGGGTCTGCCACAAATCGTTGCTCCGTCAGCTGATCCTGCCTCCAATAACCTCTCGCCACCTGAACCCCGCCGATATACAGCTCCCCGGCCACGCCTTCCGGCGACAGATGGCCATTCATGTCCAGGATCAGCAGTCGCGTATTCGCCACGGGACGACCGATGGGAACCACCTCTACCCGCTGCTGTCCTTCCGGAGCGTCCCAATAACTGACGTCGATGGCCGCTTCCGTCGGCCCGTATAGATTGTATAACCTCGTGTCCCCTGCTTTCATTTGAAATATCCCTACCTGTGCCGGCGTCAACGCCTCTCCGCTACAAATTATCCGGCGCAATCCGTCCATATCACCTTCCGCCAAAGTCTCCAGGAAGGCAGATAGCATCGAAGGCACAAAATGGATCGTCGTGATGCCCTGTTCGCGGATCATCCTTTTCAGGTATTCCGAATCCCTATGGCCGTCGGGACGAGCCATCACGATCCGGGATCCCGTCAGGAGCGGCCAGAGCAGCTCCCATACTGATACGTCAAAACAGAAGGTCGTTTTTTGTAAGACCGCATCATCGGGCCCGAGTCCAAATTTGCTTTGCGCCCATTGCAGCCGGTTGACCAGGCTGCGGTGCTCGATCAGGACCCCCTTGGGCCTGCCCGTTGAACCGGAGGTGTAGATCATATAGGCGAGGGAATCGGGCCTTGGCCGGGTGGAGGGCGGTGTGGTTGGTTCTGCTTCGATCATCGCCTCTTCC
>Ga0105240_10003268_pt1 | contig 25347 bp, 21 predicted proteins | sample KBSC54metaG_FD_80426 | JGI IMG/M metagenome (GOLD analysis project Ga0105240, IMG submission 80426) | Corn rhizosphere microbial communities from Kellogg Biological Station, Michigan, USA - KBS C5-4 metaG | ecosystem: Host-associated > Plants > Roots > Rhizosphere > Soil | place: Michigan, USA...
GCGAGCGCTTTTTTTAAATCCTCCTGCGATTGAATGCGCACGACATCGCCGACTTGGGTCGCATGGACGTCCGAGCGTTTCAGCCATCCGCCTTCGCCCGTGAAAAAATGGTCAAACGCCTCCAGTTTTTGATCCAGCGATGTTTTGAGGAGCGCGCTTTTAGGAAAATCCAATTCTTTTTGATGTGCCGCCGCGCAAAGGTAGTGGCGATAGGTACGGCGCGAGGCTTCAGGGTCGTTTACGATAAAACAGCCTTCTTTTTTCCAGTCGTTCAGTTCCGTAATGGCTTGCGGCCCTTGGCACATCGAGAAAATAAGGTCGGCTTGGCGGCGTAAGCCGCGCGCCTCATCGAGCGTTGCCAGGCGCACGGTCGTGCCGTACCGTTCCAGGGCGCGACCCACCAAACGCAAAATTTTCGCGTCATTGGAAAGGTGCCGTCCCGGTGAGTATTCCGGTTCCCGATAAATGCCTAAAAATTCCATATGAACCCTTATTGTACATCGACGGAAGGAGGGGGAGCAATCCGTCCATAAGCGGGCAGGAACAGCCAAGCTATCGAAAGCTGCTTGCCTAGAATGGGCGAGGCCAAAGAATGCCAGGAGGTCGTTTGTATTTTGTTTCCTTGCAAATAACCTCCCGACGGTCAAAGTTTTTAATATGCCTAAGCGTATTGCACATTTACTCCGGCCTCTTTTTGCACTATCACTCTGCGGGGGCATCTTACAGCCGATGCTATGGGCGGATGAAGCCAAAGATTTTGCATTCTTTCAAGAAGAAGCGAAGGTAGTCATTGCCGCACGACATGAACAATTGGCCAATGAAGCCCCTTCCATTGTTTCTGTGATTACGCGTCAAGAGATCGACGCTTACGGAGACCGCGAATTGTCCGACATTCTGCGCCGCGTTCCCGGATTTGAATTTGGCGTTGATGTCTATAGTGAGGCCGGACTTTCATTTCGCGGCATCTGGGCTGAAGAGGGGAAATCGCTCCTCATGATTAATGGCGTGATGCAAAATGAGTTGGGATACGGAAATTACAATTTCTTTGGATCGATCCCTGCCTCTATCATCGAAAAAGTTGAAATTATCCGCGGCCCCGGGAGCGCGCTATACGGCGGTTTTGCGGAAGTCGATGTCATCAATGTGATCACACGACAACCGAACAGTTTAAATGGGATACATGTATCGGGAGATTTGGGTGTCGTAGGCCATGGAGGTGTTTCACGTTCGGGGAACATCAGCTACGGCAGCCAAACCGAGGCGTTAAAGGTCGCGGCGCATGTCGGTTATAGCTCGAGTGTCTTATCCCGGCGCGATTACACGGATTTTTTTGGCCACCGCCTCAATCTCAATTCCGATACCGCCTATAGAAATTGGAAACATATTATTACAGAGGCGTCTTCAAAGAATTTGACACTGCGATATCAACGAACGGAGTTTACCTTCGGAGCCCAGGATTCCTTTACGACCATTCAACCCTCCGTCAATGGTGTAAATCTTGAAAAGTCCAACAATTATAACGATGTTGTCCATGTCGATTATCAGGCCCATCTGAATGATCATCTGACACTGCAGCCGCTTTTTGAATACACCAGAAACAACACATGGCAAGCGGTTTATCCATCGGGTGTTGAGGGGTTATTTGAAGGGTCGGGCATTTTGCTATGGAGAACTCGGGCGGAAATGACCGCTACCTACGAAACCCCGATAGCGTCCCAATTACAATTCGGCGGGGGGTATATCCAGGACGGGGTAGACAGCGTTGCTTCCGACGGAACGTCCGGATTGTATGCTTCAGCCAACGATTTGACCAATCGGCAGACCACCTCGTCTTCCTTTGGGCTGTTCCAGTACGAACAGGAATTTCATGCCGTGGGTTTTACCGCTGGTGGTCGGTATGATGATACGACCTTCGGACATGCCATTGCGCCGCGCGCGGGATTTACCTATATCCATGACGCATTTAATGCGAAGGTGCTTTATGGGAGAGCGTTTCGAATTCCACTCCCCTGGCAGGCGTACTCGCGCAATCTCACCTTTAACGGATCGTTAACGCCCGAAACAGCCGATACAACGGAACTTGAATTGGGTTATAAATTGACGCCGCATCTTACTGGTAAGATCAATACGTTCTTTATTGATATCCATAACCCCATCATTTATCAGGGAGCCATTAATGGCTATACCAATTTTGGGCGAATCCAATCCGAAGGAGCGGAAGCGGAGCTGCGTGCGGATTATGGACACATCGGCGGCTATATGAATTTTTCGTATGCCACGCCTGGACCGAATACATCGCCCCAGCTTACTACGCAATCAAAAAAGCAATTTCTCGCTTCACCACCCTTCAAAATCAATATGGGGACGTTTTACCGATTGGGAAAAATGGAATACGCGCCGAGCGCCACGTACCTGTCATCGCGTGCGGCTCAGTCATCCAATTCAGCGAATGATCCGAATGGAAATTTAGAAACAACCGACGAACACGCGTTATTCTTGGCGAATATGACCGTCACGGCTCATGAGGTCTTGAAAGATTTAGATATCCATTTGGCCGTTCACAATATTTTTGATGCACGATATACTTTGATTCAGCCGTTCTACGGTAATCATGCGCCAATTCCAGCCCAAGATCGCGAGATCAATTTAGGAATGACCTGGCACTTCTAAGCTCCCACCCAGAGCACACTGACATAACACAGGGAAAACACCAAGCAGGCAAAGATCGCTACGGATCAGCCCCTCTCGCAAGGCTGACGATTTAATCCTTTTCTTTATCAGACAGTCCACGGCGATGATTCATAGAGGACATTTTTTCTTTGCATGTGGGGGACAAATCGGCTTCATGGTCCTTCAAGCATTGAATCCGGGCGCCATGCCCGCGCGGCACGTCTTTGCAGAATTTATCGGCATCCTCTTTGCAGGCTTCTTTAAATGCATTGGCTTTTTCTTTTAACTCCTGCCCTTTTTCTTTGCATTCTGAGGACAGCTCCGCGTTATGCGCCTTCAAACATTGCACAATGCGCCCTTCGCCCGGCTGAACGTCTTTGCAGAATTTTTCGATATCGGCGGAACAAGGACGATTTTCCTTTTCGAAGGCCATGCCAGGCTGAAGTCCGAGCGGCATGGTCAGCAGGACAGCCCATAAACCAAGAGAAGATCGCATAAAAGAAGCTCCTTTTTAAATGTAGTAAACCGAGGCGACAGCCCCTCTTAGACGTGATGATCCCTAAGATTGTTCCTTTTTGATAAACGACATCATAAGACGCCTCGTTTCTTCCTTGGATTACCTTCTCGTTGCGAAAGAAAAAATCGCTGGATTATGCGCCGATTATTTTTTCTGCAGCTTTGATGTCTTCGGGGCGATCTACGTCGATGACGGGAGGCAGTGGAACGCCGTAAAAGCGGCGGCCATACTTGAGTGCATAGCCCAGAAATTGACGCAAGGCGCTAAAGCGTTGTTCAAGAGCAGCCTGTTTTATATCCAACAGGCCGGCGTTGACACCGTAGAAGCCTGAGGTCACATACTCACTATCAAAGCCGGTGCTGGTAAGGGCCACGATTTCGAACGCATGGGGATTGTCTTGAATCTTCTCCGGCATGAGGCCGGTTTCTTCGGCGCCTTTCATCGCCACGCGCAACGGTTTTTCATCGTCGATGACGTCCGTTAATCCTAAGAGCACATCGGCATCAGGAAATAATTTAAAGGAATCGGCAAATTGGCGATACGTCTCGGGCAAGGCCACGCCATCAACAGTAGTCATCAGAAAAGGCCCGGGGCCGGATTGCGCGAGTCGCTCCAATACGAGGAGAAAGCTGTGCATGGAAGAAGGGGTGGTTTGAATAATCCAGTCCATCGTGAGTGCGCGGTGCGATTGGGCGACATACTCAGGAACGGCCTTTGCGGCGTCATTAACGATACATGTCACGTGCGTGATGCCTGAAGCTTCCAGGCCATCTAATACATAATCGATTAATTTTTTTTCACCCACAGGCGTGAGCGCTTTCGGAATTTTTTGACCTAAGCGCTCGCCCCATCCCGCGGCAATGATGCCGGCATGGTTATTCATCGTGAGTCGTTATCGTCATGGCTTAGACATAGCCATTTCTTTTAGATGAATCGGTAAATCTTCTAAACTGCGCAACAGCACATCGGCAATCCCGGGCTCTGGAGGCGTTTTTCCTGTATCACCGATCATCCAAAAGGTAGTCATGCCTAACGCTTTAGCGGGAATCATGTCCCGTTCGAATGAATCGCCCACAAAGCCGACGCGGCTGGCCGGTAAATTCAAGGTATGAAGTGCTAATTGAAAAAAGGCGGGATCCGGTTTTTTCTTGCCCACCACGGCCGAATCTAAAACCACTTGAAGATAGGGCATCAACAATGCTTCCTTACAAAGCATTTCCACATTGCCATAAAAATTGGAAACCACGCCCATTTTGTAGCCGGCAATGAACAGTTCTTCGAGAATGCGTCGGTTGCGATGGAGGATGCGTTCAGACGGGCGGGAGAATGCGGCCGCGGCGGCGGCTTGTTTTTCCGGATCATCTAAACCCAATTTTTTAAATTGCCAGGCCGCATGCAAATCCATCATGTCGCGGTAGGTCGCGGCGCGCATGGCGGGTTCGATCTCGGCTTGCAGGTCCGCCCAGTAAAACGCTTCTTTAATACGGGCTTGCGGCAGTTGGCCTAAGCCAATTTGCGGATAAATCGCCCAGAAACGGTCCAGCCAATGGCCGCCGTCTGAATCCAAAGTACCGCCAAAATCGAATAAAAGTCCTGAGATCATGGAATTGTCAACCGAATACGTAAATGATAGCATCCCCCCACAAAAGTGAAAATTCGCAAGTCCGAACAGTTGTTTCAAAAGTCCCAAGACATTTTTGCCGGCGGGGTTAATTCGCCGGTGCGCAGTTTCCGTGGCGTCGGGGGTACACCACGTTTTATCGCCCGCGGCCAAGGGCCTTGGATTTGGGATGTAGATGGGCAGCGCTATACCGATTTTTGTTCATCCTGGGGCGCCTGCATTTTGGGGCATGCCCCCACAGCGGTTCTTGCTGCGCTTTCTAAAGTCGCCAAACAAGGACTTACCTTTGGCGCGCCCACGGAACGCGAAGCCGAGTTAGGCGCGCTCATCCAAAAAGCCTTGCCGTCGATGGAGCGCCTGCGGTTAGTCAGCTCGGGCACCGAAGCGGTAATGTCGGCCATTCGTCTGGCGCGTGCCGCCACGCAACGCGAAGTCCTTGTAAAATTTTCCGGTTGCTATCACGGCCATGTCGATTCTCTTTTAGTGAAGGCTGGTTCTGGGGCGTTAACGTTAGGATCACCCGATTCTGCTGGTATTCCTTCGGCTTTGGCTGGAAAAACGCGGGTCCTTCCTTTTAACAACATCGAGGCCCTGAAAGAATTGTTTGCCCGCGAAGGTCAATCCATTGCGGCGGTGATCATCGAACCGATTCCCGCCAATATGGGCGTGATTCTTCCCAAGCCAGGATTTCTTGAAAGTGTGCGCGAACTGACCCAAGCGCATGGAGCGCTACTCATTTTTGATGAAGTCATTACCGGGTTCCGCGTAGCCTGGGGCGGCGCTCAAACCCTTCTAAAAATAAAACCCGATCTCACGTGTTTAGGAAAAATTGTGGGAGGAGGGCTTCCTTTAGCCGTTTACGGCGGGCGTCGGGATGTCATGAATTGGGTAGCGCCATTGGGACCGATGTATCAGGCGGGAACATTATCGGGAAATCCATTGGCTACCGCGGCGGGTATTGCGACTTTGACCCAACTGAAATCGAAAAATCCTTATAAAACGCTAGAGATCTTGACCAAAGAATTAGTGGAAAAGATGGAAGCGTCGGCGCGTAAAATTGGTGTTAGTTTGCGCGTGAATCGTATCGGTTCAATGTGGACCCCTTTTTTTTCAACAGCGCCGGTGACGGATTTAACTAGCGTGCAACGCGCCGATACCAAACGGTACGCCGAATTCTTTCATGCTCTTTTACAAAAGGGCGTGTACCTGCCCCCTTCCGCCTTCGAAGCATCCTTTGTCAGTACGGCCCATACCCGCCCTATACTCGCCAAAACAATAGCTGCTTTTGAATATGCATTCAAACAACTCCCACCAGGATAACTATGGGTAATGCTGTTGTGTTAGAATCTTCCGAAGGTTAAATTTTAGAAATACTGCGTGGGACATACCGGCTGTATTTAGATTAAGGATTTTATGGCTGACATCATTCCATTTCAAGCAATTCGTTTTAACGAGGCAAAATTCGCCACCACATCGAAAGTGATGTGCCCGCCTTATGACGTCATCCATGTCCCCGAATATCACAAATTGCTCGAACGCCACGCGAATAATATCGTGCGGATCGAGCTTCCATTGCAACAGGGGAAAACCGACCGTTATAAAGTAGCGGCGGAGTTTTGGACAAAATGGCAAAAGCAGCGCGTATTAGTCGAAGATAAGACGCCGGGCTATTATGGATATGAACAACGCTTTTCGGCCAACGGAGAAAATTTTATCCGTCGCGGCTTCTTCGCTGCGTTAAGGTTAGAAACCCCGGGCAAAGGTAAAATTCGCCCGCATGAACGCACGTTTCCCAAACACAAAGAAGACCGGTTAAATTTGATGCGCGCCACCCACGCGAATGTCAGTCCTATTTTTGGAATTTTCTTTGATAAGCAAAAAAAAGCCGCGGCGCTCCTCAATAAACGCATGGCGCAAAAACCACTCGTCACCAGCCGCGATGATAAAGGGGTGACGCATAAACTGTGGTACTGGTCGGATGCGGAAGCACTTAAAGTCTTAACGCAAGTTGTGAAGGCGGAGGATGTGCTTATTGCTGATGGGCACCACCGCTATGAGACGGCATGGAATTATGCGCAAGAACGCAATAAACGCTCGTCGTCGAAGAAGCAAGCCTATCAGTATGTGATGACGTTTCTCTGCCCCTTAGCTGATCCCGGCTTGGTCATTCAGCCCACCCATCGCGCGGTTCGTTTGCCTGCCGGCGCAACAAATGATTTGGCTTATTGGCAAAAACGCATTGAGCCTTATTTCAGCATGCAAAAGGTCAGTGGACTGACAGCGCTTTTAGCGCGCCTGCGTTCGACGACGGAAAGTTCATCATTGGCGTTTGTGCTTCAAGGTGGCCAGCTCTTTTGGTTACGCTCTAAAACCAAAGGACCGTCGATGCCAGTGGTGGCATTGCATGAAGGAATATTGAAAGATCTTCCGCTAGAAAATATTAGTTACGGTCAACATCCCAAAGAGCTTGTGGAAAATCTTCAGCGGGGTGAAGCCAATGCCGTTTTTCTCTTGCCCCCGCCTGATAAAGAAGCCTTTGCCCGGATTTGCAAAGCCGGTCGTCTACTGCCGCAAAAATCCACGTACTTTTATCCTAAGCTAGCGACCGGCTTAGTCATGCGGTCTCTAGACGGAGAGGTGTAGAAGCCTATGTATCCGTCTTTCGGCCAATTCAGCCGTTGGGCGGGGCAGTATAACGTTGTTCCGCTCTGGGTCGAACCCGAACTTCCCGCAAAATCGCTGACGGAATGGGTGCATGCGTATGGCTCGGCGAAGCCGCGTTTCTTTTTTCTTCATAGCGCCGCTAACGGTGCGATGGTCGCTTCAGGTCGCCAAGCACGCTATTCTTATTTTTCCCTTGATGCGCCGCGCTATAGCATAGAAGCCCAAACCGGCACACTCTCGATTCGTTTTCATGGCGATGCAACCGCCAAAGGGGAAAGCCTTTTAATCGGCAATCCCTATGAACGTTTTACCGGATGGCTGTCGCGATTCTCACCTCCGCGAACGGAAAGCCTGCCGCCCTTTTGGGGTGGCGCCGTAGGCTACTTTAGTTATGACAGCGCGGCTTGGCTAGATCCTAAAATGGCTGAGGCGATAAACCCCGCGCGCCGGCCGCGTCCGCAAAGTTTAGTCGCCGAACAATTTCCTCCTTTTGAATTAGGTATTTATGATGCCGTCGGGATTGTGGATCATGCCCGAAACCGATTGTGGTTGGTTCATGCCGTGTTTTTGCCGATGGGCAAAACCTTATCGCCGATGCAATTGGAGCGAGTCTACCGGAGCGCACAGGATCGTTTACGGCGTTACGCCGTGGATGTGCAAAAAGCAATTCATCATCCCCGGCCTTGGGGGGTCTTTCACGCCGCGGATATCCGCTCTAACCGTTCTGAGGCCGCTTATCGCTTAATGGTTCGGCGCGCCAAAGGATTTATTAGTGCGGGTGATATTTATCAGGCCAATTTAAGTCAAAGTTTTTCTGCCTCATGGAGTGGAGATCCTTGGACGCTTTACCGGCGGCTGACGCAAATTAACCCCTCGCCTTATGCCGCGCTCTGGCGATCCGGCACGCGCTGGATTGTGTCCAGTTCGCCAGAATTACTAGCGCGCTTAGAAGCGGATCGGGTGGAGACGCGCCCGATCGCTGGAACGTACCCACGAAAAACGCAGGCTCTCGATCCGAATGCCATTTCCCGCGCGCTGGCTAAAGACGCTAAAGAAAAAGCCGAACATATTATGCTCGTGGATTTAGAGCGCAATGATTTGGGCCGCATCTGCCGGCCCGGTAGCGTGAGCGTTGCAGAATCTTTGACACAAGAAATCTATTCTCACGTCGTCCACTTGGTCTCGGATATTCGTGGAACGGTCTTGCCTGGACGTACGTGGTTAGATGTGGTAAAAGCAGTATTCCCAGGAGGGACGATTACAGGCTGTCCGAAATTGCGCAGCATGGATATTATTCACCGTCTGGAACCCCAGCGGCGCGGTCTTTATACCGGTTCCTTAGGATGGATAGGGTTTTCCGGCGATATGACTTTAAATATATTAATTCGCAGTTTCTTCTTAGATAAAGGGCATTTGGTTTTTCCTGTCGGCGCCGGCATTGTGTCGGATTCCGATCCCGTGCGGGAGTATCAAGAAACATTGCATAAAGCGGCGGCTTTATTAAAAGCCTTACAACTGCAAGAAAGGCCGGCCTCGCGTAAACCCTTATGAAAATAATCAACAAACAAATCATTCGACATTGGACCTTGGACCTTGGACTTTGGACGTTGTTGTTATCTGCGCCCGTTTTTGGCGCGAGTGTTCCGCCTTTGTCGGCGGAGGACAGGGCGGTTTTAAAACAAATTGAATTGCTGAATAATATTCCGGAAGCGGAGTTGAATGAAAGCGTGGATCCGACCTTATCCGTCATGCGCGCGATTATTGATTTAGACAGTCCGGAATATTTAAGAGTGCGGAAATTGGCGGCTATTCCGGCTGTGCGTGGCCCTTTAACGCCGGGGGCCCGTGCGTTGTTAGCCGAACTGATTTCCCCGCGTTGGGACGCTTATAACATTGCCGGAAGCCTTTGGCTGGCCGCCTTGCGCACACCCAATACCGATTTGCGTAGTAAAGCGCAGAAGAAATTTCTGCAATTTGTGGAAGGGGTTCATGTTCCGGAACTCATTCGTTTGCTTTCTGATCCGATAGCGCGCAATCCCGCGCACGACATTTTAAAAGAAATTACCGGGCAGTCCTTTCCCCCTGATCCTAAAGTGTGGAATGCCTGGTTAACCAAACGCAAAGGTGCATTGGATATTGTGGGTGTTCTTATTCAAGAAACGCGGGTTCAAGTTTCTGCGCATCCTATACCTGCTTTTGATCATGACCGTTTGTGGTATGTCCCTGATGGGGTGCGCGATAAAGCCTTGTCCTTTAAAGACCGGTCCCCGCAAGAACAGGAACTGATTCAACAATGGAACAATTGGGCGGATACACAGGTGCATCTTTATATTGATAGCTGGACGCAAATTAAGCCCGCGCTAGAACGCATTACGCATCATCCAGATCCGCGTGTGAATCAGTATTTAGAGACGCTCTTGGATGATCCCGCTTATGGTGATTATGCCGCCATTGTTTTGGCTTGGCGCCAGAGCGTGGATTCATTGAGCGCCTTACGCACCTCCTACGCTACCTATCAAACCGTGGCACGTGCCTTGGCGCGGGGTTCTCTAGGCGATACGGATGCGTTGGTTAATTTACTCCAAATGATTGATCACTCCGCGCTTCGCCCTTTGTCGTACGGAATCATGGAAGATGAGGTCCGTTCGCGTGTTTCGACGCTGAAGAGCGTCGGCGTGCTTCCGGCCGAAGAAGCATTTGAATTGTTATGTCATCGTAATTTTGGTTTTGCTTCAGCCGAAACTGGAAAAGATAAACGCAAGCGTTTTGAAAAAGCCCGGACCTGGCTAAAGACCAATGCACGAAATCTTATTTTTGATTCCCGGCGCGGTTATTTCACGGTCGTAAAGAGCAAAGGGTAGAGCGTGGAGGGTCATGAACTACGTCTGGCTCAATGGTCGCGTGGTGGAAGAAAAAAAAGCGACCGTTTCTGTTTTTGATCATGCGTTTCTCTATGGCGATGGACTTTACGAAACCGTTCGTCTTTATGACGGCGTTCCTTTTCTTTGGCCTGATCATTACCAACGGCTGAAAAAGTCCGCTCGCGCCTTGCATTTTGTATTTCCGTGGTCCGCACCCTTTTTAAAAAAAGCCATTCACCACCTTGCTTTGGCCAACCACCGTCCGGAGGGCTCTGTACGACTGACGCTGTCACGCGGTGTGGGAGCCTTGGGGTTGGATTCCGAGCTTTGTTCTACGCCTTCTTTAATTATTCACTACCATCCGGACCGTCCAATTGCGCGCTGGCAGCATGACGGGGTGGATATCGGCTTTTTAAAAATCCAGCCGGAACGCGATCCCTTTTATAAATCAACCAGCGCGCAGCCTTTGGTGCGCGCCCGTGTAGAAGCCAAGCGTCTGCGTTGGTTCGAGGGAATACTCCTAAATGCACGCGGGGAAATAACGGAAGGGGTGACAACCAATTTTTTTTTCTTGCGTCAGAACGTTTTACATACGCCGGCGCTGTCTTGCGGTCTACTGCCTGGTGTCACCCGCGCACATGTTTTGAAGATGGCACGCCACACCCATGTCGTTAAAGAAGGCATTTACAAACCGGCGGATATTTTTCGCGCCGAGGAACTGTTTTTGACTAATGCATCGCTCGAAATTCTTCCCGTCAAATCCGTACGTTGGGGAACGCGTTTAAAAATCGTTACCGCCTGGCCCGCTACGCGACGGCTTCTTCATCTATGGACTCAAGGACGCCAGGGCCGCATTCCCACGATGTTATAATCAGGCACATTTTAGCGAAGGGAATTCTCATGAGCGAAACCAAAAAACTGAAGCTCGGCCTGCCTAAAGGAAGTTTGCAAGAGGCGACCATTGATATTTTTAAACGGGCCGGCGTGCGTGTGCATGCCTCGGACCGCTCTTATTTTCCTACAACCGATGATGATGAATTAGACATCATGTTGGTGCGTTCGCAGGAAATGGCGCGCTATGTGGCCGAAGGCGTTTTTGATGCGGGACTCACCGGTCATGATTGGATTGTCGAGTCCGGCGTTACAGTTCACGAGGTCTGCGAATTGCTTTATGCCAAAACCGGTTTTCGTCCGGTGCGTTGGGTTCTTGCTGTTCCGAATGACTCGCCGATTAAAACAGTCAAAGATTTAGAGGGTAAGCGCATTGCCACTGAACTCGTAGGCTTTGTCTCTAAATGGCTTAAACAAAAAGGCGTCAAAGCCGATGTGGAATTTTCCTGGGGGGCGACAGAAGCCAAAGCCGGAGCCTTGGTAGATGCGATTGTGGAACTCACGGAAACCGGCAGTTCCTTGCGCGCCAATAAACTGCGCATCGTCGAAGAATTGCTCACGTCGAGCACACGCTTTATTTCTAACGTGACGGCTTGGTTCGATCCTTGGAAACGTGAAAAAATGGAAAATCTAGCGATGCTTTTAAAGGGCGCCATTGCGGCGGAGGGGCTGGTTGGTCTCAAGATGAATTTGGAGCAAAAAAATCTGGAAGGGCTGATGAAACTTTTACCTGCCCTTAAACGTCCCACGATAGCGCAGTTGTCGGAAGCCGGATGGGTGGCCATTGAAGTCGTCATTGAGGAGCAATTGGTTAAACGGTTAATTCCACAACTCAAACGTCATGGGGCTCAGGGCATTATCGAGTATCCCCTCAATAAGGTGATTCCGTAATATGAAAAAACTTCTTCCGTTTATCGCCATTATTGTGTTGCTGGTCGCTATCCTTCTGGCGCCAGTTCTTTTATTTCGTCCGGAAAAATATCGGCAACCCTTAACGGATCGCCTCAGTGCGTTTTTTCATCATCCGGTACTCCTGGGTCCGTTGGAAGGCCATTATTTCCCACCCCGTTTAACGTTGCACAACATCAGTATCGTTAAGAGCGGAGATGCCCGTTACGCGACTATCGATCAAGCGACATTGACGATGGGCTGGGGCGCTTTATTTGGGAATACCGCGCCCACGCAAGTGGAAATTTCTGGCGCGCATGTGGTGATTAATCGCTTGATCGATGGGCATTGGGATTATGCGGAATGGTGGGCCTCTTCTGGCGCCGGGTCGACAAAGGATGACCATCCAGATATCGTGATTAAACAATCTGATGTGCAATGGATTGACGCATTTGCTCCGGCGCGGGTAGTGATTCAATGGAAGGGATTGAACGGCCTCTGGACCAGCCGTGCGCATACATTAAATCTATCGGCCGACGTCAGTGGCTCCGTTCTTCCAGCGACACTTAATTTTCAAGCGACAGGACCTGTCGGATTAGGCGATTGGTCAGGAGATGTTAAATTGACGGATAACAACCGCACGGCAACCTTTCATATGCGTCGTCAGGGAACGTTGCTGGACATAAATGGTCAATCCTCCGAATGGCGTTTAGACAGCGCGGCGCAATTTGCGCGGTTCTATGTACGCCTTCCACTCAATGAAGCATCCGGAATGGGCTCTTCATTTTTAAAAGAATGGAAAACACAATTTTCCACCTTAGGAAGCTCGATGACGTTAACGCATAGCGCCATGTTAGATGGCGGGAGCACGGAACTAAAAGGCGAAATAGCCGGCAGCAATGTGGCGCAAGCGACCTTCACGATCGCGCTGCAGAATGTTCCGGTGAGTTCACTAAAACCCGTAGGGGATGGGTTAACCGATGGTGTTGACGGAAAATTGACCGGCATGCTGTCGCATTTCACAATGCCGGTGTCCTCGGCCGCATGGCAAAAAGCCGCCGGCGCTTTTGTTTTTGAAGTGACCAATGGATCGTACCGTTTACCCGAAGCGACCCTACAAACCTTAAAACGCGTGAAGACGATGCATTATTTAAATAAAAAGTACCCTGAGTTTGTAGACAAAGGATTTCCCTTTGCCACGCTCCATCTGCAGGGCACCATTGAAAAAGGCGCGATCAATTTACAACAGGCCGGTATTATTTCCGGAGATGTGCGGGCGGCGGCCACGGGCCGAATTCAAACAGAAAGCCGGGCTTTGGACTTGTGGCTAGAGTTAAACATTCGCGAATCTCAGCCTGCATTACGCAAATTGTTGCCGGAACGCTATGTATACGGCCAAAAAATCCAGCCGATTTTTGGGCATTTGCAGGGCATTTGGTCAGAGTGGAAGTTGCGCGCGGTCCCGCATGCCAAAGTCTCCGGTGCTCTCCAGAAAAAATTACACCTCTAACGACAGTCCAAGGTCTAAGATCCAAAGCCCAAGGTTTGTCCTGACGTTGGACCTTGAACTGTTGGACTTTGGACCGTCGTTATTTTTCTTCGGGTGTGATGTCTTTTTGTAATTCTGAATCTTTAAAGAAGGGATCGTTGAAGCCTTTGGCGGTATCTTTTTCTACCTCACCGGGGACGGTAGGTCGTTCTTCGGCTTTTTGTTCCTGGATCATTTCCTTCGCATGGGTTGTGGTTTTTGTGCCTTCGGCTTTGGCGTCAAATTCACTATCGTCGGAATTCTTTTCTACCCGATGCCCCATGGCATACAACGTGCCGGCGGTAGTGAGCCAAACAATAGTGAACCAGAATTTTTTATTTAGCATGAAAGATCTCCTGTAACGTATTCATATCCTGAATTTAAAAATTTTGCAATCCGCCTTCGCTAAGGCTTCGGCGGACAAGGCCGGCGAGTTTGCCCGCCGAAACCTTGGCGAAGGCAGCGGGGTCTCACTGCACATTAAAGTACTTCGCCTCCGGATGATGCACGATGATCGCGCTGGTGCTTTGTTCGGGATCCAATTGATATTCCTCGGATAGGGAGACGTGAATCCGTGAAGGGTCAAGCAACTCAAAAAGTTGGACTTGATCCATTAAATTCGGACAGGCAGGATATCCAAAGGAATAGCGGCCGCCGTGATACTTTTGCTGAAACCAGGCTTTGACGTCGGGCGCGTCCTCGTGATGGATATTTAATTCTTCGCGCATCCGACGATGCCACAATTCAGCTAAGCCTTCGGCGGTTTCTACGCTTAGACCATGCAGATAGAGATAATCGCTATAAGAATTATCTTTAAAAAGTTTATGTGAAGCGTCGCTCGCCTTTGTGCCCACTGTAACGATAGAAGCGCCAAAGATGTCCATTTTCCCAGACGATTTGGGAAGAAAAAAATCGGCAATGCAGCGCATCGGCGTTTCTTTTTGTCGCGGGAAAGAAAAGCGCACCCATTCTGTTTTCTGATCTTCCCGGTAAATGACCAGGTCATCCCCATCGGCCTGACAGGGAAAATACCCATAGACCACTTGGGGAACGAGGATTTGTTCTTTAAGACAATAGTCTTTCCATTTCTGATACAGGGGATACACTTTTTCGTCGAATAGTTTTTTATAGTCCTCCGCGCTGGTCTGACCGCGCGAAAATCCCCAACGCACTTTTAATAATGCCGTTTCATTAATGTATTTGAAGACTTCCTTGAGCGGAATGCCACGCGCCACGCGACTGCCCCAGAACGGCGGTTTAGGAATGTCGGAGGGGGGGATGGGGCGAGGAGGGGTATAAATAGGTGTGGACGGTGCCCCCACTCCTCCGGGCTCCCACTCTCCCGCTTTCGTTGTTTGTCCCGAGCCGCCGCGCGTTTCATACAGCGTTAATTTTTTTTCAATGGCGGGATTCGTAAGTTCGTCCATGATGCGTAAGCCGGCAAAGGCGTCGGATCCATAAAAGACATAGCCTTTGTAAATATCGCGCAAATCCTGTTCGACAAACTTTCGCGTTAGCGCCGCGCCGCCCAGAATCACCGGCATAGAGACACCACGCCGGTTCATTTCTTCGAGGTTTTCTTTCATGACGGCCGTCGATTTCACCAGCAGTCCGGACATGCCAATGGCATCCGCTTTTTCGTGCGAAGCGGTTTTTAAAATGTCGTCGATCGGCATCTTGATGCCCATGTTCACGACTTTGTAACCATTATTCGTCAGAATAATATCCACCAAATTTTTCCCGATATCATGCACATCCCCTTTGACGGTGGCCAGTACCATCTTGCCTTTATGCGAACCGATATCGGATTTCGGCATAAAGGGCTCCAAATATTTGACAGCCGCTTTCATTGTTTCCGCCGATTGCAGGACAAAGGGCAATTGCATTTGTCCGGAGCCAAAAAGCTCTCCGACCGTCCGCATCCCATCAAGTAAAACGGTGTTGATAATATCCAAGGGCCCGCGTGTTTTGAGCGCCTCATCCAGAATCGCTTCAATCCCCTGCTTGTTTCCATCGATGATGCGAACTTTTAATTTATCTTCGACGGTTTTAGGTTCTTCTTTTTGCGCGCGCGCGGAGACTTCTTTCGCTTCCGCATAATGCGCCATCAGCGCGGTTAAGGGATCAAAGCCCTCGCGGCGTTCATCAAAGATCAATTGGCGCGCGAGCTCTTGGCCTTCCTTATCGATTTTATAGAGGGGGAGTATTTTCTTGGCATTCACAATGGCGGCATCCAGACCCGCCTCAATCGCGTAATGCAGGAATACAGAATTAAGCACTTGCCGAACTTGGGGCGCGAGACCGAAGGAGATATTAGAAACGCCCAGTACTGTGAAAACGCCGGGAAGTTCTTTTTTTATTTGGCGAATCGCTTCAATCGTTTCAATTCCTGCTTTTCGGAATTCTTCGTCCCCCGATCCCAATGTGAATGTTAAGGTATCAAACATCAAATCTTCGGAGCGCAGGCCAAACTTCGTCAACGCTAAATCATGAATTCGTTTCGCAATGCGGACTTTTTCCGCGCGCGATTTCGCCATGCCCTTTTCGTCAATGGTGAGGGCCACGAGCGCAGCGCCGTAGGTCTTGGCCATCGGACAGACTTTATCCATGCGCTCTTCGCCGTCTTCTAAATTAATGGAATTAATGACCGAACGTCCACCGGCTAGTTTCAGCGCTTCTTCAATAACCGGGGCTTCGGTCGAGTCAATCATGAGCGGTAGCCGAACAAGTCCGCGCATCCGTCGGACGCATTCCGTCATGTCTTTAATTTCATCGCGGCCGACAAAGGCGGTGCAAAGATCGATCATGTGCGCGCCTTCTTCGACTTCGGCGCGGCCCAACGCCGTGAGGGCGTCATAATCTTCCAGGGCTAAGAGATCGCGAAATTTCTTGGAGCCATTGGCGTTGGTTCGCTCGCCAATAATCAAGGGCGCCGGTTCCTGTTTAAAAGGAACTTGAATGAAAATACTGGACGCACTGGGCTGGCGCGTGACTTGACGTGGAGGCGGCAGAATCCCTTTCAGGGCTTCTACGACCGCGCGCAGATGCTCGGGTGTGGTTCCGCAACAACCGCCCACAATATTAACGCCAAAGCGCGTGACAAAATCTTTCAGATGCGCGGCTAGTTCCTGCGGTGTCAGCTTATAGACGGCACGACCGCCGACATTTTCTGGAAGTCCCGCATTGGGCAGTACCGAAATCGGTCGGTCCCATTGCTGGGATAGGGTGCGCACATGTTCGGCCATTTCTTGCGGACCCGTCGCGCAGTTCATTCCCAAGGAAGCTAAGTGGTAGGGTTCCAGGGCAGCAATCGCGGCCGACATTTCAGTCCCCACCAGTAAAGTGCCGGTTGTTTCTACGGTGACTTGCGCCATGATCGGAAGTTCCACTTTGCGTGAATGGAAGGCATCTTGAATGCCTACAATGGCCGCTTTGGTTTGCAAAATATCTTGGCAGGTTTCGACCAGCAAGAGATCGACGCCGCCATCAATGAGGCCCGTCGCTTGCTCGGCATAGCTGTGACGCAACGTATCAAACGTTGTATGTCCTAAAGAAGGAATTTTGGTGCCGGGGCCCATAGAACCGGCTATGAACCGCGGCATATCGGGGGTTTGAAAACTGGAGGCAACACGTTTGGCTAAAGCGGCGGCCTTTTTATTCAACTCATACGCCCGGTCAGCGATGCCAAAGTCCGCCAAGACGACCTGATTGGCGCCGAAAGAATTGGTCTCAATGATCTGACTGCCTACCTTTAGAAACGAGGCATGCAGCTCTTCAATCCATTCGGGATGGGTATCCAGCAAAATTTCTGTACAGCCTTCCAAGCCTGCGTAATCATCCGCGGTGGGATTATGCAGTTGGAGGTTAGTGCCTGTGGCGCCATCAAAAATAAGCACATGCTCTTTTAAAAATTGCTGAAATTGAAGAGGAGTCATCGACGAAGATTATACCAAGGACAAAATGCTGAAGAGACTCGATGTGTTGTAAACTGAGCCCATCTTGAAGCAATGTATTTTCATTGCCGGAGCCACAGGACATATCGGCGCGCGTTTAGCCGAAGCCTTGATCGCCCGCGGGCATCGGGTTCGTGCCTTGGTGCGGCCGGGTTCGGAAAAGAAACTGCCTTCCGGATGTGAAGGGGTGATAGGCCAGCCTTTAGAAGGCAAAACGTTTGCGGCCGCCATTTCTCCAGCAGACACGTTTGTGCAGTTGATTGGGATTACGCATCCTTCGCCATTTAAAGCCAAGCAATTCGAAACGGTGGATTGGGTTTCGGGTAAGGAATCTTTGGCCGCCGCACAACAAGTGCGCGTTGCTCATTTTGTGTACTTGAGCGTCGCGCATCCGGCGCCAGCGATGCAGTCTTATATTCGCGTGCGGACGCGCGTCGAAGCGCTGATCGGCGACAGTGGGTTAAATGCCACGATCGTCCGTCCTTGGTACGTACTGGGTCCGGGACGGCGCTGGCCGATGCTTTTAATTCCGATTTATAAAGTGTTGGAAAAAATTCCCTTCACGCGCGCTGGGGCTTTACGGTTAGGTTTTGTGACCAGCGAGCAGATGACAGCGGCCTTAGTGCATGCTATCGAACATCCGCCGCTCGGGATCCGCATCTTGGAAGTCCCGCAGATCCGCGCTGCTTTGACACATTAATTTTTTAAGGCGCGCCGCGAATTTGTTGAAGCGCGGCATGAGCGATGCCGCGAACATTGGGATCGGCATCACCGGTTAATTTAGCCAACGGATCAATGGCGTCATGCGCGGCGGGTCCTATCGATCCTAAGGCGCCGGCCGCGGATCCCCGGCATTCGGCGTCCGTGTCATTGAGCATCTTTATCAACGCGGGAATGGCTTCCACCATCGGCGGTTGCATGTTGGCGATCCGTCGCGCCGAACGCGAACGCACAAACGATGTGGGATCTGTGAGGCCATCAAGGAGCCCATCGCGAATGAGATCGCGCTGGTTTTTTTCGGGACCCGCGTTTTCTGCCGATATTCCGGCCTGAGCTTTTTCATGTTCCAGTTCGGTTTTTAAATTTTTATAGCGGTCGGTTTTCATCTGTCGGATTTCTTCAAGACTCTGCTGATCGCGCGTTTTCCGCGCGGTGGATGTTTCTCGAGGCATGACGGGGACATCCGTTTGGCCTTTGGGGGCCGCTCCTAATTTCTTGAGCAAAGCCGCCGACTGTTCATGCACTTCAGGATCATCGCTTGAGAGCCCCACCATCAGCGTAGGCACAAATTGATCCTGCGTTTCCCGCGGCAGCTGATTAAACTCCTTTACCGCTTCTTCGCGCACTTCTCCGACCGTGGATAAGAGCCGGTCTGAGAGAGGTTCGCCCGCTTGAAGATATGTTGTAAAACAAAAAAACAATAAAATAAATTTTCTATTTGACATTAGATTTTATCAGACGGGTCTTGGTGTTCATCTGGAACTGAGTCACTATTAAACGTCGCCCTTCAATTCTGATTTAAGCGGAGTATCCATCGTTATATTTAATAATTTCAACATCGATTTATCGATAAGAATCACTGTTTCTTCGCCATGCGCTATAATTTTTGTAATCATCAGAGAGACCTCAGATATGTTTTACTAAAGAATCGTATTGTAATCCCATCTAGCCATGTAAAATCTTGCCATGACTCGATTGCAAACTATTTTTGATTCGATCGATACATTTAATCAACGAGACCCTAAACAAACGGAGGTCTCCGGACATCTCCACCCCTATGAAGTCGTCTTTTCATGTTGGCTAACGTCCTGGGTCGAAAAACTAAATCCAAACGCAGCGGAGCCGTTGCGTATTGCGGCGCGAGGGCAGCATATTGGTCGTTGGACTATTCCGCGGGAGTCGTACCCGATGGATCGCGGCGGCTATTTGCGCTGGCGTGAAGAGCTGAAAAAATTTCACGCTAAAACCGTGGGCGAACTGATGGACAAAGCAGGCTATGGCATCGAGGATATTGCGCATACGCAAGCGATTATTCTCAAAAAAAATTTTAAAAACGATCCGGACGCTCAAACCATGGAAGACGCGCTTTGCCTTACTTTTTTAGAGCATCAATTCCCGGAATTTCGCAAACAAACCCCTGATGACAAGATGGTGGAGATCCTGCGCAAAAGCTGGGGAAAAATGAGCGCGCAAGGCCGTGAAGCCGCGCTCGCCATCGCGTTGGGTCCGGAAGAAAAAGCGTTAATTCAAAAAGCGCTGGCCGCTTAAGCCGCCGCGACGACTTCTGCGCGCGGGCTCAACTGTCGATAGACGTAGACGGAGGCCATCAAGGTCACGGGAATCGTGACTAAAAGGCCGACCAGTAAACAGACTACGCCGACAATATTGATGAGCGCAATGACCAGACTGAAAAGAAAGAGGTTCATTTTGGAACCGTCGGTGACGACTTTGCTTTCTTTCAGCGCTTCGATGGGTCCAAGTTGGCGGTCAATAATTAGATAACCGACATACAAGAACATGTAGGAAACGATAATTCCCGGGACGATCAACAGAACCAATCCCACCAGCACGATTAAACCGTACAGGATTTTTCCGCCAAGATAAGGCAAGAATTGCGGAATCAGATCGCTGATCTTGGATAAATCCGTTTCGCCGGTATCATAGAGATCTAAAGAAATCCGCGTGGTGATCATGCCTAAGAAAAGGCCTATTAAGCGCAGTACCAACTCGGAGACAAAGCGCATCACGGACCCTTGCTCAAATAGTTTTCCAATAATGTAATCCGGTACGGCGGTAATCAAGCCCAGGACGACGGTGAGCGCAATAAAAAAGCCCGCTTTCGCTTTGAAGGTTTCCCAGCCGTATTTGAGCGCTTCTTGAATCGAAAATTTGGTCTCGGACATAGTAGTCTCCTTTGGTGTTTCTCGAACCCCGTGATTAAACAAGTTTCACTAGACATTTTAAAGGATGTATGTTAACTCCGTGTGACGTGGGAAACGGTAACGGACATAAGAATATCCTCTTTCTCTCCTACGAAGCCTGCGCAGGAGATCTCGCCTGGCGTCTAAAACAAGAAGGTCATGTGGTTAAATGGTTCGTCCAATCCAAAGCCGACCGCCTTTTATACGACGGATTCTTCGATAAAGTGGATGAATGGGAGCCGCATAAAGACTGGGCCGATCTGATTATTATCGATGATGTCGGATTCGGGGCGGTGGCGGATCGTTTGCGAAAAGAAGGCAAAGCGGTGCTTGGCGGATCCAGCTACACGGACCGTTTAGAACTTGATCGCGATTTTGGCGCCCAAGAAATGAAAGCCGCCGGCTTGCCGATTCCTGATTCCTGGGAATTTAATTCTTTTGATGATGCCATCAAATTTGTTCAGGCGCATCCCGACCGCTATGTGGTCAAACCTTCCGGTAAAGCGCAACATGACAAGGTGCTTTCCTTTGTGGGCAATGAGGCCGATGGTAAAGATGTGGTGGCGATCTTGCAACGCTACAAAAAAGGCTGGTCTACCAAAGTACGCACGCTCCAAATCCAAAAACATTTGTCAGGGATTGAAGTCGCCGTGGGCGGTTACTTTAATGGACAGGACTTCCTGCTTCCCGTTTGCATCAATTTTGAACATAAGCGTTTGTTCCCCGGGGAAATCGGGCCATCCACTGGCGAGATGGGAACGTCGATGTTCTGGTCAGGCGCCAATCGTTTGTATAAGGAAACGATCGAGAAGATGGTGCCTAAATTGCGCGAGAGCGGATTTACTGGGTACTTCGATATCAATTGCATTGCGACGCCGCGGGCAGTTTATCCTTTAGAAATGACACCACGTTTTGGCTATCCCACCGTTAGCATTCAAATGGAAGGCGTGCAAAACCCTTGGGGAGAATTTTTACATGCGTTGGCGACCCACAAAAACTACACCTTAAAAACCCAAAAAGGATTTCAAGTCGGCATTGTTGTTGCCTTGCCCCCATGGCCTTTTCATGACTTAGATACATTTCGTGCTTTTTCCGAAGACGCCGTGATCTTGTTTACCAAACCCAACATGGACGGCATTCATTTGGGCGATGTTCGTTTGGATGAAAATGACTGGAAAATTACGGGCCGCGACGGTTATGCCTTGGTGGTGACCGGCTCCGGACCCACGATGGAAGAAGCCCATCGCGAAGCTTATGCCCGCGTTAAAACCGTGATCATTCCCAATATGTTTTACCGGACCGATATCGGCCACCGCTGGCGTAAAGAGGGCGATCTGTTGCATACCTGGGGCCTTCTCGCCTAACGCCTGAAGTCAAAGTTTAGAGTGTAGAACTGAAGATCAGGGTGCAGCGTGTCGAGGTCGAAAGCAGAATTCTGAGGTAGTTTAGAAGTCTTAGTTCGCACTCACCACTCTGCATGCTGCCCTTCTCCTCCTCGATCTAAATTCTGAACAACGCTCGTTCTCCTGCTAAAATGTCCTCCATGGCGCCTTCGAACCCATCTATCCGCGTCCGTTTTGCACCCTCGCCAACAGGCTATCTGCATATCGGCGGTGCGCGGACGGCTTTATTCAACTGGTTGTTTGCCCGCCATATGGGCGGCACGTTTATTTTGCGTATTGAAGATACCGATGAGGTTCGTTCGACAGATGATTCGGTCACCGGGATTTTGGAATCAATGCAATGGTTGGGGTTGGATTGGGATGAAGGCCCGATTTATTCCGGCGGGAAATCAATTCCTACAAATTCGCGCGGTGACTTTGGCCCTTATTTTCAAATGCAGCGGTTGGATAAATATAAAGCGGCATGTGACCGCTTGATTGCCGAAGGCAAATCGTATCCCTGCTACTGCACGCCGGAAGAAGTCGAGAAAATGCGCGAAATCGCTTTGCTCGCTAAGCGGCCGCCTAAATACGATGGCACCTGTCGGAACCTGACCGCCGATCAGCGTAAAGCCAAAGAAGCCGAAGGCCGAAAAAAATCGATCCGTTTTAAAACCCCACAAGAAGGGCATACGCGCTTTACCGATCTTGTGCGTGGAGAACTCGATTTTGAAAATGCCTTGCTCGAAGATTTCGTCATTCTCAAAACCTCGGGTGTGCCGACGTACAACTTTGCTTGCGTCATCGATGATGCGCACATGAAAATTAGCCATGTCATTCGCGGCGATGATCATCTGTCCAACACGCCTCGACAAATTTTGGTTTATCAGGCTTTAAACTTGGCGCTTCCCGAGTTTGCGCATCTGGCGATGATTTTAGGCTCCGACGGATCACGTCTATCTAAACGCCACGGCGCGACGTCCGTCATGGAATATAAAGATGCTGGGTATTTACCCGAAGTCATGCTGAATTATCTAGCGCTTTTAGGATGGGGCACTGAAGACAGTCAGCAGCTTTTTACGCGTGACGACATGATCGCCAAATTTTTACTGGAGCGTTGCGGTCGCAGCCCGTCCACCTTTGATCCAGCAAAACTGTTATGGATGAATGGGGAATACTTGCGCCATAAAACAGTGCCCGAACTGACTGCATTGGCCGCCCCGTTCTTGATTCAAAAAGGGCTTCCCTCTTCCGGTCCTATTGTGGAAGGCGCTGTGGGACTTGAGCGCGAGAAAGCCAAATTGCTGACGGAAATTCCTGGGCTTGTCGATTTTCTTATTACCGACACTTATGAATATCGAGAAGAAGCATTCAATAAAGTAGTTCAGGCTCCAGGCGCTAAAGAAATTTTAGATGAGCTGGTAAAGCGATTAACCGTCCTTGAGCCCTTCGATATCGCCGGTATCGAAGCCTTATGCAAAACCTTGGCGAAGGAGCGCGGCGTAAAAAATGGCGCTATTTTTCATCCGCTGCGCGTCGCCGTCTCTGGACGCACGGAAGGTCCAAGTCTTTGGCACATGGTGGAATATTTAGGAAAAGAACGGACGCTAGAGCGAATCAAAAAAGCGCAAGCGCGTTTAACCCATTAAGGAGACCCTTATGTCTGATGAACAAATGCCCTCTTCAACCGAGGCTGATTTTAGACTTCTAGCTTTAGTGATGTCCTTAGCCACCGCGGCCTGGTCGCAGCTGGGGAAAATTCCCCATCCGCAAACGCAAAAAATTGAGAAAGATTTGGAGCAGGCTAAAATGAGCATTGACTTTTTACGCATGCTGCTCGAAAAAACCGAGGGTAATCTAAAGCCCAAAGAACATGAACTCTTGAGCCAGACAGTCGCGGATTTAGAATTAAATTTTGCTGACGAGGCGGCCAAAGGGGAAGGCGAAAAAGCGCCCGGCATCATCATTCCGCCTGGCATGGGCAAAAACGCCGCCTCTGACCTCATCAAACCGTAGAGGGGCAAGCGCAGCCGTCGTTTAGTTGTAATAGCTTTGTTAGTTGCCAAGATTTTGGAAGGCGAAACTCCGGGATGGTGTAACGGTAGCACGAGAGACTCTGAATCTCTTAGTCAAGGTTCGAATCCTTGTCCCGGAGTTTTTCCTTTCGGGGTCCATACTGGAGACATAGGTAACACTTGATACCGGAGACATGAGTTACACCATCTTCGGTGCAAAGGGATAAGGCAACGGTTCGCTTGAAGTATATGAAGGGCGAGACGATCACAGACAGCGGCGACGAGGCTTCCATGGCCGACATTAAAACAGTCCGTGCGGCCGAGACGGTGAACCAGAGTAGTGGTTCCGATTAATTGTCGACCGCTGGAGCTAGAACCTCAATGGCTTGTTTTCGGAGCGATCCAAAATTTGGCGGATTTTTTTAGCGAGATCGATAGCCATGAAAGGCTTTTCCAAAAAGTCGATGTCATGGGTGAGCAGTCCATGTTGCGCAATAATCTCTGAAGCATATCCCGACATGTAAAGAATAGGCAATGCGCCGCTTTTTTCATGCAGCGCATGGGCCAATTCTTTTCCATTCATGCCCGGCATCATGACGTCGGTTAGCAGCAGTTTTATTTGGCCTTGTGTTCGCTCAAAAAGCTGAATGGCGTCCGCCGCATTCTGGGCAGAGAGCACCACATAGCCGCGTGCCTGTAGGCCTCGCACGGTATTGCGTAATACAAGCGGATCATCCTCCACCACAAGAATGGTTTCATGTCCCTCATAAAGCTGGGAATTTTCTGATTCTTGTGAAACACGTTCAGGCTTCCCGACGAAACCTTCTCCCATCATCGGTAGAAAAATTTTCATCGAGGTTCCCATGCCAGGTTGACTATAAACCATAATTCCCCCATTGTTTTGTTTCACAATGCCGTAGACGGTCGCTAATCCAAGTCCCGTTCCTTTTCCAACTTCTTTGGTGGTGAAAAAAGGTTCGAAAATGCGGGCTTGAACTTCAGGCGTCATTCCTAAACCATTGTCGGCGACGGTAAGCATAATATACTCCCCAGGTGTAAGATCCATCGTCTGAATGAAAAACTGATTGTCCACGGTGATATTTCTTGTCGTAACCACGAGCTTTCCGCCTTGCGGCATGGCATCCCGGGCATTCAAGATAAGATTCAAGATTACTTGTTCAAGCTGACCCTCATCCACTTTGACTGGTTTTAAATGGGGGTCAAACTGAAGGTCAATCGTAATTTGCGCGCCGATAAGTCGCCGTGCCAACTTCTCCATTTCCCCGATGACCTGATTCAAGTTAACGCATTTGGGAGAGACGATTTGAAGACGACTAAAAGCCATCAGTTGGCGCGTCAAGGTGGCCGCCCTCTCACAGGCTTTTTGAATTTCTGTAATTTCCTGCATCACCCCTTCGTCTGTGGTCATCTCGCGC
>Ga0105240_10003269_pt1 | contig 25338 bp, 20 predicted proteins | sample KBSC54metaG_FD_80426 | JGI IMG/M metagenome (GOLD analysis project Ga0105240, IMG submission 80426) | Corn rhizosphere microbial communities from Kellogg Biological Station, Michigan, USA - KBS C5-4 metaG | ecosystem: Host-associated > Plants > Roots > Rhizosphere > Soil | place: Michigan, USA...
GCTCGCCGGTCATCGGGGTATTGGATCTGCGCCGCGGCGTGTTCGAAAGACTGCGGGTCGTGGGGATCGTGCTGGTAAAAGGAGGCTACGCGATCAAAATGATAGGAAAAATCGGCGAAAAGCTGGGAGGTCCCAGGCAGGTCAGTGTGTCGGATACAGGCGGGCTGCATGAAACCAGTTAGATGCGTTGCAGGTTCAAGAGTAACAGATTTTTTGCGCGCTATGCTGGTACAGGACCCCTCAAAACCATGGACGAACAAGAGTTTAGGACTCGCGCCGATAAAGCCATCGAAGACCTCTACCGTCGCCTTTCTGTGGCCGGTGAGCGCTACGACTTCGAAGCTGATTTCAACGGCGGAGCGCTGGTCATCGAGTTCGAAGACCCTCCCGCCAAGTTTGTGGTGAGTCCCAATGCGCCCGTCGCCCAGGTGTGGGTCTCGGCGCAGATGAAGAGTTTCAAGCTGGATTGGGACCCCCTTCTCCACGCCTTCGTCGCACCCGATTCCAGGCAAACCCTGGTCGACCTGGTGGCCGGCGCTATCGGCCAGCAAATCGGAGAAGAAGTGAGCCTCTGAAGTGGCGGGAGTTTACATTTCGTATCCGTTCTGCGCGCAGAAGTGCACCTATTGTAACTTCGCATCCGGCGTGTTCCCACGGGCTCTGCAGATGCGCTACCTGGACGTTCTGCTGGCCGAATTGCGATCGACAGAGTGGGCCTGGGTGCCGGAAACCGTGTATCTCGGCGGGGGTACGCCCAGCTTGCTTACCCCGGAATCGCTAGGGACGATGCTCGCGGCGATTCCGGGACGCCCTTGGTCTGAAGCAACCATCGAAGCCGCGCCGGGCGGCCTAAGCGAAGATAAGATCGCAGCTTGGCGCGCCGCTGGCATCAATCGCGTGAGCCTCGGCGTGCAGTCGTTCGTGCCCAAGGAGCTCGCGCGCACCGGCAGGCGTCACACTGCGGAAATCGTCGAGCAGGAAATCGCGCTGCTGCGTGCTGCTGGGATTACATCAATCAATGTCGACTTGATCGCCGGCTTGCCCGGGCAGACGGAGGCAAGCTGGCAGCAATCGCTCGATTGGATCGAGCGGCTAGGAGTCCCGCACGTTTCGGTCTACATGCTCGAAGTTGACGAGGACAGCCGGCTAGGGCGCGAGCTGCTGGTCCTGGGCCCGCGCTACGGCGCAGGCGAGGTACCGGGCGAAGACGCTATTGCCGATTCTTATGAGACGGCTGTAGAACGCCTCGCTCGGCTGGGCATCGAACGCTATGAGATTTCGAATTTCGCGCGGCCCGGGTACGAATCGCGCCACAATCTGAAGTACTGGAAGCGCGAGCCGTATCTGGGCTTCGGCGCGGATGCGCACTCCTTTGACGGCACAATGCGCTGGCAGAACGCCGAAGATGCCGCCGATTACGTCGCTGCGCCCTCGGCTATCGAACAAGTGGCGGCCGAGCCGCTATCGGAAACATTTTTCCTGGGATTGCGTCTGCGGGAAGGAATCGCCAGCGATGCGTTTCCCGATGTGATCGCAAGATTTGTGCGCGATGGCCTGTTGGAGCGTGCCGGCGAGCGGGTAAGGCTCACGCCGCGCGGCGTGTTGCTCTCTAACGAAGTGTTCGCTGAATTTATTCAACCGGCGGGATGACGGTCTGGTTTACCGCCGGCAGCGGCGCGACCTGGAAGCTGCTGATGCTGTTCCCGGCGAGACGCACCACCAACGGGGCAATGGGGAGGCCGGCCGACGATACGAAGCGAACGGTTCCGTCGACCGTTCCGGTTAGCGACACCGAGACCGCTTGCGCCGGCGTAAGCCGGGAACTGGTCACACCGAAAAAGCTTCCGAAATCATCGCCATAGACCCCGCCCGGAAGCACTTGCGGGCCATTCTGAATACCCGCAGCGAGGACGGGAGTGGTTTTCTCGGCGATCAGATTCCCGGCCTGATCGTAGAGCGACACGGTCACGGACTGCGACTGGTTGGCCAGGTTGGCTACTGCGAAGGCACAGTCATTGCTATTGGCGGCTCCGGCTTTCTGGTCGACCGGTGTTTCCGAAAAACTGGTTATCCACTCTGCTGCGGCCTGATCATTAAAAATCGGGGGTACCGCCAGTTGCGTGTTGTATTTTCCGGTGCTGTCGGCGAATAGAAAAATGAGCTGCAGGCTGCCCGCCTGGAGCGTCTGTACGTCCGGCGCGTCCATTTGAACCCATAACGGTCCGTAGCCCAGGTCGTTGGTGACAACGCAGCCCGTCGAACTGCATCCCGCCGCCGAGACAATATCCAGCCGGGCCGAACTCCCGGCAAGGACGGGGGGCTGCACGAAAGTGAAAGTTCCGTAGCTGCCGGAAAGGCCGCCGTCGACTGCATTGACTGAAGCTCCCGGGCTTAGTCCGATCTGGAACTGCACTCCCCGGGATTGCCCGGACTCAGGCGCGGTGAACATGGAGACTTGCGTGGACCATCCCTGTCCGGCCGCAAACCAGGGGAACGTCGCGTAGCGCTCGCATGCAAACGTGCCGTCGGCGAGCGTGGCGAGGGTATAGATGCCGCAAGCGGGTGGCGTAAGCGCTGAGAACTGTGCCGGAAGCAGAGTCGGGAGGGCGCACACGACGGTGGCCAACCGTAGCGGGAGTCGCATTCCAGCTTATCGGCGTCCGGCGCGGTAGTGATATCCTCGAATTAATCCCCGCGGTTTTTCTATGCGCCCTGAAACATATTTGACGCCCAGCGGCATTGCAGTCACCCGAACCATTTCGACGGTGTCCTATAGTCGCGGGTTGAAGTGGCTACTGAAGAAGATGGATACCCAGCGTGGGATCTATCTGTCTTCCGGCTATGAGTTTCCCGGGCGTTATTCACGGTGGGACGTGGGAGCGGTCGCGCCGCCCATCGAGATCATCGCGAAGGGCCGCGACATCACCATTCGGCCGCTGAATCCGCGGGGCCGGGTGCTGACACAGATTCTGGAGCCGGTGCTCTCTCCGCATCCTCATTGGGAGAGGTTCGCGAATGACGGCGGTGTGCTGCACGGCCACTTGAAATCGCTCCCGGCGCTGTTCTCCGAAGAAGAGCGCAGCAAGCAGCCGTCGGCTTTCTCGGTGGTGCGCGCGCTGCTCCAAGAGTTTCATCATCCTTTGTCGGCGCGGCTCGCGCTGGTGGGCGCATTCGGCTACGACCTGCTGCTGCAGTTCGATCCCATAGAGCGCAAGCTGCCGCGGCATGACGTGAAAGACCTGCACCTGTTCCTGTGCGACGACATCTATTTCATGGATCGTAAAAAGGAGCGCATCGAGCGTTACCAGTACGATTTTGCGCGTGGCGATGCCACTACCCGCGGACTGGCGCACACCGGGGAAAAGCTGAAGCGTGCCAAGAAAGCCAAACCCGGGCCTATCGTCAGCGATCACACCGCCGAAGAATACATGGCCAAGGTCGAGACCGTGCGCGAAGGCATGCGGCGGGGCGATTATTACGAAGTGGTACTGCGCCAGACCTTCCGCGCGCCCTACTCCGGCAGCCCCTCGGAGTTGTTCGAAAAGATTCAGCACGCGAGCCCCAGCCCTTACGAACTGTTTTTACAACTGGGCGAGGAACAACTGATTGGCGCGTCGCCCGAGATGTTCGTGCGCATCGAAGGCAGCCGCATCGAGACCTGTCCTATCTCTGGAACCGCGCGGCGCACCGGGGATCCCCTGCGCGATGCCGATAACATTCGCGAGCTCTTGAATTCGCCCAAGGAAGAGTCCGAACTAACCATGTGTACGGACGTCGATCGCAACGACAAGTCGCGCATTGCCGTGCCCGGCTCGGTGAAGGTGATCGGACGGAAGTTGATCGAATCCTACGCGGGGGTCTTCCACACGGTGGATCACGTCGAGGCCACGCTCGCCGAAGGTTTCGATTCGCTGGATGCGTTTTTATCGCACATGTGGGCGGTCACCGTTATCGGGGCACCCAAGAAGTGGGCCGCGCAAGCCGTGGAGAATCTGGAGAAAGACGCCCGCGGCTGGTACGGCGGCGCGGTGGGCATGATCTCGATGGATGGCGACATCAACACCGGCATCACCATCCGCACAGTGCATTTGCGTGACGGTGTGGCCGCGTACAGCGCGGGCGCCACGCTGCTATACGATTCAGATCCGGCGAGCGAGCACCGCGAATGCGCCATGAAGGCTACCGGCTTCTTCCGCGCACTGAACGCTGAAAAGAAGGCCGAGCCGGTGTACGCGCCGCGCGCCGAGGAAGGGTCCGGCGTTCGCCTGCTGCTGGTCGATAACGAAGACTGCTTTATCCATACGCTTTCGAACTATGCGCGCCAGACTGGCGCCGAAGTGATCACCTATCGCACCGGCTTCCCGCTGGAATTGATCGACAAGCTACGGCCCTCGCTGATTCTGGTATCGCCAGGACCGGGGCGTCCCTCCGATTTCGGAGTGCCGGAATTGGTTCGCTACGCCGCCAAACGCGAAATTGCGGTGTTCGGCGTGTGCCTGGGATTGCAGGGCGTGGTAGAGGCTTTCGGCGGCGAATTGGGCGTGCTGGGATATCCCATGCATGGCAAGCCGTCTGTGGTACGGAATCGCGGCGTGGGGGTGTTTGAGGGTCTGCCTGAGGAATTCCGCGTAGGCCGCTATCATTCGCTTTACGCTATACCGGAGAAGCTTCCGGCCGTGCTCGAGGTCACCGCGGAGAGCGAGGATGGCGTGATCATGGGTGTCCGGCATCGCGAATTACCTATGGAAGCCGTGCAGTTCCATCCCGAATCGATCCTGACGCTGGATGGAAACTGCGGCCTGAGGCTGATGGAAAACGTGGTGCGGGTGCTGGGCCGCGCGCGGGTTCGCGCAGGCACCCACTAGGCGTACTGGAGCATACAGAACTTGCCCTACGTGAGTACTGTACGCCATAATAGGGCCACGCATGGGATTGCAACCTTCCGACATCGTTTTTCTTGCCATGGTGCTGTGGCTGGCTATCGAGTTGACCAGCGGGGGCGGCGGCGGCCGTCGCCAGCCGGTTCCTGCGGCGTCCTAGTTTTTCCCTTTCAATACAGGCATTCCGATGGCTGAAGTCATCGTCATAGGCGGAGGTTTGGCCGGACTCGCCGCCGCGGCGGCCCTGGGTGACGCGGGCCATTCCGTCAAAGTGCTGGAATCGCGCCCTTTCCTTGGGGGCCGGGCTACTTCCTACGAAGTTGGCAACGGCGAGGAAGCCGAGTTCATCGACAACTGCCAACACATCCTTCTGCGGTGCTGCGTCAACCTGCTGGACTTCTATAAGCGGCTGGGAGTCGAGCAGGATATCGCCTTTTCGCGCGAGTTCACTTTCATCGAACCGGGAGGACGGCGGAGCGTGCTGCGATCCGGACGGTTGCCGGCGCCGGCGCATTTTGCGGAATCATTTCTAAAGCTGACCTTTCTGAATTTCCGCGAAAAGCTAGCCGTGGGACGGGCGATTCAGTCCATTGAGCGCGAGTCGCGGCGCACGGATCTCGATCGCATCAGCATGCTCGAGTGGCTGAAAGAGCAGCGCCAGCCGGCGCGCGCCATCCAGCGGTTCTGGCGACAAGTTCTGGTCAGCGCAATTAATGAAGAGCTGGACCGGATGGCCGCTGCGCACGGGTTGCAGGTGTTCCGGTTGGGCTTTCTAGCGCGCAAAGACGCTTACGAAATGGGCGTGCCGGCTGTGCCCCTGGGCAGTCTCTATGGCGGCGAGGCCTGGAAGAAGATCGGTAATGTCGAGCTGTGCCTGCGCGCGCCGGTAGTGCGCATCGTCATCGAGGACGGCACGGTGCGCGGTGTAATTGCTGGCGACCAAGAAGTGCGTGGCGACTGGTACGTGTGCGCGCTGCCGTTCGAGCGCATCAACGCCGTGGCGCCTGAACTCGCGATTGATGTCAGCGCCTTCGAGCACTCGCCCATCACTGGGATCCATTTATGGTTTGACCGTTCCGTGACCGGCCTGCCACACGCGACGCTGCTCGATCGCACCATGCAATGGATGTTCAATAAACACCAGGGGCGTTACCTGCAACTGGTGGTGAGCGCGTCGCGCAGCTTGACCGAAATGCCGCGCGCCGAGGTGATCGCTTTGGCCCTCAAGGAACTGGCTGAGTTCTTCCCGGCCGCGCGCGAAGCCAAGCTCGAAAAGGCGCACGTGGTGAAGGAAATCCGCGCCACGTTTTCGGCCCGGCCCGGCCTTGAAGCGCAGCGGCCCGGGACCAGGACCAACGTGGGCAACTTGTTCTTAGCAGGCGATTGGACCAAATCGGGCTGGCCCGCGACCATGGAGGGCGCCGTCCGCAGCGGCTATCTGGCCGCCGAAGCAGTGTCGACGGCAACGGGCGCACCGCGCAAATTTATTAAGCCGGATATCCCTTAATGGACGAAGTAGACCTTCAGTGCCTCGTCGACGTCGCGTTTTTCCAGCGTGGGAGTGCGTTTCTCGAAAGCGGATATCCCGCGAATGATCTTCATGAGGTCGGTCGGGAAGCATGCCCGCAGCCCTTCTGGAGATTGCTTTAAACACTCACTTGAAATATATTCTTCCATTTCCCGGGTGCAGGGAAGTTTTTCCATTTCACATACTTGGCGCAATAGTTTATGGAAGAGTTCGGGGCTGAGCGGCTCGATCTTGATTTTGTTCTTCAGGCGCCGCATGAAGGCGTCTTCGGCCAGATCGCTCAGCGGCAGATTGGTCCCAAACACCACCACCAGTTCAAAGGGAATTTCGAAGGTGGTGCCGGACCATACCGACAGAATATCCTTGCGGCGGTCCAAGGGAACGATCCAGCGATTCAGCAACTCGCGGGGAGTGATGCGCTGCCGTCCAAAATCGTCAATCAGAAGTATGCCGTTGTTGGCCTTCATCTGCAACGGCGCCGCGCATACGCGCGTGATCTCATCCATGCGCGTATCCAGCATGTCGGCGCGCATTTCTCCGCCAACTTTTACCATGGGCCTGCTGCACAATACCCAGCGCGGATCCGCCGGATCTTCTTCCGGATTTTCGGTTCGATGAATGAGCGGATCAAAAACCGTAATAATCTGGCCGGCAACTTCGATCGCGTAGGGGACGTAAATAAGGTCGTCTTCAAAGATGCGGGGCAGGCGCTCGGCGATGCTGGTTTTGCCGTTGCCGGTGGATCCGTACAGTATGATCGCTCCGCCCGTCATAAGCGCGGCGCCAAGCTCGCTGATTACGTGTTCCGGGAGCACCAGGTCGCTCATCGCGGCCGTGAGCGTTTCCGCCGTCAAACCCAGGCGCAGGGCCTGGCTCGAAACCGACTGGTTATAGTCCGCTAGCGGCACTGGGGCCGGTCCGGCATAATGGCTCTTCTTGAGCGCAACTTCCGCCATGGCGCGGCCCTTGATGCTGAGCGAGATCTCGTAGTCATCGCCGACCATGGCGCGGGTATCGCAAAGCTGTTCCTTCTGGAGGTGGCGATACATCGCATGGATGATGGTGGAACTGAGCTTGGATCGCTGCACCAACGTCGCCAGCGTCATGGCGCCTTCGAAGTAGGTGTATTTCAGGATCAAATCCAGCACCAGGCTAAGCGAGAGCCCGGTCTCATCCAGGTGATGAGCTTCCTTCGGCTGATAAAGCGCTCGGTCTTTTACGATCACTTTAGAATCTCCCCGAGGATTAATCAGGCTGGTAGTTAATGTTTGCCGCCCGCCATCGCCCTATCTTGCATTCACCATCCAAGCCTATCCTTCCAGCATAATGCTTTTAGCGCGGATTAGGGCCTTCGCTTTGTCGGAGTGGTAGTTCGGCCGGAGTCCGCCTCTCCTGAACACCTGCGCCAGTGGTATTCTGACATCGCACGTGTTTCGAGGCCACCATCGCAAAGTCCGCTTGCTGTTTGGACTCTCTGACATTGTTCTAACCGCGCTCGCCTTTCTCATCGCTTACCGGGTGCGAGTCGCCCTTGACCACGTTCCGCTTGAGCACGACTTCCATTTGGCCGCGCCGGTGCAAGTTTTGCTGTTGGGCGGGTCCATGGTGGTGTGGGTCGCAGTGGGCATGTGGTGGCAGATCTACGACCGCATCGACGCCGCATCCGCGCGGATCATTCTGCGCGACACGTTCCGCCAATGTTTGCTGGGGACCATGGCCATCGTGCTGTTCGAGTTTGCGCTCCGCCTGGACCTCAGTCGTTCGTTCCTGGCAATGTTCGCCATCTTTGCCTGGGCGCTGCTGTGCCTGTTCCGCTTGAACGCCGGCCGCATCCTGGGCATGATGCGCCGTGAATTCGGAGCTCCCAGTTACATCATGGTGGTGGGACTGGGCGAGGCGGCGATGCGCATGGGCCGGCAGATTGAGGAAGCGGCGCTCTATGGTGTGCGCCTCAGCGGATTCCTGGCCGAGCCGGGCGACGTCGCTCCCGAGGAAATAGAGCTTGCTGCCAGATACCCGGTGCGGCCACTGGCAAAGCTGCCGGATCTGCTGCGGCAGCATGTGATCGACGAGATCATTTTCGCGGTGGACAGCCGCCGCCTAGCCGAGCTCGAGGAAGTGTTCCTGCTCTGCGATGAAGAGGGCATCCGCACGCGAGTCGCAGTGGATTTCTTCCCGCACATCAACAGCCAGGTGTATCTCGACCGTTTGGGCGCCTCGCCTTTGCTGACATTTTCAGCCACGCCGCATGACGAAATCCGCCTGTTAGTCAAGCGTGCCACCGATGTCCTGGTGGCTGCTATGGCTTTGCTCCTGGCGGCGCCGTTCATGCTGTTGATCGCGCTGCTGGTCCGCGTCACCTCGCCCGGCCCCGTGATCTTCCGGCAGGTTCGCTGTGGCCTGAATGGCCGGCGCTTCGTGTTCTACAAATTTCGTTCGATGTGCGAGGATGCCGAGGCCCAGCGTGCCTCGCTCGAACACCTCAACGCTAAAAGTACTGCGTTCAAGATTCCCAATGACCCGCGGCTCACCGCTGTCGGCCGCTGGCTGCGCAAATTCTCAATCGACGAATGGCCTCAACTGTGGAATGTGTTCAAAGGCGATATGAGTCTGGTGGGCCCGCGTCCGCCCTTGCCCGAAGAAGTGGAACAATATAAACGGTGGCAGCGTCGGCGCCTGCGGATGCGTCCGGGGTTAACGTGCCTGTGGGTTATCAGCGGCCGGGATCATGTCGACTTTGAGACCTGGATGAGAATGGATATGCAATACATCGACACTTGGTCGCTGGGACTGGATTGGAAGATCATGCTGCGGACCATCCCGCAGGTGCTGAGCGGCAGGGGAGCGCATTAACTTTTACTATGCATCTGGTACCGACCCAAGCGGAAGTGATGGAGCTGTTGCGCCAGACCGGCGGCCTGCGCAAGGGGCATTTTGAATACCCTAACGGTTGGCATACCAATGAGTATTTGCAGGTGGCGCTCACCATGCGTCACTATCAGTCCGCCAAGATACTGAGCGTGGCGCTGAGCCGTCTGGTTCGCGCACACGCCGATCTGCGCGCCCTGATTCCGGAGCTGTCGATCGTGGCCCCTGCCACCGGCGGATTGCCGGTAGCCTACGGCGTGTGCGAAGCCCTGCGCTCCCGTCAGGTGTACTGGGCCGAGCGCGACCGTGACAGCGGGACGATGCGTTTCCGTCAGTTCCTCGATATCCTCCCGGACGAGAAGGTACTTCTGGTGGACGATATTCTTCGCACCGGGGCCAAGATGACGGAGCTGCGGAAACTGGTAGAAGACCGCGGCGGCGAGGTGGTTGGGATCGCCGTGCTGATACATCAGCCCGAACCGGGTGCGGCGACTTTTGGTACACTTCCGTTCTATTCGCTGGCCCACCTGGACGCCACCTACTATAAAGACGCCGCATCCTGCGACCTGTGCGAGCAGGGCATACCGGTAGAGAAGACCTGGGTCTAACCCGCAGGACAGCCCCGGCGTCTTCCATTCGTGTTAGCCGGCAACACAAGCGTCTCGCCGGTAAGCCCGCCGGCATCACTCTACGTGGCGCCCGGTGGGATGCGGGATGGAGCGGGTCCACGCGGAGTTTCCTGAGTCCAAGCACTGTCGAAATGAGGTAGTGGGCTACTTTGAATTTTACCGCCCTCTGCCGAGTAGTTTTACTTCGGCGTCCGCATCTGTCCTAATTCGCAGGATGCAGGCTCCAATTGTGAGAATTTTTGTTCCTGCTGGATACTGATTTGCCCACCCGCTTTCCTTGTCTTGCTGAAGCGCGTACACGATATAGCGCCGTCCAACTTCAAACTTGTAGCTATCACACATCATTGCGCGTTCCCATGCGTGTACTTGGATTGATGATCCAGCAGGCCCCTTCCAACTCTGAGTGACCTTGAATGTAACAAGCGCTCGACTAAACGTTTTTCGCTGTTCTTCGTTCTCGAAATAGTGTACGTCCGTCACTGTACCATCGAAGATCGCAAGCGCTTCAGAGCGCGCCACGTCCTGTGCCACTTCGATACATGTGCAAGCTCTCACCAGACCCGACAGACAAACCAGTACAGTGAAACATTTCCAGATCATCGCCTAATCATACGCCTTTACGCCGCTCTATCTACAGCCAAACCCCATGAATACTAGCCCAGGGTGCTAGATTCAAAGTAGCCGTCTACTCGGAATGAAATCGAGTGGCGCGGCGAAGCGGGAAAAACATATCCTAGGAAGGATGTCTCTGGGGTTTTACATTGCGAATTAGCCGGCGCGCCTTCCTGGCAGCGCCCGCGGCACTGGCTGTCTCGCGGGCGGCGCGCGCCGCGGACCGCAAGCCCAACGTGATCCTAATCATTGCCGGCACTTGGCGCGCACAGTCGGTCCCATGGGCCGGCGACAGCGATGTAACGGCGCCCAATCTCGCCAGATTTGCCGGGCAGGGAATGACCTTCTCCCGCGCCTACGCCGCCTATTCACGCTCAGACCGTTCGCGCTTGTGTCTGCTGAAAGGGGTGTTCCCGCATGTCCTGGCCCAGCCGGATGCTTCTGTCGAGGCAGCGCTCGCCGAACCACCCACTTTAACCAGCGCACTGCGCGGCGCCGGGTATCGTACCGCGGCGTTTAGTACGCGTCAGGCGGATCAGATTGTCTCCTTCGTCCACGCGCAGAGCGACGCGCCATTTTACGCGGAGTGGTACATGGATAACGTGGGCAACGGGCTGATGGAGCGCACCAACCCCGCTCAGCTTCACGTGCGCGAAAACGTGCCGCCGGAGCTGCAATCGCGGACCCGTGAAGATTTAGCCGTGTTTTATGCCCGCGCCCGCACCCGCGACCGCGATATCGGCGTCGTACTTGAGGCGCTTACTCGACCCTTGCGCGGCAACGATAACGGACTCATCGATGACACCATCGTGATTTTCACTTCGCTGCACGGCGAGCAGTTCGGTTCGCACACCGGGCAGGGCGACGACTACGTGTACGAAGAAACCATCCGCATTCCGTTGGCGATTCGCTATCCCCGTGCGCTCAAGGCCGGAACGCAAAACGACATTCTGGTTTCGCAGGTGGATATTATGCCGACACTGTTAAAGTGGTGCGGCGCCGCCGTCCCCGATGCGGTCCAGGGCCGCGACCTGTCCGCCCTGCTCGCGGGCGAGTCGGGCGACCGCCCCGACGCCGTCTACGCCGAGGGCCGCCTGGGACAGAAGGACGAATGGCGCATGCTGGTCCACGGCTACGACAAACTGGTGGTGGATACGCAAGGGCAGATCGCCTATCTGTTCAATCTGGCCGATGACCCCTACGAAGAGATCAACCTCGCCAACGTCAGCGCCGAACAGTTGAAGCGCGATTCGCTGCTCGCCATCGAGCGGCAGTGGGCGAAGAAACTGGGGGATGGCGTCGATGCCTCGGGGTTGAAGAAACGCTAGGGCTGAGGATACCGGCGGACCGCTGGGAGCCGAAGCAGAGTCTAGCTGACGTGAACGACCGGGCGTTGTTTCGCATCCGGGATTGCGCGGCGGAGTACTTCTTGTGTGATGGGTGCAACGTCGCCTTCGCCCAGCAGCAGGAAGCGGAATAGATTCCCGATCGGATTCCCCTCGGTCCACTTGAAATAGGCATGCGGCACTTGTCCCGTAATCTTTTCCAGATGAATGAGCATAGCCGCGATGGAGTTGGCTATTACTGGGCTTCTGGCTCGCAAAACGGTATGATTGCCGATCTTTTCCCCGGTGACCCGTAACACGTCCTCGAATTCGGAGGCGTCGCCCCGTTCGATCTCGAAAAAGTAGACTCGCTCGGTGGGGTCCAGATTGTGAGTCGCTCGAACAATCGCCTCGGCTTGATCCAGCGACTCGGGGGTTTCCGTTCTTATCCTGCGCGCCACCAGGCGAATGACCTTGTCTTCGTCCGCGGCGAGCAGCGCTAATGCTTGTCGATCCATCTCCACGTTGTTAATCCGCAGTTCGGTTGAGCGCATGGCGCGCGAGACCAGAGATGTCGCGATGATCGCGGCAATAAAGAAAGAGGCTACCTTTATGCCTTCGGGCCGCTCGTAAACGTTCAACACCGTGGTGTAAATGAAAACCAGCGAAATCAGGGCAAAGGGCCAGCGCCAGACCGTACTCCATGCGGAGATGGTTACGGCAAACGTTGCGGACGTGATGAGAACCAGCACACCAGTGGCGTAGGCCCCACCCTGGGCATCTACGCTCGCGTGAAACAGAATCGTGACTCCGAAGGCAATGGCGACGAATACCAGCACAAGCGGGCGCGACGCCCGAGCCCAATCGGGCGCCATTCCGAAGCGGGGCAGATAGCGCGGAATCATGTTGAGCAATCCAGCCAAGGCGGACGCTCCCGCAAACGCGAGAATCAGCATTGTGCTGACGTCATAGAGCGCACCGAAACCGCTGCCGAGGTACTTATGTGCGAGATAAGCGAGCGCGCGCCCGTTAGCTTCAGCGCCTTCCTTGAACTTCTGGGGTTCAATCAACAGCGTGGTTACCAGGCTGGTTGCAAGCAGGAATACGCTCATGATGATGGACGCGGTCATCAGGAGCTTGCGCGTATTGCGAATTCGCTCGGCGACCGTCTTGGCGTGAATCAGCGGCATGACTACTACGCCGGTCTCAAACCCGGAGAGTCCCAGAGCCAGTTTGGGAAAAAGAACCAGGCAAATGCCCAGCATCGTCAGAGGATTTCCGTGCTGTACGAAAAGAGCAGTCTTCCAATTGAAAAACACATGCGGCTCCCGCAGAACATGCTGGATCGCCACGATCGTGACCACGGCATTCAACCCCAGATAAACGATTACGAGGACTACAGCGACGCCGATAGCTTCCTTGAATCCCTTGAGAAAAACGCCGCCGAGGAGCGCGAGCAATACGAGCGTTACGCCCATCTGGGTCTTCATCCAAGCCGGCGTGAACGGATTTTGCGTGAAGTGCGCCGCGGCGTCCGCGGCCGAAAGTGTGATCGTGATAACGAAGTCCGTAGTCGCAAAGCCGAGCAGAATCAGGATAAATGTCTTGCCACCCCACTGCGGAAAGAGCTTTTCCAGCATCGCGATGCTGCCTTGCCCGTTGGGACTTGCCTCCGCTACGCGCCGGTAGACGGGTAGCGCGCCAAAAAGGGTCACCAGGATAAGAATCATAGTTGCGATTGGCGAAAGCAGGCCGGCGGCCAAGTACGCGATGCCGGGCTGATACCCAAGCGTCGAGAAATAGTCGACGCCCGTCAGACACATCACTCGCCACCAGGCCCGTTCTGATTCGCCGTTGCTATAGAAGCCCTTGGGTAGACGGATATCGGCCAGTAGCCAGTCTGAGAAGCTCACGCGTCAACATACCAACATTCAGCCTGTAGCGGCAAGATCTACCGCCTACAGCCGCACGCTTCGCAGCCGTAGTGCGTTCCCAACCACCGAAACCGAACTGAAGCTCATCGCGGCCGCGGCGATCATGGGGCTGAGCAGGATTCCAAAGAACGGATACAAAACCCCGGCGGCGATGGGCACGCCGAGCGAATTGTAAATGAACGCCCAGAACAGGTTCTGTTTGATGTTGCGCATGGTGGCGCGGCTTAGGGCGCGCGCGCGCACGATCCCGCGCAGGTCGCCTTGAACCAGCGTCACCCCTGCGCTTTGCATCGCGACATCGGTCCCCGTACCCATAGCGATTCCCACTTGCGCTTGCGCGAGCGCGGGAGCATCGTTGATCCCGTCTCCGGCCATGGCCACAAAGCGGCCCTCCCGCTGCAGGCGTTGGATGTTCGCACTCTTATCTTGCGGCAAAACTTCGGCGATCACTTCGTCGATGCCCAGGGTTCTCGCCACTGCTTCCGCCGTGGTGCGGCTGTCTCCGGTGAGCATCACAATACGGATTCCCTCTTCATGCAGCTGGCGAATCGCTTCCGGAGTGGTTTTTTTGACGGGATCGGCGACGCCGATCAAGCCCGCGATCTGGCCGTTGGAGGCGACGAACATGGCCGTCTGCCCCTGGGTCCGCAGGGCTTCGGCTTCCGCGATCATGGCGGTGGGGTCGATGCCGGATTCTTCTATCAGCTTGCGATTTCCCAGTATGGTGCTAATGCCGTCAACGCGTGCGCGGACTCCCATTCCGGTCACGGATTCAAAACCTTCCACCTTAACCGGAACCACGCCGCGCGCTTCTGCGCCGTGCACGATGGCATTCGCCAGCGGATGTTCGCTCCCGCGTTCGAGACTGGCGGCGAGGCGCAGTAATCCGGGTTCGTCGTAACCGGCCGCGGGCTTGACGCTCACCAGCGTCGGCTTGCCCTCGGTCAGCGTGCCAGTCTTGTCAACCACCAAGGTGTCGACCTTACGCAGCAGTTCAATCGCCTCCGCATTCTTGAACAGGATGCCGCTCGACGCGCCCTTGCCCATGGCCACCATGATCGACATAGGCGTCGCGAGGCCGAGAGCGCACGGGCAGGCGATGATCATCACCGCGACGGCGTTGACTAGCGCGTAAGTCAGTCGCGGCTGTGGACCGGCCAGGGCCCACACCGCGAAGGTCAGAACGGCCACGCCGACTACGATGGGCACGAAGTAGCCGGCCACCACGTCGGCGAACCTCTGAATGGGCGCACGGCTGCGCTGGGCTTCGGAAACCATGCGTACGATCTGGGCCAGCAGCGTTTCCGAGCCCACCCGTTCCGCTCGCATGACCAGGGAGCCGTTACCGTTAATCGTGGAGCCGGTGAGCCGCGCGCCCACCGATTTCTCGATCGGAATCGCTTCGCCCGAAATCATGGACTCGTCAACCGAACTGGAGCCTTCGAGCACCACGCCATCTACCGGAATCTTTTCGCCGGGACGGACCCGAAGCGTCTCGCCGGCCTGGACTTGCTCGAGTGGGACATCGGATTCCGAGCCGTCTTCGCGCAGCAGCCGCGCGGTCTTGGGCGCCAAGCCTAAGAGTCCCTTAATTGCCACGCCCGTTTGGCTACGTGCTTTGAGTTCAAGCACCTGGCCCAGCAAGACCAGGGTGGTGATCACGGCAGCGGCCTCGAAATACACGGGTACCTGGTTCGCGCTACTACCAAACGAACCCAAGAACAGTCTCGGGAAAAGGGTGGCGGCCAGGCTGTATAAATAGGCAACTCCGGTACCGAGGCCGATCAGCGTGAACATGTTCAGGTTGCGGCTTAGGATCGATTGCCAGGCGCGCACAAAAAACGGCCAGCCGCCCCACAGCACCACCGGCGTCGAAAGCGCCATTTCGAATAAGACGCGGTTGCGGCTGCTGTTCATGGCCATGGCGGAAATGAAGACCGGGAGGGTCAGGACCAGACTGATCCAAAAGCGCCGGCGCATATCGATGAGTTCGGGGTTTTCGCCTTCGTCGATCGAGGCGACCATCGGCTCAAGCGCCATGCCGCAGATGGGACAACTCCCGGGCTGGTCGCGAATGATTTCCGGGTGCATTGGGCAGGTATATTGTTTCGCTTCCGCTGGCTCGCCCCCCACCGGCGCGGGCGCCAGATACTTCTTGGGATCGGCGTGAAACTTTGCGGCGCAACCCTGGCTGCAGAAGTAATAGGTTTGCCCTCCGTATGATTCGCTAGCGGCCGCGGATTCCGGCTTCACTTGCATCCCGCAGACGGGATCTTTGAAGGTGACTTCCGGAGCCGCGGGCTTGCCGATCTGAACCAAGTTGCGAACCACCGGCGGCTGCGCGTATTTCGCGGGATCGGCGCGGAATTTCGCAGCGCAGCCTTTGCCGCAGAAGTAATACACTTCTCCGGCGTAGGTCTCCTTGCCGGCTGCGGACTCCGGCTTCACTTCCATTCCGCAGACTGGATCTTGCATGATTGATTGTCGGCTCAAGTGCTACTACTTGGCATTTGGATCCGGCAACTTTTCGCCGGGCCGCAGCAGTGTGGGCCGCTTCCTCGTGGGTGTGGCGGACTTCTTATCCTCGGCTTTCCGATCCGCGGCTTCTGCGGGCGTCATAGTGGCGCGGCGCTCGTCTTCTTCCTTCTTTTCCTTGGCGGCGACCGCGGCGGCGCGCTCCGGCAGGGCGGACTGGTTCAGCTCGAGGCTATCCTGGGTAGTTTCAATGGCATCGGTGAGCACGAATTCATAACGCGCCAGGTCTTTGGGTTTCGAGTCACGAATCTTTTCCAGGCGCGTCACCATATCCTTTTCGGCGGTGGTCAGCGCCGCCACCCCAATGTCGATCGGCAGCTTGCGGCGCAGCGCGTCATCGGCCACGGTGTCCATGGCGTCGACTATATGGCCGTAGTCTTCGAGCAGATCGTGAATGAAGGCCGCCCGCCCGGCCTTAGGGCTCGCCACCATCTGCTCGATCTCGTCCAGGCGCAGCAGGGCCCACTTGGAATATAGCTTCAGGCGCTCGTTGGGCTCCTGCACCAGCCGCAACTGATCGGCTTCATCGGGCGTCAGAAAATCGCGCTGCTGGGCAGCCAGAGGAAGCGCCAGCGGCATGGCCATCATCGCTATCATCGGGACGATTGCGTTTCGCATGTCTGGGTCTCCTTACTTTTTCTTCTTCGCCATGATTTTCTGCAGCAGATCGTCGTGGATGGCAGCTACGCGGTCATGGACCTTTTCGGCCAGGGAACGGTCTTGAAAACTCATGGACTGGGCCAGGCCCTCGATGCGCCGCAGCAGCTCGCGCGTCGAGAGCTCCGTACGCTTAAAGAATTTGGGATCGCGCCGGGCTTCCTTGCCGGTCTGCTGCAGCGAATGGTAGGCCAAGTCCACTGCGGCACCCACGTCACTGAGCTGTGCCTGGGTTTTTTCAAGGTCATTCGCCTGGTAGGCGCTACGAGCCGAGTCGAGCGCAGAGTTGGCGTAATCCATAGCCAACTGGCTGCGCCGTTCGAGATTCGGCTCCTGCTCCAGAGAGGCTAAATCCGCCGCCCACAGGTTTGCGGCCAAACACAAAAGCGAGAATGCAGCGATTGACGGCCATCGCATAAGCTACCGCTTCCTCAATTCGGTTTCCAAGATACGGACCCGCTGCCGCGCCTGAAACTCCTGATCCGGAAATTTCCCCTGACTCACTGCCAGGAATTTATTGTAATTCTCGACTGCCTCCGGGCGTTGCTTCAAGCGGTCGTGCGCCAGTGCGCGAAAGAACAGATCGCCAGGGCTCTCAGCACCCAGCGCGCGGATGCGGTCGAAGGCGGCCAGAGCCTGGGGGTATTCGCCGGCGATCACCAACGCGCTGGCTAGCTCGTTCCATGCCGCCACCGCATCGGGTTTGATGTGGGTGGCCGCGCTGAATTGTTGGGCGGCCTCAGGAAACTTGCGCTGATCGCGCAACAGGCGGCCGTAGAACATTCGCAAATCTAGATCGTTGGGCGCCGCCTGCACAGCCGGTAGCACTACTGCCTGTGCCTTATCCAACTGTTTGTTCTGGACGTAAGCCTGCGCCAGCGCGATGCGGCGGGCGTCGGTCGGCATCTTTTCCATGACGGCTTCGAGGACCTGGATTGCTTCGGCCGTTTCGCCTTTGGCGGTGAGCAGTACACCCAGGTGTTCGAGCGCCTCTGGATTGTCGGGAAACAGGCGGTAAAAGGTGATGGCCTCGGCGGTGCGCCCGGTCGATTCGTAGAGTTGGGCCAGCGCGACGAAGCCGGCGCGGTAGGAGCGGTCCAGCACGAACGCCTGCTGCACGTGCGGCGCGGCGTCATCGGCGCGCTTTTGGCGGATCAGCGACATCGCCAGGCCGGATTCCGCCGCAGCCGAGCGGGGATCGAGCGTCACCGCATTGCGATAGGCGGCCTCCGCTTCAGCGAAATGGCCGGTATTGTAGAAGGCTTGCGCGAGACCTAACGCGGGGCGGAATTCTTTGGGCTTTTGCCCGACGGCGGCTCTAAAGTGCTCGATCGCGCCCGTAGGATCGTTGGTGCGCATCAGGGACAGCCCCAGATTCAACTCTGCTTCGTAGAGACCCGGACGCAGATCGAGCGTGGTCTGGTATTGGGGAATGGCGTCGCGATCCCGGCCCAATAGACTGTACGTTAGGCCCAGTTGAAAATGCGCCGTGTAGTCTTTTGGATCGGCCGCCGCAGCCTGGGTAAACAGTTGGATGGCGCGGTCGTACTGCTTGGCGTCAAGCGCCTGGTTCCCGTCCTCGAGAACATTCGGGGATTGCGCCAGCAGGGCCAGGAACAGAAACCACATACGCCTGTCTTGATTCTACTTCGTCAGATAGACCGTGAAGCGTGTGGCGTCGCGGAAGCCTAAGCGCCGGTAGAGACCATAGCCGGCTTCGGTCGATTGCAGGACCAGGCGCTCAATTCCGGTGCGGCGCTGCATTTCGGCCACTACCGCCCGCATGGTAGCTTCGCCGTAGCCCAGGCGCCGGTAGGCCGGATGGGTTGCCAGCGAGTATACTCCCAGCGCGTCGGCGGAGGCGACGATGGCGCAGATCGCGACCACGCGGCCTTCGGCCCGAGCGATGAAACCTTGGTAGTCGCCTCGCCAGGCACCTCCCTGGCCGTAAACCGCTCGCGCGATTGGAAAGGGGATCTCGAAGCAAATCGAGGTGATTTCCGTGAACGCTTTTTGGGAAGACTCATCGGTCACGGGTTGGACTTCCATGCGGGGCAGGGAGCCGGTGGGCGGCAGCAGCGCCGGGGCGATCATTCCCGGGGGATGCGAGATGGCGCGCAACCCGAAGTCGCCGAGTGTCTGGCGGGCGCGGCGACGGGTGGCTTGATCGAGCAGATCTTCGCATACCCATAGAGACCAGTGCGGCGTCTTGTGTTTGAAATAGTGCGCGAACTCGACCAGGCGCTGCTCTAGAGTCAGGCCGGCGTGGCTTACGCGCCCGTCCATCATGGCGATGTTGAAAACCCCATAGTCGAGACCCGAATACATGGCGATGCCGCCGGGCAGGGAAGCGATCTCGCCGGTGCCGGTGGCATAGCCAAAGAAGCGCATGGCGCTGCGCAGGTTTTCATCGACGATCAGGAAGTCGCTCATACGGTCACAGTCACAGCAGCGTCACAGGATCGACGTCGATCACCAGCGATGTAGGCGGCCACTTTTCAGACGCCGCGAAACGGCGAAGGTCGCCCAGGATCTGGTTGAGGCGCTTGCGTGTGGCGGCTTTGAGCAGCATCTGATAACGATACTCGTTCTTGAGCCGCGCGAGCGCCGCCGCTGCCGGGCCCAGCACGCGCACGCCTTCGGGAGCCGGTTGCAGCACGCGTCCCAGGGCGGCGCTCCGCGACAGCGCCTCTTCGTCATCGCGTCCTTGCACGATGACATTGGCCAGCGCCGCAAACGGCGGATAAGTGAGCGCCCGCCGGAAGTGGATTTCCTTTTCGTAGAAAGCCTGATAGTCCTGTGCGGCGGCGCATTGGATCGCGTAGTGGTCCGGATTGATGGTCTGAATCAGCACGATTCCGGGAGTCTCGCCGCGTCCAGCGCGGCCGCCGGCCTGGGTCAGCAACTGGAAGGTGCGCTCGGCGGCGCGGAAATCCGGCAGGCCCAGGCCGACGTCGGCGCTCACAATTCCCACCAGCGTTACGTTGGGAATGTCGTGTCCCTTGGCGATCATTTGCGTGCCGACCAGGATGTCGAAATCGCCATCGCGGAAGCCGGCGAGAATGGTTTCGTAGTCGCGTTTGCCGTTGATGGCGTCGCGGTCAAGGCGGGCGATTCTGGCTTTGGGAAAAGCTCCGTTCAACTCGGCTTCGACGCGTTCCGAACCGACGCCCATGAACTGGATGTATTCGCTATCGCACTTGGGGCAGCGCTCGGGGACGCGAGCGGAGAAATTACAATAGTGGCACAGCATGCGGCGGTCCCGGCGGTGAAAGGTCAGCGTGACCGAGCAGTTGGCGCACTCGACTCGCTCGCCGCAGGCGCGGCAGGCTACGAAGCTCGAGAAGCCGCGGCGGTTGAGCAATAGCATGGATTGTTCGCCATTAGCGAGGCGCGCGGTTACGGCATCGATCAGCGCCCGTGAAAAAGTAGCGTGCTTGCGGGTGGCCAGGAACTCTTCGCGCATGTCGATCAATTCCACCTGCGGCATGGGCCGGCGCTCGATGCGCTGCGGTAGTTCGAGCAGCGTGTATTTACCAGACTCGGTGTTGTAGCGCGATTCGAGACTGGGCGTCGCTGAGCCCAGTACCACCACCGCGCCGGCGTGGTGCGCACGCATCACTGCTACGTCGCGGCCGTGATAGCGCGGGGTTTCCTGCTGTTTATAGCTTTGGTCGTGCTCTTCGTCGACAATGATTAGTCCCAGATTGCCGACGGGCGCGAAGACGCCGGAGCGGGTTGCCACCACAACCGCCGCTTCGCCCGAGCGGATGCGGCGCCATTCCTGGGCGCGCTCGCTGTCGTTAAAAGCCGAATGCAGGATCGCAACGCGCCCGGGAAAACGCTGGTAGAACTGGCCTGCTACTGCGGGAGTCAAGCCGATCTCGGGAACCAGCATGAGCGCACTGCGTCCCAGTGCCAACGCGGCATCGATAGCGTTCAGATACACTTCGGTCTTGCCCGATCCGGTGACGCCCTGCAGTAAAAACGTGCGGTATTGTTTGCGGTCTAGTGCGGCGCGGATGCAATCGAAAGCCGCCTGCTGCTGCGGATTCAGGGCATGCGGCGTACGGATCGGCCCGTGAATTTCCACCATGGGCTCTACGGTCAAATGGACCAATTGCCGGCGGCCCAGCGATCTTGCCGCGGTGCTGGCTTTGGCCACCAAGGCCGTGAGTTCGCCCAAGTTGTGCGAGCCGGGATGCAGCTCCAAATAGGAGAGCAACTCGCGCTCCGCTTTGGGTAGCTTTTCGGCGCGCGCCACAAATTCGATGCGCAGACGTTCCGCCGATGCCCGGAGCGGGTCGCGCTCCGCGGCTACGTCTTCGGCTGCGATGAACCCTTTCTTCTCGAGCGACTTCAAAACCAGAGCGGCATTGGAAATTTTCTGCTTCAGATACGACGCCGAGAGCGGTCGTGCGTCCAGCAGGCGCAGCGCCGCGGCTGCGGGGTCGTCGGTTTGGTCCGCGCCCAAATGCAACTGGCGCGCCACATCGCGCCCGGATTTGGTCAGCGAGTAGACTTTGCCCCGGCGGACTTCGCCCCCCAGCGGGGTCATGGCGCGCAAGGTTTCTCCCAGAGGCGCGCAGTAAAACTCCGCGATCCACTTACCTAGCTGCATCAGTTCCCCATCGAGAGCCGGTTCCTCATCGAGCAAACGCAGGATCTCGCGCACCGTACCGGGAGGCGGAGCGGTGTGCGTTTTTAGGACCAAGCCAGTGAGTGTGCGGGTTCCGAACGGCGCCAGCACCCGGCATCCGGCCTGGACGCGATGGCGCAGAGTCTCAGGCATCCGATAGGTGAATGCCTGCTCAAGCGGCACTGGCATACTGACGTCGCAGTAAAGGGGATCGCCGGGAATCTCGCGGGACATGGAAGCAACGCTCTTCTTAATGTCGCATGGCCGAATGGGGTTGGCGATAAATAAGGTCCGCCTGGACGTACCCCGGGAGTCTTAGACCCGTTCACCTGTTATAATCGACTTCTTGTGGAGGCGTTTGAAACATGCGATTTGTTGTGATCGGGTTACTGGCGTTGGCGGGTTTGGTCTGGGCAGCGGACCTCAATGAATCCTATACCGGCCTTAAGGCTGCCTTCGAGAAGAAGGATTACGCCAAGGTAAAAGCGTTGTCCGCGGAGACCGCGAAAGAGGCCCAGGCGCTCGCCAAGGAAGCACAACCGGCCGACGCAACCCAGGTGGATGCCTGGAAGGGCCGGCAGCAGTTTGCCAAGGAAGCGGAAGAGTATGCCGAATATGCGCTCGCAGTTTCGGCGAGCCAGGCGACGGATCCCGCAGTCACTATCGATCTGACTGACGCACTCATCGCCTTGGATCCCAAGAGTGACCAACTGGATACAGCGGCGCCGCAATATCTGGCCGCGCTGGGCAAGCAGGGAGCGGCGAAAGCTGCGGCGGGGGCCAACAAGATTCTGGCGGGGCGTCCGGAAAATGAGTACGCGCTGGATGCGGTGGCCAGGAACTGGAGCGCCCCGGGTCCCGCACTTAGCGCAGCCAATCGGCTGATTTCGGTCATGGGCAAGAAGGCCAAGCCGGAAGGCATGAGCGACGCGGATTGGCAGAAGACCAAGAGCGAAATGCTGGGCAGCGCCTATGTGTCGGCCGGTGTGATCCACGGTGGACAGAGTCGCTACGCCGACGCTGATCGCAATCTGAAGGCCGCGCTGCCGCTAGTGGCCGGCAATTCCGCCATGCTTAGCTATGTGTATTACTATCTGGGTGTTTCCAACTATCAGATGGGCAAGCTGACGGGTGACAAATCCAAGATGAACACCGGCCTTCAGTACAGCGAAAAGGCAGCCTCCACGGCCGGCCCTATGCAGGGGCAGGCGTCGAATAACGTGGCGATCATGAAACGGGAATTGGGCCGTTAGGCCGGCCCCCCTTCATCTTTTTGCGACAAAGTGTCTCGGTTGCGGGACACATCGTCTCAGGCGCAGGCGGTCGCGTTTAGCGAACTCATTGAATACCCTGCACGGAGCTGCTTGGCATGCAAGCTGCATCTGGAGAAGGCGTGTCAACTTTGCAGTCCATTTTCCCTATAGATCAAGCGGTGAGGGCGGAGGCGCCACCCGCTGCAATCTATTCCTTTGTGCCAGCAGGCGGTGCCGCCGGCGACCGTAATCAGTCCCTTGAGGCAGTCAGGCAGCTCTCGGAGGCTATGGGAGATTATCTGGCGGCGGAAGGCGACGTTCGGTCCGTCCTGCTGGCCGGTTTTTCCGGCACTTCTATGGTGTTGAGGTCATGGATCACGTGCCTGGATCTGTCCGGTGCTAATCCGCGAGAAGCTCGCGAAGCACTCGGCATCTCCGAAGCTGTATTTGTGGTGTCGGCGACCGATCCGGCTTCAATCGAGGACGCCCGCGCCCAGGCAGCCTGGATGCTACCCGCGCTGCGGTCTCATCGTAAGGAAAACGCCTGCGGATTGCTGTTGGTGCCGGTGTCTGGCGGGGTCACGTCGGACACGGCCGAGAAACGTACCGGACTTCCGGTGTGCGGCGTTCTCAGAACTCCCCAGCACATTGCTGAACTGGCGCGCCGCATCGTCGAAGACTAAACTCGCGGCCCTGCGCGGTTAGGCCGGTGAGCTGTTGTCTTTACGGCTGAGTTCTTCCGACAGAATGATAGCGTCCGCCAGATCTTTCATGGGACGCCGCAGACGGCGGCTCTCGTTGCGCATGCGAAGGTAGGCTTCTTCCTCCGATAAGGCGTGACGCTTCTGCAGGAGACCTTTGGCGCGCTCCACCGACTTGCGGGTTTCGAGCTGCCGCTTCATTTCGGCGGTTTCCTCAGACAACCGCGCATTCTCTTCTTCGAGCAGGCTTTTGGCGATGGCGCTCCCCATTTGCTCGCCGATGAAGGCAATGGTCGCGATTTCCTCGGGCTCGTGCTGGTGCTTAGTGCGATGGTGAATATTGATGACGCCGATGGCCTTACCCTTATTAATTACAGGCACCGATAGAAAAGCCTCATAGGTGTCTTCGACCAAGGTCGGAAAAATTTTGGAGCGCGGATCGGAGGCGGCCTTCGAGCTCAAGGCCACCGGCGACTGATGCTCTGCCACCCAGCCGGTCACACCTTCGCCCATCCTTACGCGCAGATTTCCCAGGTCCGAGATGTGCGGCAGCAATGACGCCCGCAGTACAAACTCGCCGCTACCCGCTTCCGACAGATATACCAGGCAGGCGTCGCAACTGGTGACTCGTGCCGCCAGTCCGACAATCTCACCCAGCATCTCATCCAGGGATAACGGGGAACTGACAATCCCACTCACGCGGTGCAGAACCGATGCACTCGAACTTTCCGAACCCATCTCAGTTACCGCCATGACTTGAGCGTAAAGCGTCGGACTCATCCGGTCCAATCAAAACTTTTGATCGGGTGGATTCACCCCTATTAAGTTGACCCATAAAGATTTCCGGAGTATGAATTTTTGCCCGGGCATTCCGGGCTGCGGTCGCATATAATCAAGGCTGTATGAGACAAGCATGGGTGGCGTCCCGCGCCGGCGACAAAATTCGTACCCAGATCCATTACGCCCGTCAGGGCCGGATCACTGAAGAAATGGAGTATGTAGCCCGCCGGGAGCGCATGGATGCTGAAGTCGTCCGCGCCGAAGTAGCGCGCGGCCGCATGATCATCCCGGCCAACATCAACCACACTAACTTGGAGCCGATGTGCATTGGCGTCGAATCGGTATGCAAAATTAACGCCAATATCGGCAACTCCTCGACCACATCCGACATTGAAGCGGAACTCGATAAGCTGCGCTACTCGGTACGCTACGGCGCCGATACCGTGATGGATCTCTCGACCGGCGGCGACATCCCGCGTATCCGCAAGGCCATCATCCAGGAATCGCCGGTGCCAATCGGCACTGTGCCCATCTACGAAGCGTTGGCGCGCGTTCGGCGCGTGGAGGATCTGAATATTCAAGTAATGCTTGAGGTAATCGAGGAGCAAGCCCAGCAGGGTGTCGATTACATGACTATTCATGCGGGCGTGCTGGTGCAATACATCCCTCTTACCACTCGCCGAGTCACGGGCATTGTCAGCCGCGGCGGCGCGATTCTGGCGGAATGGATGGTCAAGAACCATCGCCAGAATCTGCTCTACGAGTATTTTGAAGACATCTGCAAGATCTTTCAGAAGTATGATGTAAGTTTCTCGCTCGGCGACGGGCTGCGCCCGGGATCGCTGGCCGACGCGAGCGACGCCGCACAGTTCGCGGAACTGAAGACTCTTGGCGAGCTGACCCAGATTGCCTGGAAGCATGATGTTCAAGTGATGATCGAAGGTCCTGGTCACATTCCGTTGGATCAGATCCAAATGCAGGTCGAGAAGGAAAAAGA